>Ga0302180_10002772_pt1 | contig 13550 bp, 10 predicted proteins | sample I_Palsa_E3_2_FD_200575 | JGI IMG/M metagenome (GOLD analysis project Ga0302180, IMG submission 200575) | Peat permafrost microbial communities from Stordalen Mire near Abisko, Sweden - I_Palsa_E3_2 | ecosystem: Environmental > Terrestrial > Soil > Palsa > Peat permafrost | place: Sweden... | reverse complement strand
TATGCCGACCAGGTCGAGCAGCGACGCCGCCCGTTCGCGCGCCTCGTCCCTGGGCATCCGCAGGTGTGCGTGGATGACGTCGAGCAGCTGGTCACGGACGCTGAGCACCGGGTTAAGCGCGTTCATCGCGCTTTGGAACACGATGGCGATCTCGCGCCAGCGCAGCCGCCGCAGCTCGTCCGGGCGCATCCGGAGGACGTCGGCCGGGTCAGCGCCTTGGACCATCCGGCGTCCGGAGTACCGGACGCTGCCGCTGGTGATCAGGGCGGGTGCCCGCAGTAGCCGGGTGGCGCCGTAGACCAGGGTGGACTTCCCCGAGCCGCTCTCGCCCGCCAGGCCGATGACCTCGCCGGCCGCCAGGTCGAGGTTCACCTTGTCCACGGCCCGGACATCACCGCCCGGCGTGCGGTAGACGACCGACAGGTCCTGGATCTCGAGCACCGGATTCGGGCCAGGACCGGGGGCGGTCGGGGAAGCGGCGATGAAGGTGGGGGCGTGGTCCGGGTTCGCGCTCATCGGAGCTGGCCCTTCTCGGTCTCATCGAGCAGGGAAGTGCGGGAGAACGAGTGCACGAATCCGGCCAGCTTTCCGCGGTACTGCGAGACTTCGGCCAGCACCGGCGTTGGATCGGCGGGGGGGAGCCAGTGCCCGGCGATCCGGCTGGCGCTGGTCGCGTCGCGCAGCCGCGGGTTGCCGAGCTCGTCGATACCGGTATTCAGCAGCACCAGGCCGGCGCCCATAAGCGCCACCACCACGCCGGGCGGGATGAACCACCACCAGGCCCCGAGCTCCAGGGCCTGCTGGCTCTCCGCCCAGTAGAGCATCGTCCCCAGGCTCCAGCTGTTCAGGTCGGCGACGCCGATAAAGGCCAGGGCGACCGAGGCGCCGATCGCGTAAAGCACGGTGTTCACGAAGCTCGCCGCGATCAGGCTCACCTCGTTGGGAACGATCTCGAAGGCGATGATCCGCCATGATTTCTCGCCGGTCTCCTGGGCGGCCGCGATGAAATCGCGATTGCGGATCGCCAGCGTCTGCGCGCGTATCACCCGCGCCCCCCACGGCCAGCCGAGCCCGCTGAGGACCAGGATGGTCGCGTCCTGGCCCTTGGTCTGCAGGTAGCCAAGCAACACGATGAGCAGCGGTAGCGCCGGGATGACCAGGAACACGTTGGAGAACAGCGACAGCAGTTCGTCCCAGACGCCGCCGAGGAAGGCGGAGGAGACCCCGACGATCACAGAAAGCGCCGTGGCGACCACGCCAACGATGACCGCGAGCTCCCCGGTGAGCCGGATCCCCGTCAGCAGCTGGGACAGCACGTCCTGCCCGGTCTGCGTGGTACCGAGCAGGTGCGCGCCGTAGGGCGCGTGCAGGGATAGGCCGGGCGCGGGATTCTGGTACCCGGGATCATATGGCGCGACCAGGGGTCCGATGATGGCCGCGAGTACGAACAGGCCGAGCAGGACGGCGCCGACCTTGGCCTTGGGCGGCATCCGCCGCCAGCGGCCGGGCTGGGCGTCTTCTTGCGGCAGCGCGGCGGCATCGGCGCTGAGCGGCAGGACGGCGGTCATCGCGTCGCCTCCCTGGCCCGGGCGCGTGGATCGACGAACACGATGATGAGGTCGATGATCATGTTGGCGACCAGCACCGCGAACGTGATCACCAGGAAGATCGCCTGCATCAGCGGATAGTCATTCGAGGTAACCGCGTTGAGCAGCAGCTCGCCGATACCCGGGTAGGAGAAGACGATCTCCATGACCAGGGCGCCTGAGACCACGAAGCCGAGCGCGAGGCCGAACCCCTGCAACTGGGGCAGGATCGCGTTGCGCGCCGCGTAGGTGAAGATGACCCTGCGATTGTGCAGGCCCTTGGCCTGAGCCGCGATCACGTAGTCCTCGCCGACCGTCGTGATCATCACGTTGCGCATCTGCAGCATCCAGCCGGCGATGGAGGTGAGCACGATGGTCAGCGCCGGGAGCAGCGAGTGGTAGATGGCGCTGCCGATGAACGCCCAGTGCCAGCCAGGCACCAGCCCCTCTCCGTACCCCTGGCCCAACGGGAAGACGTGCAGCTTGGTGGCGAACAGCTCGAGCAGGATCAGCGCGAAGAAGAAGTAGGGCATCGCCTGCAGGAACATCAGGCCGGGCAGCGCCCGGTCAAGCGCTCCGCCGTGCCGCCAGCCGGCCGCGATGCCGAGGCCGGTGCCGATCAGGAAAGCGATCACCGTCGCCGTGCCGACCAGGGTGAGGGTCCATGGGATGCTCTCGCCCAGCAGCGTAGAGACCTGGGCGGGGTACTGCGTGACGTCCGTGCCGAAGTTGAAGTGGGCGACATCGACCAGATACGACCCGTACTGATGCCAGATCGACCCTGGATGCCCCACCCCGAGCATCGCCTCCAGAGCGCGGTAGGCGGACGGCTGCAGGTCGGGGAACTTCGCCATGATGCTCTGCACCGCGTTGCCCGGCATGGCGCGCGGGATGAAGAAGTTGATGGTGAGCGCCACCCAGGCTGCGACGGCATAGAACGTTAGGCGGCGGAGAATAAAGGACATGGCAGCTCCTAGGCCTTCGCTGCTTGCCGGGCACGCCGGCGGGCTGGCTTGGGATCGTGCGAGAGGGTCAGCAGAGACGCCGCGGCCGGATCCGGGCGCGGCAGGTCGAGCGTCGGCACGGCCTGACGGATGACGGTACCGGGCGGGCACCCGCAGCTTGACCGCAGCACGAGTTCGGTGGGCAGCAGTTCGACCGCGGGAGGCAGCGCCGGGTTGGCGATGCGATCGAGCAGGCGGGCGCAGGCCCGCTCGCCCAGCATCCGCATCGGCTGATGAACGGTGGTGAGCGGCGGGTCACACAAGCTGCCAGGGAAGATGTCGTCGAAGCCGACCACGGCCACGTCCTGCGGCACCCGGACGCCGGCCCGGGCCAGCGCCTTGAGCACCCCGATAGCCATCTGGTCGTTGGCGGAGACGACCGCGTCGGGAAAGTCCTCCCTGGGCATGGCCAGCAGCGCCTCGCCCGCTTCCTCGCCGCTTTGCACGCTGTAGTAGCCCTGGTAGAAACCGACGAGCTGGCATTGCGGGTTGGCCCGCAGCACGTGGTCCAGGCCGAGCCGCCGCTCGCGGGAGTCGGGCGAATCCGCGGGCCCGTGCACCCAGAACAGCCGCCGTCTGCCGTGTTCGCGGATGAGGTGGGTGACCACGGCGGCCGAGCCGGACAAGTTGTCCGCCGTCACCACGTCGGCGGCCTGCTCGTCCGGGGTGCCCGCGAAGATCACCACCGGGACGCGCGCGGCGAGCCGCTCGATGAAGGGGGACGGCACGATTCCCTCACCGATCAAGATCCCGTCCGCCTTGCCGGTGAACGTCTCCAGCCGGGGGAAGCCGGGATCGTTGGCGCCTTGCAGGAAGGTGATCAGCAGCGACCATTCCTGATCGCGGATCCGCGCCTCGACGCCGCGCAGCACCTCGTCGTAGAACAGCAGGTTCATGTTCTCGATGTCGTACTGCTGTGCCGGGCGCTCCACGCACACCAGGCCGATGACGTCCTTGCGCCGGCGGGATAGGCTCTGGGCGGCGCCGTCGGGTACGTAGCCGAGTTCCTCGATGGCCTGCCGCACCCGGATCCTGGTGGCCTCGCGCACCCGGTCCTGGCCGTGCACCACCCGCGAGACGGTCGCGGTGGAGACGCCGGCCAGGCGGGCGACATCGTAGAGAGTTACCACAATTTCCCGATCAGCGGCATTGCTGCTTCCCTTGAAACAGGTCTACGAACGGAAACACCAGGTCTGAGAGCTCGACACCTAGGTGTCACAGAGAAGACATGTAAGCGTTTACAACCGAAATCTAAGCGCTTACACTAACCCTCAGCACAGGGGCCGTCAAGGGTCCGTGACCACACCGAAACCGTGAAAAAGGAGAGGCTGATGACGGGACCGGCAACAGATGCTGACGGCGCCCTCGACTTCCCTGAAGGGTTCATCTGGGGAGCATCGACCGCCGCGTACCAGATCGAGGGAGCAGCGAGCAGCGACGGCAAGGGCCCCTCGGTCTGGGACACCTTCAGCCACACGCCGGGCAAGGTTCGCGGCGGCGACACCGGCGACATCGCCTGCGACTCCTACCACCGTTACCGTGAGGACGTCGCGCTGATGGCCTCGCTCGGACTGACCTCTTACCGGTTCTCGATCTCCTGGCCGCGGGTCCAGCCCGGCGGCCGCGGACCCGCGAACTCCCGGGGCCTGGACTACTACCGCAGGCTGCTCGACGAGCTCGCCGAGCAGGGAATCGCGGCCACCGCCACGCTTTACCACTGGGACCTGCCCCAGGAACTTCAGGACGAGGGCGGCTGGGCGGTGCGCAGCACGGCCGAGCGGTTCGCGGAATATGCCGCGCTGACCGCGGAGGCTCTTGGCGACCGGGTCGCCCGCTGGATCACCCTGAACGAGCCGCAGGTCGTGTCCAACAACGGCTATCGCACCGGCGACCATGCCCCCGGCCTGCGCGACGCCGATGCGGCGGCGGCGGCCACCCATCACCTGCTGCTCGGCCACGGTCTGGCGGCTCAGGCCCTGCGCAGCCTGGGCGCGGCCGAGGTCGGCATCACCCTGGACGTGCATCCGGTCCGCGCGGGTGAAGGCGGCGACTCCGAGGCCCTGGAGCAGGCGCGGCTGATCACCGACGCGACCGCGAACGGCATCTACCTCGAGCCGGTGCTGCACGGGCGGTACCCAGAGCATGCTCCGGCCGCCCTGCTCCCGCCCCCGTCGTTGATCGCCGACGGTGACCTGCAGACGATCAGGCAGCCGCTGGACTTCCTGGGCGTCAACTACTATTCCCCGATTTTCCTGCGCTCCGGCGACCCCTCCGACCTGAGGCGCAACGAAAACCCGGCGCGCTGCCGGGTCCCAGGCATCGTCGAGTACCTCCCGGAAGACCTGGAGCGGACGAACATGGGCTGGCTCGTCGATGCCAGCGGCCTGCACCAGATCCTGGTGGATATCTCTAGGCAGGCCCCCGGCCTGGATCTTTACGTGACCGAGAACGGCCGCTCGGCTGAGGATTACGTGAACCCGCAGGGTGAGGTCAACGACGTCGAGCGGATCAGGTACCTGCACACGCACCTGGAGGCGGCCGCCCGGGCCATCAAGGACGGGGCCAACCTGGCCGGGTACTTCGTCTGGTCGCTGCTCGACAACTTCGAATGGGGCTGGGGTTACTCCAAGAGGTTCGGGATCGTCTTCGTTGACTTCGGGACCCAGCGGCGGATCCCCAAGGCAAGCGCCCACTTCTATTCGAACGTGGTCCGGAACAACGCGATACCGTTGCTTCCGGCCTCCTGGCCCCGCTGATTGCCGGCCCTCTGGCCCCGCTGACCGGCGCGGGCTCCGGCACCGGGATCCTCCTCCTTCCGGTGCCGGACCCGCGCTGCTCTTCAGGCGGGTGCTGCGCCCTGGCGGTGCCCTGGTGCTCTCCCGGCAGCATCCGACCGGCGACTGGCTGCGCCACGGCGGCAGCTCCTTTGACGTCCGGCTGATCCACGAGACCTGGAGCAAGGGCTGGCAGGTGCACTACTGGCTGGCGCCGCTCGAGACGACGTGCGACGAGATCTTCCAGGCCGGGTTCCTCATCGAGCGGCCGCTGGAACCACGGCCGGTCCCGGAAGCCGCCGCCCTCGATCCCGAAGACTACGAGCGACTCGCCCGCGAGCCCAGCGGGTTCATAGCCTTCCGGCTCGTCCCGCGGCCCGCATGAAACTATAGGATTCTTTTTCGATCTTACGAACAATTTTCCTCTTAGAGATGGTATTGTGTTCACATGTGCTTCCCCTCTTGATCTGAACGGGCGGTGGTGCATGTCCGAAGCTCAGCACCCAGGCTCCCCCGAGGATGACGACGGCCACGTCGCCGCGTCCGGCCCCGGCGGTGACGGCCCTCACGGGCGGGACGGTCGCGCAGCAGAAGGTAGTGGCGATCGGGTCGGTGGAGTCGGCGAGCAGTTCGGGACGGGGATGCCGTTGGAGGCTGCCCCGGCAGGCCCCGTGCTCGCTGAAGGGCTGGGCCAGACCCGGGTCTCGCTGGGCGGGCTCAGTGATGACGCGCTGGCCGGGTTCCTGGGCGGCTGCCAGAAGATCGCGGCGTGGGCGGGCGGGATGCTACTGGAGGGCATCGCCGAGTACGCGGGGCGCCGGCCCGATGAGCGCACTGAGCGGCGCGCTGCCTGCTCGGCGGCCGCGGCGAAAAAGGCGCGAGCCGCGCTGGCGGCCGGGGAGGCCGCCGATCCGCCGCCATACGATGAGTTCGCCCCGGACGAGCTGATGCCCGTGCTGCGGCTGTCCAAGGGCGGAGCGGGCCGGCAGGTCGAGCTCGCGCTGGCGCTGCGGTACCGGCTGCGGGCGACCTTGGCCGCGATGCTAGCCGGGCACGTCGATGTGATCCGGGCCAGGATCATCGCCGAGGCCACCGCGGACCTGACCCCGGCCCAGGCCGCCAAGGTCGAAGCTAAGGTACTGCCTGACGCCGCGCGGCAGACCTATATCGCGCTGGGTATCTCGCTGGGTAAAGCCGTGCTGAAAGTTGACCCGGAGGCAGCGATCCGGCGGCGCAAGAAGGCCGAGAAGCGGGCGCGGGTGGAGCGGTGGCGGGAGTACGACGGGACCGGAGCGCTGGCCGGGCGAAACCTGCCGCCCGATGACACCCTGGCCGCGGACCAGGCCCTGACCGCCCAGGCCCTGGAACTGCGCGACGCGGGGCTGGACGGCCCGCTCGACTACCTGCGCGCCACCGCCCTGATCGACCGGATTATCGGCCGCGACTCCCGGCCCCTCCCCGAAGACTCCTACCCGGAGGACTCCCGCCGGGGCGGCGACGATCCGGAGGAAGACTGGGATGACCGGGATGAGTGGCCCGCTCGGGACCAGTACCTGCTCGACGAACAGGAGAGTGCGGCTCGCGACGCAGCATCGGCGACGCCGGACCGCGACGGACAAGATAGCGACGTGCCGGACCGCGACGGACCGGACGGCGATGGACCCGAGAGTGGCGGCGGACGGGACGGGGGCAGCGGCGGGACCCGGCCGCCAACTCGGCCCGGCGGCGGTGGAGGTAAGCGCCGAGGCCGGGGGAAGCGGATCGCGGCGCGGATCAACCTCACCCTCCCCGTCAAGACCCTCCTGGACCTCGGCGACACCCCGGGCGATGCCGGACCGTTCGGGCCACTGGATCCCGCCGCCGCCCGCGACTTCGCCTGCACCGCCGCCGCCCACCCCGGCACCCGATGGTGCCTGACCCTTACCGACGAGCACGGACGCGCCGTCGCCCACGGCTGCGCCCGCGGTCCGCAGCCCTGGGCCGGACTATCACCAAGGGCCGGACCGGGAACCCGCGACGGCCCGCAGGGCAGCGGTCCCGGCCCCAGCCCCGGCCCCAGGGAACTGATCAGGCAGTTCCTGACCCGGCTGGGCATCACCCCAGACCCGATCGCGGTCACCAGCTGCGATCACCACGACGCCGAACCCGGCTACACTCCCAGCCGCAAACTCCGTCACAAGATCCACGCCCGCACCCCCACCTGCTCCTACTGGGGATGCCGCCGCCCCGCTCAGCAATGCGACGATGACCACACGATCGCGTGGGACAGCGGAGGACTGAGCTGCGAATGTAACATCGCTCCGCTGTGCCGCCGGCATCACCGGATGAAACAGCGGGAATGCTGGACTCTCACCCAGCCCGAACCAGGCATCATGATCTGGGAAGCACCAAGCAGACGACGATACGTCACCACCCCTGCCCGATACGCCAGCTGAGCCATCGCATCATCACGGCCTTCGCATCACCGTGATTGTCCGGCTGCAAATCCGCGCCGGTTCGCGGCCGGCCTAGCTAACGTCTCTGTATGCATCCAGAAGCCACCCGGCTTGTGTTTCGCGACATGGCGCCTGACGACCTCGACGACATGGCAGCTCTGCTCGGCGATCCGGAGGTCATGACGTATTACCCAAGGCCGAAGGCCCGGCAGGACGCCGCTCAGTGGATTGACTGGAATCGGGGCCTGTACCGCACGCGCGGTTACGGTCTGTGGCTGCTGACCACGGCCGAGGGTGACTTCGTGGGTGACTGCGGCCTTACGCCCCAGGTTGTCGACGGCGTGACCGAACTTGAGGTCGGCTACCACGTGATGCCCGCGCTGCAGCGGCGTGGTTATGCGACCGAGGCCGCGGCCGCGTCGCGCGATTTCGCCCGGACCGTGCTTGGCGCCACCCGGCTGATCGCCATCATCCACCCGGACAACCGGCCATCGCAGCGCGTCGCGGAGAAGATCGGGCTCCTGCCCGAGAAGCGAGCCACGGTCCACGGCGGACGCGAGGCCATCATCTACGCCGCCGTCCTGGACTAGGCGCCAGAACGCCGCGCCCACGTGCCGCCGTAGATAATGGCCGGTATGCGCCAGGACAAAGCAGTCGACGGGTTCCGGCTGGCCTACGACCGGACCGGACAGGGTCCCGCTGTGCTGCTGCTGCACGGCTGGCCCGGAGACCGGACCGACTACCGCGAGGTCGTGCCGCTGGTGTCGGCCGCGGCCGAGGTGATCGTGCCTGACCTGCGGGGCTTCGGCGAGTCCGACAAGCACGAGGCCGACCCGGCCACGCAGTACAACGCCGCCGCCCAGGCTCGCAGCATCATCGGACTGATCGATGAACTGGAGCTGCGGCGGCCGGTGATCGCCGGTTACGACGTCGGCAGCCGCGTCGCCCAGGCCATCGCCAGGGAGCGGGCCGACCTGGTGCGCGCGCTGGTCATCGCGCCACCGCTGCCCGGTATCGGTGAGCGGATCCTCGACCCGCGGGCCCAGCGGGAGTTCTGGTACCAGTCGTTCCACAACCTCGGTCTGTGCCCGGAGCTGATCGACGGCAAGCCGGAGGCTGTCCGTTCCTACCTGCGGCACTTCTGGTCCCACTGGTCCGGGCCGAGCTACGAACCGGCCAGCGAGAACCTCGATCATCTTGTTTCCGTCTACGCTGTGCCAGGCGCATTCACCGCCTCGATCGCCTGGTACCGAGCAGGGGCGGGCGCGGTCGCGACCTCGCTGGCGGAACAGGTGCCCGAACCGGACCAGCGGATCGCAGCGCCGACGACGGTGCTGTGGCCAGCACACGATCCGTTGTTCCCGCGCACCTGGTCCGACCGGATCGACGAGTTCTTCGCGGCCGCCACGCTGACACTGCTGGACGGTGTCGGTCATTTCACGCCGCTCGAGTGCCCGGACAAGTTCGCCGGGGCCATATCCGCCGCGGCGAGTACCGTGGCCCGCTGATCCGGCGAGCCTGAGGTAAGGACCGGCAGGTGCCATAATCGATCGCATGAAATTCCGAGCGACGGTGGAGCTGGGCGGCAAGACCGCGACCGGGATCGAGGTCCCGGACGATGTGGTCGCGGCCCTGGGCTCCGGCAGTCGCCCGCCGGTGACGGTGACGGTGGGCGGCCACTCCTACCGCACCACGGCGGCGCGCATGGGCGGCCGCTTTCTCGTGCCGCTGAGCGCGGAGCACCGGACCGCGGCCGGCGTCGCCGCCGGCGATCAGGTCGACATCGACATCGAGCCCGACACCGCGCCGCGCGAGGTCGAGGTACCCGCCGACCTCACTGACGCTCTCGCCAGGGACGATACGGCGAGGGCTGCCTTCGACGGTCTGTCCTACACCCATCGCAAGGAGTGGGTGCGCTGGGTGGAAGAGGCCAAGAAGGCGGATACCCGGGCGACGCGCCTGGCCAAGACCGTCGAGGCCCTGCATGCGGGTAAGCGCACGCGCTGAGCTAGACCACCGCCTGATCCGGGGGCACAGCGTCCGGGGGGAGAGCCGGGTTCAGAAGCGGTGCCGTTACCTTGGCTTCCGACCAGCTGCGGATAACGGCGGTATCGGAGATGAAGCGGACCCCGCAGCCGGGCGCCCAGCGGGCCGCGGCTTCCTGCAGGCAATCATCGACCAGCCGGGACACCGTATCCGACTGCTCGCGGGGGCAGTGGACCAGCAGCTCGTCGTGCAGGCACAACACGATCCGCGCACCCAGCGGGTCGCACCGGGCCCGGACGGTGACCGCCCACATCTTGAACAGCTCCGCCGCGGCGCCCTGGACCATCGCGTTGCGGGCGTATCGGCCGTAGGCTGCGGCCCGGCTGCTGCTCCGCGGCTCAGGGTCCGAAGGGGCCAGCACGATCAGGCGTCCGCCGTAAGTGCGCAGATCGCGGCCGGCCCGCCCGGCGCGATCGGCGGCGTTGAGGTAGGCCATGGCGACCGGATAGGCCGCGTTGAGCCTGCGCAGCGCCTGGGCGCCGTGGCCGGTGGTCTGCCCGTACATCGCGCCGAGGACCGCCACCTTGGCGACCGGCCGGCCCACGCCGAGCTGCGCCGCCACCGGCGCGTAGAGGTCGTCGGCCCGAGTCGCGGCGGTCAGCGACTGGTCCCGGGACACCGCGGCCAGCACCCGCGGCTCGATCTGGCCCAGGTCGGCCCGGACGAACACGTACCCATCTGCCGCCATCACGGCCGGGCGCAGCGCGGCTGGCATATTGTGCAGGCCCGCCGACGCGGTCATCCGGCCCGCCGCACCGTCCGAGCCGGTCCACGCGCCGCGCAGCCGGCCGTCGGCCCCGAGGTGCTCATCTAGCCAGGCGTAGCCGTACGTGGTGGCGATCCGCTCCGCTTTGCGCCACTCAAGCAGGGCGCCGACCAGCGGATGGGTATCCCGGAGCTCTCGCAACCGCCAGGCCCGGGTATCGGGCACGTCCACCCCGACCCGGCTGAGCAGCGTCCGTACCTGAGCCGGGCTGCGCAGATCGGCGGTGACGCCGACCGGGGCGTGCCGCAATACCTCCGCGTCGCGGGCGGCCCGCAGCGCGACGGCTTCGGCCTCGCTGCGCGGCCTGGGCCCGATGAATCCCGCCAGCACCGCCTCGGCGACCGCGCGGTCCATCGGCAGCCCGTCCGCTGACAGCTCGGCGCACAGCAGCTCGGCGGTGGACTCGCAGCGGGCCGTGGCCAGGGCCATCGGCCGTTCGGGTAGCGCGGCCAGCGCGTCGTGCTGGAGTACGGCGACCGTTCGCGCCAGTTCCGCCCACCGGGCGATTCGCTCAAGACTGTCCGACCAGCCACCGCTGAGCCACTCAGACCGCAGGTGTCCGTCCGGCGCCACCGGGTCGCTGGCCTCGCCCCCTTCGATGCCGAACAAGTCCAGCGGGCCGGCAGCCGGCAACGTATCGGTGGCCAGGCCCTGCAGCCGGGCCCACGCCCAGCCAGGATCCGCGTGCCATCCGCCGAACAGCAGGCGGTGCGCCGCGGCGATATCCCAGCACGTGGCCAGCCGGATGCCGCCGGCGGCCAGCCGCGCCGGGGTCTGGCCTGACCACACTACCCACCGCGGCCGCAGCGCCTCATCTGCTCTGCCGAGTCCAGCCGCCAGTTCGCCCGCGGCGACACCGGCGCCCGTCCCAGTCCCTGCAGCGACCGGCCAGGCGCTATCCGCTGTGGCCAGGCCGACCCCCAGCGCGGGGGAGACTACCAGCCCGACGAGATCGCCGCGGCTCACGCCCGCCTGCCGCAACGACGTCACCAGCTCCGCGCCCGACCCCGTCACCGAGCCGACCTTGCCATGGACCCACCTGCCATGGACCCAACCTTGCCACGGACCCAACCTCGCCACGGACGCACCGGTGCCCGCGGCCGGCTGGCGCGGCACGCCGCGGGACTGCCGGCCGCGGTGGGGGTGGAAGACCCTCCTAGAGGATCCCACGATGCCGGGTGCTGCCCGGGAGGATACGCGCTGCGCAAGGCCCGGACTCGCACGGCAGCACGGGCCGCGTAAGGCCCAGCTTGCGGGAAATGTTTTGACTTCAGGTCTGGTCATGCCGGAGAGTGCTGCCAAGGGGTCATCAGACCAGTGAGCGACTCAACGGGGGATCACCATGAGCCGGGCCCGCACGATCATCGCCGTAGCTAGCGGGCGCCGGGCCAAATGGGCTGTGGTGGTCTTCTGGCTGATCATCGTGGCTGTGGCCGGACCGCTGTCCGGCAAACTCACCGGGGCGGAGAAGAACGACTCGTCGTCCTGGCTCCCGGCCAAGGCCGAGTCGACCAAGGTGCTCGACCTGCAGTCGCGCTTCCAGTCCCCGAACATCTTCACCGCGGTCGTGGTCTACGACCGCCCCTCCGGCCTGACCAGCGCGGATCGAGCGAAGGCTATGGCCGACGCCAAGCGGTTCGCGCAGGTGACCGGTGTCGTACCGGGCCAGGTCACCGGGCCGGTCTTTGCCCAGGACGGCAAGGCGATCGAGACGCTCGTCCCGGTCAACCTGGGCTCGAAGGGCTGGAACGGCGCCTCGGCCGCGGCGACCAGCCTGCGCAACGTGGCCCTGGCGAACGCCGACGGATTGTCGGCGCACATCGCCGGCCCGCTGGGCAGCGCCGCCGACTCGGCCAACTCGTTCAAGGGCATCGACGGCATCCTACTGCTCGCCACCCTGGTCGTGGTGATCGTGCTACTGCTCATCACCTACCGCAGCCCGGTGCTGTGGCTGTTCCCCGTGATCTCGGCGGGCATCGCGCTGGTCAGCGCCGAGGCGCTCATTTACCTCCTGGCGGCGCACGCTGGGCTCACCGTCAATGCGCAGAGCGCTGGCATTCTCTACGTGCTGGTGTTCGGCGCCGGGACCGACTACGCGCTGCTGCTGACGGCCCGGTACCGAGAGGAACTGCGCCGGCATGAGGACCGGCACGAGGCGATGGCGCTCGCCCTGCGCCGGGCCGGCCCCGCCATCATCGCCAGCGCGGGCACCGTGATCCTCGGCCTGCTGACCTTGTCGTTCGCCGAACTGAACTCCACCAAGAGCCTGGGACCGGTGCTGGCCATCGGCGTCGGGGTCGCGCTCGTTTCCATGATGACGCTGTTGCCGGCCCTGCTGCTGATCTTCGGACGCTGGATATTCTGGCCCGTCAAGCCCGCTTTCGGCACGGCCGAGCCCACCGCCCAGGGTCTGTGGGCCAGGGTGGGCCGGCGCATCGCCGCCCGGCCGCGGGTGGTCTGGGTGACCACTGCGGTGATCCTCGGAATTATGGCGCTTGGCCTGACCGGCCTGAAGGCCAGCGGGCTGACCGCAGCCGAATCCTTCGTCGGGCATCACCCGGACTCGGTGGTCGGGCAGGCCGTGATCAGCCAGAACTTCCCGGCCGGCGCCGGCCAGCCCGTCGTCGTGGTGAGCGACGTGGCGCAGGTGACCCAGGTGGAGGCGGCCTTCAAGGCCACGGCGGGGATCACCGGTGTCACCCAGCCGGTGATCAGGGCAGGGCACGCCTTCCTTCAGGGCACGCTCACCTCGGCGCCCGACAGCACGGCGGCGTACGGCACGATCGACAAGGTCCGGGCCGCGGTGCACGCCGTGCCCGGTGCCCAGGCGATGGTCGGCGGCAACACCGCGGTGACGCTCGACATCGCCCGCGCCGCCGACCACGACCGGAACCTGATTATCCCGATCATCCTGGTGCTGGTGTTCGTGATCCTGGGAC
>Ga0302180_10002767_pt1 | contig 13564 bp, 10 predicted proteins | sample I_Palsa_E3_2_FD_200575 | JGI IMG/M metagenome (GOLD analysis project Ga0302180, IMG submission 200575) | Peat permafrost microbial communities from Stordalen Mire near Abisko, Sweden - I_Palsa_E3_2 | ecosystem: Environmental > Terrestrial > Soil > Palsa > Peat permafrost | place: Sweden... | reverse complement strand
TTATCCCACCCTTCGCCAAGAGCGCGAAGGATGGGGCACCCGATCATTGGTGGTGGCGGGAGGCAAAAGCGCGTTCGTTCCACCTTAACTTGTAAGCATTTCTCTCTGGAGCTCATGCGGGCGCAAAACTGATCAAAAAGGATCAGTATTGATTTGCGCTGCCTAGTACATTGACTTCCACAACTGCCGGGTGAACATGCTCTGCCGGTTGAGCTCCAGCGACCATTTAGGGCGGCAGATATTTGAGGATTGTGGGTCACAGAGGGGGTCATGCTGACCCACCATGGACGGATTTCACTGCGCAACAGCACCAAACCCGCAAAGACACGGAACAGTCTTCTCACTGTTCTTCCCGTTTGCCGGCGCGGCTGAATGAAGGGAAAAAGATGCCGGCTCTAGAAAGTGAATTGGATATCATGACTGCTCTCAAGGCGGGCACGATCGAACAGCACAGCAGCATCGAGCGGATTATGCCCTTCTTCAAGGATGACTTGTCGCTCGAAGCATACATACGCGTGCTCAAGGCGTTCCTGGGTTTCTTTGAACCTGTGGAACGCGAGCTCAGATCGATCGCAACCCGGGATACATTTGGATTCAATATCGATCGGCGGCAGCGGGCGAAGCTGTTGAGGAGAGATCTGCTGGCTCTGGGCGTAACCCATGCCGACATGGAACTCCTTCCACGATGCGATCATCTGCCAAGACTGGAAAATGTCGATGATGGGCTCGGCTGCCTCTACGTTCTGGAAGGTTCCACGTTGGGCGGCCAGCTGATCGTCCGCGAATTGCACACTCGCTTTGGGGTGGAAGAGAAAACCGGTGCCGGATTCTTCCATGGCTACGGGAGTCAAACGGGGGTAAAGTGGCGGGAGTTCTGCACCAGCGTTCGCATATACGCAGCCGGCGGCAAGAGCCAATCGGCCATCGTTCAGTCGGCTAGAAACACCTTTGAACTGCTGGAGTCCTGGATGCGAAAGGCCAATTTTAGTGAGTAAGGACGCACTTCCGTCGACGTTAAGGTCTTTGCTTTGAGTAAAGAGACCGGTGCGTCGTCTAACGTTTAACATAGATCTCACAGATGACAGCCATCCGCACCGTCAGCCGCAGGTCCTTCGAACGCACCCTTGCCAGCGCCAAGCGCACCATGGTGCTGAGCGAGATCATCAGCCTGGCGGTCGACAGCTTTCGCACCAACAAGGTGCGCGTTATGCTTACATCGCTGGGCATGGTCATCGGATCGGCTTCCCTGATCCTGGTCGTAACCGTAGGGCTAACGGGAAAACAGTACATCCTGCACCTGATCCAGGCCATCGGAACCAACATGGTGGAAGTGGAGTACTCGGGCGGCGGCCCGGGCTCGGCCGCGCAACATGACTTCCGCAATGATTACCTGACGCGCGAGGATGAGACAGCAGTCATTGAACAGGTGCCGTCGGTCGCTTACTCCTCACCGATGCTGCAGATGCAACCGCGCATCAGCTTTGGCAATGGGGTGACAAAAGACATTCTCGTGCTTGGGGTTTCCCCGCAGTACAGGCAGGTTCGGAACCTGATTCTGATCAACGGGCGTTTCTTCGATGAGGAGGACGACGCCGGCCACGCCAAGGTCGCGGTGGTGACAGAGGCTTTTGCCAAGCAGAGATTCGGCACCACCGCGGCGGTGAACCAAACTTTTCTTATCACCGGCATTCCTTTCACCGTGATCGGCACCTTCAAAGAGGCGGTAGACACTCTGGGGCAAACCGAAGTTGCCGATCAAACGATTCTTATTCCCTACTCCGTGGCGCGCTACTTTACCGGCACCAACGACATCAAGAAGATCTTCTTTTCCGTCCGCGACAGCGGCGATGTGGAACTGGCAACCAAACAGATCCTGAAGGTCATTCAGTCGCGGCACCAGCGCAACTCGGTGTACGACGCACAGACCCTGACGGAGCTGCTGAGTACGGCGGCCTCCATCGCCAACGCGCTGACGCTGGTGTTGCTGCTGGTCTCGTCGGTGACGCTGGCTGTCGGCGGCATCGGCATCATGAACATCATGCTGGCGAACGTGCGCTCGCGGATCAGGGAAATCGGCATTCGCAAGGCCATGGGTGCGACCTACCGGGAAATCAAGTTGCAGTTTCTGATCGAGGCAGTTTTCATTTCGTTGAGCGGCGGGGTGGTGGGGACCATTCTCGGCCTGGCCATTCCTTATTCCGTGCGGCTCTTTACTGCCTACCGTATTCCGATTTCAGGATTGTCGGCGATTATCGCGCTGGCGGCGGCGACCGTGGTAGGCGTCGTCTTTGGCACACTGCCGGCTACGCGCGCGGCGCAACTGGATCCGGTCGAGTCTCTGAAGTTCGAGTAGGTGGAGGATTGCGCTCCTAAGGACAAATCCGCCTTCCGTTATGTCTTCAGTTGTGGAAGGTGGAAGGGTGAGATTTGCTTATCCCACCCTTCGATTGGTGACGGGGATAGAGCCCAAAAGCGCGTTCATTCTTCCCTTAATTTTGGAAGCCTTACTCAATGATACGGTTGGCGTCTTTTCTCCTTCTTTCGGCGTTGTACGCGCACGCCGCCTCCGTGCCGCTGCGCGCGGGCTGGAAGTTGCAGTCGGGTTGCATAGTGAAGTCCTCGGGGGACCGAATCTCGTCGGCAGCTTTTCGGACCACGGGCTGGATCGACGCAATCGTTCCTGGCACGGTGCTCGGCTCTCAAGTCGCAGCCGGAGTCTTTCCTGATCCGTTCTTTGGGATGAACCTCAGGAAGATCCCGGGTACCGATTATCCCCTGGGAAGGATTTTCGGCTACCTGCCGATGAGCGAGCAAAGCCCCTATCACTGCTCATGGTGGTATCGGATGGAATTCCCTTCGCCTGGAAAAGCTGGAAGCACTACGTGGCTGCACTTCGATGGCATTAACTATCGCGCGAACATCTGGCTGAATGGAAAACAAATTGCCGGTAGCGACGAGGTTGCCGGCGCCTTCCGGTCCTACGATTTCGACATCTCTAAGTATCTGGCCGGCAGCCAGAAGAATGTGCTGGCGGTGGAGGTGTTCGCCCAGACCGAACACGATCTGGGCATCGACTTCCTGGATTGGAACCCGGCTCCGGCTGACAAGAGCCTTGGACTATGGCGTAGAGTTTCTCTGGCCACTTCCGGGCCAGTCACGATCCGGAACCCTGCGGTGTTCACGCACTTCCTGAACGATGATTTGACCGCGGCCGAACTACGGGTGGTGGCCGATGTGGCTAATCATGGAGAACGGCCTGTCACGGCGACGGTCACTGCCGCAATCGGATCGACCGATCTGAAGCAGGACATCACGCTGGCAGCCAACGAGGCGCGCGTGGTCACTTTGCATACTGTAGTCAAGAATCCAGAGGTTTGGTGGCCCTACCAGTACGGAGAGCCTCACCTGGAACGCTTGCGCGTGGCCGTCGACACGGAGGGCGTGGAGTCAGATGCCAAAAGCATCCGGTTCGGGATCCGGGAGGCGCAGGCCTCGCTTAACGAGAAAGGATTTCTTCAGTTTCGTATCAATCACCGTGACCTTCTCATTCGCGGAGGCGGATGGAATCCAGACCTGTTTTATCGCGAACCAAGCGAGCGACTGCGCCAGGAACTCGCCTATGTGAAACAGATGCACCTGAACACAGTGCGTCTGGAAGGCAAGTTGGGCAGCGAAGAAATGTTCGACCTGGCCGACGAGATGGGCATCCTCATTATGCCCGGGTGGCAATGCTGCGATTTCTGGCAGCACTGGGATAAGTGGACAGTCCAGGACCATGCGATTGCCAACGCTTCGCTCTACAGCCAGATCAGCCGCCTGCGCGCGCATCCGAGTGTTTTTGTATGGCTCAATGGCAGTGACGAAATCCCGGCCCCGGAGGTGGAGAAGGACTACCTGGCCGTATTAACGGAGCGGGACTGGCCCAACCCGGTGCTGAACAACGCGGCTGACCGGACGTCCACGCTCACCGGCCCAAGCGGCGTGAAGATGTCCGGACCCTATGACTACGTGCCCCCGGAATACTGGTACCTGGACAAAGACAAGGCCGGCGGCGCATTCGGCTTCAACACCGAGACTGGCCCGGGCGCGGCCATCCCGGACGTGGAAAGCATCCATCGGACGCTGCCGCGAAAAAGCTGGTGGCCCATCGATGCCCAGTGGAACTATCACGCCGCGTTGGGCAAGTTCGCACAATACACCCGTTTCAACAGCGCTATGGCGGCGACTTACGGGCCTGCCACCAACCTCGAAAACTACGTCCTCAAGGCCCAGCTCATGGCTTATGACGGGGAGCGGGCGATGTTCGAGGCGTATGGGGCTAACAAATACCAATCGACGGGCGTAATTCAATGGATGCTGAACAACGCCTGGCCATCGTTCTTCTGGCACCTTTACGACTATTACCTGGTTCCCGGGGGCGGATACTTTGGCGCCAGAAAGGCGAATGAGCCGCTGCATATCCAGTACCGTTTTGACGACCGCAACATAGTCGTCGTGAACTCCACGCTTGCAGGTCAGCAAGGATTGGGCGCCACCGCCAGGGTGCTCGATATTGGGGGTAAGTTGCGCTTCACACACCAGGCCGCCCTGAACGTCGCGGCAGATGGGGTGGTCACGGCATTCGTTGTTCCTCCCCAGACTGCTACGACTTTTCTCAGCCTGGAACTGCGCGATTCGACGGGCAGGATGGTAAGTGACAACTTCTACTGGATCCCGGCAAAACTTGCACAGCTCGACTGGAATAAGACCACGTATGTGAACACTCCTGCCATCAGCTACGCTGATATGCGCGACCTGGCGAAGCTGCCAAAGGCATCGGTGCAAGCAACTGCGCGAAAAGCGACCTCACGGGGAGCAGTCGTCGTGGAACTTAAAAACACCGGGAGCTCAGTGGCTTTCTTCATCCATCTTCGGGCGGTTAAAGCGGGAACCGATGAGGAGATCGTGCCGGTTTTCTGGAACGATAATTTCGTCTCCCTTATGCCTGGAGAGGCAAGGACATTCACGGCAGGCGGCCTGGGCGACGCAGCATTGGAAGTCAAGCTTGCTGGTTGGAATGTCGAGCCGCAGACTATACAGGCTGTGGAATAAGTCCTAAACCGCTTTAGAAGCAGCCCTCAGCGGCTAAAGCCGGACCCGTTTTGAGTCGGTTATGTACGGGCTGAAGCCCGTACCCTTCAAAAGCATGGCGCTTTTTCGTGGACCTATAACCACGCGCTGAGAAAGCGGCCGGCGGTGCCGCGGATGGCGAGTTGGTCGGTACGGCCGGCAAAGTAGCGCGCGTTGATCTCCACCGCTCCAAGATCCTCAAGAGCGTGGAAGCGAGAGAGCTCGGCGGCCATCCCGAGTGGGGTAAAGAATAGCCGGAAGGGCTCGCCCGCTTTCTCCACTCGGGAGGCGAGCGAATCATGCGCCAGCCGTTCAAGCAGCGGGAGAACCTCGCGGGGTCGGCTGTAATCGAGCGCCAGTCCGCTTCCTGCAGGTTGATCAGCGATGAAGCTGAGGGTGGCGCGGAAGGCCTCCTCGGTAAGGTAAGGTACGACCCCAAGCCAGGCGAAAAACACCGGCGCAGTTCGATCGAAACCAGCGTCACGAAGCTGTTCTGCGAGGGATTGCCTTTCAAAATCCACGGGGGTGTAGCTGAGGCTTTCCGGAATAGCGATGAGGTTGCGTTGCAACAGCCCGCGCTTCCACTGTTGCGTGGCCGGGTGATCTACCTCAAAGACGCGTAGCCGAGGGTAAGGATTTCTATAGGCGAAGGTGTCGAGTCCTGCGCCCAGCAGGACGTATTGCTTGACGCCGTTCTCGACCGCCCGCTTCAGGTTGTCTTCGGCATAACGGCTGCGGGCAACCAGAAACGCTCGCAGCGCGGTGGAGAAGGGCCGGTCTGGCCGCAAAGGGGTGCGCCGCAGCTGCTCCTCATACTCCGCACCGAGAATCGGAACGGCAACCGGGTCGTTGAAGACGATCGGCGAGTCGTGAAGCTGGTGAGCCGCGCGGCGCAGCGCAACGCTGAGTGCGGTCCTCGACGCTATGGCCGGTTCCATCTACGGATGCACATCTCCAGGGTAATTGTAGCCAGATACGCACCCTCAACGCACACCGAGCCCGCTCCGGTTGGAGCAGGCTCGTTGGTTGGCTTGATATTCGTTTTCCTATCGGCTGCCGGTCAGGATTACACTTGTCGAACTCGCCCGCGCGTGACCAGGCGAAGCAGCAGCGTAAGGATCACCGCCCCAATGACCGCGACGATGATGGTATAAATAAGGCCGCCGGAACCGGCATAGCCCAAGCGCGACATAAGGAAACCGCCCAAGAGCGCCCCCAGGATGCCCACGATGATATCCATGATCGGGCCATAACCACCGCCGCTCATGATCTTTCCTGTGAGCCAACCTGCAATCAGGCCCACAATAACCCACCAAATCAATCCGAACATAATTTCCTTCCTTTATCTTGCAATGGAATAATGTTCCCCGGGGTGGGAACAAGGGCCCGAAAAGCACTGCCTATCCTAGACCAATGAGAGGCTATCTGCACAATCTAAGTTGTAATGCTTCGAGCTTAATTTCCCGATCGCGCCTAGATCTCCAGGAGCTACGAACTTATGAAGCTTATTTTCTTAGCCGTCGCGACGCTTTGCCTGGCGGCCACCCCTTTGCGAGCCGAATTGCGGCTGACCGGCGTAATTACCGACCATGCGGTACTGCAGCGCGACGTGCCCATTCATGTTTGGGGTGACGATTCACCGGCCGCCCGGATCACGATCAGTTTCCACGGCCAGTCCATTGCCACCACGGCCAACAACCTGGGCCTATGGGAGGCGTGGCTCGCGCCGGAGCCGGCCGGCGGCCCATTCACGCTCACCGTCCATGGCACCTCCGAGCTCACCCGTTCTGACCTGCTGGTGGGCGATGTGTGGTTTGCCTCCGGGCAATCCAATATGGAAATGCCGCTTTCCGGATTTCCGCCCACTGCTCATGTAACCAATGCCGAGCAGGAGATAGCCCAGGCCGACCTGCCCCAGGTCCGCCTGCTGCGCATGGAGCACCAATCTTCCCCCTCTCCTTTGGGGAGCATCTCCGCGGTATGGCAAACGTGTACCCCGGCGACCGCAAGGGATTTCTCTGCCGTCGCCTATTTCTTCGCGCGCGCGATCCATCAGCGCGAACACGTTCCCATCGGAGTCATCGATTCTTCCTGGGGAGGTACGCCGATCGATTCCTGGATCAGTCTCGACGCCCTCTCGGCCGACGCCTCGCTCATGCAAGCTTTCGCCGCGCGCGCCGGTTTCGCAGACAAGCAGACGCACCTGGAGCTTATTGAAGGTGCGGAGAAACGTGCCAATGCGGAAGCGGAGGCGCATCATCAGCCCAAACCGTCGCACCCGTGGCATCCGGACCCGTCTTCCTGGGTCCCGGCAGGCCTGTACAACGGAATGGTCGCGCCGTTCACGCCCTACTCCATTAGAGGCTTCCTCTGGTACCAGGGAGAGACTGACAGCGCGCCCGATCGCGCGAACCTCTACGCCAAGCTCCTGCCTACGCTCATCGCCGATTGGCGGCGGCAGTGGGGACAGGGGAATCTTCCTTTCCTCTTCGTGCAGATCTCGAGCTTCGATTCCCCGCCTGAAAATTGGGGCCTCATTCGCGATAGTCAACGCCGAAGCCTGGATGTGACGAAGACGGGCATGGCCGTGACTCTCGATATTGGCCAGCGTGACAACGTGCACCCGCCGGATAAACAAACCGTAGGTGCTCGCCTGGCCCTTGCCGGACGAACTGTTGCCTACGGCGAGACTGGCCTGGAGTGGAGCGGGCCACTCTACCGCCAGACCACGCGGCAGGAGGGGGCGCTCGAAGTCTGGTTTGATCACGCGGAAGGCTTGCACAGCATGGGGAACGAGCTCAGGGGCTTTGAGGTGGCCGGAGCAGATGGCCGCTTCTTCCCTGCCAGCGCCAGGGTGCAGGGGACATCGGTCCTGGTCTCATCCGCCGAGGTGGCGGAGCCGGTGCAAGTCCGTTATGCCTGGCAGAACTTCACGGACGCCAATCTCTACAACGGCGCTTCTCTGCCTGCATCCACGTTTGTGGCCCAGGTTCCTTAATTTACATCTCGCACAAACGGAGCGAAATACAACTCCGTTTGGCGCGAGAACCAATGTTCGGAGGTTGCAGTTTGATTTTCGACAGAGCAGCGATGCCTAAAGCGCTAGCGGTGGGCGCCGCCACCTGATGCGCCGCTGGGCGCTGACGCATGCGAAGCCCCCATCGAACTCATAGAGCTCTGCGCATTGCTGGAAGACGGGCGGCTGGCCGAAAAACCGCCGGCGGACGCTTCTCTTGCTCCGCCCTCTGCCGCAACCCGCTGGGCGCCATAGTAGACATTCGTGGTGGCCATCCCGTGCTGGCTTGTCTGATTGGCAAAACCATTCAGTTTGCCAAAGTTGCCCCGGGGAACACCTAGTCCGGCTGAATCGTTGCGGAAGACAAACTTGTCATGCGCACTGAGGGTGGAAACCGGCAATGCCTTCAGGTTGACCGGCACCACGGAGGATTGCAAGGCGGCCGGAGCATGAATTGGAGGACGGGGCCTGGTGATTCCCGTACCGCCAGTGGAGTTCAGGAGCGAGTTATTCGCCAGTCCGAGCCAGGTCCCGCCAGGCTGCCAACCCCAGCCCACTCCCTGGCAATAGTTCCAGCTGCCGTAGTGATAGGGCGTCCAACCCCACGGATAAGGAGACACCCAGGAATAGCCGGCGCTCGGGTAGTACGCCCAAGAGCCGCTCCCGAACGGGTCCCAACTGGCGCTGGTAAAGTAGGGCCGCCACATCGAACCGCCGCACCCGGAAGCGTTGATAAAGCTCCCGTAGTAGTTCATGTCGTTAATGCCGTAGGAGTAGGGCGAGTTCCCAAACGAGGTCGCGTTGGCATAGCTCTTGTGATACTGCACGGCGTCGTGGTCCCAGGAATCCAGCGGCTGCTCGACCACACTCTTGGCGATCATTGGCTCACTTTGCCCGGCGCTGAACGTGGCCGTCTTATTCTTGCCGACGATCGTGGTTCCCGATGATTCCTCGACCGCAACTTCACCGTGCATGACCGCCAGGTTCGCTTCCGTCGGTGTCAGTTGCAGACGAATGTGGCTGTCCGGCGGAAGGTTAACCGTCTGCAGGCCAAATTTTACGCTGAATTCGTTGCCCTTGGTGTTCAGCAGGTTTACGTACACACTGCCTTGTAGCAAATTGACACTCGACGTTTTCGCACCCGAGGGCAGCATTTCCAGACGGGGAAACTCGACCAGGGAATTCTGCGCCACCCGTAGAGTGCTGTTATCTTCGAATTCCACTTCGGCAACGCCGTCGCCCGTCTTGAGCCTGGCGCCCTCCGTGACCGGCAGATTGGCCATTGCGCCTTCAAAACCTTTGCCGGTTAAGCGGTCAAGCTGAACCTCTCCTTTGACCTCGCTGAGGCGAACAATCCGGACCTTCGAGTTGGAGGACACCGGAGGCTCCGCACTGGCGGCCACTGCATCATTGCCATCGGCCGCGGGAGCGACGGGCTCCTGCGCTCCGGACGCTAGTCCAACGAACATCCAGGCCAGTAGAGTGGTTGCGCTGATTACAGAAGTGGTTTTCATGTCCGCCTCCTTTTTCGATGCCGGCAGGGGACTTTTCTTGCGTCTTGAGAGTTGGGAGAGAGGGGCTTCCCGTCTGGCTTCCTGCGCGCCAGGGTGACGGATCGGATGTTAGCACTTTTGCGTTGAGGATTGCGAGAATCGTGTTTGACGCCACCAAATCGGCACTTCCCGTCCAGCGGCCAGCGGGATAGGAGACGACGAGATCGAACTCGTCCTGGTGGGTGGCCCAGGTCTCGCCTTTGAGACCTGGGCCACCCACGCAAAGTCTGGAGCCAGCCGTTAATTTAGGCGCAGATCGAGGAAGCGTCGGAGGACAGCACGAGCCACTCGGGATCGCTGGCGATGTGTTTCAAACGGACTACTTCTTCACCCACCAGCAGGTCAAAGTCACCCAGATCGATCTGCTGGCCGGCTTCGGCAGCGATCGAGTGAACGACGGCCTTCTGTCTTCTGAAGGAGCCGTTAGAATCCGTCGTTTGTACAAACTGCTGGCTGATTTTGTAGCTGACATAAATGGCAGGTCCACCCTTGCCGGTGGGTACCAATCTTCCTTTTCCGTATCCAAGGCCCATGATTTTCCAGTCTCGTTTCGCAACAGATACATCAAGCTATAGACGGTTTTTCGAGCCAGCATCATCCCCCGAAAGGGGAATCCGTGTTCCCAGGCCCTGCCTTCCGTTTTTGGCGCTCTAAAACTTATCGAAGAGGGGCCAGATAGGCTCTTTCGGGACCACTTGCTGTGAAGCTGGGTGGGGGACCGGCATCTGGTCCGTTTGAGCAATGCGGGCGTCAGCGGCGGCCATCTTTTCCTGGAGGCGGAGCTTCATCTGTTGGGTCCTAGTGGCGGGAGCCAGTACGGGTACAAAATCACCGCGATGGGGCGGGCGATCAGCCGGAGGAGCCGCCGGCGAGAAAGGATTTAATCCTGCTCTCGCCAGGATGATGGAGAAGGCAATCAAGGTGTAGACCTGAGCCAGGACCGCCGACCAGGCAATGCCAACCGCGCCCATCCGAGGCGCGAGCAGGAGTGCGATCCCAATCCCAGCCAGGCCGGCGGTCAGGTTCACGAAGTTAAATTGATGGTCCAGCTGGTTGGGTAACAGTAACTGAAAAATAATGACGGTACACACCGCGATCAAAGGAATCCACAGAGCAAAGACCCGCAATACCGGGACAGAATGCTGGAAGGCAGGGCCGAGCACGAAATGGACCAGCAGCGGAGCCCCCAAATAGATAGCCAGACCGAAGGCCAGTCCCAATCCTCCGAGAAAGAGCAGGCTCAGCCGAACTGTGCGCATGGCCCCACCCGGGTTGTGCTGCATTTGTTTAGTCAGCTTTGGGTAGAGTGCCTGATTCACTGGCCACATGCCCTGCTGAAACACACGCGTGATCCGCTCGGCGCCGGCGTACTCACCCAACACAGCCACGGGAGCAACCGACCCCAGCACCAATCTGTTGACGGAACCGGAAAGACTCTGTACCGCGCGAAACACGAACATCGAGCCCCCCAGCCGGAGGGCGCTCCACACCGAAGAGGGTGTGGGCCAACGGAAGCCCACTTCGCGGTACGCCAGCACCACCGTCACTCCGTGGGCAACGACACAGCCGACGCATTGCGCCGCCATTACCTTCCAGCCATCGTCCGGCTTGTGGACCAGCACGAAAATGCTCAGGGTGGCAAGAACCTTGCCTCCTATTTCCAGAGCGCTGGCCAAACGCATTCGCTCCAGGCCCTGGAAGTACCACAACATGTTGATACCCTGGCAAACGCCCCAGATGGTGCTGGCCCAAAACAACGCCATCGAAGGAGCAATGTGGTGAGTGAATCGCCGGGAGAAGACCGCTGCGGCGATGCATACGATCGCCAGCAGAGATTTGGCGCCCAGAACTCCCGAGATAAGCTCGGAGAGCCGCCGGGGGTTGTCGCGCTCCCGCGAGGTCTCCCGGGAGGCGGAGATGTCAAAGCCGTACTCCACCACGCTGGCGATCATATCGCCGATGGCTTGGGCAAACACCACCACTCCCCAACCAGAAGGGCCCAGCACACGGGCAAGGTAGGGGAATGTGAGCAGGGGCAATGCATAGGTACACGCCTGTACCCCATAAAGGGCTACGACGTTGTGTATAAAGCCGCGGCTGGGCATTTTTTTCATGTAGCAGACGCGCCTTCGCCGATGTTGACTCCGGGGTGGCTTTGCCGCGAAATTTGCAACAGTCTCAGCGCCATTCCTGGCATGTTGGGGCCCTTGTCTTCGCGGCAAAGTTACATAATAAGTTATAGATGCGGTTGGACGTAGGACGTATCCCCATTATGGGGAATGACGGGGTGCAGTGTCATTAAACTTTGTTCAGAAACGATACAGTGCCGCCACTGCATGGCAGCTGGCGGCACTATCAAGGGGTGGTGTATCAGCGGGAAATGTGCTACTGCGTTGTGGCCGTGTTCACGAATTTGTCGACATTGCTTTTGTCGACCAGGGACACCCCGGTATCGACAAAGGCAGGGATAGGCGACATTGCATCCGACGCGTAATCTCGTGCGAGGGGCTTGAGCGGGTAGTGATGCAGATCATCGAGAGCCTTGAGGCCGAGCAGAGCCATGGTGTAAGGCTTCTGTGAAATGGTGGCGTCGATGCTGCCTTCTTTGACCAGGGACAGCGTCGCCTGATCGACGTCCATGGCCATAATGATGGTGCCTTGCGGCTTGCTGCGCTTAAAGGCTTCTGCTACATCTTTGCCGGCCGATGCCTCCAGGCATATCAATGCATTGATCTTCGACGCGCCCGTCCGTGCCATGTATTCGTTCGCCTTGTCCATGGCCGTACCCGATTCTCCTTTCATGTCGAATACCTCGACAATCTTGATCCCGGGAAAACTGGCGAATGCATCCTTGTATCCCTTCAGCCGCTCCTCCAGGTTTGGTTGGCCTGGCATGGTGAAGAAGACCACGTTCCCTTTGCCGCTTAAGGTAGCAGCGACCCGTTCGCCCCCCAACCGCCCCGCCTCCAGGTTGTTGGTGCCGATGAAATAAAGCCGCTGGCTGTCTGGAGCATCGGAGTCAATGGTGATGACGGGAATTCCGGCGGCAATCGCTTTATTGATCTCCGGCCCCATCAGGCTCGGATCGGCGACGGATACCAGGATTCCGGCGGGTTTTCTGGCCACTGCGGCGCGGAATTCGTCCACTTCGATCGCTGGAGTGAAAGTATCCGGACCCCGCATTTCTTCCGTAACGCCGTACTCGGCCGCGGCGCGGGTGAATCCGGCGTGTGCGGACTGCCAATACGGCAGACCGATATTGGTGGCGATGAGATAGTACTGCTCAGATTTGCTATGGCGCTCGCATCCTCCAACAAAGAGGGGAAGTGCCGTGGCCAGTACCACCAGGAGAATACGCTTTTCCAGCATTTTCATAATCACCTCCAACGAACAAGAGGGCCGAATTCTACTCCTAAAACTTCAAACCTGGAAAGGGGCCTCGCAAGAGCACCCATTTTAATATGAATAGCGAGGAAGCCTTAAGTGGGTGGCCCAGGTCTCCTAAAGAACAAGGCTGCTTTCCGTGGGAGGTCAGAGGGCGAGACCTGACTATCCCACCCTTCGCAAAGAACGCGAAGGATGGGGCACCCGTCGATCAGTGGTGGAGGGGATAGAGCCCAAAAGCCCGTTCCTTCCGCACTTCACTTGCCGCCGGCAAGCGAGTTTTGCTCAAAGGCGAGACCTGGGCCACCCACTTAATGTTCTTCAGTGAACGTTAGTTGGGATGATGACAAATCAGCTCGAGGCAAATTGTCATTCTGCTGTTCGACCGCCTAAGGGATGAAAACGATCCTGCGTTCGTCGCCTTTGCGGGCCCAGGCTTCTTCGACTTTGGCCAGCGGTACCCGGTCGATGTCAATCTCAAATTGGACCTTTGCAGTGGCGG
>Ga0302180_10002765_pt1 | contig 13568 bp, 11 predicted proteins | sample I_Palsa_E3_2_FD_200575 | JGI IMG/M metagenome (GOLD analysis project Ga0302180, IMG submission 200575) | Peat permafrost microbial communities from Stordalen Mire near Abisko, Sweden - I_Palsa_E3_2 | ecosystem: Environmental > Terrestrial > Soil > Palsa > Peat permafrost | place: Sweden... | reverse complement strand
ATCATTGCAGAGGTGAGAGGTGAGATTGCGGAGGTAAGAGCTTTCGGGCTCACAGTGCTGTTTGCGCCGGAGTTGTTCACCTCTGCAATCTGACCTCTGACCTCTGGCTTACTCTCCGCCGACGGTAAGCCCGTCAATCCGAATGGTGGGCGAAGCTACGCTGCCGCGAAATTCCAGGTCACTCGCGATCTCGGAGATATTGCGGAACATCTCTTTGAGATTGCCGGCGACCGTGATCTCTTCGACGGGATAAGCCAGTTCACCGTTCACAATCCACATGCCGGAGGCACCGCGCGAATAGTCGCCGGTAACCAGGTTGGCGCCGTGGCCAAGAAACTCGGTCACATAAAGTCCGTCTTTGATGTCGCCGATAATCTGCTGCGGCGTTTTCTTCCCCGGCTGCAGAAAATAATTTCCCGGCCCGATTCCGGGCGTGCCGGCAAGTCCGCGTGAGGCATTGGCCGTAGTCTCAAGTCCCAATTTTTTCGCCGTGTAGCTGTTGAGCAGGTACGATTGCAAAACTCCGTTCTCAATTACCACGGTACGACGCGTCGGAATGCCTTCGCCATCGAAGGGAGTTGTGCCAAAGCCGCCAATCATCGTGCCGTCGTCGACCACGGTCACGTTCGCGCCGGCAATGGTTTCTCCGAGCTTGCCGGCCAGAAACGACGCGCCACGATAGACCGAGTCTCCATTCACGCCCTCGAAAATGTGTTCGAGCATGGACGTCGCAACCATGGGATCGAGCACCACCGGAACATGCGCGGTCTTCACTCTGCGCGCGCCGAGTCGCCGCAATGTGCGCCGGGCGGCTTCTTTACCCACCGCTTCAGCCGAATCGAGCCTCGCCAGGCTGCGCGCAACCGAATACCAGAAATCGCGCTGCATTCCGCCCTGCTCACCTTCGTTTTGCGCGATAGGCACAGCGGAAACCGAGCAGTACGATCGGCGATATTCGCCGACGAACCCGTGGGAGTTGGCGAGGACCTTCCTGCCGGTCGCCGCATCGAACGATCCTCCGTCCGAATTCTTGATGCGAGGGTCAGAGTCAAGCGCCGCTTTCTCCGCCCGGCGTGCATAGTCGATACGCTCGGCGCCCGGCAGCGAGTAAACATCCTCGTGATAAAGATCAAGGTCGCCGGCAAGCGATCCCAGTTTTGCCGCCTCGGGAATTCCAGCGAACGGGTCTTCCGAGCAGATCTTTGCCAGTTCGAGCGCGGACTTCAACATGCGCTCGATGCCGGCGGCGGAAAAGTCGCTCGAATAAGTGCTGGCCGCACGCTGTCCGAAGAAGACGCGGACGCCAATGGCGCGCGAGCCCGACTCTTTCAGGGTTTCGACCTGACCGAGCCGCACGGTGGTTGAGAATTCGTCGCCTTCACGGACGACGCATTCCGCCGCCGTCGCGCCGCCCTTCATGGCTCGGGCGACGACGTCAGTGGCGAGTTCCTTGAGATCGAGCGCGAGTTTTGTTTCGGCGGTTTCCAGGGTTGTCGTCATTTTGAAAAATATGAGAGGTTAGAGGTCAGATTGCAGAAGCGAAAATCTAAGGTCGTTACCTCTGCAATCTGACCTCTAACCTCTGCAATGCTCTTACTGCATGAATCCGCCTGACTCTTTCCGGGCGGTTCCACCAACCGTCATCCGATCGATCTTGATCGTCGGAATACCCACGCCCACCGGCACTGCTTGCCCGTCCTTGCCGCAGGTTCCTACGCCTTCGTCGAGTTTCAAATCGTTGCCGACCATCGAAACCCGCGTCAGCACATCGGGTCCGTTGCCGATCAGGGTTGCGCCTTTGATTGGAGCGGTGATTTGGCCGCCTTCGATGAGATATGCTTCCGACGCCGAGAAAACGAATTTGCCGTTGGTGATGTCGACTTGTCCGCCGCCGAAGTTCACAGCATAAACACCATTCTTCACTGAACGGATGATGTCGCCGGGATCGTCCTGGCCAGCCAGCATATAAGTGTTCGTCATGCGCGGCATGGGGATGTGCTCGTAGCTTTCGCGGCGTCCGTTACCGGTATCGGCGAGGCCCATCAGCTTCGACGAAAGTTTATCGCTGAGGTATCCCTTCAGAATTCCATTCTCTATCAGCACCGTTTCCTGCGTCGGTTGCCCTTCGTCGTCAAAATTCAAGGAGCCGCGCCGCCACGGCATTGTGCCGTTGTCGACCACCGTGCACTTTTCGCTGGCCACGCGCTTGCCGATCAGACCGGCGAATGCCGACGTCTTTTTGCGGTTGAAGTCGGCTTCCAATCCATGACCCACCGCTTCGTGCAACAAAACTCCCGGCCATCCCGGACCCAGCACCACTTCCATATCTCCAGCGGGAGCTTCGCGCGCATCGAGTTGCAGAATCGCCTGCCGCGCAGCTTCTTTCGCGAAGAACTCGGGCGTCTTGTCGTTTTCTCGACCTCCGAAAAAGAAATCGAGCGCCACACGGCCGCCCCCGCCCGAGGTTCCACGTCCCGAACTCAAATCTGTCTTCGCGATGCAAGATACATTCATGCGCGCCAGCGGCTGCGAGTCTTCGGCAAATGTGCCGTCGGAGCCGACCACGAGAATATTTCTCAGTTCGTCGCCATAGCTCGCCCGCACTTCCTTGATTCGCGGATCGTAACCGCGCGCCGTCTTGTCGGCGCGCATCAGCAACTCAACCTTGGCAGTAATGTCGGCATCCACCGAGGGCAACGTCACTGGATACAAACTGCGGGCCGGCTTCTGCTGAAAACCCGCGACCGTCGACTTTGCCGGAGCGCTCGCGATCAGCGCCGCCGTTCGTGCCGCGTGAAGAATACGCTGCGGAGAGAGATCGTCGGTATAAGCATATCCGGTGCGTTCGCCGGAGACGACGCGCACGCCGCATCCCGCGGAAATTCCCTGCGAGGCGGACTTCACCAGCGACTCGTCGACCATCAGCGAGGTCGACGTGAGGTATTCAAAATAGAGGTCGGCATAGTCACCGCCGGCCGAAAGTGCGGCGGCCAGATAGCGTTCAAGGTCCTGATTCGTAAGGCCGTAGTGCTCGAAGAAGAAACGTTCCTGATGGGCTGTCACCATATTTTGATGCCTTCGGCTTCGCAAACGACTCGTGTCAGCGAGTCCGTCCCCGCAGCAACTCGATTATCCCACGAGCGCCGAGCCAGCGCGGTTACAAGCGAGATTACGGAAGTCAAGCCATCGCGCGAAAACCGAACAATTCCACGGCCCATCGGTCACTGACGATCGCTCCCAAAAGGCGAACAATTCCAGTTCATGACCCCAGATTCGCTCAGCCAACTGCTTTCCGACTTTCTCCAGGGCGCGCGCGCAGCCGTCGTCGTAGAAGGCGGCGCCATCGCGTTCGATTTGGCCGACTCTAAGTACTCAATTTCCGGCGAGTACAACAAATGCTTGTTGCACTTGTGGTCGAGTGAGCGCAATTTCGTCCGGCGCGTGCTCGATGCGGAGGTCAAAGTCACAACGCTGCGCTTGCAGGTACAGCGGATGGGACAGAATCATCCCACGCGCCTCGACTTCTGCCGCGATCGCGATCGGCGTTCAGCCGCCACGCGACGTGCGGCGCGCGCGGCTTACGAGCCTCGGCTGCGGCGGGCGCTCGAGAGAAATTTCCCCGGCTGGACTGTGGTCCGGTTGACCACCAGCGTTGATCTGGAGAATTCTTTTGGTCCGGCCTACTTGCGCGGATTGCTTCGCCACGGACAGCGCGCCTTGGCCGTTGTTGGGGTCAACGATCAAGAGACGCAATCGACCGTCGATGGCGCCCTCACCGTGGGGATCCTCTGGCTCGAGGCCTGCCGCCTGGCCCAGCGGGAACGCCGAGTGGTCGAAGGACTGGCTCTGGTTGTGCCGAAAGGCATGTCAACGCTTACGCGGCAGCGCATGGCGCATCTGCATCCCACGTCCGCGAAATGGAGCTTGTACGAATTCGACCAGCGGGAGGATGCGTTCGCACCTGTAGATACAGGTGATTGCGGCAACCTGGCAACCCGGCTGATTCATTCTGTCGATGAGGGTCAGGCACGAGAACGCTTCGCGGCCTCGATCGCGCGCATTCAGCGCATTCTGCCCCAAGCGGAAGTTGTGGTGCTCTCGCCCGCGCTTCTTTCGTTCCGTCGCCACGGCCTGGAATTCGCCCAGGCGCGCATTGCGCACGATCCGCGAAGTTTCGAGAGCACGGAAGAGATCGCTTTCGGAGTTGGACCTGAAGAGCGCATTCTCAACTCCGAGAACGAAGCGCAGTTCGCCGATTTGGTGCGCTTGGCTGCCTCAGTTCGCCACAAGGATGGTCCCAAGAACCACGCGCTGTGGCGCATGCATCCTGAGCGCTGGCTGGAATCTCTGGTCTCCGGGAACATCGCGGCGCTCGACGGCCGTCTTCGTCCAGAATTTGTCTATGCCCAGGTTCCCGCCTTCGCCGCTGCCGATCGCGCCATGATTGACGTCCTGGCCGAGACACGCGACGGCCGCTTGGCCGTGATCGAATTGAAAGCCGATGAGGACATACACCTGCCCCTGCAGGGCCTCGACTACTGGTCGCGTGTTGCCTGGCACCAAAGCCGCGGCGAGTTCGCGCGCTTCGGCTATTTTCCCGGACGCGAAATCTCGCAGCAGAAGCCGCTGCTCATGCTGGTCGCACCCGCTTTCCACCTGCATCCCACGACCGACACGATTCTCCGCTACCTGTCGCCAGATCTCGATTGGGAGCTGCTTGGAATCGACGAGCATTGGCGCGAAGAGATACGAGTCGTGTTCCGAAAAAAGCCGCAACGCACGACCTCGTTAGCCATTCCAGCCTGACAGGCGCCTAGCTTCCAATGCTTTTCCGCAGCATCACCAGTTGTCCAAGGTGATACGCATTGTGATCGGCCACCAGCAGTGCCTCGCGCAGAATCGTGTGTCCATCACCCCACGGAATGCGGACATAGAGATCAACCTTAAGGTTGGCAACCAGCTGCTGCATCGTGCGCAGGTCTTTCTTGAACCCTGCAATACTCGCTGCCCAAGCCTTCTCGTCCGAAGGCGCTTCCGACGCCGGCCAGTAGTCGTCAGGCCAGTTCCGAGCGGCATACTTTACATTGCGGCAGAATTCCAGAATGTCCCACTGCGCCAGCCGCATGTGTTCGAGCAGCATCCACGCAGTGTGCGGGAAGTTTGCGACTTTGGTGCCCGCGAGTGGCACGGTCCAGTGGCCGATCTCATCGTCGAAGCTGATGTGCGCTCCTCCACCTTTCAATAGGAAGAGCAAGTGCTCGCGGAGTTGTTGATCGTGCACCGACTTGGCGGATGTCGGTCGAGTTGCGGCCTTCTTCGATTTGTTATTTGCTTTAATGCTTTTCTTCTTCGCCATAATCACTCCATATGTATAAGAACAGACGCATGAGAACGGAAGGATGAAGGCCGAATCCCAAACGATCCGAATCTCAAATGAATTGATCGCGCGTCACTCCGCCGCGCTTGGATTGATTGTAATTTCCGGCCCCTCCCCTTTGTACACGCGTCCGATTCCCCGCACCAGCCGCCGCATCGGCAGGTCTCCTTTGGCATCGGCAAAGAAGATTTCACCGGCCCGGGTGCCGCGATAACACCAGCGCTTCAGGATCGCGAGATGCTCCATGCGCTCGATGGCACTGGCGGGCGCCGACGCGGGAAACGCCGACATCGCGGCTTCGATCCGCGCTTCCATGGATTGCGATTTAGCGTGCTCGTCATCGGAAATCGGAAACGGCAGCGGTCCCGCGATAGCACCACCGTCAACCCGGAACAGAGCGACGCTTTCCGGTTGCTGCGATTTTTGAACGATCACGGCGTGCAGCCGGTCGATACGCTGCACGAACTCCGCCAGCTGCTGCAGCACGGGAGCAAGCTTGTCGATCCGCGCGTGAATGGCTGCGGCTGCCTCAAATTCCATTTTCGCGGAGGCCTCATCGCGCTCCGTGCCCATCTGCCTCTTCAACGAATCGCCTCGCGAGTCCAGAAAATCTTCGACCCTCAGCACCTCGGCACGGTATTCATCGTTGGTGCAGCCGCGAAAACACGGCGCCAGGCACATCTTCATCTCGGAATAAACGCAGCCAGGAAATGCCGGGTCGGGATGCAGGTCTTCGACGCAGCGCCGCATCTTGAAGAAGTCAAGCGCATCGTTCATGAACTTCTCCGCCGCCAGCCGGGATGCAAACGGCCCGTAATAAACATTCTTTCCTGAAATTTTTCCCAGCCGCGTGGTCACCGAGGCGCGGGGAAATTCGTTTTCCAGATGCAGCTTGACCAGCGGCGCAAAGCGCAGCCGCAGACGATTGGAAAAGGTCTGAGGGAAAAGGTGGCGCAGGGTCTGGTAAAGCACGAATCCCGATTCAAAATCAGACCCAGTCAGGGTGTACTCGATCCAGCGCACGCGAGCGCGCAGGTTCAGCCGTTTGGTGCGTTCTTCGGGAGCAGAAAGAAGCCGCTGCAGCCGTCTTCGCAGATTGGCTGTCTTGCTGACGTAAGGCTCGGAGCTGCCATCTTCCCCGCGCAGAAGGAACACTGCCGGAACGGCGGCTATGGCGGCGAAGATCTCGGCGTCAGTTTCCGGACGGAACTCGATGCGCTCACGCTGCACCTGCCGATTGTAGATGAGGGCAGACGTTAGAGGTCAGATTGCAGAGGGGAACAGATTTCACCTCTGCAATCTGACCTTTCACCTCTGCCCTTTTACCTTATCCGAAGCTCGCGCTCTTAAACTTCTGCCGGAAGTCTGGCCCCTCCATCTTCACAATGCGGCACATCTCGTGAAGGCGGGAACGCATACGCTCGCCGATGCGGTCGCCCAATGTTTCCTCCCTGGCCGCAGCCCGCGCTGGAGAAAGCGATCGAGCTACGCTGGCAGCCGGTTCGTCGGCAAAGTTTGTGGTGATGATCGTCGTCCGATTGTCGTTATAGCGAGTGTTGAGGATCAAGCTCACCGTGTCCCACACCCACTCGCTCGGCTTCACGGCGCCCAATTCATCGAGCACCAGGACCTCCGCTTCAAAGACCGGCCGCAGCACCTGCAGTTCGGTCGCCTGCACCGAATCGTTGTAAGAATTCTGGATCTGTTTCAGCAATTCGCGATAGTCGCAGAAAAGGCACGCGCATCCGCGGGCAGCAATGAGTTCTTTCAGAATGCCGACTGCAAGATGCGTCTTGCCGGTACCGATTCCGCCGACGAGCAAAAGGCCTTTGCCCTCGCGCGGATCAAATTCCTGCACAAAACGCGCCGCGCCGATCTGCGCAAGTGCAATCAAGTGATCGGCTCCCGGAAAATCGGTCGTGAAGTTCGACAGCTCACAGTGCTCGTATCTCTTCGGGATCCGCGCCGCAGCGATCAGCGCCCCATTCCGCGCCCGCAACTGACAATCGCACCGCGTAACGCCACCGTCCTGCTTTCCATGGACCGGTTTCCATCCCGAGCCCGCGCACACCGGGCAAATTTCCGCAGCCGTTTTCATAATCGTGTACTTAAACTTTGCACCCGTATCCACCCATCCCGCAACTCGAAACCATATTCTCTCTGTGTACATCCTGTGCACCGCAGACTTCTCCTGTGGAGAACCCCGACGGCGCGAGGAAATAGAGCTTGGGACATCGTACCTATGGCAGAACGTCGCAGCGGCCGCCGGCACTGGCACTTTCGTCTCAGTGCTTCGAAATGCAAACCTCCGTTGCCTCACGGTGTCAAAACCGGCAACTGGCACGTGTTTCCCATTGACAATCCTCCGGCTTGGGCGAGAATGGCCATCGCCGGTGCTCGCGCTTTGAGCTTTCCTCCCCGGCTGAGGGCGCGAGAGCCGTAGTGACTAGTTTCAGGAGAGAGCATGAACAAAGCTGATCTGGTTGACCGGATCGCCGGAGCCGTTAGCATTTCCAAGGCGCAGGCGACGACCGCGATCGACACCACTGTGGACAGCATTACTGCTGCCCTTCGCAAAGGTGACCGGGTAGCCTTGATTGGATTCGGCACGTTCTCCGTCTCGCAGCGCAAGGCCCGTAACGGCCGAAACCCGCAGACGGGTGCCACGATCAAGATTGCCGCTCGTAGAGTCGCCAAATTTACTCCCGGTAACGAACTCAAGAAAGTCGTCAACAAAGGTAAGTAAGGGGCCCCAGACATTTTGGATACGACCGAAACGGCAGGGGGTCGGACCTGCCGTTTCACTTTGGATCTGGGTCCCGTAGCCTCACCTTGCTGAATCCTTTCTAACTCCTGTAGAATCAAATGTCTGATTGAGGATTAGGGACCGAATATGAAAGCATCTACTCATCCGCACTATAGTGAAATCCGCGTGCATTGCGCTTGCGGCAATGCCTTTGTAACCCGTTCCACCCATAAGGGCGACATCAGCGTAGAAATTTGCGCCGCCTGCCATCCTTTCTTTACCGGCAAGCAGAAGCTCATGGATACCGCCGGCCGCGTCGAGCGCTTCCGCCGCAAATACGCCAAGAGCGATGCCGGCAAAGCCGAGGCCGCCAAGGCCGCCGAAACGGCCAAGAAGTAACTTCTGCGCAGAAGCTCGCATGGCTGAGAGCCTCCCCTTGGGGGAGGCTTTCCTTTTGATTTTTGCTTTTGATTGCCGAAAGATGCGCGTCCTCGCCTGTCCTGCCCAGCGCAGCTCAGCCTCCGTCACGTAAAATCGAGCTGTGCAGAAGTTCTGGGACACTTCGGATCCGGTGTCGAGTCGGACGGGCGAGTCACTCGTCCTCAGCCGGACTTTCCCTGATTCCATCACCATCGGCAACGTCCGCATCGCTCCGGCCACCGTGCTTGCCCCGATGGCCGGAGTCACCGACACCGTCTTCCGCCGCTTTATCAAGAATCTCGGTGGATGCGGTCTTATCATGACCGAATTTACTTCGGCCGATGGTCTGTTACGCGACCCGCGAGTCCGTGGACGCTACCTTCATTTCTACGAAGACGAGCACCCGATCTCGGCACAGCTCTTCGGCAGTAATCCAAACGTGCTGGCCGATGCCGCGCGCCTGGTCGAAGACGTCGGCTTCGACTTGGTCGACTTGAACCTTGGCTGCCCAGCGAAGAAAGTCGTGAAGTGCAACGGCGGCTCGGGCCTGCTGCGCGATCTTCCTCTGATCCGGCAAATTTTCGAGTCGGTCCGCGCCGCCGTGAAGATTCCTTTCACGGTCAAGTTCCGCGCCGGATGGAACGACGACGAAATCGTCTGCGTAGAACTGGCCCGCATAGCCGAAAGTTGCGGTCTCTGCGCGGTCGCGCTGCACGCCCGCACTCGCGAGCAAGGTTACAGCGGCACGGCGCGTTGGGAGTGGATTGCCTCCGTCAAGCAATCCGTCAATATCCCTGTGATCGGCAACGGCGATATCCGCTCACCAGAAGACGCGTGCGCCGTAGTGGCTCAAACCGGCTGCGACGCGGTCATGATCGGCCGCATGGCTCCGGCGAACCCCTGGATCTTTCGCCAGATCGAGCAATACGTCGGTGGAGCGGCGCGAAGCTCCGCGGGAAAAATGTACGACGAACCCACCGAGACCGACCGCTATCAAATGATCCGTACCTACTTCCAGATGTTGCTTGAAGAAGAAATGCCCGGAGCCGAAGGCAAGATGAAGCAGTTTGCATCGTGGTTCACGCATGGCGTACCCGGCGGATCGACGCTGCGAAAGGCAATCTATGAGGCGAAAAGCGGAACCGAGATAGTCGTGCGCGTGCAAGAGTTCTTCGAAGCAAAGTTGCAGGCACAGCTAACTTAGAAGGTCGTAAGGTTACACTTTACGGCCAGTGCGCTTCTTCATGATGGTCTCGTAGAGATCCTTTTCTACGGTCGCCGGGTCTGCCGTGGCATCAAGGATGAAATCTGCATAGGCCTTGCTCGGCAACAGATACTTTCGCGCCGCCGGCAGCACGGTATTCTCATATTGCCACTGGATAAATTCGAGAGACCGCTGACGCTCCGTGATGTCCCTGACTTTTCGCCGATGGAAGCAGATTTCGTCGGGAGCTTCCAGATAAATCGATAAGTTGAAATGTGGGCGCAGCTCCGGATAATGCAAAGCCAGGATGCCTTCCACGATCAGCAGCGGCTTGGGAGGAATATGTTCGCGCCGCGCACTCACGCGCAGGTGTTCGGCAAAATCATAGATGGGAGCTTCAATGGCACGGCCCAGCACGTAAGCGCGAATGTGGCTCTCCAGCAGCCTTACGTCAGTGGCCTCCGGCGCGTCATAATCCAGCTTCGCTCGCTCTTCCAGAGGAAGATGATTCATATCAGCGGCGTAGGTCTCCATGGAAATGACGTGCCCACTGAGACGAGAGGCTGCCCGTTTGGCTACGGTAGACTTGCCGCTGCCGGAGGGTCCGGCTAATCCGACAACAAAGACCTTTTCCTTCATCGGATCACTGCACACTCCAGCCCATATCTTCGCAGGTATCTGATTTCTTGGCTATGAATGCACGGTAAGCCGGATAGCACCTTAGGTCATAGATCCGCATCGAGTCCCGGGAAGCTACACGGAAGCAGGTGCTGTTAGTGTTAGCCTTCCTCGTTCCGAGCGCTCCACATACCCCCAAGGCGTGGCGTGATCATGCGTGAACACGGTCAGCCACCGTTCTGGAATCGCCCACGCATAATACTTCTTGCGGCTCTCGATGGTTTCGAGCGGCAACACATCGAACGCCATCACCCAGGTCGGGTCGAGATGATGCGAGGTGGGAATTAAATCGGAGATATAGCACGCCTTCTTCTTTTCGTTGGTCCCACCGCCACTTTCGACAATCACCGCCTGCATACTGGCCGTGTGACCGCGAAAAACCTTGACCGAGACGCCGGGCACAATCTCCTGATCGCCATCCAGCAGTACCATTTGACCTGACTCGATCAACGGATCGTAATTGGGGCTCCTGTAGCTGACGGCGTCACGCTCGAGCTGCAGGCGCCCGTGCTCCCACTCTCCCCGCTGTACGTAATACTTCGCGTTCGGAAATGTCGCCACCATCTGATCACCGCGTGGCACCGTGTTCCACCCACAGTGGTCGAAATGCAAATGCGTATTGATGACGATGTCGATATCTTCGGGCGCAAGTCCGGCGGCATGCAAGTTATCGAGGAGCTTTGCCGGCTGTTTGTAGATTTGCACCAGCTTTTCCGGCAGTTTGTTGCCGATGCCCGTCTCGATCAGGATGTTCTTCTCGCTGGTTCGCACCAGCAGCGAATTCAGCCCCGCGTCGACTCGGTTTTGCTCGTCAGGTATGACCTTCTTTGACCACATGGTCTTTGGCACCACGCCGAAGAACGCTCCGCCGTCGAGGAAGTAAGTTCCATCAGAGACGATGGTAAGTTCGAAATCGCCAAGAGTCGTACGGTGCATAAGACCCGCCTACTTCAGCTCCTTATTCCAAAAATCTTCCATCATATGAAACAGCTGCGTGCGCGTGCCTGAACCGGAAATCCCGTGCGTTTTGTCCGGATAGACCATGAGCCGGAACTGCTTTCCCGCCCGAATCAGGGCGTCTGTCATCTGGATCGTATTCTGAAAGTGAACATTATCGTCGCTCGTCCCGTGCACCAGCAGCAGCGAACCTTGCAGGCTGCTGGCGGCGCTGACGATCGAATCGTCATAAGCGCTGGTATTGTCCTTCAGCAGTCCCATGTAGCGTTCGGTATAGATCGAATCGTAGTCGCGCCAGTTCGTCACCGGAGCTACCGAGATTCCCGCCTTGAAGCGGTTGGAGTGGGTCAGCGCGTAGAGCGTCATCGAGCCACCATTCGACCATCCCCAGATCGCGGTCCGCGCGTGATCGAGCTGCGGAAACTGCGCGTACAGCTGGTCAAGCGCTGTCAACTGGTCTTTAAGTTCCACGGGACCCGACTGCAGGCGAATTGCAGCCGAAAATTTCCTGCCGCGATTCGGCGTACCGCGATTATCGACCGAGAAAATCGCAAATCCCTCGTTCGCCAGAACCTGGTGGAAGAGCGCGTTCGTTCCGCCCCAGGCATCCTGCACCGTCTGCGCGGCTGGGCCGCCATACACGTGGACGATGAGCGGAATTTTTTGATTGGGCGGCACGTCGCGCGGCAAAATCAGATAGCCGTACAACACGGTGCCATCGTCCGCTTTAAATTCCAGCATCTTCGGCGAGATCGGGTCGTAATCCTCGATGCCACGACCAGCCCATATTTTTTGGCAAGCGCCGCCCGGCGCACATACCGAAGTCCGCGGCGGATCGAGCGTCGCCGAGTGCGTTTCGACAAAATGCTGGCCATCGTCCGAGAAAGTGGCGGTGTAACTGCCCGCCTCCGACGAAAGACTCCGCATCCCCGAGCCATCCAGTTTTACGGAGAAAAGCTTCTCCTGACGCGGGTCCCCTTTGTTGGCAGTGAAAAAAACCTTGCCCGGGCGATCGCCACTCGAATGATCGCCCGGCTTATCGGCCTGCTTATCGACAGACGATTCGTCCGCGCCGTTGATCGCGATCACTTCGTAGTCTCCGCTTTCAAGCTGGCGTTCGAGCTTGCTATCCGCCGCCAGCGGGTCCGCAGCGTCGAAACTGTAGAGATAAATGTGAGTGTGGCCGTCGCGCCAGCTAGTGAACAAAAACCGATCGCCGGATTTCAGAATGCGAAAATCGTCGTTAACGTTGACCCACGCGTCCGGCTCCGATTCGGTCAGCACCTTGCGCGATTTCCCCGATTTCGTGTCGATGAAATAAAGGTCCATCACATCCTGTTTGCGATTCAGGATCTCGGCCCAAGCCCAGCCTTCGCGAATCCAGCCGAAGCGTGGCAAGTAGGTGTCGCTGTCGTCGGTAAGCTTGATCCAGCGCACCTTGCCGCCGTTTCCACTCACAATTCCCAGGCGGACTACCGGATTAGGGTCCCCAGCCTTCGGATATTTCTCCTGGTCCACGCGCGGATGCGTTGGCAGCCAGTCGGTGATGGGATACGTCGGCACGGCGGTCTCGTCCATCTGCAGAAAAAGAATGTCGCGTCCTTCTGGCGACCAGAAGTAATTGCTGCGCACCGCCAGCTCTTCGGCGTAAACCCAGTCGACTTCCCCGTTCAGGATGTTGTCCCCGCCATTGTCTTTTTCATCGCGCGTGACCGCATGCTCGCCTTCTCCCGATACCGGATGCACATAGAGATTGTGCTTGCGAACGTAGGCGAGCCGCCTCCCGTCGGGCGAGAACTTGGGGTCCTCGCTTGCATCCGGAGACGACGTTAGCTGCACAGACGTCCCCGTGTCCAGGCTGTAATACCAGAGTTGTCCCTGGGAATCGAAGAGCAGGTGCCTCGAATCGGGCGCCCAAGTGTAGGCAGCCACGTGATACCGCGTCGCCCACTCCCGCTGCCGTTCGTCCTTGATCCGGCTCTGCGGCGGCGCCAGTTGCGACAACTTCTCCTCGCTGACCAGCACCTTCTTTTCGCCCGTGATCGCGTCCACACACCAGAGTTCGCCGTGCTCGCCCACGTCATCGCGCCGCACGAAAGAAACTTTCGTGCCGTCCGGGCTCCACTTGATCGTCTCCGGAGCGCGCCCCGTCACTCCGCCCTCGGCGAATATCTGTTCAATGGTGA
>Ga0302180_10002762_pt1 | contig 13585 bp, 12 predicted proteins | sample I_Palsa_E3_2_FD_200575 | JGI IMG/M metagenome (GOLD analysis project Ga0302180, IMG submission 200575) | Peat permafrost microbial communities from Stordalen Mire near Abisko, Sweden - I_Palsa_E3_2 | ecosystem: Environmental > Terrestrial > Soil > Palsa > Peat permafrost | place: Sweden... | reverse complement strand
CTGAAACAACCACAGGGCCTGGGTCGATGGGTCGAACGAGGGGGGTTGCCTCAACATCTGGGCCTGCAGCAACATCTGGATCCGAAGCGACTGCGGGGCCTGAAACAACCACAGGGGTTGAAACAAACCCAGGGACTGGAGGCTGTAGGTGGGGCAGGGGAACGGGGCCGTTCAAAAATGACAGATAGCCGCCCATGCCAGGCTGGCTGACGATCTCGTCCCAGCCGAGGGGCTCCATCGCCGGCTTACGCCTGGAGGATCGCTTGGACGCCTTCGGGTTGTCTTTGGTCGGCTCGCTCACTGAGCAGCTCCAACAACTGCGCACCGGCCATCTGATAGTCTTCCATGGCCTTGCATTTCGGATCGTAATCGGCTAAGAACTGGCGGGCGCGGCCACATTTGGAAACAGTGACGTCGGTGCGTATGGCGGCCAGCAGGGGAATCTTGAACTTAGCGGAGAGGTCCTCGAGCGATTTCATCATGACGGCGGTGTGCTGAAAGCGCTTGTCCACCATGACCGGCAGCAGCGCCACCGGCTGGACGTTCACCCGGAAAAGCTCGTTCATCATGCGGGCGGTTTCGAGGCAGGCGCCGGCGCCCTGCAGGCTGAGGGTATCCATGCTCACCGGGATGAGGACGCGCTGCGCGTACACCATGGCGCAGGTCTGCATCAAGGTGATGGAGGGAGCCACATCGATGAGCACGATATCGTAGGGCTCGTCGACCCTGGAGAAGAGCAGGGAAAAGGACATCTCCCGCGCCGGCACGCCCATCAGGGAGGCCTCCGCCTGGATGGTTTCGCGGCTGCTGCACAGCACGTCGATATTGGGCGCGGCGTGCACCAGGCAGCTCTCGAACAGGTGGTTATAGACCACGAAGTGATGCAGGAATTTGTCGGACTTAAGCCCCAGGGACATGCCCACCGAGCCTTGGGGATCGGTGTCGATCAGCAGGACTTTGCGGCCCTGGTCGGCCCACAAGCGGGCCAGGGTGGTGGCGGTGGTGGTCTTGGCAACGCCGCCTCTTTGATTCGAAATCACCAGCCTGATCACTGTTGTTTCTCCGCGTTGTTCTCCGCGAGGGTCTGCCGGATGCGGTCGACATCCTGGGCGGTCCAGCGCCGATACCGGTTGGCCTGGTTGCGGTCGGGCTCCGGGATTTTTTGGGCTCGCAACCAGTTCATCAGGGTGCGCTTGGTAATTCCCAGGACGTCGGCTACTTCCTGGGATTTAAGATATGGCTCCACGCGAGATTTCATGGATTGGCTACATTTTCATCGTAGGGAGGAAGAAGGCGCGTTGTCAATACCAAAGTGATGAAAGTGATGAAAGATGGCAGGGGAATCCCGGGTCTGAATCGACCCCAGGGGTTAGCTCACGGGCTGGGTGCGACGGCGTTCACTCAAGGAGTGGGCGAAAGGCGAATCAAGAATGGCTCACTCCGTGCTTCACGGAAGTGTTCGGCGGACCCTCTTCAGCCACTGCAATATCACAAATGTCATTGGGTCATAGACTGTGCGGTCGGCCTATAGAGCGGTGGCTGCAAGCTGCCATCGCACCGTTCTGCGAAAACGAGGAGATGGAATACCCCGCTGTTGCCTTGGACAGGCTCGACAGTGCAATTTGAGTGCCTGAGCAAGCAGATTAGCTTCGCGATTGTCCGGGCATGATCCGGAGTCATCGTTCTATCACTGCAAGACAGTGCATAATGGCTGAGACATGATTCCGCACCGTGAATCACGCCCCCGGATATTTGCACACCTAGTGAAGTAATACCAATGTGAACTGGCCATATTTCGCGGGAGGCAGCATCTGTTTGCCTCGCGGGGCTAGTCGTTACGAAACCTAGCGCTTCCGCGATTTCTCTAACGTGCCGGGGATGGAGTAGAAGGTGAGTGGGGGTACGGCGCAGGAGCCGGCGAACCGCAACTCCGACCATCGTTGCGAAAACCAAAACCATCATTGCAACGTCCAAAGGGTCTAAAGGTAGTACATGGATCCTTTCGCCGTAGACAATGACAGACATCAGAATGATTGACGTCCACTGTGCTTCTGAGAACGCCCAAAAATACGGGCGCACCGGATCACCTCGCAGGAATTCAAAACAGAATCGGCCAAACCCATACATGACGATGTACAGTGTCAGTGCCGACCCCGGAGCATCACCGCGAACGACCATCGACGTGCCAGCCACCACAATACCGAGCACCCAAAGTGACTCGACTGCCTGCACTGGGAACAACGGGATGCCAACATAGTAGGGCGTAAAACCTACGTCAGCGTGCTCCTCGCCGTAGCGAAAGCCCCAACGGAATGGACGGCCATGGCAGCATCCAACAAGCAGGCAGCCAATCCGCCCACAGGCCAGAAAGAGCCCGATGCCAAGGACCGTGATGTCCAGATAAAGCAGTACCGGCTGGTGAATGAGCCTGAGGAACAGGGCCGTCCCGGCGATCACGGCGATTTCGTGGTGATAATAGATGATGCGTTCGTCACCGAGTACGATCTTGGTTGCCATGACGAGCGCAAGGAAGACCACAATTGCCAGCGCAATGATAGCGAGTATTACCCAAAGCGGCATATGCAAACGTTGAACCAACCGACAGGCAAGAAGGACGGCCAAAGCAAGTCCTAAGAATCCAAAGCCGCGAAAAGCCGATTGACCGTGGACGAACGTGCATAACCTCGTATAAAGTATGCGATGTTTCAAGGTTGCTGAACGCCTCCCCTCAAGTGTGTCAGCTCTTCAAGAGTTTCACGTGATCATCGAGCACTTGCTGAAAATAGCTGGAAACATGTGTCCACCTTTGCAATGGGCTTTCCCCCTCAAGGTAAAGAATGACGGGGGGGTCTGCGTCGGGGGGCGCCGTCCGGAAGTAGAGGAATTGGTAACCTTGATGCATCAGGAAGACGAACGCATCCTGGGGCAGGAAAAACGGACGTCCGTTTTCAATCAGCAGTTCCTCCGCCGAACTCCGGAGTTCCAGTAATCTCGGATAGAACGCGTCCGACCCCTCCAGGTAATGCCCCGCGCCCCGGCCCATTACCCGTAGCCAATCGCAGTAAGTTTCCGGGAGGGTGATGCCGAATTTTTGCTCCAATGCGAGGATGTCGTCTGGGTTGCATCCGGTAAGATCAGTCGGCCGGACCAGCCCGGCCGACTGGAGGTCAAGGGCAAGCTGCTGCATGCGTGAACTCATAGTGAAGGTTCCTTTATTTACGCCCAGACACCACGTTTAAGACAATTCTCGGGTATTTTTTCTGAAACTGTGAAATGGCCAGGCTGCAGCCAGCGCAAACCGTGCGTTCCGAAAACAGATTGACGGAGCCGGTCGCCTCCGGGTTATCGCCAATGATAACGGTCAACTCCTCAAGGACCTTTTTCTCCGAGTCAAGCGACCGATCATGGCCAACGACCAGGGTAGGAAGTTGGGGATCGGCAGGCACCGGTACAGTGCCTTTGCGTTCAGCTTTCCCGCTGACGCCCACCAGCGTACCCCGCTTCGCGCCAACATCGTAGTCTGCAAATGCAACGTTTCTATCTTTTCCGGCATCAAACTTGTCACGGTAATCGTTCGCGCGCAAAGTTCCGACCTGTACGTCAACCCCAAGATTTCCGACAATGTTCGTTTGCGGCTTGCCATCGTGCCCCGTCGAAGGTTCGGATTGATCCGGCAGCGGCTTTCCGGTGGTGGGGTCGAGTCGCGGCTTGGCCTTGTTCTTAGCCGCCGCGGCCATGTCTGCTAACGGTCCTGCCACATCGGTCATTTCGAAGTCGGTGGGCCGCAGGGGAACGTCGGAGATTTTCTTGCCATCCAGATCAAGTGGGAAGCAGCCGGTATAGGCCTGTTCGCCCAGGGGCGTGAAGGTTGCGCCGTAACCAGTTTTCGTATAGCTCGAGTCCAGCTGCTCGTAACGCACACCGGTGTCGCAGTTCATTTCAGGATCACAGCGGATAGTGGCAGTGGGACTAGGTGTGGATGGTTCTCCCGGTAGACACTTCCAGTAACAAAGAGAGCCAAACGACCCCATACCGGCGGTGGACTGGACTCGCCAGGAATATCCTTTCGGACAACGCTTGACCGTTTGTGAGCACCGTTGGAGCTTCAGCCCCGACTTAAGTGCGGGAAGCGCGTTCCGGCCAACATTCGCCAGCCCTGCCTTCATCCCGCTCCAGAGCGAAACCACCGCCCGGACTGCCGAAACATCCGCATCTTCCTCCAGCGATCCGGTCTCGGCTCCTCCTTTTTGCAAAGGCTCGTGGGCTGATGTTCCGCCTTGCTGCACTATATGCGCCAATTCGTGCGCGATCAGGGCATCGCCCATCAGGCTTCCCGGCTGATATTCACCAGCTCCGAAGGCAACATTCCGCCCGACGGTGAAGGCGCGCGCATTTAAGTCAGCCGATAGCCGGGCCGCCTGATTGTCTTTGTGCACGCGCACTCCAGAGAAGTCGTACCCGAAGACGGAACTCATCCGTCCTTGCAGACTGCCTTCCAACGGTTCTCCGCCTCCCAATTGCGTCTGGATCGCCCGCGGATCGTCGGCGACACGCGCACCTCCCTCTTTCGCCTTGAGTAGCATCCCTCCAGTATTCGAGACCGGGTTCTGCGCGCTCTGAGGCGCACCAGAAACCGCACCTCCTGTAGTCGGCGAAACTCCCGGCAGAGCCGCTGGCAACCCGGGCGGAACGGTTCCGGTAGTCGACGAGTCGCCTATGGCGCGTGCGACTTGCGCGGAAACTAGTGGTACATACGAGGCGGCGTCCGCCACTTTCCCCGCACCGGGAACGCTGCTCTGGATTGAGCTTTCCAGTTCCTGGGCGCCCTGACCTGCGTAGTGCTGAAACCATGGTTCGATTGCGGCACCACCCGTTGGCTCCCCTCCCGAGCCGTTTGGTGCCCCTCGAACCGCGTCGGAAACAGGCTGCCGTAGCTGACTCAAGAAATCGCTCTTTTTCATCTGCCCTGGCGACAGATTGGAGGCGTCATCTTCCACGATCAAACCCGTGCCCGTACTGCTGTTGGGTCCTGTACCTGCCCCGGATGGCGTGGTGGCCCCGTTTGGGGGCTGTTCAGGACCGCCCACAGCCGTTTGACCGGCCGCGGGTGCAGAGGCGGGTGGTTGGTTCGCGGGTGTTGCGGCGGTCAGTTGCGCCACTTGGGAATCTGGTCCGACACGCGGATTATTCAACGCTCCCTGGTGGAGTTTTGCGACTTGGTCAGGCGTCAGCTGGCTCAACCGGCTCTGGATGTCTTCCTTATTAAAGCCATTCAGCTTTTCGGCTGCGTCCTGCCAATTGCCTGATTGCAATGCCGCGTTATAGTCCTGGTCCAGGCTGTCCGCATCGCGCTGGACCAAGCCACTTTTTGCTTGCGCTAGGCGTGCCAGATGACTGCCGAGCGGCCTGCCTCCGGTTTGCTGAATCGTGTGGGTCAATTCATGTGCAAGCAGATGCTGACCCGCAGTCGTACCGGGCGCATATTGGCCTTCGCCGAAAACGATGTGGTTGCCCACGGTATAAGCAACCGCGTTCACCGCCGCGGCCGACTCTGCGGGTTTGGATCCCTCGTGCACCCGAACATGACTGAAATCATGGCCGAAACCCGGCTCCAGAGTTCTGCGCACTGACTCCGCTAGCGGCTGTCCCGGAGTTGCCAGCACGTCCTCCACCATGGAGGGCGCCTCCAGACCGGCATCGCCGCCGGCGGAAAGCCGCTGTACTTCAACCCGTTTCATGCGGCAATCCGGACACTCCTCTTCGGAACCGCCGCCGCAAGCGCACTTTCGGCGCAACTCGGGGACGGCCTGCGTCGAAGTGCGCTTTTCTGGATCGTCATCCGACCCGGCCGCACCAGCCGCCGCGCCCTGCCGCAGAAGCGTGGAGGAGTTCGACATCACCTGATCGGCAACGGAGTCCGCTTCTTTTTCGTAAACGTCATCCGGTGCACCAGTGGTGAGCTTTGCCTGGAGGGCCTCACCGTTCCGCTGGCGTTGCCTGGCGCCGGCTAACAGTCGCAATACGCCCTGGTTGCCGATGGTCCGCTGCAGAGTCAGGATCTCAGCCGGTGCGAGCAACCCCATGTCCAGTTTCGCGCGCCGTAAAATTCCGGACAGATTCTGTCCAAAAGGCACCGCCACAGGCTGTACATCAGTCTCAGGGCCTCGAGGTGAGGCTGACTCCCGTACGCTGCTGCTTTGCGCGGGCGTCTGCGATGGGGCGATCGTTTCGGCCATAGTCTCTCCTCGCGCGTTTACGGAGGCGTCGGGCGTTGGACTCCCGGCTAGTATACACCCAGCCGCCTTCCTTAGATCCTCCGAGTTACATTTTCTGCGGGAGCCATCTGGGGAGGTTGTGCTCAACCACCAGCGTCCGGTCGTGTTGCTCCGGCCGAGGGGGCACGGGCATCCGGGCTGGCGCCTGATCCGGCATCGGGAACTCCAGCGTGTTTCTGACAATCGGAACAGTCGACGCTCCGCTGGAAAGGATCGATGGCTGCGCTCAGCGCGCGGGCGGCAGCTTTGCGGGCGGCGTTCTCGGCGCCCTGAATCGCCTTCACCTTGTTAAGGATCTCATCCCGTCCGCAGCCGGTGATGTCAATTGGGTTCTGAGTCTGGCCGTTGTACGTCATGAGCCTGGTCTGGTGGTCACGTTCGTGAGGCATCAACACATTCTGAAGGAAGTCCTGGACCTTGGACTGTTCGCAATCGGTAAGCCCGCTGGGTGCCGAGGGCATGGCGATCGTCACGCTCACCGAATAGTCGGTGACCAGTGTGCCAGTGACGTGGAGACACTGGACTCCTTTCGCACAATTGCAGCCATCGCTCTTGGCGACAACTTCATTTATAAGGTTGAACCTCCCTCCATCGAAGGTCCCGTCGGTCACCCCGTGCAAACGCAGCCCATCGCAGCCGCCCTCCATGTGGAAATCTTCGGGCTCTCCTACGCCCGTGATCGGCGGCAGGCTGACCGGCCCTGAGTCATCTGGAGTCTGGTTTGCCGGCGCGGAGGCCGGTGTCTGGTTCGTCGGTGTGTCCGCATCGCGCTGGACCAGGCCGGCTTTTGCTTGCGCCAGTCGTGCCAGATGACTGCCGAGCGGTCTGCCTCCGGTTTGCTGAATCGTGTGGGTCAATTCATGCGCGAGCAGATGATGACCCGCATTCGTGCCAGGCGCATAGTGGCCTTCGCCGAAGACAATGTGGTTGCCTACGGTATAGGCGACGGCGTTCACTGCCGATGCCGACTCTGCCGCCTTGGATCCCTCATGCACCCGCACATGACTGAAATCGTGACCGAAACCCGGCTCCAGAGTTCGGCGCGTCAACTCCGCCAGCGGCTGCCCCGGAGTTACCAGTACATCCTCCACCATGGAGGGCGCCTCCAGACCCGCATCACCGCCGGACGAAAGCCGCTGCAGTGCAACCCGTTTCGTGCGGCAGTCCGGACACTCCTCCTCAGAACCGCCACCGCAGGCGCACTTGCGACGCAACTCGGGGGTGGCGCGCGACACCACCTCTTCGGCAACGGAGTCCGCTTCCTTCTCGTAAACGTCATCCGGCGCACCAATGGTGAGCTTTGCCTGGAGGGGCTGGAGTGGTCGAACCGCGCCACGGACGTGCGGCGGGGATGATTGCAGTGGTACCTCACCGTTCCGCTGGTATTGTCTGGCGCTGGCTATCAGTCGCAGTACGGCCTGGTTCCCGATGGTTCGCTGTAAAGTCAGGAACTCAGCCGGCGCAAGCGACCCAATGTCCAGTTTCGCGCGCCGTAAAATTCCAGGCAGCTTCTGTCCAAAGGGCACGGCCACAGGCTGTACATCAGTCTCAGGGCCGCGAGGTGAGGCTGACTCCCGTACGCTGCTGCTTTGCTGGGGTGTCTGCGATGGGGCGATCGTTTCGGCCATAATCTTCCTCGCGCAGAACTCAGATACTTATAAATTCTTAACCGGGGATTTCCGCTTTGGCGTTCCCGGCAAGCCACCCAGTGTACACCCACCGAACACCGCCCAGCATGCGAAAGTGGAATGGCTGACGCTGGCTACTCATTTCGCAGCGTGATGGCCGGGTCGATACGGGCGGCACGTAATGCCGGCATGAGACATGCGATCAATGCGGCGGTGGCGAGGGTTAGCGTCGCGGCTACATATGTTAGCGGATCGCTCGGAGTTACACCATAGAGAAGCGTGCCGATCAGTCGAGTGAGCGCCAGAGCGGCACCCGTCCCGAGCAGGAGGCCGAAGACGACTAACCCCATGCCAGTTCCGACTACCATGCGGAGCACTTGGGGGCGGTTAGCTCCCAGCGCGATGCGCACGCCGATCTCGCGCGTTTGACGTGACACACTGTAGGACACCACTCCGTAGATTCCGATGACGGCCAGCGCCAGTGCGATTCCCGCAAAGATGGCCATAAGCCAGCCAGTGAAGCGGGGACGGGCAGTCTCATGCCCTATGAACTCCTCCATAGTGGCGGAATCATAAATCAGGATAGAGGGCTCCGCATGTCGCAGTGTGTTCCGAACAGCCGGCGCGATGGCAGATGCATCGAGTGACGTCCGCACGAGGACGGAAAAGTCGCGCGACTGTTCATTAAATACTTGAAAGAGGTCCGGATCAGCGGTGGGGTTGTCGGGCAAGCCTCGATATTTCAGGTCATGCACTACCCCAACAATGGTCAACCAGGGCCGCGGCGAGGTCAGGCCTCCGACTTTGATCCGCTTGCCGATGGGATCGCGACCGGACCAAAAGCGCATGCCCAGACTCTCCGTAACGATAACAACGTTGGCCTGGTGATGAACTTCATCCTCGGTGAATGCCCGGCCAATTATGAATGGTGTTCGCAAGGTCTTGAAGAAATCCGTCGAGGCACGATGGAAGTACGCGCGGGGCATAGTGTGGGCATCCATGGCCGGCTGACCCTCGGCGGTATAGAAAACGGCGGATTCGCCGCCGAGGGGCACGTCCGTAGCGATACTTGCAGATTGGACGGACGGGAGTTGCAAGATTTGTCGTAGAAGCTCTCCCGCGGGTGGAGGAGCCGGCAGGCTCACTCGCAGGGTAAGGAGGTGACGGGGATCATAGCCTGGATCGAGCGTTGCCAGACGCTCCAGGCTACGGATCATGAGACCGGCGCCGATCAGCAACAGCATGGAGAATGAGATTTCCGCCACCACCAGTCCATTCCGAAACCGGCGGCCGCCGTGTGAGCCGGCGGCACGGCCGGAACTTTGTTTGAGCGCTTCATGGACTCCGGCGGTGCGGACGTGAGTAGCGGGAGCAAGTCCGAGAACCAAGCCGACCGAGCAGCAGATCAGTACGGTAAATAGTGTAACCGCCGGATCGAGAGTAGGATGAACATAACTCGGAAATGTTACCGGACTGGCTGCCATCAGGCTACGCGCGCCAAAGTGTGCCAGGATGAGTCCGGCCACACAACCAAGAGCCACGAGCACTGCGCTTTCGGCCAAGAGCTGCCGCAACACTCGTTGGCGGCTGGCGCCCAGCGCGATGCGCATGGCGATCTCACGCTGCCGTGCTTCCGAGCGCGCCAGGAGAAGGTTGGCGACATTGGTACAAGCGATCAGGAGGACGAAGCCGACCGCCGCCAGCAGGATGAGAAGAGGTTTGCGCATGTCGCCGAGAATTTCCCGCTCGAGCGGGCTCGCTTCCACGCCGCGCGCTGCATTCGTACCGGGATAGGCCTCGGAGAGCCGGAGTGAGACGGCGTCCAAGTCGGCCTGGGCGCGTGCCAGCGAGACTCCGCTACGAAGTCGCGCCAGAACCTCGAAGCCACGAGTGCCACGCTCCGCTAAATCCTCCGCGCTGCCGCTCATGACAAAGGGCACCCATAACTCAGCTTGGTCAGTGAGGCCGCGAAATCCAGGCGGCGCGATGCCGATGACGGTGTAAGGGTGTCCATCTAGCTGGATGGTGCGGCCCACGATGGCAGGGTCGCCGCCGAAGCGCTGTTTCCATGTGCCGTCACTCAGAATCAACACGGCATCGCGCTGCGGAACCCGAGCAATGAAAAATATGGCTGGGAGACGTACTCACCGGAGATGCGCTCAGGGGTGTCGATGCCAGTCAGCGCAAACTCATTGTCGGTAAAGGCGGCCATGGTCTCAAACGAACGAGTCTGGTCACGCCAGTCAAGATAGTCCGGATAGGAGGCGCCGCGCCGCTCGACCCTGGCGCGTTTGACATTGCCCCACAGGATTACCAGACGCCCCGGATGGGGATAGGGCAGCGGACGAAGGATGGCGGCGTTGACTACGCTGAAGATGGCCGTATTGGCCCCAATGCCTAATGCCAACGTGATGGCGGCTACGGCCGCGAAGCCCTTGTTCTTACGCAGGACGCGCACGCCATAACGCAGATCCTGCCAGAGAGTCTCGAACCACACGAAGGTCCGCATGTCATTCCTGACTTCTTTCAAGACAGTTTGATTCCCAAACTGGCGCAGAGCCTCGCAGCGGGCGTCCTCGAGTGACATACCCCGACGGACGAGTCTCTCGGTCAACATGCTGATATGGGTGCGGACCTCCTCGTCAAAATCCGAGTCCGAACGATCCATGGCCAATCACCTTTCAGTAGCAAGCCGCAGGACCCGGCCAATTACCGCTGCAATGCGTTCCCAGTTTTCCGTCTCGTTGGCGAGCTGTTTGCGCCCGCTGCGTGTAATGGAATAGAATTTCGCGCGGCGATTGTTTTCCGATGCGCCCCATTCCGAAGTAATCCAGCCCTGCTGGTGGAGGCGCAGCAAGGCGGTGTACACGGTTCCCTCGTTCAGTTGCAGCACTTCCCGACTCAACTGCTCTATGCGGCGGGCGATGCCGTAGCCGTGCAGGGGGCCCAAGGCATCCAGGGTTTTGAGGACCATGAGATCAAGGGTTCCCTGGAGAACTCCCGATGTTTTCTGGGGCGGGCTACCTCTGGACATTGCATAGGAGAGCTTAGCAGGTAGTGGTTGGGGATGTCAATGGCGAGGGGCGGTGGCGGCTACGATGGCCGGGCCGAGCGCCGCGCAGGCTATGACCACGGTGGCGTGGGCCAATAAGTAGTGCCCGGCGTCGAGATGCGGGCAGAACACGAAGAGAACGAATAGCCCGGTGAGTCCTCCCAGGAGTCCGGCGAGGCCGGCCGCGGCCCGGCGCGATAGCACCAGACCGCGCCGCAGTATGAATACGGCGGCGGTACACAGGATAGCCGCATGGGCCATTCCGATAGTGAAACATGTGGCTACGGCGCGGCCGAAATGATCGTAGTGCAGCAGCGGATAGAGCGCTCCACCTCCGAGTACAGCGGCTATCGCCAGCGCGCCCAGGACCCAGGGCCGGACACGCGGCAATGCGCCGGGGAACATCAGTCGAGACAGCGTAACCGCACAAGCCGCTATGCCGGCGGTCAGCAGTGTCACGAAATAAAGCTTTTGAGAAATCGAGGTGGTAAGCCATCCGCGCACTCCCAGCACGGCAACGCCTGCTGCAATCACGAGCGCGGCCAGTGCGATTAGAGCGGTCGTATATACCCGTGGCGAAGATAGCGGACGCACGGCTACCAAGTCGTTTGTCACTACGGCAATCAGGCGATGCTCGAGGCCGGCACTTATTGACACGGGTCCGCTATAGGGCGCGGGAGACCCCACCAGCAGCCGACAGCGCTCGCAAGTGCGCAGGTGCGCGGCGGCGTCCGCGGGGAAAGGCGAGGACTCGGCCAGTAACTTGGCTATGTCGCGACAAGTCATTGCGCCGGCCCCCGTTGAGCGTATGCGAGCGCGGTGCGGAGACAGTCATATGCGCGGTGAGCTTTCTGCTTGACGGCGCCTACTGTCGAGGAGGTTGCCCGCGCTACCTCTTCGAGAGTCATACCGCAGCCCTTCAACAGCAGGAGCACCTCGCGTTGACCCTCCGGCAATGCCGCAAGCAGTTCGGGCATAGAGGGTGTGCGCGCGTCCGGCACGGGAGCGGCCGCCTCGGGCAAGGCTTCGACCTGGATTTCGCGGGCTCGAAAGCGGTAGCGCCTGCGCCACGCATCCAGACGGGTGTGACGCGCGATGGCGTAGAGCCAGGCTTCGGCGGGCGCTCCCGGCCGGTAGGTGTACCGCGCCCTGTGTATGCGCAGCCAGATTTCCTGCAGGACGTCGTCGACGTCTTCGCGGCGGTCTCCCTGGCTGAGGCAGAATCGCATTAACATGGGCGACGCGGCGCGGACCAGCTCCGCGGCCGCCGCCGAGTCCCCATGCTGGTACCGGAGCAGCAGTTGTTGGATATTACTCAGCGCTGTTGTCGGCAAATAACTATATCAGACCACAGGTCTTACTTATTCCGCGTGGAGTGACACACGCGGAGTGACTCAGCGCGCCAATCATCGAGCCTGCAGGCCCACGGTGGAAGTGGGCAGGCCGGTAATGGAACCAATGGGTGTGAGACTGCCATCGGCGGCGATCTGGAACTCCGAGATGGTGCCGCTGGCGAGATTGTACAGGTACTGGCTGCCGGCGCTGAGCGCGAGATCCTGCGATCCGGCGGGCGTGCTTCCGGCTATCGCGTTTAATAGCGCCAGAGAGCCGTCCGGGGCCACGGCGTAGCTACTGATGCTGGCGCTGACGGCATTCGCGGCATAGGCAAAGCGCCCATTTCCAGTGATCGCAAGCCAGCAGGCCGCTGTTTGCGTGGTTGACAGAGAAGCGGTAATGAGGCGCAGGCCGCCGCCCGCGTCGGCCTGATAGCTGGATACCGAGCTACCGTTGGGGGCGCCGTTGAAGGCTTCGGTGACGAGCAGGAAGTTGTGCGGGCCGAAGGCGAAGCCGAACGGCTCCTGGCCGGCGGATGCGCCGATGAAGGGACCGACGAGTTTCCCGCTATCGATGGTGAAGATCACGATGGTGTTGGAGGTTTTCTCGGTGACCGCCACCAGCGTGCCATCGAGGTTGAAGGAGACTTCGGCGGGTCCCGTGCCGGTCAATACTTTCTGGATGGACGGTATGGGGACAAGAACACCGGCGTTAGTCAGATGGAAACCGGTAATGTTGGGAGTGCCACCGGCGTTGAGCACGAAAACCGTGTTGTCACGCACCGTGACGCTGATGGGCATGACGCCACCCGATGCTTGCGTGCCGACCGCTGTCAGCTCGCCACCTGCAATCGAAAACACGGTTACATCATTGCTTCCGGCGTTGACTGCCAGCAGCCAGCGGCCGTCCGCGCTAAGCGCGATGGAACCTTGCGAACCCAGGCCTGCGCCGGTCCCGAGGCCGCCGGTCAGGACAGATTGCGCCTGCATGAGGGTGCCATTGGATGCACGGCTGTATACGACCACGGTATTGGGACCGGCCGCATTCTCCATGGTATATACGGCTCCGGAGGCGGCGCGGGCGGAGGGCGCCAGGGTAGCGGCACTCAGGAGCGCCACGGTTGCTGCAAGTGAACGTAAAGACGACATAGTTTGATCTCCTGCTGTAGTTCGCAGCGGCGGCGCGGAAAGTTACGGTAGCGGAAGAAATTCGGTTCGCTTCGTAAATATGGGAACATTCCTTTTATGCGTATGACGGTGGATTTACCTGACGAGCTGTTCCACAAGTTGAAGACC
>Ga0302180_10002761_pt1 | contig 13593 bp, 10 predicted proteins | sample I_Palsa_E3_2_FD_200575 | JGI IMG/M metagenome (GOLD analysis project Ga0302180, IMG submission 200575) | Peat permafrost microbial communities from Stordalen Mire near Abisko, Sweden - I_Palsa_E3_2 | ecosystem: Environmental > Terrestrial > Soil > Palsa > Peat permafrost | place: Sweden... | reverse complement strand
GCCTTCGGACATATAACGGCCGCGCACATCCTGATAAACGAAAATGTATCCCGATCTCGCGAAGTCGGGGGTGGGGCCGAGACTCTTCGGATCGTGATCCTCGCCGTAAGGCGCTACGCTGTAAGGAGTGCGGTTGATGAGGAAGGGATAGGCTTGCGAACTGTCTTTCGGGACGTAAACGGAGGTAAACAGGTGGACGCCGTCACGCATGCGGATTCGGTACTCGTATTTCGTGTAGCGCGCCTTGATGCTGAATTCGCGAGCCTCAGCCTCATTCTGGGCAACAGCAGGGTCGCTTGAAGAAAAATTGATCAGAAACAAGAAGACGAGAGGAAACACATACCTAGCGCGACGCTGCATGAAGCCTCCGGGTTAGCCAATTCTTGACGAGCATTACCTGCATTACCTGATAGTCCGCCCCTGTCCCCGAGACTTGATCGCCGTCGGGCACTTTCTCGTGCCGGCAAAGATCGACAAGGTTCAGGGCCTCGAGCCATCTGAGCGAAGCGTTCGACCAGCTTGCCTTGCTGCGGCATGCGATCCCAGTGCTGTGTTAGACTGTTTGCGTTTCGCCGAAGTGTCTTACCGTCTCGTCGTATTATCTGATATTGAAACAGGACCAGCGCCGTAAGAACGGCCCGTTCCGTTCCCTCCAATCATAAGAGGTCGCGATGACTGACCAAAAACGCGCGCTCGTGACCGGCATATCAGGACAGGACGGAAGCTATCTGTCAGAGCTTCTGTTGGAAAAGGGGTATGAGGTTCATGGCATCGTTCGCCGTGTGGCCATAGAAGACCCCCAAAACCGGCTATCGCGGATTCAGCACTTACTCGATAGCATTCAATTGCACGCCGCTTCCCTTGAAAGCTATCCCAGTCTCATGAAGGTCGTTACTGCCGTACAGCCGGATGAAGTTTATCATCTGGCGGCTCAAAGCTACGTCAGCTATTCCTTCGAAGATGAATTCTCAACCTTCGAGATCAATGTCAATGGCACGCATTATTTGCTGTCCAGCTGCCGCGACGTTGTGCCCAAGGTGAGATTTTATTTTGCCGGATCAAGCGAGATGTTTGGTTCTGCGCCTGCGCCACAAAATGAGCTCACGGCGTTTCGCCCGCGATCGGCGTATGGAATCTCGAAGGTCGCCGGCTATCACCTCACCCGGAACTATCGGGAGGCCTACGGACTGCATGCGTCCTGCGGCATGTTGTATAACCATGAGTCGCCAAGGCGCGGCATGGAGTTCGTCACACGCAAAATCTCTTCCGTGGCCGCGCGGGTCAAGCTCGGGCTCGCCACTGAAATTCGTCTGGGTAATCTCGATTCCAAACGCGATTGGGGACACGCGCGAGAATACGTGGAAGCCATGTGGCGAATGCTCCAGCAAGAACGACCGGACGACTACGTCATTGCTACCGGGGAAACCCACTCCGTCCGTGAGTTTCTCGAATGTGCGTTTGGTTTGCTGGAACTCGATCCTTATAAGTATTTGGTGCTTGACCAACGCTTTATCCGGCCCGCCGAAGTCGATCTCTTGCTGGGAGATACGAGCAAAGCGCGTCAGCTTCTGGGATGGCAAGCAGAAACCAAGTTTAGCGAATTAGTGCGGGACATGGTTTACGCGGATCTGGAACTTTACTCGCGCGTTGACCCTCGAACCGCTGCGCAACGAAACATGCAACCCACAAGTTGCAGATGAATGAGTGAACGCGTTTTCGACTTCTGAGAGACTACCTTGCTGTTCAGCGCCGCCAAAACGTATCTCACTCAACCGCCAGGCACGCGACGAGCACGGACAGCACCCTGCATTGGTTTGAATCCACGCAGCACGGCTTGCCGCCCTCCCGCTGCATCACCGCTACTTCATAAACCCATCGCGTAATCGGACTTTTTGTCTTCTTCCTAAGTGCAAGCCGGGACCGAATCGGGCACCCTACATCTGGGTCCGAGCGGTCGACCGTAATTTCTGTGCGCCTCTCGTGGACGGTCAGGAAACGATCAGGAAATGGGGCGAACGGGCGGCTCGCGAATTAATCGGCGGGCTGGGGCGCGCTCGATTCGCGGGGCAATGTGCGTTCCTCGAGCAGGCGCTGGAGTTGGGCTTCCGCGGCGGCGCGCATGGATTCGGCAAAGGCGGTCGCGCTCTGTCGATGTTCGGCTCCGAGTTCAGACAAGCGAACATGCAGGTAAGGCTGGTCTTCTTCCAGGCGACGCAGAAGGCGCTCGGTCTTCGCGATTCTTTCTTCCAGGGTGATCATGCTCTGGCGCGTCCGCCGGTTGCGCGACGCCGGGTTCGTTTCACTACAGTGCCACAGCCGCGGACGAATGCAAGTTACAAACTGGATTCCGGGTGGAGGGGTCCGGCTCAGGTGAGGGCGATGTAGCCCTGGAGCCGCTCGGGCATCTCTTCCTGCAAGCGGTCGTTCAGCCATTTTTCAAGCTGATACTGCGAACTCTGGGGCACATCGAGGAAGCGGATACCAGCGTGGCCGGTGCCATCCGCCCAGGCGACTTGTCCCTTCAGCTCGAGAGCGATATTGATGTTCGGAAGGATGAAGCGAAATTGTGCCCGCGTGTCTTTGGGCAGTTTGCTGACGGTGCGGATGGCCATGCCTCCCTCGCTGATATTGGTGGAGGTTGCGGCCAGTTCCTGATTTTGTGGAAGTACAATGCGCAAGGGAATCTCGACCGGATGCCGGAAGTACCGGCACCGTTCCCGCACCATGAAATTGAGCGCCGCATTGAAGCAGCGCGCGGCATGGAGGGGAGTCAGCGGCTTCTGAAGGACGAAGTTGGCCCCATACTGAAAGGCTTCCTGGGTCGTGGTCTTTCCATTCAGCACGGCAAAGGAGACAGACTTCGCATTGCTTTGAGTCTGGCGCAGCGACTTCAGCAGATCGACGCCATTCTGCAAGTCGTCGCAGTCAATGATGACCGCATCGAACTTGCGCTTTCTGAGCAGATCGCTGCGGGTTTCGGACCGTTCGCAAATGTGGATGTCGACGGAAATCTTCTCCAGCGTGGGCCGCAGCACCGCGAGCAGGCCGGCATCCTGGCTGATGAGGAGAGATTCCAGATTCATGGCTATTCGATACTATCGGTAGTCGGGAAGGGGACAAAGTGACCTTGGTACCGAATCGCGGCCGGAGGAAAAATCTGATTCTTATTCCCTTCAGTTTTTGCCGGATTCCGAAACGTTTCCGAGGGGAGCTGTTTTCGTGAACGAAATCGCTTTTCTCTCGCTCGGCTCGAATCTCGGAAATCGCGCGGACAATCTCCGTGCGGCAATCACCCAACTGGAAGCAGCGGGACGATTGCTCGCCTCTTCTGCCATGTATGAAACCCAGCCGGTGGACGTCCCGAACCAGCCGTGGTTCCTGAATTGCGTGGTGGCGATTGAAACAAAGCTCGCGCCGCGAGAGCTGCTCCATTTTGCATTACGCATCGAAGCCGCGATGGGACGCCTGCGTATGCGAGAGAAAGGAGCGCGCAACATCGACATCGACGTTGTGCTCTTCGGCGACGTCGTGATCGATGAACCGGGCCTCAGGATACCGCACCGGGCGATGCATCGGCGGAGATTCGTTCTCGAGCCGTTGGTTGAGATCGCTCCGGGGGTACGACATCCTGAAATCGGCCAGACTATGCAGGAGTTGCTGGCGGAATTGCCCACCGGACCGATGGTTCGCCGCCTCTGAGGTTTTCAGCCTCATGGAAAAGACGGCTGTCGGCCAACCGGGCGGCGAACTTCCTCTAGGGAATCACAATCCGGCTGGCTGGCTCTTCCGGGCCGATGAGGGCTGAGTGCTTTTCCGGAAATTGCGCCAGAAGGAAATCGACGAACGCCCGCGATTTCGGCCTCCCCGATGTGCGTCCCAGTCCCAAACGCAGAAGAAACACCAGAGCCTTCAGCACATCGGAATCGCCGAGGCGGGTATGGCCGGTGTGTTGTTGTTCCGCTTCGCGGAATTCCCTGACCATGGTTTCGACCTCGCGAGCGACATTTCGAACGACGGCCTGGTGCGCCAGGTTGGCGGTCGGCGGTTCGTAGATCAGGCCGGAATTCACCATTGTGTGGTAGGTCTTGATCAAAGCACCGAGAGCCGCGATCAGATCTCGATCCATCAGCGAACGATCGACGAGCGAACGATCGGCACGGGCTGTCTTCGCCAGTGCGAAGCTGAGTCCGAGAATCAACTCCTCGCGTTCGTAAAGAAACGGCTCGGGAACTTCAAGGTCGGGAATTTCCAGCTCGGAAAACCAGGTTTCGAGATCGCGATTGCTGGAAAGCTCGGTATGCGCATTCGCGTGCTCCCGTGCCTGTTGGAGATACGGACACTTCGCGCTGTTCACCGCAGCACTGGGGGCAGATTTTTCCATGCACGGCGGGGCAAAACCGCTTCTCTTTACGTTCTTCACAAATCGCGCAAGCCAAAGTCAGGTTTCCTCGAAGTCGATTATTTCATGACCTGCGGAGACGAGCTTGTGCGGGGCGCTGAATTACAAGCGGAAAGTCGCCTTTGCACCGCTTCGGGTGCAAGTACAACCTGCGAATACGTATAAACACGATTAATCGGTGCTATAAACGATTTCTATTGGTCCCGGTGCTCCCGAAGGATTAGCCTGTAGAGTTATCGTTCGGCCCCATCGCAAATTTCAAAGACAACACGCGAACAAGGAGAGGCATGTCAACTGAACTGCGGAATTTTCTTTCGATCCCCTACGACGAACTGGAAGAGATGAATCTGAAGGCGAAGAAGCAGCGCCTGGACCGCGTCGCTCCACACAAAGTTCAGGAAGAGAGACTCAAGTACTTGACCGATGAGTCGCGCATCAAGGCCGTGACCGTCATGTTCAGCGATCTCGAAGGCCGTCTGCACATGCTCGACTACGACAAGAAGTTTCTGGTGAAGAGTTACGACAACCTGACGTTTGACGGTTCATCGATTCGCGGCTTCACGGCGCAGCGGGAAAGCGATCTGCGTTTGGGCATCGACTGGGGCGCCTTCTACTGGGGGCCGGCCGATATCTTCGGGCCCGGCAAAGTGCTTGTCTTCGGCGAGGTCATCGACAAAACCGGCGAGCCCTACACCGCCGACATCCGCAGCATGCTGAAGCTGTTTGCCGGCGAATTGCACAAGAAGCGCGGCTACACCCTGAACGCCGCCAACGAGATCGAAGGCTTCCTCTTTCAGGGTCCCGAGGCCGAGCGCATCTACCATGAGACGGGCAAGTTTGAATACGTCAATACCGGCGGTTATTACCACTCGTTGCCCGGAGATCCGCTGCGCACCTTTATCGATACCACCGCCGAAGTGCAGCGCTCGATGGGATTCCAGAACGAAAAGGACCACCCCGAAGTCGCGCCCTCGCAGTTCGAAATCAACTATTCCTACGCCGAAGCGGTGGCTGCGGCCGACCATATCCAGCTTTACAAGCTGATCTGCCGCCAGGTGGCCCGCAATATGGGTCTGACAGCTTCGTTCCTGCCGAAGCCGGTGGTGGGCGTCAACGGCAGCGGCATGCACACCAATATCTCGGTCAGCAAGGAAAGCAAGAACCTGTTCTGGGATCCCAAGGGCGAAGAAAAGCTCAGCAAGTTCGGCTATGAGTTCCTCGACCGCGTTCTCACCCATGGCAACGATCTCTGCCTGGTGTTCAATTCCAGCGTCAACGCCTACCGCCGCCTCGATCCGCACTTCGAGGCGCCTAACCAGCTGCGAGCGTCGGCCGTCGACCGCGGCGCCATGGTACGCATCCCGATCGGCAACGAGCGCAGCATGCGACTTGAAGTGCGCGCGGTTGCTCCCGACGCCAATCCCTACCTGGTGATGTATTCCATTTTCAAGACCGGATTGGAGGGCGAGACCTCCAAGATCAAAAACCTCCGCGAGGCCGAACGCTATCTGCCCGACAACATCCATACGGCAATCGCCAACTTCCGCAAAGCCGGCTGGACAACAAAACTGCTCGGGGAAGACGTGAAAGGCCGCTACGCCGATCTGAAGCAGGGATCGGCCGATCGCTGTCCTCGTCTGCTGGGCACGATTGTCAAGGCAGCCGAAGTGCAATTCCACCACGAGGTGTACAACCAGTTCCTGTGGAACCTGTTCTAGTAAGAATGCTCGAAAGCGGAGACACCTGGATTCGCGGGATAAGCTCGGCTTTCATCTTTGATCTTTCATCTTTGATCTGACATCTTTGATCCGACGTCGTGTCCCGCGAGAACACGCCGCGACGCCGGAAAGATGACGCCCGGAAAGATAAAGATAAAGATAAAGAAGGGAAATATCCGTTTCCTACGTTCTCTGATCATGGCGATGACGCCGGGCGGACGCCGTCCCTAGTGCATCGCCGCCGCATAAGCCAGATTGGCGTTCAAGTAGCGGCTCATCGCCAGGTCAATAATTGCTTCGATCATCTCGGTATAAGAGAGGCCTGAGGCCTTGGCCGCCATGGCAAATTCCTGCCCGCTGGCGAGCCACGGATTTGGGTTCGCCTCGATGACATAAACGTCGCCGTTGGACGCCAGCCGCATGTCGACGCGTCCGTAGTCGCGCAGCTTTAACGCGCGGTAGGCAGCGAGCGCCGTGTCGGACAGGCGCTTCCTCGTCTCCTCGTCCAGATTCTGTGCGATCTCGGATTTTGTCAGCTTGTAGGCTTCGGTATTTTTTTCGAACTTCACGTCATAGCTCGCGATCTTCGGGGTGCCTTCGGGCAAGCGGGAGAGGTCGAGTTCGACCAGCGGCAAAACCTGCGCCCGTTCGTAGTTTCCGAGAACCCCGGCGTAGATCTCGCGGCCTTCGATGTATTCCTCGATCAGCGCCGGCGAATCGAATTCATCCTGAATGTACTCGATGCGACGCATCATCTCTTTGATATTGGTTACGACGGAGCCGGCATCGATGCCGATCGATCCATCCTCCCACGAAGGTTTGACAATCAGCGGAAAAGAAATGTCGTGAGCATGCTCGACGCGGCCGTGATAGGAAGTGGCAAAAAACGGAGTCTTGATGCCGTGGAAAGCGAAGATCTTCTTGGCGGTCGCCTTGTCCTGCGACATGAAAATGCCATTCGGGCCGGCGCCTGTGTAGCGCAATCCGACGAGGTCGACGTAGGCGACCACGTTCACTTCCTTGGTGTCGTCGCCATCAAAAGATTCGGTCAGATTGAAGACCAGGTCGGCGTCGCAACGCGAGAGCGAGTGCAGCGACTGCGGACGGCCGTCCAGTTCGAAGTAAGAAGGCTCGTGTCCCAGCTTCTGCAGGGCTTCAAAAATTTCCTCGCGATCGGTCTTTTCTTTTTTGGCCTTCTTCACTTTCTTGTGGGGCTTGCGGGCAGGCTCCGCTTGTTCTTTCGCTGCCGCCGCCGCCGGATCCTCGTTCCAAAGGTCGTACAGCAGCGCGATTTTTAGTTTTGCTCCGATCATCAAGTCTCCCGAGAAGGCGCTTTACTACGGCTGAATAAACTTTCCTTTCGTCACGTACGTCATTACCAGCGCGGTAGTGTAGGCCGTGACCTCCGCCAGATGTTCCGAGCTGCGCGACTTGTCGGCACGCAAGTCGAGTTCGGTGGCGCGCTTTTCGATCGCGTCGATCAAAGTTTTGATCAGCGGACGCTGCGCACCGGTCCACTGCGCCACTTTGTCGATCACCGCTTTGCGATGCTGATGCAGGAAGTCGTGCGCCGGCAGCGCAGTCTTCCGTCGCTTCGAGACGGGAAAAATGTCGCGCAAATCTGTGTCGGGAGCAAGCCCGCTCACAGCCAGTTCCTCACGAGCAGCGTCCTGCAGGTGGTAAAACTCCGCCACCGTTATTTCCATCTCATCGACGGAAAGGTCGCTCTGCGCCCGCCGCCGCGGAGGATCGATTTTTCCCAACCTCCGTGCCAGCCGGTTCAGATAGCGCAGCTTCGCCAGAGCTCCCCAGCCGCGATAGCGCTTGCGCCAGTTCGAGCGCGGCGTCAGCCAGACGGCGAAGGTCTCGGCAAAATCTTCATCGGGATGCTTCTGCGCATACCACCCCGGCAGGTGACGCACGTAGTCACGCGAAAAGGGCGCTGGGCGGTAGTTGTCGCGATAGGGACGGCGGAATGGCCCGAAGGTCTTTTTCCAATCCGGAGTATTGTGCAGCTTGTAGGCATAGGTGAAGGCGTGCCCCGCTTCGTGGCGCAGATACATCATGATTTCTCTCGCATCTTCGAGATCATGCGTTTCTTTTTCCAGTTGCGCCAGGGCCGCATGCGCCAGATAAAACGGTATGCCGATAATCGGCTCGCCCGAGGGGCATCCCCACTCGTCGGTCAAGTAACAAGCCGGACGAAACTTCGTGAGCCCCTTGGCATTCAGCTCGCGATAAAGCTGTTCGACAAAGCGCTCAACCGGAGACCCGGCCAGCGTAAGGCCGAGCTCGCGTATCGGTCGGTTCAGGAGTTCCTGGTACGCGGGTTCAGGCTTCGCAGTGTCGACGTTATGCACGAACGCTCACTTACTGGCTGCAATCGCGGGCACACACGGGGAGAGACAGCAATACTCAGTTCAACGGTAATCGAAAGTATGGGGAGTTAGAAGTTACTGCGGTAATGCAGCCGGAGCGAAACGCTCGAATGACCGTCGATTTGGAGGACACCAGCGACGCACCGACCTCATAAGACGCACCCCACTTATAAAATGAATGCGAGCCCGACGGGCATTCCCAACCTCGGGAAGCTCACCCTGCGCCGGTATTGCGACCAATAAACCGACACATTGTGTTTAAACTCTCGGGGCGGCTACTGAATCAGCGTCCCGTTCCCGGTCGGCTCGTCCGGAGCAATCACCACTGCTGCCGCGACGCGGTCTCCTGGCTCGATGTTCAGCAATCGCACACCCTGGGCTGACCGGCCGGATTCGCGGATGAACTTTGATTCGATGCGGATGATCTTGCCGTACTGGCTGATCAGCATCACCTCGGATTTTTCCGTTACTTGCGAGATGCCGACGACCTTGCCATTGCGCTCGGTGGTCTTCACGTTGATGACGCCTTTGCCGCCGCGATTGGTCAGGCGATACTCGTCGGCGGGGGTGCGCTTGCCGTAGCCGTTTTCGGTTACCGAGAGAATTAGCGAACCTTTTTCCGGGATCAGGTCGGCTACTTCGGGAGCCACTTCGTCTTTGCTTTTTTCGACGATCGCCTTCGCTTCCGGCTTGATCGTCGTCGCCATGCCCACGATGTAATCTTTTTCTTCAAGATTCATGCCGCGGACGCCGGTGGCGTTGCGTCCCATCGGGCGCACATCGTTTTCGTCAAAGCGAATCGCTTGCCCGTCATGCGATGCCAGGAAGACGATCTGATTGCCATCGGTCAGCGAAGCCGCCACGAGTTCATCGCCCTCGTCGATGTTGATGGCGATAATCCCGCGCGCCATCACGTGACAAAAGTCTTTGACCTCAGTCTTTTTTACCGTGCCGTTCCGGGTGGCAAAAAATACGTAGCGGTTCTCTTCTTCGAGGTCGCGAACCGCCAGCATGGTGCGAACTGTCTCGCCCGGCTGCAGGCCAACGAGATTCCCGATGTGCTTGCCCTTGCCGGCAGCGCCTACGTCCGGTATCTCGTACACCTTGAGCCAGTAGACGCGCCCGGTGTTGGTGAAGATCAGAATGTAGGCGTGGGTTGAGGCTATGAAAAGATGCTCGACGAAATCCTCATCGCGCGTCTTCATGCCAGTGCGCCCCGTGCCTCCGCGACGCTGCATGCGGTAGGTGGAGATGGGGGTCCGCTTCATGTAGCCGGAGTGGCTGACCGTGACCGCGACCTGCTCGTCGGCGATGAGGTCTTCCAGCATGATCTCCGCGGCTTCGTCCTCGATGACGGTGCGGCGGGCGTCGCCGTACAGTTTTTTGACTTCTTCCAGTTCTTTGATGATCACTTTGCGCAGCTTTGCCTCGGAGGCAAGGATCGACTCGTATTCGGCGATGGCTTCGCGCACCTGCTTCAACTCGTTCGAAATTTCGTCGATTGAGAGTTTGGTCAGGCGGTGCAGTTGCAGTTCGAGGATGGCATCCGCCTGCTTGGCCGTAAAGGGCCTGTTGGCGTCGAGCTTTGGAGCACGTCCGGTGGTGTTGATGTCGATCTTTTTGCCGCCGAAGTACGCGACCAGGTTCCCTCGCGCATCGGCGCGGTTGGCGCTCGCCCGGATGATCGTGATGACGTTGTCGAGATGATCAAGCGCGGTGAGGTAGCCTTCGAGAATATGCTCGCGATCCCGCGCTTTGGCCAGCAAATAGGACGTGCGGCGGCGCACCACGTCAACGCGATGGTCGATGAAGTGCTTGATCGCCTGGATCAGACCCATTTCCTTGGGCTGGCCGTTGACAACGGCCAGCAGAATCATGCTGAAACCTTCCTGCATCGAGGTGTGCTTGAACAGCTGATTGAGCACGATCTGCGGTTCGGCTCCGCGCTTCAGTTCGATCACGATGCGCATGCCGTCGCGATCGCTTTCGTCGCGCATGTCGGAGATGTCATCGATGGTCTTGTTGTTGACGAGGTCGGCGATGCGTTCGATCAGACGCGCTTTATTTACCTGGTAAGGAATTTCGGTGACGATGATCGCCTGCTTGTCTTTGGTGATCGTTTCGATGGCGGCTCTGGCGCGCATCATGAATCGGCCGCGGCCGGTGCGGTAGGCTTCGAAGATCCCGGCGCGACCGTGAATGATGCCCGCCGTGGGAAAGTCGGGACCCTGCACGAATTTCAGGATATCCGGCAGCTGCGCGGCTGGATTATTCACCAGGGTAATCGTGGCGTCGACAATTTCAGTCAGATTGTGCGGCGGAATCTTGGTCGCCATGCCCACTGCGATTCCATCGGAGCCGTTGACGAGCAGATTGGGATAACGCGCCGGAAGAACGGCGGGCTGCGTTTCCGTGCCGTCATAGTTCGGATAGAAATCGACTGCTTCCTTGTCCAGATCCTCCAGCAACGCGGTGGAAACACGCGTTAACCTCGCTTCGGTGTAGCGATCTGCCGCGGGAGGATCGCCATCGACCGAGCCAAAGTTGCCTTGACCGTCGACGAGCGGCGCGCGCATGGCGAACGGCTGCGCGAGGCGGACCAATGCGTCGTAAACAGCCAGGTTTCCGTGGGGATGGTACTTGCCCATCACTTCGCCGACGATACGAGCACATTTGCGCGTGGCGCGTCCGGGCGCCAGGCCCATCTGCTGCATCGTGTAGAGAATGCGGCGGTGCACCGGCTTCAATCCGTCGCGGACGTCAGGCAAGGCGCGGCCAATGATCACCGACAGCGAATAGTCGAGATACGACCGCTTCATCTCCTCTTCAATGTTGACGGGCTGAATGTTGAGGGCGCCGGGGCCGGTCGGAGGTTGTCCGCCCCCGCCGTTCGGAGGAGTTAAGGGGAGTTCGGGGTTCTGATCGTCAGCCATGAAAGTCAGTTCTCAGTCGCAATTGTCAGTTCGCCGCAAGGATCGGAGTCCTGCGCCCACGCAGCGGAGCAGAACCCGCTAAGTGCTTGCAATCACAGGCATTACTTCACACAATCGAATACCAGATTATACCACGGATTGCGCCGATACGGTGGCCGGTGTGGTTGGCTCTCCAGGCTCTTTTTTCACGCCCTGCGCAAGGTAAGAAGCGTGATTTCCGGGGGAACGCCGAGCCGCACCGGGAAGCCGAACGTCCCGAGGCCCCGGTTCACGTAGAGCGCCGCTTTCGGCAAGGCGCTTCCGTTGGTCGCCGCAGCGTTCCCGTTCATCGACATCGGCAAACGATACAGCCCTGCGACAAACGGGGTGATCAACCGGGCCGGGCTGACGCTGTGATCCACAATCTCAAACTTCACCTGGCCGCCGTGAGTATGGCCGGCGAGGCTCAGTTCGATGCCGAGTTGGGCGGCGCGGCGAAACGAGTTTGGATTGTGCGAGAGAAGGATGTTCGGCATATCGCGACGAACCAACGGCTCGATCTCGCGAAGCATGGATGATGGGCGAGTGTTCTCTCCGCTCACCATGTGGTCGCGCTGATAGTCGACGCCCAGCACATTGAATCGGCCCCCGTTATGCTCGACGACGGCAGAGGAGGCGCGCAGCAATCGCATTCCCATTTTGCCGAATAACCGTTCCGCCTCAGCTTCCACGCCGGCATAAATCTCGTGATTGCCGTTGCATCCCCAGACGCCGAGCGGAGCGCGCAGCCGGCTCAACTCGGTGATGCAGGCCTCGAGCGGATCCCCTGCGCTGGAGACGAAGTCTCCGGTAACAAAAGAAATGTCGGGGTCGAGTTCGTTAGCCATGGAAACGGCGCGAGCGATTTCGCGCGGGGGCATGTAGTCGCCGATATGGATGTCGCTGAGTTGGGCGATGCGCAAGCCATCAAGCTCCGGCGGAAGATTCGCAACCGGCACATCGACGCGTTCGATCGTGTAGCGCAGGCGTCCGGCGGCAAATCCATAGGTTGCAGCAAGGAACGGAAAGCCTCCTGCGAAAACCGCGGCGTATTGGAAAAAAGTCCGGCGCGAGGGACTGAACCCGCCGGCGACAGCTCCGGGGCGAAGCCTGGCGGCGAGGTTCGTTATCCACTCAATCGCGCCCACCGACTCGACGGCCAGAAATCCAAAGAAAGAAGCGACCATCCAGAGGCGGGCAAAGGTGGTAAGCGACCTGCCCAGGTTGAAATTGCCCAGGGTCAGGCGCGAGATCGTGTGCCCAAGCAATGGTTCAAGAAGTGTAGCCAGCAGGGCGGCGGCCAGAGCAATCAGTCCGGCGTGGAGACCGAAACGCCAGCTGGCAAACGGGAACGAGGAGATCGACGACCACGCCCGTAGAAACCAGAACCGCTGGACGGCGTATACGGCCAAAAGAAACAGCGCGAAGAAGAAAACTCGGGTAAGAATCAGGGGGCGCTCCGTTCGGTAGTCTGTTAGATGCGGGGGCTCCGAAGAAGAATCGGCCGAGAATGACGTCGACGGTGGGCCGTATCAAGCATCAAAATTCAAAGAAAGCCCGGCGGGCACGCGATATCCGGGATGGCAAAGCCTGAGTGCGTTGGTCGAGGGCGGGGCTCGGACAGGCCGCTCCGAATCAGAGCAGAAGTTTGAGAGGAGTGAGGCTCTTTGGTGACGTGGATGGCAAGGGTCGAAAGAGGATAGAGTTAGGAAATTCATGCACTTCAAGTCGGGATTGATAGTTTTTACCCTGGGCATTCTGGGCTGCAGTTTGGCCAGCTTTGGGCAAGCCGCTCAGCCGGGTCCTGTGCCTGCTCGGGAACCGCAAGGCGTGGAAGACGGTGGCACGTCCACCGCCCGTCAACCCTCCGAGAATCAGGCGCCCGGAACTATCACTGGAATGGTTGTCGACCCGAGTACGGCTGTGGTCGCCGGGGCGCGGTTAAGGCTCACCAGAGAAGATCAGTCCCCCGCCCGGGAGATGACTTCAGGCAGCGATGGGCAATTCTATTTTTCGGGCGTTGCCCCCGGACCTTTTCATCTCTCTATTACTGCGGCGGGATTTGCCTCGCAGACGTCGTCGGGATTCTTGCATCCGGGAGAGGTCTACACTTTTCCGAAGATAATGTTGGGCCTTGCCAGAAATCT
>Ga0302180_10002752_pt1 | contig 13611 bp, 14 predicted proteins | sample I_Palsa_E3_2_FD_200575 | JGI IMG/M metagenome (GOLD analysis project Ga0302180, IMG submission 200575) | Peat permafrost microbial communities from Stordalen Mire near Abisko, Sweden - I_Palsa_E3_2 | ecosystem: Environmental > Terrestrial > Soil > Palsa > Peat permafrost | place: Sweden... | reverse complement strand
CGATGGCGGTCTCTGCCTGATGGGTATAGAAGAAACCCGCGAGGGCAGCCAGAACAATGCCGACGGTCAGCATGAGCTGAAAGAAACCTGTGCCACGACCGCGAGTGTCGGCACTGAGCGATTCAGCCAGAAAGAGCGGCACAGCAACAGCGATCACGCCACCGCTGAGCCCTTGCAGTAAGCGTCCAAGGAAAAGCCCGGCAAAGCTTTGAGAGACCACGATGATGCCAACTGAAGCGACAAACAGCAGCCCTCCTGCAATCATCAGGCGCCTTCGACCGATCCAATCGGCGATGAACCCTGCGATTGGCGACGAGAGCATGCTCCCGCCAAGAACAGCTGCAACAATCAAAGAGGTCTGTTGTACGGATAGATTGATCGTCTTGTTGAGGTAGAGGAGAGCTGCAGAGATGATGCCAATATCAATTCCGTAAAGAAGTCCGCCCAGCCCCGCGATGGAGAGCATATAGCGCGTATAGAAGTTCGTGCGAGGCCCTTGGACAGCCAAAGAACGGTCGCTCCAAAGCCCAAACCTCATAGAAGGATTAGGAACACGACTGCGTCTGACGATGTCATGTCCTAAGCAGGCACTCCTCCGATTATGCATCGCGATACCGAGTCCATCAAGAAAGCTCTTCCTTACCGGTGTATATCCTCACTCTGCTAACCGTCATAGACGCATTTACCCAACAACTAAATCGACCGATTCTAGTGTTATGTATCACTCCTGGATTTATGCGTCAGGGATTTATGCGTCGGGATTTATGCGAACGTGGAAATTGACGATTTGGGCGCTGATGCTCCTCGTGCTCGGCATCGGATTCATCCGGGGGCCCACCCCTTGGCCCACCGTTTTTGGGAGCGTAAGCGGCAAGGGATTTTGCGATCCGACAGATTTAGCGGAGGAGGAAGTATCGCCGGTCCTTGACCCTACCTCCCATGCCTTGGGTGGCGGCTCGCACGAGGCAATGCAAAACCCCTATTAGCGGGACGGTCGAGTAGCGTTTCGCGCAGATTCAGCCCGCCGGTTCGAGGCTAACCGCGCACCTGCCCTTTGGAACAGCGCCAACCTTTTGACTCGCGACTATTGCTATTTACGCGTGGCTGGGCAACTACCCGGAAAACGCTAGCCCTGCCATCCAATATCCCGATCTCCGGTCTTCAAGAGCAGATGTGAGCTATTTAGCTCAGCTATTGCTGAGTATCTCTGAAACGATGGCTTTGGAGAAGAGTCCGTGTTATCGGCTCCCTCATGGTTCTGAGCTAAGTCAGCCCATCTGACAGTTGTCCTTCTTAGCTCTCCGCATTTCAAGGAAGAAACCTGTGAAGATGACCTCAATGCTATTAGTCAGTGCCTTGGCGCTGGCCAACGGAAACCTGTGGGCTGGCACGGGACTCCAGGACTCGATTGATCGCCTGCGAACCTCCTCGGAGGTCATTCACGCCAGCCTGGACGCGCCGGATAAGGGCATTCCAGACGAAGTGTTGAGCGGCGCAAAGTGCATCGTCGTCATTCCGCACTTGTTGAAGGGCGGGTTCATCTTTGGGGCCGAGCACGGTAGGGGTGTCGCGTCATGCCGCACCAGTGATGGGTGGAGTGCTCCCGCGTTTGTCTCAGTCGGCGGCGGCAACTGGGGATTGCAGCTTGGCGTGGAAGGTGTTGACGTCATCATGCTGGTAATGAATGACCAGGGGTTTCAGCATATGCTCTCCAGCAAGTTCGAACTCAGCGGTGATGCATCGGCCGCGGCAGGTCCGGTGGGCCGTCACGCCTCCGCTGGTACTGACTGGAAAATGAACACCGAAGTCCTCACCTACTCACGTGCGCGAGGCCTATTCGCCGGAATCACCCTGAATGGCGCTGTGCTCGAGCCAGACGACGACTCGACGCGTGCGATTTACGGCCGCGAAATATCCTTCCGCAGCATTCTCTCAGGTGACATCCAGGCTCCGAAATCGGCTCTCGATTTCATGAAGGCGATTGCCGATGCAGGACATGCAGGGACGGTTGCCGAAGTGGGCACAGAACAGAAGTGAAAAGGCTTTAAAACAGCACGGACCAGGGCCGGATCAGCTTCAACAATTCGAAGTGAGAATACGATATGCCACTCATGCAATTAGTCATTACGTTGGTCGTAACAGGAATTCTGTTATGGCTTGTGAACCGCTTCATTCCGATGCAATCCAGCATCAAGTCGATCCTGAATGGCGTCGTCGTAATTTGCGTTGTGTTATGGATTGTGAATCTGTTTGGCCTTGTCGGTCCACTCCACCACATTCGCGTAGAAAGATGACGGATAAGTCGGTGATCGGGACTGAGCTGCAACCCTCTCACTAAACAAGTAATGGGCTCCCATCACAAATAGAAGGTTTGCCTGTCGCTCCTCAAAGCTTGCCCTTTTCCTCTGCAGGCGAAAGTCGATGGCCAAAAGGTAGATAAATGGAAGTTCTTCGGTCGATGCGCAATCTCACTCTGATTGCATTGCTAAGTGCGCTACCGTGCGCATCTTTCTCGCAGAGTTTCGTAGGGGTATCGATCACCACAGCGCCCCCGGAACTGCCGGTTTATGAGCAGCCGCTTTGCCCGCAACAAAATTATATCTGGACCCCTGGATATTGGGCATGGGGTGGTCCCGACGGTTACTACTGGGTTCCGGGGGCGTGGATAATGGCTCCGGCGGTGGGTCTGCTTTGGACTCCGGGCTATTGGGGCTGGAGTAACGGTTCCTATGCGTTTAACACAGGCTACTGGGGGCCGCAGGTGGGCTTCTACGGCGGCGTGAATTATGGCTATGGCTACAGCGGCATGGGCTTCGGCGGCGGACGCTGGAACGGCGGCAATTTCAACTACAACACGGCTGTGGTGCGCGTGAACACCACCGTCATTCGCAACACTTACGTCGACCGCACGGGGATCAACAACGTGAACGGGAACCGCGTGAGCTACAACGGGGGCCAGGGCGGCATCAACGTGCGGCCAAATCAGGCCCAGATCGCAGCGAAACGCCAGAAGCGCTTCGGACCCGCGAATACACAGGTGCAGCAGGAACGCCTGGCCCGTCAGGACAAGGCGAACTTTGCGTCGGTGAATCATGGAACTCCGGCGCATGCGCGCTTGGCGAAGCCCGCGGCCGGGGTCCCGGCCTTCAATCACGCTGTTCCGGCGTCCGGGGCTAGGCCTGTGAAGGCAAACGACGCACGCCCCGTGGCGACTGCCAAGTCTGGCACTGCCACACAACATCCGACCACGACCAGGCACCTGGCGAATGAAAACAAGCCGGTCACTCGGCCTGAGGCGAAGCCCGCAACCATGCGGGCAACTGCCGAATCTCGCCCAGCTCCAAAACCCGTCCACGAAACCAAACCCGCTCCCGCACCCAGGCCAATAGCTGCCGTCCGGCCAGAGAGCAAGCCTGCACCGATGGAGCATGCTCGTGCTGAAACCAAACCCGCTCCCACACCCAGGCCAATAGCTGCCGTCCGGCCAGAGAACAAGCCTGCACCGGTGGAACATGCTCGTGCTGAAACCAGGCTGGCACCTGAGAGCCGTCCGGCTCAAGCTACTCAGCGGCCCGAGCCCGCAGCAAGACCGGCGCCACAGGCGCGGCCTGTTCAGACCGCGGCAAGGCCGGCTCCGCAACACGAGAGCCCGCCTAAACCAAGCGAGGAGAAGCCGCATCCTGACAAGCAGTAAAAGTTGAAACAAAATCGCACTGTAAATCGGGCCCGAGCCGACACCTCGGGCTCGATTTATTTGTGAACGTGTGCTTTGGAGTTTGGACGGGCATAAGATTAAAGGCTGGAGATATTTAGAAGATTCGGAAGATTCGGGACGAAGTAACCACCATCGAAATGCCAAGCACGACTTAATCGGCACAAGTGGCATGTCGCAGAGACAACCTTACTGCGGATGCAGCGGGTCGGATCGGAATATTTCCACTGGGATTTATCCCGGGAACTCGCTTGCGATCAGTCACCATAAAGTTCTCACACACTCCAGCGGTGGCGTTTGTAAGCTGCTTCGCCTACTCAGCACGGAGAGACTCGATCGGATTCACCCTTGCTGCGCGCATCGATGGAACCAGGCTGGCCACCATGGTGACCACTGCCAAAAGCGCAGCGGCGCCAACGAGAGTCCCCGGGTCCCACGGCTTCAGACCAAAGAGCAATGTACTGGCCTCGCGGGTGGCGAGGAGGGCGAGCAAGGTTCCTGCGACTAAGCCAACTACCAACATGAGAGAGGCACTGCGCAGCATGGCCGCGACGACCCGGCCGCGACTCGCTCCCAGAGCCATGCGAATGCCGATTTCGCTGCGCCGCCTGGCAAGAAAGTAGGAGAGGACTCCGTGCAGTCCAACCACCACGAGCACAGCCGCGAGAACTCCGAAGAAACCGGACAGCCTGGCCATCATGCGATCGCCGACTAGTTGGTCGAGGATGCCCTGCTGGAAATCGAGGAACTGCATTTGGATTCCGGGATGTTGTTGGCCCAGCATACGCCACACCGCCACTTCCGCCGCTGCGGGATCGCGTGACGCAAACAGTATCCCCATACCGGGCCCTTGGGCCGTGACCGGAAGCTGAGCGATAGGCACGAACGCCTGGGCCGGCGGATCTTCGCGCAGGTCGCTGTACTTCGTGTCTGGAATCGTGCCGACGATCTGATAGGTGCGCGCGGGATACTGCGGCTCAGGACGCACGCGCACCTGGATCCCGAGCGTCGAGGGCGCGCTGACATATTTCCGGAGGAAGGCCTGGTTGACGATCAAGACCAGTGGGTTGTCATTGGTGTCGCCCTCCGTGAAGTTACGTCCCGTAAGCAGCGGAATTCCCAGCGTAGAGAAAAAGCTGGGAGAGACGTAGGTAAATCTGCTTGGCCCATCTAACGAGCCGACTTCTATAGTGTGTCCCCAACTGGCGCCGCTAAAAGGGACGATTGTGGTCGCGGCGGCATTTTCGATTCCTGGAATGGCCCGCACGTCGTCCTCGATCTGCCGTTTGTACGCCGCCAGGTTTTCGGGCTTGATATGCATTGAGGGGAAGCCAAAGTAGCCGACAGTGATCCCGCTCTCGCGTATTCCGGGATTGATGGTCATCAGGTTGCGATAGCTGCGTACGAAAAGAAGCGCCCCGGCGAGGAGCACCATGGAGACGGCAATCTGCGTGATCACCATGGCGCGCTGCACTGAAAATCGCTCGCGATTGCCGGCCACTCCACGCTCGCCCGTTTTCAATGAGGCAACTGGCTCGGCGGCTGTGCTGCGCAGCGCCGGAAGCGTGCCGAAGATAAGGCAGGTCGAGATGGCCGCCGCGGCGGCAAACAGCAGCACGCGCCAGTCAGCCATAATGGCAAGTTGAATCGTGTTCCCGCTGGTGTCGAGCGATCTCACCAGGATCCGGCTGAGCGGCTGGGCCACGCCTGCACCTAGCAGGGCGCCGCAAGTCGCGAGCAGGGCGCTCTCCAGCAGACTCTGGCGCAGGATGCGGCCGCGCGAAGCGCCCAATGCCATGCGGATCGCGATCTCGCGATTTTTCACGCTGGCGCGCGCCAGCATCAGGTTGGCGAGGTTGGCGCACGCAATCAGCAGCACCAGTCCCGTAATCGCCAACAAAATTTCTAGCGACGAATTGTATTGATCTCGTAGATAACTCACGCCCGCGCCGGCAGCATAAGCGGCGAGGCGAAATTCTTTAAAAGCCTTCAGCTCTTCGCTGCTGTAACCATCCGGGGCCGTCTTTGCGAAGAGCCCGGGGCTGAGCGAATACAAATATCCCGACGCGCGCTCCAGGGTCCACCCGGGCTTGAGGCGTCCCATCACGGAGTAGGAAAACACCTCTCCACGCGGATGAGGAGGGGTGCAGGTGGGGTAGGCGAGATCGAAGCGACTACCCACGATAATGCCAAAGAACGACGGGGGCGTGACACCGAGAACCTGTACCGATCTTCTCTCCGCGAGGATCGTCGTGTGGGCGGTGATCGGCTCACCCCCCATCTGTGACTTCCAGTAGGAATAGCTGGCCACTACCCGGCTGAGCTGACAGCCTGTCTCATCCTGCGGCTCGATCAACCGGCCTTGCAGGGGAACAATGCCTAGCACACTGAAAAAATCTCCGCTCACTTCGAGCCCGTTCACGCGCCGGGACTGGTTAGGATTGCCCACCTGAACATCACCGGTGCGCCAGGCAAAGATGCCGGAGAAAGGGTCGTGGTGCTCCTTGACCTCTCGCCACATGGGCACGGTGAAATTCGCATACTGACTGTCGCTGACTCCCAATCCGTGATTGCCTCCGTCAATGCGCAACTCTGCCAGCTCGTTGGGCTTGGCGACGGGGAGCGCGCGTAGCCGCACGGCGTCAAGAAGCTCAAAGATGGCGGTGTTCGCGCCGATACCGAGGGTTAGCGTGGCAACCACGACCAGCGAAAATCCAGGACTCTTCACGAAGACGCGCAAGGCGGCCCGCACATCGAGCCACAGGCTCTCGATTCCCAGCGCGGCATCTTCCGCCGAGACGCGTTCGCGCATCGCGGTGGGGCTGCCGAAACGCAAGCGCGCATCACGCTCTGCTTCTTCGCGGCTCATGCCCTCGGCCATGTTCTGGTCGATACACATGGCCATGTGCGCATGCAGTTCCGCGTCAATCTCGTGTTCCATGCGTGCGCGCCTGCCCAGTGACAGGATCCTTCGAAACAGTCCCATGGTTCACCTCATGCAAAACGCAATATCGCGTCGACACCTTTGACCACTTGCGTCCAGTTCTTTTCGCGGCTGGTCAGCTGTTCTCGGCCTGCGCGCGTCAATGCGTACCATTTGGCCTTGCGCCCAAAGTCCGTAATCGCCCAGCTGGCGCGCACCCAGCCGTTCTGCTCCATGCGGTGCAGCGCGGGGTAGAGCGAGCCTTCTTCCACAATGAGGAGTTCGTCAGAGACGCGCCGGATGTGCATGACGATGCCATACCCGTGCATCGAGCCCAGTTGCGAGAGAGTCTTGAGGATCAGGAGATCCAGCGCCCCCTGTAAATCATTCTTCGCCATAAGCCTCTACCCTAGTCGTCAAGGGGAGAACAGACTTGCTATTTCTGAATCTTGAAGGGTACGGCCTGTAAGCCGTTTTCCCCCGTCTCCGTCGTTTTCCGTCCAAATGAGGACCTCGCGGGCAGGTAGAGAAACTCACCGGAGAGTGGATTGTCTTCGCGAAGCACCAAGGACAGAACTATTACCTGGGCCTTGCAACTCACGATAGATCGACACATCAGGATCTACGGCAACAAATTGATGCCTTCTGTTGCATGGAGTTCCCATTTCTTGAAAAGCTGCTCACCGATTGAGACAGACGATACAGAGCGAAATCAGGGACTGATCGATGCGTAGCATCCCGGCATCTTGCATGGCATTGTCCGCAGCCAAGGCTAAACCAGTACAGGCTAGAAGGTCGGCCCGTGAAGAGTCTCATGTAGGTGTTCCTTTGTTTCCGCAGCAAACGTACTCCGCAAAGCTACTCGCCACATTAGACTTCGTTTATGTACCGAGACGGGCTTCCGCGTCCTATCTCGGCACGCAAGACTTCCGGCAAGACTTCAGCGCCAACGCTGGAGGGATGTCGATCTTAATGCGGGGATGATTATCCTCTCGATCACCAAGAACGGGAAACCACGCTACGCATACCTTAACCAGCTTTCACGCCAGGTGCTTGCCTCATTAGAGCCGGAGAAGCATAAGCCGGCAGACAAACTGTTCCCCGACGTCACACCGGCGCAGGTAACGGTTGCCTTCATTCGAGCTTGCGAGGCTGCCGGAATAGAAGACTTCTCGATTCATGACCTCAGACACACCTTTGCGTCCCAGGTTCGTATGCGCGGCGCCGATCTCGACACTGTTCGGTAGCTCCTTGGGCACAAGGATCTATGCATGACGGCTCGGTACGCCCATTTGAACCCAGGCTTTCTCGGCGATGCTGCAAGTAAGCTGAACGAGGTATTTACGGAGCCACTTCTTTTAAAGCGTGAAAGCTCTTAGTTGAACTTTCACGCTAAGCTCCAACCAACAAACCAGCCCAGAAGGCGCTGTACGAAGAGACCACGCAGCCCAACTTCGCTTCCCCGGAAATCTCGCGCAGGCGCTCCAGTTGCTTCTTATCCTCCGTCACGAATTGATCACAATAAGGCAGGTAAGTCGCCATCATCTGATCATCGCGACCCGCAAGCTTCTTGGTCATACATTTCTTATTCCCCCTTCCGTCGTCTATAAGCGATTCCGTCTACCGTTCATTCTGCCGCCCTGGCAAATCGGTCGTTCAGAAACTCACTTATGAGTTGAAGGGTCTCGGTCGAAGCTGCCAGGCGTCCCAAGCTTCCCAGATATCCGTGGACCATCCCTTCCCATACATCCAGTCGAGCATCCACTCCGGCCGCGACCGCACGCTCGACGAAGCGGATGGAATCTTCAAGCAACACCTCGTCGTCGCCGACATGCACACGGATGGGAACCAGGCTCTTCAGATCGGCGTAAAGCGGCGAGGCTTTTGGATCTGCCGGATCATCACCGTCCAGATAGGAACGCACCAGCTCGGCTGCTTGAGGCCGGGTGAAGTATGGATCGGCAAGAGCGCGTGTCGACCAACTCTCTCCGGAGAGAGCCAGATCGGTCACCGGCGAGAGCGCTACTCCGCCGACCAGCGCTTCAGAGGCAAAAGCACGATTCGCCGCAAGACTCACGAGCAACCCAATCGCCAGGGTGCCGCCAGCGGAGTCGCCCGTGATGGCAATCCTCGAGAAGCCTTGCTCAGTCAGACCGAAGTAGCAGGCGCGCACGTCTTCAGCGGCGGCAGGAAATGGATGCTCCGGAGCTAGCCGGTAGTCAGGCACGAACGCCGCTACCCCCACACCAGCAGCGATATGGCCTGTCAAATGGCGAAACGCTTGTGCCGAGCCCCAGTTGAACCACCCGCCGTGGATGTGCATGACGGCCTGACCGGGCCGCGCGGCTTCGGGTCGGCACCACCATCCCGAAACACCTCCAACACGCCCAGCTTCATAGACGACGCCCGCAGGGGCAGCGACGTGCTCCATGATGGCATCAAACGGAACTCGAGCTGCAACTCCCTGAAGCTTGCCTTTATTAGGTTCGACGATGGCGCGCATGGCCGCCATCGCAGCTTGGTCTTCCGCGCTGAATGGATGGTGTAGCAACCACGAAGCCGTACTATGGACTTCCTGAAGTATTTGCATGATGCTCCTCCTTGGTTTTCACGCTTGGTGTAGTGGCCCTGGGAATGTCTAACGTGAATGTGGATCTTAGCCTTGTCCCAGGAGCGAGAGGAAGTTCGGTTGTCCATTGGACGCGCTGATTCCACCTTCGACGGGCAGAATCACTCCATTGACAAAGATTGCGTCTTCACTCGCGAGAAACGCAATCACGCCTGCTATTTCATCCGGTGTAGCGGCTCTACCGATAGGGAGACGATCAGCAAACGCTGCCATTACCGCTTTGCTTTTCTCAAGATCGGCAAACCCTATGGACGTAGCTCAGGCAAAGAGCGATTGAGTCAGGCTACGAGAACAATTTTGCGCTTGTCGTGAGTTAACCATTCTTTGACAGGACCTAGCATCTTGCGACTGAAAGACCCTTAAGCTTCTTTCAAAAGTTCGGTGTGATATTTGGGAGTAAGTGCTTTCGCCTCCTCAAGAAACGCGGCCATCTCTTTGTCATCGAGTTTGGGAGGAGCTGCAGTGCGGGTGGCCACAGGGACGCCAACTTCCAGGAAGAACTTCTCCTGGCCAGCGGGAGAACAGATACAAATCAGACGAGCGGGATCTGGGCATGAGTTGTGGAACTGATGCGGAGCATTGGCAGGAATGTTGACTGTTTCGCCTGCGCGGACGATGGATTTCTTTCCGCGAAATGTTGCTTCGATCTCTCCATCCAGCACGATGAACGTTTCTTCAAAGTCATGGCGATGTGGTCCAGGGCCACCGCCGGCAGGGATGTGCATGTCGACCACGCAGAACCGGCCGTTGGTGTCGCCTCCATCGACCGTGATGGTGTAGGTATCGCCGACGAGACCGATATGTCGCAGCTTTCCTTCATGATCGGGATTCGCGGAAGTCAAGGTGCGACTGAGATCGTCGGGCGGAAGGGGAGGGTATTGTGTTTGTGGGTCTGGCATGTCGCTTCTCCTTGAGGTTTTGTCCGTTTCGACTTGCGCACCGAAGATTGAAAAATGCAAATGCCCGGGCCGACTCGGATGCCGATAAGACACCGGCAGCTATTGCGAATTCCGTCATCTGACGGCGGTTGAGTTTCAGATTTATTTCATGGCTTCCGCTGCATGTTGAGTCCCTCAAGCTGCTCCAGAACAGCTTCGGGACGCTCTTCTGGAACAAAGTGGCCGCAGTCTGGCAGAACAACGCTCTTGAGATTGGCCGCCACCATCGCCACAGACTGACCAACGCGCGCTCCCAATCCTTTTTCTCCGCCGATGGCGACGACGGGCAGTTGAACTTTGTTTTGTGTGAGCGGCAACGTCTGCGCCATGGTCGCAAAGGCCGTGCGGTAGACGCCGAGCGCGCCCAAGACGCCTCCAACAGCAGCGAATGTGCGCAGATATTCGTCCACTGTTTCAGGTGGGATCGTTTCATGTCGTACGACGGCATCTCCGACATAGAACCAGTTAAGGAACTCTCTCTCCTTGCCGACGAGGAGAGCTTCAGGAACACCTGGTGCGAGAGGAAGAATCCACCACCACATGCTGCCCTTTACCATTGCCTCAGGTGTGAAGGTGATGATCTTTTCAAGGATCGACTGCAGCATCACCGGCGCTTCGATGTAGAGAAGCGCCGCGATCTCGTCTGGGTACTTTGCAGCCCAGAGAAGCGCCGGCGGTGCGCCCATATCGTGCGCAAGAAGCGTTACGGGACGCCCTTCACTAAACCCTATTTGTCCTACGAGCGACCGAAACTCTTCTGCCAGTGCAGCGCCGTCGTAACCGACATCTCCTGCGGGCTTATCTGAGTCTCCGTAGCCGCGCATGTCGGGGACGAGAACCGAGTAGCCTGCATCTGCGAGCAGCGGCATTAACTTGTACCACGAATAAGCGGTTCCAAGAAACCCATGCCAGAGCAGCGCGGGTGTGCCGTTTGGATCGCCACCGATCCAGTAGTGAAGGCTTACGCCGTTCACTTTGGCCGATTCACTGCGAAAGCCCGCAATTTGTTGTTTCGTGGTCGTCATGTAGATCCCAGCTTTCGTAGAGGTTGTTATGCGTTCCAGAGTTTTGTCGTCTCTGCGGCAAAATCCTCATAGCTGCGAGGTCGTATGACCAAGTAGTTTCGTCAGACGCGCAACTTCCGTCTCGGTTGAGGCGAACCCGCGGTCGAAGTAGCCTTGGAGCATCATGCGGAGATCGAAAGCGCTCCAACTTGGCATTCGTGCGCATTCCCTTTTCCCACTGGTCGAAATCGTGCCCCGTGTACTTGATCTCTTTGCCGAGCAGTTTGCTCCATAATGCCGCGTTTCCCGGGCCACTGATAAGCGAGGGAGCCACGATGTCGTAGGTCTGTTCTTCATGACCCTCTTCTGTGAGCGAGATCGCAGCCGCTTCCGCGATGTCCCTCATGTCTGCTGCGGCGATCCCGGCGGTGCCTAGAGGCATTGGGTAGAGGCCAAGTCCCGTCAGAGCATCCTTCAAGCCGATATCGTTCTGCATGTAGTAACCGGGACGCAGAATGGTGTACGGCACACCGAACTCACGCAATGCACCCTCGACGGCAAGCTTAGAGGCGAAATGAGGTACGTCGCGGAACTCCTGCACTTTGAAGACAGACAGATAGGTCACGTGCTTCAAACCGATCCGCTTTGCGATGCCATATGCGATCAGCGCCTGCGTCAACTCATCCGCAACGACTGCATTGATCAGGAACAGCTTGTCGACTCCTTTCATCGCTTCCTCTATGGAAACGGGATCAAGCAAATCGCCGATGGCCACCTCAACGCTTGCTGGCAGCTTATGATCGGCGTCTGGTGTACGAATCAACGCACGGACTTCTGCGCCGCGCTTCGAGAGATCCCCGGCCACCAAAGAGCCCACATTTCCCGTTGCACCAGTGACCAAAACTTTCATATCTTCTTCGCTCTTTCTCAATGGTTTTCATCTGGTTGTTGCCTCTAAGTTCTCCGCGCGAGTCGTTCACTAGAGATCAGGTGAAAGCAGCTCTTCGTATGTCGTCTATAGAACAGATGCGAGACGCGGAGTTTCTGGAGCCCTGATACACGCAAAGCTGCTTTGCGCTAGAGCAACGAATGAATGACAATGACTGCAGGATGTTCGCGAACAGGAATCTGGTGTGCTTCCTTGGCGGACATTTGGACACCTGAGACTTCCCAGGAAAGAAGCACTGTTATTACCAGTGACTTGCCGGAACACATCATGCCGCACCACATTGATTTAAACGACGTCCGGACTTTTGTAATCGCCGCGCAGGCGGGAACAATGAGCGCTGCCGGGAAGACGCTACATCAACCAGCGTCGACGGTAAGCAGATCTCTCACCCGTCTTGAAAAGCACCTTGGGGTACTTCTGGCGCATAGGGGTCCGAAAGGATTGATTTTGACAGACGCGGGCAGGGAGTATCTTCTCACCTGCAGACGCGCGTTGCGTACGCTCACGGATGGGGAGGAATTCCTAGAGGTTCGCCGCTCTGACCCAAGTGGCACGATCAAGATCGCGTGCCCGCTGACTATGGCCCGCGAGATACTCGCGCCGCTGCTTAAGGACTTCATCACTCGCTTTCCGTCTCTGAAAATGGAAATTGAGCCGTACTCTTTTGGTTGGGATCAGGAACCCCGCGAAGATGTGGACGTGTTCTTCAAACTCAAAGCACCGAAGGACTCGGTACGGCGGGTCCGGTCCTATCCTGGGACTGCACGAGGGCTCTTCGCGAGTCCGGCATACGTGAACGCATTTGGCAGTCCGGCTAATCCCGACGAACTCGCCGCCCATCGGTGTGCGGGCTCCGGAGTTTGGAAGCTGTCCCGCGGATCGAAAGAGGTCAGTCCAAACATTGCATTTCACGTCGTGACGAGTGATCCCGGCATCAATCTGCCGTTTGCTCTCGACGGTCTTGGCATCACTGTCCTGCCGCTGTGGATGGCAAAGCACCCGGACAACCGGAGTAGGCTTGTTCCGATTCTTCCGCTGTGGAAGCCGGAACCGATCACATTGTGTGCGCTGTTTTCCGGTTCGTCTCGACTCACGCCAAAAGTAGAAGGGCTTCTTGACTTTCTGGCTGAGTACATCGGCACAGACCGCGATCCACGGGTAAAACATGGTCGCGCAAAGCAATACTTCACAGACCTGACCCTTTCTCCAACGTCTGGGCCTTGAGCAATTGGGCCCAAGCCTCACAGCTAACGGTTGAAAGATCGATTCCTTCTGATTTGGTCTCGTAGGAGCATAACCATGCGCAACTCCGAACCGGTCAACGCAAGCCGACTTGAACGAAGCCGCTGCGGCGGCAGACGCTTGCGCGTGTGGCGGAATCGGCTTTTGTGGCTACCGGGGTAGTTTGGTTCGCAGAGAAGGAGGATTCTCTGTGAATCAACTACGTCAGCTCATG
>Ga0302180_10002751_pt1 | contig 13614 bp, 12 predicted proteins | sample I_Palsa_E3_2_FD_200575 | JGI IMG/M metagenome (GOLD analysis project Ga0302180, IMG submission 200575) | Peat permafrost microbial communities from Stordalen Mire near Abisko, Sweden - I_Palsa_E3_2 | ecosystem: Environmental > Terrestrial > Soil > Palsa > Peat permafrost | place: Sweden... | reverse complement strand
CTGGCGGGAATGACCTTGCTCGCGGCGCAGGGCCGCGATCGACGGGAGCGGGCCGCCAGGAGCCAACTTCCCGTCGCTGATCTGCTCGCGGATGAAAGCGGCAAGCCGCATGTAGGCCCGCGGATCTGGCTGCCCTGCTGCCGTCATGCCACGAATAGTACACGAGGAGTATCGAAAGTAGTCGACCAAGACAAAGGAACTCAGATGGATCGGTCGCGGCGATAGCAACTGGCCGCTCAGCGAGCCGATCCTGGGACATGGTGTCAGGCTGCCGGGCAGCGAGGGCAGCGAGGGCAGCGAGGCCCGATGCAGTCGACGGCGCAAGCAGCGTCGCGCAGCGGACGGGCCACTCGGTTGCTGAGCGCAAGCAGCCAGGTCGGGATCCCGAGCAGGCGCAGCGTCCGGACGGGCGGCGCGTAGATCCCGTCGTGGCCAACGAGCATCACCAGGTCGGCCGTGCAGCGAATCTTGAGTTCGTCGAGCTCTTCGATCAGCGCTAGATCCGCACCGTTTAGTCCGGTGCGGATGGTGAACGAGTTGCCGGGTGCGGACAGCAGGACAGCGCGGTGGTGCTTCGCGGTGGCCGAGGAGAGGGCACGCCGGGCCCGGGTCCCATAGGTCGGGTCGACGTGCGCGGCTGTGGCATGCACCAGCTCCAGGCAGGCACGCAGGTCATTATCGCTGGCGCGCTCGCGGGTGCCTTCCACCAGGCCGTAGGAGACGCAGTCGACATCGATGAGCAGGAGAACGCGCGGGTTGGGAGGCAGCTCCGGCAGCCCCTCTGGCAGCTCCAGGGGCGGCTGCGGGGGTTCGGACGGTTTCCCGCCAGGGGAAAAAGCACGGGGGTTTTTCATCGCGGACCCTCCAGGGTTCTAGGCGAGCTGACGCGAATCAGCCGGTGACTTCAGTCAAGGCAGCTGCCTCAGCAGCCGCTACGACGAGCTGTGACCGGGTTCATGGGTCTGCGCGGCATGCGACCGCATCGCGCTAGAGGCGGCAGGGGCACACGAACGCTTCCCGCCGGAAGCGGCAGGAGTACGCGACCGCGTCCCGCCAGAGGCGGCAGCACTACACATGTGCCGGGAAAAGAGCCGGGCTGGGCACACATGTAGCTGGCGAGCAACGTCGCGGAGGATCACAGTGGAGGCATGCCGACGAGCGATTGGGAAACGGTTCGCCAGCTCCGTTGTGACGCGTTGTGGAAGGACGCCGACCAGGTCCTGGTGACGCGGGCGATGCTGCGGTGCGGGCTGGCCGCTGGATGGGTAATACTGGCAGGCCTGACTATCAGTGGGGGCGCCTGGATAGGCGGGCTGCCCATGTTGCTGACTTCGGGCCTGTCACTTCTGCATGCCAGCCACACGGTGGTCCTGGGCCTCGAGGCCCGGATGCCCCGGGCGCTGCGGCAGCTGTTCGAACGTATGTTCGTCTACCCCGATAAGCCCCATGTGAACTGGGTCGGCATCGCCGAACTACTCGGGCTGGTATCGCTCGCGATGGCCACCGGATGGCCACTGCGGCTGCTGGCTGATGATCCCGCCACGGCCGCCGTCGGCTCGGCCATCACGGTGGGAATTCTCGGGTCGTTCATCGCCAACGTGGCCGGACACGTGGTGTGGGAGGTCGACGAGCACGACACCGGCCCACGATGGATGCGGAGCCTGCGGATGTTCATCGGCCCGTTCGGCGCGGCCGTCGGGCTGGCGCTGCTGTGGTGGGCTTCCCCGGCCACACCCGCCCGGTTCGTCGCCGTGGCCGGGGCGCTGATCGTGATGGTCGGCTCCTGGCGACTGATTCTCCAGGTGAAAGCGCAGGTCAAAGACATGGATGACGTTCACGGGCAGATCATCAAGCTGGTGCGCCGCCAAGACAGCGATCTGGTGCACTCTGCCCTGAAGAACCAGGCCCGGGCCATCATGGATGACCTCCCGCTGATCCCCGACGGCCCACTACGCGATGCGGTCCTGCGCCTCTGCTATAACATCGACGCCTTCCGCGGCAGCCTGCTGGACGGCGGACCGACCAATATCCGCAACGCGGACCAGGTGCTTCAGTCCCTGCTGCATTTCAATACCGACTGGTCCGCGCATTACGGCGCGAGCGTCACCCATGACCTCGAAGCGGCCGATCTCAGCAATCGCGACGCGGGCATCATCTTCATGGCCGTCAGCGATCTGGTCACCAACGCGGCCCAGCGATCGGCCGAACACCTGGAAGTCGCACTGACCAGCACGCCAACCGATTACGGCAGTGAGCTCAACCTCACGGTCTTCTGCCGGTGCGGGGGCCGGGTGGACCCCGACGACATTCCCGCCGATTCGAGCCTGATGGAACTCACGCGCCTGGTCTACGGCGAGAGGGGCGAATTGAAGATCCACGACGCCGGAGACGGCAGCCACGTCTTCGACCTGACCTGGCCCAGCACCCAACAGCCCCGGGCCCGCGTCATCGCGGCCACCGAGCCCCTGGAGACAGCAAATGCCTAAGCCGACCACCATCGACCTGACCGCCCGCGCCGCTGCCGAGGACGACGCGCGCCGCGCCGCGATGCTCGCCGGCGACCTCGGCATAGACATCATCGTCGTCGACGACCAGCCCGATCACGATGCGGGCTGGTTCAGCCGGCACCTTTCCGGCCATCGTCGGCTGTCACTGGAGAGCGTGCACGAGCTCGACCGTTTCCTGGCCGGAGACCGGCTGCCCAACCTGCCCGACCCGCCCTATGAACCCGAGCTGGCCATCCTCGACCTGAGCCTGGGCCGAGGCCAGCCTAACGGCGGCCTGCAGGCCCTCGACATCCTGCGCCAGAACCCCGTTACTCGCGACCTGCCAGCGATCTTGAATACCAACGGCCTGGAGGACTACCGCGACATGCTCGCGGTAATCGCGGCCCAGCTCAACGGCGGCGCCATCCCGGTCGCCCTGAAGACCAGCTCGGACGGCCCGGCCGTGCGCGAGCACGCTCGCCGCATCGCACACGCCAAGCAGGCCGAGTTGCCGTGGCCGCTGACCAAAGCCGCGCCCAAACCCCTGCTGCAGATCAAGGAAGTCTTCTGGCACGGCGACAAGGGCCGGCCGGTCAGCCTGCTCGACTGCCTGCTCGATCTGCCGTGGAAGAGGACCTACTGGAAGGAGATGGCCCGGCATAAGAACCACGCCGTCGCCGCCTTCGAAGCCCGCAAACGGCACGGCAGCCTCAGCGATTCCGAAGACAGCAGGAAGCAGGACTACTCCCGGGCTGTCACGAAGCAGTTCGGCCCCGTCGTCGTCGCCTGGGCGCTGGCTGACGAGCGCCTGCATGAGCTCGACGGACGCCTGAGCCTCATCAATGCCCAGCAGGACGGCAGGTACAAGGAGTTCACCAGCAGCACCGGCGCGCAACTCGTCGCCTTCGCGACCAAATACGGCGACGTGCTGTCCGACCCGTCCATCCACGCCCTGCTCGACCAGTTCCGCCGACGAACGCGGCAAGAGTCCCGCACATGAGCGTGCTGCCCTTCCTCGGCGCTCCCCTGCACTGGCCCCCGGTACTGCTGGCCCTCACCGCGCTCATCATCGCGCCCGGTGTCCACCTGCTGTGGTCACCGCTGTTGGAGGGCCGCAAGGTCACCTGGCGTGACGACTACGCCGCCGTGCTCGTCGGCGACCCCCTGCTGGCCGTGGCGGCTGGCTTCGCCGCCAACCTGTCCCGGCCCGCGGGCCCGCATGGCTTTCCGTCCTCCTGGGCTGCTGGCTGTGCCTGGATCGCGGGAGGCTGGGCGTTCGGGCTCTGGCAGTCCCAGCACGAACTCAGCACCGGCCGTTACTCCCGGGCCCAGACCCTCAGCCCCACCAAGCTATGGCACCAGTTCGTCGTCTATCCCGTGCTCGGCTACTGGGTTACCGCCACCGAATGGTCAGCCTACGGAGCCACCGGGGCCAATCCCACCGCCTCGCGGATCATCCAGGCCGCGCTGGTCATCGCCGCCACGGCAACGTGGGCGGTCCTGGCCGCGGACGCCATCCGGCGGCCCAAACTCGGACACGGGACCCTCGACCGCGTACGACTACGCAGGATCACCCGCCGGCTCATCCCCGTGCGGGGGAACCAGGAATAAGGGCACGAAACGGCCACGGCGCGTCCTACGGTCACGACCGCGATGTTACTCTTGGGTAACTTAACGCGTGGAGGGCAGTATGAGCGACCCGGACCGGGTGAGCGCGGTCTTCTCCCTTGACCTCAGCGATGACGTGGTCCAGATGCGGGACTGGCTGCATGAGTTCGCGGCGTCGGTAATCCGGCCGGCCGCCGCGGAGTGGGACGAGTGCGAGGAAATGCCGTGGCCGGTGCTCGAGGAGGCGGCCAAGGTCGGCCTGTACTCGCTGGACTTCTACGCGCAGCAGTACCTGGAGGGATCCGGTCTCGGCATCCCGGTCGCGTTCGAGGAACTGTTCTGGGGGGACGCAGGAATCGGGCTTGCCCTGGCGGGCAGTTCGCTGGCCGCAGTCGCGGTGGTGGCCAACGGGACGCCGGAGCAGGTCGGGGAGTGGTGCCCGCAGATGTTCGGCGGGCCGGGGGACGTAAAGCTGGGCGCGTTCTGCTCCTCGGAGCCCGAGGCCGGCAGTGACGTCGGGGCGATCAGGACACGCGCGGTCTACGACGCGGCGGCGGACGAATGGGTGCTGAACGGGGTCAAGACCTGGGCCACCAACGGCGGCATCGCCAATGTGCACGTGGTTGTCGCGTCGGTGGACCCGTCGCTGCGATCACGCGGGCAGGCGAGCTTCATCGTGCCGCCGGGCACGGCCGGGCTGTCCATGGGACAGAAGTTCCGCAAGCACGGGATCAGGGCCTCGCACACCGCCGAGGTCGTGCTGTCCGATGTCCGGGTGCCCGGCCGCTGCGTGGTGGGCGGCCGGGAACGGCTGGAGGAGCGGCTGGCGCGAATCCGGGAGGGCGGCCGCGGCGGCGAGCAGGCCGCGATGAAGACGTTCGAGGCGTCTCGGCCAGGCGTGGCGGCGATGGCGGTCGGGGTGGCGCGGGCCGCGGTGGAGTACGCCGCCGAGTACTCGCGTACCCGGGTGCAGTTCGGCCGGCCGATCGGGCAGAACCAAGGTGTGGCGTTCATGCTCGCGGACATGGCGGCCTCGGTCGACGCGGCCCGCCTGCTGACCTGGCGGGCAGCCTGGATGGCCCGGCAGGCCAAGCCGTTCACCCGGGCGGAAGGATCGATGTCCAAGCTGGTAGCGGGGGAGACCGCGGTCCGCGTCACCGAGCAGGCCATCCAGATCCTCGGCGGGAACGGCTACACCCGGGACTACCCCGTCGAACGCTGGCACCGGGACGCCAAGATCTTCACGATCTTCGAGGGCACCAGCGAGATCCAGCGGATGATCATCGCGCGCGCGGTCACCGGGCTAGACGTCAGGTAGCCTGGCCGCTGCCCGGTCCCGCCCTGGCGAGGACGGTCAGGGTGAGTGATGCGCGGCACGGCGGCGGCCGGGGATACTGGCCCTCACCGCGATCCGGCCACGCACCCAACCTGGGCCTGCTCCAGCCGCCGGGGATAACTCCGCCGCCTGGCGCTGGCCGGCCTGGTGCGCCAGCTCGACCCGGGACCGGATACCGAGCTTGGCGAAGACGTGGCGCAGGTGCGAGTTCACTGTGTGCGCGGAGATGAAAAGCCGGTCGGCGACCTCACGGTCGGTCGCGCCTTGGCTAACGAGCCGGACGACCCCGAGCTCGGAGGCGGTCAGCTCCGGCCAGCGCTTCGCGGCGGGGTCCGGCCGGCCGACTGCCCGCTGCACGCCGCGGTCGCGGAGCAGGCGGCGGACACGGGCCGCGTCTCGTTCGGCACCCGCGGCGGACTGCAGCCTGAGCGCCTCGTCCAGGTAGCCGACCGCCTCGTCCTTCGCCCGTTCCGGGAGCAGCCGGCCGGCATCCGCAAACGCCGCCGCGCGGACCAGCGGCCGAGGGTCGCCGCGGTAGCCCTGGACAGCGATCAGGGCCCGTTCGGGGTCCTTGTCAAGGAGCGCGCGCGCGTGCAGCGCGGCGGCGCTTAGCCCCGGAAAGCCCGGATTCGCGTCCGCACCGTTCTCCAGCCGCGCGGTGAGGGATGCGGCGTCCGGCCGCTGCCCGGCCGACAGCAGCAGCCGCACCAGCTCGACCGCGTCGGAATGGCCGACCGGGCCGCAGGCGTGCACGTACCCGGGCGCGAGGACGTCGAGCAGGTCTGGGCTGACAGGGCCGCCGTCCAGGCGGACAGTGAGCCAGGCGCCGAGGCGCCGGGTGGTCGCGCAACCGCTGGCCGCACCGTAAAGTGCCGCCGCATCCCGCCGGGCGGTCTGCAGCGCGGCGGGGTCGCCGGTGCGCAGCGCGATGTCACCGAGGACGTAGCTGGCGATGTGGTTGAGGTAGCCGAAGCTCCCGTCGTCGCCGATCTCGTCGGACATGTCCAGGACCGCTTCGGCTTCGGCGCGGGCGTCGGTGAGCTGCCCGGCGGCCAGCCGTGCCCGGCACCTCAGCATGGACCAGAGCCGGATGTTCCGGCACGCGTTCTCGGCCTCGCGGGTACCGGCCTCGATGATCGCGTTCGCCTCCTCAAGCCGCAGCTCGGCGATCAGCAGCAGCGACTTCCAGGTTTCCGGCAGCCACATCCGGAGCTCCTTCGCCTCGTGCTGGCGCCTGGCCGCCTCGCCCGCCAGGCCGATGGCTCCCCGCCAGTCGCCTTGGGCGAAAGCGAGCAGGGCGCGCGGCACGAACGTGACGATCTCGGCCGCGGGGTCGCCGCTCGCCTCCGCCTCCGCGATCGCTTCGGCGACAGGCCCGGCCGCCGCGGCCGCTTCGCCGCTGATGTCCAGGCCGCAGGCCAGCAGGGACAGCAGCTGGACGCGCAGCGCTGGGGGGACGTCCGGCAGCAGCAGGGCCGCCCGGCACTGCTCAGCGACTGCTGCCGGGGCATACTGGGCCATCAGCATGCCGATGCCTAGCCGCGCCTGCGCCTCGGCGACGGGATCGGCTAGGTCGCTTTCCGACGCGGTCAGGAGCCGGGCCGCCTCGGCGGCCCGGCCGGCCTGCACGAGCAGGTCGATGACCGCTACGACCGCCTCGCCGCGCCCGGGCCCGCCGCGAGGAATGAGGTCCAGGGCACGGCGGGACAAGGGGACCGCCACCGCCGGAGACACCTGCCCGATCTGCGCCGCGGCCCGCCGCAGCAGGCCGGCCGAGGCTATGTCGCCGGGCTCGGCGACATCCATGACCAGCTGCGCGACGTCGGTGGCGGAAGCCCCGTGCTGCAGCATCACCTCGACCGCGGTACGGCGCATGCTGCGCCGCACCGCTTTCGGCAGGCTGGCATCGACGGCCTCGCGCACCAGGTCATGCCGGAACGCGAGACGGTTCCCCGCCTCGGTCAGCAGCCCCGCGGCCATCGCCTCCCGGATCTCGCTGCGCAGCTCCAGCGGCGGCCGGCCGAGCAGCCCCGCCAGGTCATCGAGGGAGAAGCTGTGCCCGAGCACCGAAGCCATCTCCACGGCATCCCTGGCCGCCCCGGTCAGCCGCGCGAGCTGGGCAGCCACCGAGCCGACGAGCCGGCGCGGCAGCCGCCCGCCCGCGGCCAGTCTGGCCGTGCCGCCGTCGACGGTCACCAGGTCTTCCGTGCGCAGCCCGCGCAGCAGCTCGGTTAGCAGGAACGGCTGGCCCTCCGCCCGGCTGAGCACCTCCCGCAGCGCCTCATCGGGCTCGCCGCCGAGCATGTCACGGGCGACCTGCGCGACCGCGGTCTGATCCAGGGGGCCTAGCCGGATCTCGGACGCGCCCGCCGCCTCCAGCCGACCGACCGCGTCCAGCGCAGCGTCCGCCAGTTCCCCGCGGCGCAGCGCCAGCAGCCAGCTGATCCGATGTGTGGCCAGCCGCCTGGACAGCGTGACCAGGGCGCTGGCGGAGGCGGCGTCGGTCCATTGCAGGTCGTCGACGACAACAAGCAGCGGTGCGCGGTGCGAGGCTTTCTCGAGGGATTCCTGCAGCTCGCGCAGCAGCCAGAACCGCTGGTCAGGAGACTGGCTGAGTTCGTGGAGGCGCGCGGGATCGACGGCCGGGTCGTCCGTCGAGACAAGGGCGTCCAGGATCGCCCCGAGCGGCACGGTCCGAGCCGCGGGATCCCCGCCGCCGCAGAACACCAGGATCCCGCCGTCCACGGCCAGGCTCTCGGCCTCGACCAGCAGCGTGGTCTTCCCCACGCCGGCGGGCCCGGTGACGAGCACGACGCTGCCGCGCCCGGCGCCGAGAGCGTCCAACTGACCGCGCAGCAGGTCGACCTCGGGCTGCCGGCTGCGCAATCTGGGAGGCACCAGGTCATCGTAATTGAGATCCAGCCCGCCCGGCCTCGAGCTGGCGCACCAGGCCGGCCAGCGCCAGGCGGCGGAGTTACCCCCGGCGGCTGGAGCAGGCCCAGGTTGGGTGCGTGGCCGGATCGCGGTGAGGGCCAGTATCCCCGGCCGCCGCCGTGCCGCGCATCACTCACCCCGGCCATCCTCGCCAGGGCGGGACCGGGCAGCGATTGATCACTTGATCAAGTGATGCGCCGCGTGCGCGCCACGCGGCAGGCTCGGAGGCATGCCCCGGCGACACTCAGCCACGGCTACCCGCTCTACCTAGTTGCCCCCAGGAGGAGCACATGACTGCAGCACCCGTCCCGGTTGTCTTCATCCACGGCCTGTGGATCCACTCCGCTGCCTGGCAGCCCTGGGTTGAGCTGTACCGCGCGGCCGGCTACGCCGCGATGGCCCCCGGCTGGCCCGGCGACGCGGCCAGCGCGGACGACACCCGCAAGAACCCGGCCGCCGTCGCAGACAAAGGCATCGACGACATCACCAGCAGCTACCTCGATGTCATCAGCACCCTGCCGGCCAGGCCGGTCGTGATCGGCCACTCGTTCGGCGGCCTGGTCGCGCAGAAGCTGCTGGCCGGCGGCGCAGCCGCCGCGGCCATCGCGATCGACCCGGGCCAGATCAAGGGGGTCAGGCCGCTGCCGGTCGCGCAGATCCGCTCCGGGCTCCCGGTGCTGTCCAAGCCCGGCAACAAGAAGCGGGCGGTAATGCTCACGAAGAAGCAGTTCCGCTACGGCTTCGGCAACGCGCTGTCCGAGACCGAATCCCGCGAACTGTTCGACCGGTACGCGATCCCCGGGCCAGGCAAGCCGCTGTTCGAGGCCTCGGCCGCGAACTTCAAGAAGTCGTCCCCGGCTGCCGTCGACACCAGAAAACAGGACCGCGGGCCGCTGCTGATCACCGGCGGCGGCCAGGACCACACCGTGCCCGAGGTCGTCGCCCGGGCCGCCTACAGCCTGTACTCCGGCTCAGCCGCGGTCACCAGCTACCACGCATTCCCCGACCGCGGCCACTCGCTCGTCTTCGACCACGGATGGCGCGAAGTCGCCGACTACACCCTGTCCTGGCTCACCAGCCAGAACCTGTGACACATCACCGCTAGGAAGGAACTCATGCGCAATCCGCTGAAGTCCGGTACACCACTCGGAACAAGCAAGGCCCGGCTCGCCCTGGCCGGCGCGGCCGTTGCCGCCCTGGTCGCGGTCCCGGCCGGGGTCGCTGCCGCCTCGACCGGCAGCCCGGCCCACCCAGCAGGCAACCACCCGGCCTCGGCAGCCAAGCCGACCATCGTGCTCGAGCACGGCGCCTGGGCCGACGGGTCAAGCTGGGACGGGGTCGTTGCCCGGCTGCAGAAGGACGGGTACACCGTCGACGTCCCCCCGAACCCGCTGCGCGGAGCCAGCGACTCGGCCTACCTGGCCAGCTACCTCGCGACCGTGTCCGGACCGGTCGTACTGGTCGGCCACTCCTACGGCGGCTTCGTCACCACCAACGCGGCCACCGGCGACAAGAACGTCAAGGCCCTGGTCTACGTCGACGCCTACATCCCCGCCCAGGGCGACACCATCAACAGCATCAACGCGCAGTTCCCCGGCAGCCAACTCACCCCGGACGCCCTGAACTTCGTCCCGTCCCCGGGCGGCGTCGCCGACGTCTACGTCAAGCCCTCTCTGTTCCGCAGCATCTTCGCCAACGACCTGCCGGCCAGCGAGGCGGCCGTGCTCGGCGCCACCCAGGAGCCAATCGCGGCCAGCGCGCTGACCGACGTGTCCGGGCCGCCGGCCTGGGCCACCATCCCCAGCTGGGATGTGATCGGAACAGAGGACCACGCCATCCCCCCGGCGGCGCAGGAATTCATGGCCGCCCGCGCCCACGCCCAGGTCACCAAGATTGACGCCTCCCACCTGTCGATGATCTCCCAGCCCGGCACCGTCACCGGCGTCATCGAAGAGGCCGCGCGGGCCACCTCGTAGGACGCCAGGCCGGCGTTCCTGGCATCGAACTCACCCCCGGGGCGCTGGGATGGCGCGGACTTGGCCCGCGCTGGTCCGCCTTGAAGCCCCGACCTTCTGCTTGAAGCCGGCCAGCGTCGGCTCATGGCCGGGCGCTGGATCATGGTCTGTGCTTCTTTCTTGCTGGCGGTGTGGTCTGGCTGGTCCTGCCGGAGACGGCAGTCAGGCTAGCTGCCCAGCCGCGCCTTTCACGCCCAGCGCGACGAGCATGGTCCCCGCAGCCCGGTCAAGAACTGCCCGGGTGCGGGGATGCTGTTCATCGAAGGCTCCTCGTCACGGTGATACCGGGTGTCCCGTGCCGGTCTCGACATAGGAGGCGAGGCTTCTCGTTAGGTAGTTCCACCCGGCCGAGCAATGCTCGTAGCAGTCCAGTTGCGGCCGCAGCCCGCCGTGGGTGAACTCGAGCCGGGTGGCGGCCGGATTCACCTCGGTCAGCCGGAAGGTCACCGTCGTGTGCGCCCACTCCGGCTGCCCGCTGTGGCCCAGGCACGTCCACCGCTCCAGGGCCGGCGACGTCCGTTCCTCCACGCGCATGACGGCGATGCCGTCTCTGAAGGTGAACCGGAGCTCACCGCCCAGCTCTGGTGACCCGCCGGTGTCCGTAGTCCACCAGCCGCTCAGCCCTTCAGCGGAGGACACGGCGGCGAAGACGGAATCGATCGGGGCGTTGATGGTCAGGTCAGCGTGGTAACTATCGGTGGTGGCGATCAGGTCGTTCGTCATCGTTTCCTCCTGCGATGGCTCCGCCGTGGCGGCGGATCTGCCTGGGTGACGAACACGACGGGCGCGGACGGACACCCGTGGCCAGATTTTCTTCCGGTCTGCCGCAGCGAGGGATGTCCGTCCGGCGGATTGCCGTCCGTCAGATAATCGAACCCGCAAGACCACGTGACAGGAGCCCCCATGCAGTACGCACTGCTGATATACAACCCTGACGACGACGTCGCGGACCAGGCCCAGCGCCCGATCGACCCCGGCATCGCGGCCGTCCTGGCCCGCCGGGACGTGACCGGCTGGATCCGCCTGCACGCACCCGGCTCGGCGACGACGGTAAGTCACCAGGAAGACAGGATGCTGTTGACCGACGGCCCGTTCGTCGACAGCAAGGAGTTCCTCGGCGGCCTGGTCCTCGTCGAGGCCGACAACCTCGACGGGGCGCTCGCCGTCGCCGCGGAGCTGGCCGAGCTGCGGCCGGGCCGCGTTGTGGCGATCGAGGTGCGGCCGGTCCGCGGCGAGGAAATCAGTGGCGCTTGACACCGTCTTCCGCGACCAGTGGGGCCGGGTGCTCGCGACACTGGTCGGATTCCTCGGCGACATCGAACTGGCCGAGGACGCGGCCCAGGAGGCATTCGCGATCGCCGCGGAACGCTGGCCGCGCGACGGCGAGCCGGCCAGCCCGGCCGGCTGGCTGATCGCCACCGCGCGCAACCGCGCGATTGACCGCATCCGACGGCAGCGGGCACTCGCCGACAAGACCAGGCTGCTGGCCCGCGAGCTCGCCAGCCGGCCGGAGGAGACGATGAACGAGACGACCACCTTCCGTGACGAGCGGCTCGAGCTGATCTTCACCTGCTGTCACCCCGCACTCGCGCTCGACGCCCAGGTGGCGCTGACACTGCGAGCCCTCGGTGGCTTGTCGACAGAGGAGATCGCCCGGGCCTTCCTCGTCCCGTTCGAGACGATGAGCAAGCGACTGACCCGGGCCAAGCACAAGATCCGCGACGCTGCCATCCCGTTCGCGGTGCCGCCCGCCTATCAGCTACCGGACCGGCTGGCCGCCGTTCTCGCGGTCGTCTACCTGATCTTCAACGAGGGCTGGGGAGGCGGCCGCATCGACCTTGCCGCGGAGGGGATCCGCCTCGGACGCGCGCTAGCCGAGCTCCTGCCCGACGAGTCCGAGGCGCTCGCGCTGCTGGCGCTCATGCTGCTGAACGACGCGCGCCGTGATGCCCGTGTTCGCGACGGCCAGCTCGTCCTGCTCGATGACCAGGACCGCTCGCTGTGGGACTGGCAGCAGATCGCTGAGGGCCGGCAGCTACTTCAGCGCGCGATTGCCCGCCGCACCACCGGGCAGTACGCCGTGCAGGCGGCCATCGCCGACCTGCACTTGCACCAGCCCCGCGACTGGCACCAGATCGCCGCGCTCTACGACGTCCTCGCCCAGCAGACCAGCTCCGCGGTCGTGGAAATGAACCGGGCCATCGCCGTGGCCGAACTCGACGGGCCCGACGCGGGCCTGGCCGTCCTGGACCAGCTCGACCTCGGCCACTACCGCTACTACCACTCCACCCGCGCCGACCTGCTCCGCCGCAGCGGCCGCGACACCGAGGCCAGGCATGCCTACCAGCGCGCGCTCGAACTCGCCCAGACCGAGCCTGAACGGCGCTTTCTCACCGGCCGGCTCGTCGAACTAGATCCGTGACCGGTCACGGCTGCCCTGCCGAAGGCTTTCCCCGGAGTGCTGATCGCCGGGACTGGCCCCGGGCGCGGAGCGCAGCGGCGAGCTTGTCGGGGTGCCCGGTCCAGCTGGTGAGGACGGTAAGGGATGGCGGTCAGCCCGAGCCATCGCCGGGCGGGGACCTGCCGGACGGCGTCCTCGAACGCGGCGGCGGGGACGTGGTGGCACTCGTCGGCCACTGGTCGGCCAGAGCCTTGCGGTCGACCAGCACGAGCGTGGAGACCTGATGGGCCGACACCTTGCGCTGTCGGCTGACCTGGAAACGTATTTGTTCTACATTCCTGTGATACATTGGCTGCGTGTCGATCCATGAGGAGCCATCAGTCGGACTGCGGGAACTGCGCCATCACACCAGTGAGGTGATCGCCCGTGTGCGCAGGGGTGAGACGATCGAGGTCACCGATCATGGAACGCCTGTCGCCAGGCTGGTCCCGTTCGAGCGTCCGGAGCGGCCCGCGGTCCTTGCCCGGCTGGAGGCCGAAGGACGTCTGCGTCCGGCGAAGAATCCCGGCTACGTGCCTCAGCGGCTGCGCCCGGTTACTGGCGCTGACCCGAACCCGCTTACCGGGGCGCTGCTGGAGGACCGCGAGAGCGAGCGCTGACCGATAGTGGCTCTCTACTACCTGGACACCAGCGCAGCGTTTAAGCTCTTGGCCGCCGAGGAGCATGCTGAGGCGTTCCTCGCCTTCTATCGCGAGCACCGCAGCGACAGCTGGATCAGCTCGGACCTGCTGCGGATCGAGGTCAGTCGTACTGTCGCGCGGACTTGGCCCGCGC
>Ga0302180_10002743_pt1 | contig 13631 bp, 14 predicted proteins | sample I_Palsa_E3_2_FD_200575 | JGI IMG/M metagenome (GOLD analysis project Ga0302180, IMG submission 200575) | Peat permafrost microbial communities from Stordalen Mire near Abisko, Sweden - I_Palsa_E3_2 | ecosystem: Environmental > Terrestrial > Soil > Palsa > Peat permafrost | place: Sweden... | reverse complement strand
GCGCGATGAGCACGCCTTCCACCCGAAACCTTCGCGGAGCCTCGAGCGCCGGCCCAGAAGGCCTGTGCGCCATATCGCTGATTGTGATCGCCGGCGCCGGGGCAGCTGTCGCTGTGCGTGCCGCGATGGCCCGCGTGCTCTTGATCAAACTGCGCCGCGACGTGCGTGCGCTGAACGCAGGCGACGTGCAGCCCGTGCTGTCCAACTACGGCGAGCACGCGGTGCTGCGGTTCAACGAGGGTGAGCACCGCTGGGCGGGGGAGCATCGGGGCAAGGCGGCGATCGCCCGGTTCCTTGAGAACTTCGTCGGTGCTGGCCTGCAGGGCGATGTGACGGAGCTCTTCATCGCCGGGCGGCCATGGCGTATGACGCTGATCGCGCGCTTTGACGATCACGCGCACGGACCCGCGGGCGAGGAGCTCTATCGCAACCGCACGGTGCTGCTGGCACGCACGCGCTGGGGACAGATCGTGCGGCAAGAGGACTTCTACGAGGACACGCAGCCGATCGCAGAGCTTGAGAGAAGCCTGACCGCGCTCGGCATCGCTCGCCGGCAGTGACCGCTTCTCGCCGACAGGCTTAGCCAACTCCGAGCAATCCTTAACCCGTCTTTCACCTCGGTCCGATGGGATGCGGCTTCTCCAGCGGCCGGCCGGCTGCGATTTCCGAGAGGATCTGAGAACCGATGGCAAAACGCCCAAGACGCCCGAGTAAACGCGTGGCGATATTCGCAATCGGCGGCGTCGTTGCGCTGCTCGTCGCCGTGTTCCTGCTGATCTACTTCGTGGTCTTCCCGACCTCATCGCCGAAGCCGTTCACGCTGACCACCTCGACCGCCCGCACGTCGAGCAGCACGGCTGTCGCCACGGGGCCGACCTCGGTGAGCGAGCTGATCGGACACTGGAAGCTCGTCAGCGGCTCGCAGGCCGGCTACCGCGTGCGCGAGAAGCTCGCGTTCCTACCCGCCGAGTCAGATGCGGTCGGGCGCACGTCGCAGATCACCGGCACCGCGACCTTCAGTCAGCACGACGGCACGGTCACGATCAGCGCCGCCTCGTTCGACGTGGCGGTGAACACGCTCACGAGCGACCGTTCTCAGCGCGATGAAAAAATTCACGAAATCGGCCTCGAAAGCAGTCGCTATCCGACGGCCACGTTCGTGCTGTCCAAGCCGCTCACGGTGTCGGCGAGCGCCGTGGCCGGCAAGGTCGCGCACGTGTCGGTGACGGGCACGTTCAACATCCATGGCACCGCAAAGAAAGAGACGCTTCCGGTGGAAATGAGCCTTTCGGGATCCACCTTCCAGGCGGTCGGCTCCCTCACCTTTCCCTGGAGCGAATTCGCGATGAGCGCTCCGAGCATTGGCGGGTTCGTGAACGTCAGCGAAACGGCGACGATGGAATTCGACCTGCACCTGCAGCGTGCCTAGCTCCCGTTGACGCTCACAGCCCGAACGCCTCGGCCAGCAGCTCATAGGAGTGTCGCCGGGCCTCGTGGTCGTAGGTGATGCTGACCACGATGGCCTCCTCGGCGCCGTATTTTTCGACCACGTCCTCAAGCTCCGCGCGAACCGAGTCGGGCGTGCCGAGCACCGAGCGACGCTCAGAGCGCGGCTGCCCGGGCGCACGATCATCGCCGGCGAGAAACTCCAGTGCCTTCTCGGGCGGCGGCACCGCTATCAGTTCGCCCCGGCGCAGGAGCGTGAACGTCATGCGCCCGCTGGCGGCCAGGCGGCGAGCCTCCTCCTCGGAGTCAGCGCAGATGACCCAGACGGCGACCGCGACGCGCGGTTTTCGCTCGGCGTGTTCGTGTTCTGCGAAACGCTCGCGGTAAAGCGTTGATGAAGTCGGCGAATGCATACGGCAGGCCGAGCTCGGCGGCCCACAGAGCGCTCTGCGGTGAGGACCCAAGGAGCCACGGCTCCGGCCGCTCGGGGCGGCCGGGCAGCGTCTTGGCCAGGCGCGCAAACGGATGGTCCGGCGGCATCTGGTCGTCCAGATACCCGAGCAGCTCCGCCAGCTGCTGGGGGAAGTCGTCAGGCGCGGCCTGACGCCGGTCGCGCTGCAGCGCGAAGGTGGTCAGCGGATCGGTGCCCGCGGCGCGGCCGAGCGCGAGATCGATACGTCCGGGGAACAGGCCCGCGAGCAGGCTGAAGGTCTCCGCGACCTTGAAGGGGCTGTAGTGCGGGAGCATGACACCGCCGCTGCCCACACGAATGCGCGTGGTGGCGGCCGCGATCGGCCCGATCAGAGCCTCGGGGCTGGGCCCGGCGAGCATCGGCCCGCCGTGGTGCTCGGCCACCCAGTAGCGGTGATAGCCGAGCTGATCGGCCAGGCGGGCCAGGTCGATTGTGTTCTGCAGCGCCTGCGAGCCCGAGGATCCCTCTGAGACGGGCGACTGATCGAGTATCGAGAGACGCATCGAGTCGGCCATGATCGTTCAGCGGGAGCGTCCGACTGCGCCCGCGGCGCCCCGCAGCCCGACACATCCGACGCACGCGACGCATCCCACGCAGTCGACGCACCCGATGCAAGCCACGCAGCCCAGACAGCCGCTGTTGCCGAGCCCCGCGACAACGGCGGCGCTGCGGATGACGCCGGCGCTGAGCAGCACTCCTGCGCTGGCGACGACGGCCGCGCTCGCGGTCGTGCCGGCGCTGGCGATCACGCCCGCGCTGGCGACCGTTCCGGCGCTGGCGATCACTCCCGCGCTCGCCGCCGTGCCGGCGCTGGCGATCACCCCGGCGCTTGCAACCGTCCCGGCGCTCGCGATGACCGCGGCGCTCGAGGCCGGCGGATGTTCGACGCTCTCCACGATATGCGCAGAGATACCACGTCCTCGCGTCCCGTCCGCAGCCACGTCTACCTTCAAGCGATGCTCCTGAACGAGCTCACCGACGGCGCGGAGATCGACCAGGTCCTCCTGGTGCGCGAGTCTGAGCGGCGCCAGAGGCGCGACGGGGGCGAGTACATGCGACTCCAGCTCTCCGACCGCACCGGCGCGGTCGCCTGCATGGTCTGGGAGGAGCTTAGGGAGATCGAAGAGCTCGCACGCGCCGGTGCGCCGGTGAGGGTGCGCGGCCGCTACACCGTGCATCCGCGCTTCGGCCCGCAGATCAACCTGCACGGTCTCGAGGCCCCCGAGCCCGGGAGCTTTGAGGTCAAGGACCTGCTCGACGGACCAGCCCGCGAGGTCGAGCAGATGGAACGCGAGGTGCGCGATCTGCTCGCGACGATCCAGCAGCCGCATCTGCGGGTGCTGCTGGAGCGCGTCTTCGGCGAGGGCTCAGAGCTGTGGGCCGGCTACCGCGTGGCGCCTGCGGCCAAGTACTACCACCAGGCCTATCGCCACGGACTGCTCGAGCACAGCCTGGGGGTCGCTCAGGCGGTGAGCGCGATCAGCGCGACGTTTGCAGGCATCGACCGCGACGTCGCCGTGACCGGTGCGCTGCTGCACGACATCGGCAAGCTCGAGGCCTACACAGACGATCCCCAGAACATCGACCTCACCGACGCCGGACGTCTGCATGGGGAGATCGCCCTCGGCTACTACCGCATCCGTCGCGCGATTGAGGACATCGAGGGCTTCCCCGCCGAGCTCGCGCAGGCCGTGGGCCACATCATTCTGTCCCACCACGGCGCCCTCGAGCACGGCAGCCCCGTCGTCCCGTGCACGCGCGAGGCGACGCTCGTGCACATGATCGACAACCTCGGGGGGCGCCTCGGCAGCTTCGACCGCCTCGAGAAGGAGCTCGCTCCCGGTCGGCACTGGTCGGGGTTCGACCGCGCGATCGGCGCGGGGGCGTTCTTCGCGAGCCGATCTACGAGCGGTCGCGGCGACGAGAACCGGTCGGCGCCGGCGCCGGCGGAGACGGCTCTTGCCGGTCGTGCGGTGGAAGGTGAGGCCGAACTCGAGGAGACCTCGGCGTCCGCCCGCGAAGCAGCCTGAGGACCGCAACTCGATAACGCCAAAACGACTATGTTTGGTCGATGGCATCTGAGGTGCAACCGGGGCCCGCCCCGCGGGCGCCGGACAGCGGGCGACAGCAGCGGGTCCCGTGGCCCAAGCTGCTTTTGCCGTTGGCGTTGCTCCTCGGGGTCGTCGGAGGCTTGAGCCTCGCGCTGCTGGGTGGCTCGAACAAGCCGACGCTGCCAGCAGGCGCGCAGCAGTCAGCGGCGGGCCAGGGGTTTTTCGGAACGCTTGCACTTCCGGTCAAGGCCGCGCCGCCGATCGATTTGCGCAACTACCTCGGCCAGCCGGTGACGCTCAACGAGTACCGCGGCAAGGCGGTCCTCGTGACCTTCCTCTACACCAACTGCCCCGACGTGTGTCCGCTGATTGCTTCAAACCTCAGGGTGGCCATGAACATGCTCGGTGCCCAGGCGGCGAAGGCACAGATCATCGCCGTGTCGGTGGACCCCCGCGGCGACACTCCCCAGGCCGTGGCAAGGTTCCTGCGAGCCCATCAGATGACGGGACGGATGCAGTACCTCATAGGCTCCTCGGCGCAGCTGTCGCGCACGTGGGCGGCGTGGAGCGTCGGCTCGACGCGAGAGGCCGGCCAGCCGCAACTCATCGCGCATTCCGCGCTGGTCTACGGAATCACTGCAAGCGGCAAGATCAGGACCATCTACCCGGCGAGCTTTGAACCCAGTCAAATCGTCCACGACGTGCCCAAGCTCGCCGCGCAGTAGACGATTCTCAGGCTCTTAGCTTGCTCATACACGGTTTGCATCTCCGGGTTAGCCCCACCGGAGAGGATGCAGCCATGACATTGACTATCGCACTCACACTAAACATTCTGCTCGACATCGCGATCGTGGGCATGGTTGCCTTTGTGATGTCGCGCGCTGCAAGGCTGACCCCGCATCGCACCGCTTCGCTCGCTCTGCCGTCTCAGCGTTCACCCATACCGCCGCGCCATAAGAGCACGTACCAAACCGCGACGACGATCAAAACACCGAGCGGGATTACCAGGGTGAGGATCGAGCCTGTGAGCACGTGAGCGGCAATTGGGATGGTGATCTTTGGCATGAACCCTCCTAGTGGCCACTCGCCAGCCGGGGCGCCCGGGCCGTGCTCGGCTCGGGCGCCAGCAGCCAGCGGTGGATGTATACGAACACGACGATCAGAAAAGTGACCGAGCCGGGCACCCACATTATGCCCGCGGCGAGCTGTTGATCGGCCATCGCTGAGATACCGCCCGGACGGCTCGCCTGGTGGGCGTAGAAGCTGTACAGCGGATGCGGGGCGAGCGCGAGCACGACGGCGAGCGCCCAGCTGACGGTCATGCCGCCGATGCAAAACACGACGCGCTGGGCGGCCACGAGGCGCGTGTGCAGCGGCGGCGAGGGAATCACCTGCTTCCAGAACAGGATCGCCGTGCAGAAGAAGAGGGTGTGCTCGAGCGCGTGCAGGGTGGTTGAGCGCAGCGTGGCGTCGAACAGCACCGGCACGTGCCAGGCCAGAAGCACAACGGAGAACGCAATGAAGCTGGGCACCGGTCGGCCGAGGGTCCGGCTCAGCGCCCGCAGCGGGGCCGTCCGCTCTCCCTGGCTTATCCCGCGAGCGAGCCACCTGCGCGCATCCAGCGGCAGGCAGCGCCACAGCCTGATCCACGGGCGCGCCAGGACGAACAGCGGCGCCGCGACGACGAGCAGCAGCACGTGCTGAATCATGTGCACCCAGAAGAGCTGGGCGCTCAGCAGCTCGATCGGCGAGGCCAGCGCGATCGCGAGCACCGCCAGCGCCGCGTAGAAGCAGGCGCTGCGCCAGCGCTGCTCCACCCGCTTGCGCTGTGGCGTGAGCGTGCGCCGATTACCGAGCCAGTAGAAGATGGCCAGGTCGATGACAAGAACGAGGGGAGGGTCAAACGACCAATCCCAGAACCCCGGCGTCGCTGCCGCGGTGCTCAGCACTAGAGGAGATACAGCGTCACGTACATCACGATCCCGATCGCGGCCAGGAATGCCCAGTAGAAGACGGCGGCGTCCAGCGCCGGGGCGATCAGGCGATCGGGGTCCTTGATGTCCCCCTCGCTGCTCGCGGGCTCTTTGCGCGCGCGAAACTCGGTCGCGACCTGCGTCTCGAGCCAATACATCGTGAACAGGACCGCGATCAGGTAGAACGCCGTCCACGCGCAGAACACGCTGGCGAAGGCGCCGTTGGTTGGCCCGAAGTGCTGACGGGTGTACTCGATGCACTGCAGCGCGATCGCGATCAGCCCGAGCGCGACCCCGGCTGCTGCGGTTGTGACCCAGCTGTGCGAGCGGCTCTTCATCTGGCGCCCAGCCACGATCGTCAGCCCCGCGCTGAGGACGATGCAGATGATGAATGCCGCACCAAGCGCCTGATTGGGATGCACGTGCGCGGGGTGCCACATGTGGTCCTCGTTGATAGAGCGCAGGTAGAAATAGGCGAATGCGAAGGCCAGGAAGAAGAACGTCGTTGCGCCGCACAGCAACCTCGATGCCACCGACAGCGCGCGCGCTCCGACGTCCGGCTGCTCAGGTGGGATCTCGACGCCCGCCGGTACGGCGGGAACCATCATCCCCAGCGGCATCTTTTCGCTCTCCGCGGCCATCACGCCCCCGCCGGCGCCGGCTGACCGCCGCCCGGTAGCGCCTGCTGAGGCGTGCCGTAGTCGTAGGGGTCGGAGTCAAACACGGGGATCTGCTCGAAGTTGTTGACCGGTATCGGGGTGGGCAGCTGCCACTCGATCGACTTCGAACGCCACGGGTTGGCCTCGGCCGGCTCCCGCACGAAGATCAGCGAGTAGACGACGTTAAACAGGAAGATGAGCATCGAGAACCCGAGCACGAAGGCCGAGATCGAAACCCATACGTTCAGGCCCTGCAGGCTGGCTTCATAGGTGCTCACCCGTCTCGGCATGCCCCTCAGGCCGAGCGCGAACAGCGGTAGGAAGGTCGAGTTGAAGAAGATGAACATCAGCCAGAAATGCCACTTGGCCAGCATCTCGTTGAAGCGCAGGCCGGTCATCTTTGGCACCCAGTAGTAGATCGCGGCGAAGAAGCTGAAGATGAGCCCGCCCATGATCGTGTAGTGGAAGTGGGCCATGACGAAGAAGCTTCCGTGCAGGCCCGTGTCGGTCGGCACGTCCGAGAGCACGACGCCCGAGAGCCCGCCGATCAGGAAGTTGAAGGTCCACGCGAGGCAGAAGAGCATCGGGACACTGAACGAAATCCGGGCCTTCCACAGCGTGCCCATTACGCATAGGAAGATGAACCCGGTGGGGATCGAGATGATCTCCGTGGAGAGCATGTAGAAGGGCCGCAGGTCGGCGTTTATGCCGCTGACGAACAGGTGGTGCTGCCACACGAAGAAGCTCAGCAGGGTGACGCCGAGCATGCCCGAGACGGCGAGCCGGTAGCCCCACAGCGGCTTGCGCGTGAACACGGGAAGCAGCTCGAGCACGATGCCGAAACCGGGCAGGGCAAGGACATATACCTCGGGGTGCCCGAAGAACCAGAAAAGGTTCTCGAACAGGTAGGAACTGCCGCCGCCACCGGTCACGAAGAACGAGGTGTTGATGGTGCGGTCAAGTGCCGCCATCAGCAGCGTCGCGATCAGCGTCGGCGCGGCGAGCACCATCAGGATCGCGGTTGCGAACACCGACCAGACGAAGATCGGCAGCCGCGACCAGGTCATTCCGGGTGCGCGCATGGTGATGATCGTCGCGATCATGTTCAGGCCGAGCAGCGCCATGGAGATCCCGACCAGCGCAAAGAAGACGATGTAGGAATCCATGCCCATCACCGCCTCGTCGTTGAGCGGCTCATAGCCGGTCCAGCCGGTGGGGAAGCCGCCGAAGAAGATGGTTGAGACGAGGATGAATCCGGCCGCCATCAGCAGCCAGAAGGTCAGCGCCTCGATGCGGGGGAAGGCCATGCGCCTGGCGCCGATCATGATCGGCACGAAGTAGTTGGCGAACGGGCCGAGCACGCCCGAGGTCATCATCCCCATCATCATCGTGCCGTGCATCCCCACCAGGGACAGATACTGGCCGGGTCCGACGAATGTGGGGACCGGGTGCAGGAGCTCGGCGCGGATCAACATCGCGTTGAGTCCACCGATGAAGAAGAACACGCCGATCCCCACGAGGTACTGCAGCCCGACGACCTTATGATCGGTGCACAGGCCGAAGTAGCGCCCGATGCCCTCGCTCTCCTTCTCCCGCAGCGACGCGGGGCGCCCGAGCAGGCGCGAGACGGGATAGTTGGCGAAGCCGAGTCCGATCAGGAAGCCGACCACGCCGAAGACATAGCCGAGCAGCAGCGCGACATCGTTCTCGTCGGTCGCGCTCTCGTATTCGAAGCTCGGGCCGTTGATCAGGTGACCGATCCACCACCCGAAGTAGTAGCCGCCCACGCCGAGGATCACGGCGGTCAGAAGGTTGAAGCCGAGCAGCCGTCGCCATAGTGGTCGCCGGGTTGGCTGGGGTATGGATGCAGCTCCGGTCGTAGTGCTCATTCTCCGCGCCTCGTTGGTTCGGGTAGGTAGGTCTTGCTGTACGGGGCCAGGACCTTGGTGGCCGGGGCGAACGTCTTCTGTGCCTGCTGAATCCATGACGCGAACGCGGTTGGCCTGACCACCTGGCCTTTGTCGGACATGTAGCCGTGCCATAGGCCGCACAGCTCGGCGCAGCGCACGTTGAAGGTCCCCAACTTGGTGGGTTTCACGAACACGACGTTGTCCACGCCGGGGTTCGCGTCCGCCTTGACGCCGAGCTGGTAGGCCCAGAAGGAGTGGATGACGTCGATCGAGGTGACGTGCAGTTCGATCCACTCGTTGACGGGCAGCACCAGATGCGTCGTCTCGACTCCGCCGTAGGTCGGGTAGCGGTAGGTGAACAGCCACTGCTGCGCGATCACCTGCACCGGCAGCTTCGGTCCCTTCGGGACGGTGAGGGGGTTCGGCCCACTGCCGGAGCCGGCTCCGTAGCCGGCCTCCAGTCGCACGGTCCCAAAGACCGCGACGCCGAGAACGATCAGGGAGGTGACGATTATCCAGGTCGTCTGGACGCGCGCGTGCCCGCGCAAGGCTGGGCCTTCCAGCGCCGCACCCTTGGGCTGGCGGAAGAAGATCACGGAGTAGAGCAGGTAGAGCACGACCAGCGTCAGGACGGGAGTGGCTGTGGCCGCAAGGACTGTGTAGTCGCTTCCCTGCCCGCTAGCCTGTTCGCTGCCATTGCCGGGTCCGAGGAGTGGGCCGATCACGAAGATCACCAACGGCATCGCGATCAGCGTCGCGACGACCCAGATCACCGTGAAGCGGAGCGTGTGGTTCGGCTCGCCGGGGCTCTCGCCGGACGGCGCGGCTTGGCTAGACGACATTGAGGAACCCGCTCATGTAGCCGACCGTCTGCATCGGTCCGCCGAGCCCGTACAGGTAGCCGGCCGCGCACGGAACGAAGCACTGCCAGCGGTAGCGGCCCTTCTTGCCGGTGCGGAAGCTGAACGTGACAGTCCGGTGGGCCGCGCCTTCGCACGGCGCAAATTCACACTGGTTCTTCGCTTCTTCGGGGACGCCGGGCAGCGGGACGAACACACCCAGCTGCGGCACGACGAACGTATGCGACGCTTCTTCGGGGTTGATCGAGTCGACGACCTTGCCGTCGATCGTCTCGGTGCCGCCGATCGTGCCCTGAACCTGGGAGAGGAATGGGTTGCGCAGTCCGCTGTCGCCGTCGTACTGGTAGAGCGTGACGTGCACGACCGAATTGGCGGGCAGCGTGAAGATCGTGCTGTGGATCCACTTGCCGTTGTTCCTGACGAGGTAGGAGACCCAGTCGGGATGGGTCGGGCTGTACTTGGGACCGATCGCCGCGACCGTCTCGAGGGTGAGCTGATTGCCGCCGCTGGAAGCGGGTGCGCTGGCGGCCGCCACGGCCGGCGGCTGGCTGGTGACCCAGGTCGCGACGTACAGGCCAATGAGCACTCCCAGCAGGGCGACCGCAAAGCCCACCCCCAGCAGCTTCTTGCCAAACACACTCACCTCGGCCGCACACCCCTTTTTCGTCGACCTGCGTGATCGTCCGTGCGTTCTTCCCTCTGCTCCCTGCTCGCTCCTTGCTGGCCGCGAGTCTACGCTCAAGCTTCGAAATAGTTCGATGAGAGTTTTCTTAGAGACCGCGCGTCTCGGCTGCGTTCAGGCCGCGATTGGGGGCGACCGAGGACTCGCGCACGGCGCGGCGAGGGCGGCGAGCGGGCGCTGCCGCGCGGCGCCGATGCACCCCCCGGAAGCGTCGAGCGACGCGAGGACGAGTGCGAAGATCAGGCAGAAGTCCGCAAATAGCGGGGGCTCGGTTGGCTCGCGCCGCATCCGTCTCGCCGTCGGCTTCTATCTTTGAAGGCCGATGGCAAAGGACACCGAGAAGCTGATCCGCCAGCTGTCGCTGATCTCCTACCTGATGGCCGAGCGCCGGCCGGTCACGGCTCTTGAGATTCGGCGCGACGTGGAGGGCTACAGCGGTATGAACGAGGACGCGTTCGCGCGGCGTTTCTACGCCGACCGCTCCGAGCTCGAATCTCTGCGCATTCAGCTGACCGTCGAGCGCCCGGCGGACGGAGCCGCCGAGCAGGAGAACTATTCCCTGCGACCGGAGAACTTCCACCTGCCACCGATCGAGTTCAGCGACAAGGAGCTGGCCGCGCTGCAGACGGCGCTCAGCCTGCTGGACGGCGAATTCGCCTACGCCGAGCCGTTGCGGCTCGCCCTGCAGCAGATCACCTGGGGACGTCCCAGCCCTCTGCGTGCGCCTGAGCAGAGCACCGTAGCGCTGGGCATCACAGCCTCAGCCGGCGGCCACGAGCTCTCAGCGCGCCTCGCGAAGGTCGAGACCGCGATCTTCCGCAACAAGACGATCCTGTTCGAGTACTACACGATGGAGCGCGACGAGCTCGGTCCACGCTGCGTCGATCCATACCACCTGCTGTTCCAGGGCGGGCAGTTCTACCTGCTCGGCTTCTCCCACGAGCGCAAGGCCGTGCGCGTGTTCCGGCTGTCGCGCATTCGCGGCAAGGTCTCCTACGCGACGAAGGCCGAGCATGACTTCCGCCGCCCGGCGGACTTCGACCCGCGCGCCTACGCCAACCGCGCCGACTGGCAACTCGGCGAGGAGCGGGGCATCGCCGAGATACTCATCCTCGAGCGCATCGCCTGGCAGGTCGAGCGCCACTTCGGACGCTACGGGCGGATCCGCGAGACCGACGAGGAGGGCGCCAGGCTGTTCCTCACCGGCTACTCAAGTCCGCGCGGAATCGTCTCCTGGATCCTCGGGCTGGGCGCCCATGCCCGCCTGCTGGGGCCGCCCGAGCTGAGCGAGGAGCTCGAGCGGCGGTTGGAACTGCTGGCCGAGCGCCACGGCGAGACTCCGCCGGGAGCGGGTGCGAAGGCCACCGCCGTCTCCGGTGTGGGCCCGCACGCATCATCCAGCCGCGCCCGTGCCACCGGGCGCAGAGGGTCATCGGCCGGCGCAGACGGCGATGAGGCGCCGGCCGGCAAGGGTGAGGCCGCCATCCGCCCCGAGCGCTTTGCGCGTCTGGTGACGCTCGCGAGCATTCTCATCAAGGCCGGCCGTGCCGGCGAGCGCGTGGCTATCAAGGAGGTCTGCGAGCGTCTGCAGCTCTCAGAGGAGGAGCTGCGCGAGGACGTGAACGTGCTGAACGTCGTCAACTTCGGAGGCGGCTCCTACGTGCTCTACGCGGAGATCAAGGAGGAGGACGGCGAGATCGAGGTCGACCCGGAGCCCTACAGCGACAACTTCGACCGCCCGGCCCGCCTGCTGCCGGTCGAGGCCAAGGCGCTGGTGGCGGCGATCGACCTGATCGGCGAGCACCTTCCCGCCGGCTCGCTGACCTCGGCCCGCGAGAAGATCGTCGCCGCACTCGGCGAGGATCCGATGGAGCAGGGTCTTCAGGTGGCCCGCGCCGGCGGCGATGACTCCGGTGTCGCGCGCCTCGTCTCCGATGCGATCGTCGCACGCAAGATCGTGGAACTCGAGTACTACAAGGAGAACGAGGACGAGCTGTCGATGCGCAGGGTTGAGCCGTACGCCCTCACCAACGGCCGCGAGGGCTGGTATGTCGCCTCCTTCGACCCCGAACGCGACGGCATGCGCCATTTCCGACTCGATCGCATCAAGAGCGCGATCGTCACCAAGGAGACGTTCGAGCCGCGGCCCGAGGTCGATCCGGCGGCCGAGGTGGACGGCTGGCTGCGCACCGGTGAGGTGCAGGCGTCGCGCACCGCGCGTGTCTGGGTCTCTCCCGAGCGCGCGCGCTGGGCGCGCGAGGCGCGGCGGGTCGTCGAGGAGCGAAGCGACGGGGCGGTCGTCGTGGAGTTGAGCTTCGCGGGCGTCGACTGGCTCGTACGGGAGATACTGAAGGAAGCCGGCGACGCCGCCGTGCTCGAGCCCGACGATGGCCGCGAGGCGGTCCGCGCCGCGGTTGACCGTCTGCGCGAGGCCTATGACGAATCATCTCCCAGCCGAGCAAAGCTTCTCACCGCCTCCTAGGCCCGGCGCGGCGCGCCACCGGGCTTTGCGCGCATGAGTCGCCGCGAGCAGATCAGGATGTCCACGGAGGAGGTCGCGTCGTTCCTGGCCGAGGAGCGGACCGTGACGTGCGCGACGGTGGGCCCTCGTGGCTGGCCGCACCTGATGCCGCTGTGGTACGTGCTGCGCGACAGCGAGAGCGGCAGCGACGTGGACGGCGGTCCCTCCCCGAGGGTGTGGGCGTGGACGTATGCCTCCTCGCAGAAGGTGAGAAACCTGGAGCGCGATCCGCGCGCCAGCCTGCAGGTGGAGGCTGGGGAGAGCTATGAGCTGCTGCGCGGCGTGATGCTCGAATGTGACGTCATCATTCACCGCGACCTGGATACCGTGGCGGCGCTGGGCGCGGCGATCCTGCTGCGCAACGCACAGCCACGCGGCGTCGAGCCGCCGGCGGAGCTACCAGTGCAGGCGCGCGATGCGGTCGCCGCGCAGGCCGTGAAGCGCGTCGGTCTCGAGTTCGTGGAGCAGCGCCGCGCCAGCTGGGACCACCGCAAGCTCGGCGGGGTTTACTGAGAGCCGGGTTTCAATAGGCTCCATCCGCAGTGGAGCTGCTGAAGGGACTGATCCTCTCCGGGGGCAAGGGCACGCGCCTACGTCCGATCACCCATACCAGCGCCAAGCAGCTCGTGCCCGTGGCGAACAAGCCGGTGCTCTTCTACGGCATCGAGGCGATGGCCGAGGCGGGCATAGAGGACGTCGGCATCGTGATCGCCCCCGAGACCGGCGGCGAGATCGAACAGGCCGCCGGCGATGGCTCGCAGTTCGGCGTTCGCATCACCTACATCCTCCAGGATGAGCCGCTCGGCCTCGCCCACGCCGTGCTCACGGCCGAGCCCTTCCTCGGCGACAGCCCTTTCGTGATGTATCTCGGCGACAACCTGCTTCAGGGTGGCATCTCCGACCTCGTCGAGGCCTTCCGCAGGGATTCGCCCGATGCGCTGATCCTGCTCACGCCCGTCCCGGACCCGGAGAACTACGGCGTCGCCGAGCTCGCCGAGGGTGCGCCGGGCGACTCCGAGACTCAGCCCGAGCAGCTTGGCAGAGTCGTTCGCCTGAT
>Ga0302180_10002739_pt1 | contig 13646 bp, 5 predicted proteins | sample I_Palsa_E3_2_FD_200575 | JGI IMG/M metagenome (GOLD analysis project Ga0302180, IMG submission 200575) | Peat permafrost microbial communities from Stordalen Mire near Abisko, Sweden - I_Palsa_E3_2 | ecosystem: Environmental > Terrestrial > Soil > Palsa > Peat permafrost | place: Sweden: Abisko... | reverse complement strand
TCGCCCAGGCGGTGACGTCGGTCGCCCGGTCGAGGAACTGTGCGAAGCGGCCCTCCAGGGCGTTGTCGACGGGTGTGAGGTTGAAGATCGTGTGCTTGCCCTCGACTGTCTGGCGAGACCAGGGGAATGGTGGGGTTTGGGAGAGCCGGAAGGCGTTCTCGGTGATCGTTGGTTCGCGCTCGACGATCGCCAGCGCACGGATCGCCTCGCCAAATGCGCTCTCAACGAGCTTTTGGGCATCATTCTCTGCCAGCCGGCGCAGGACAACCTTGTCGTCCAGCTCGACAGACTGCTCGAACACGCGGGTCTTGAGGTAGTCGCGGACCATCGGCGCGAGCGTGGCGAACGCCCCAGAGAGCCGGTCGACGCCAGCGGCCTTGGCGACGCTGCGCGTGTAGTAAGTGATCACGCCGGAAGGGTCCTCCGCGTAGGGAACGAGGAACTCGTACTCCTCGATGACGCCCTTGTCGATCAGGTGCATGCCGCGGTACTGGACGTACTCGTCTGGCTGCACGTCGGGTACCGCGAGTCGATGCTGCGGATCGGGCACGTCGCTTGGATTTAGCTGGCTCAGGGCACTGTCTGAGCGAGCCAGAGCACGTGTGAGCTGCGGGATGACGATGTCGAAGCGGCGCTTGGCCTCGTCGGCAAAGATCGTCAGTGCTCCGGGCTTGATCTTGTCGGCGTCCTCGCGCTCGACGACGAGGCCCCCGTCGAGCTCTGTGTTCCAGAGGTGGCGGAACGCTTCGTGCTCGATCACGACTACGCGCTCGTCGAATCCTGAGCCGGGCGGGGTCATGCGGCGCAAGCCACGCCCGAGGGCCTGCTCGGGGAGGATCTTGTTCGCAGCGGTGAGCGCGCGCAGCGTGACAATCACGCAGACGTTTCGGACGTCCCAGCCCTCACGCAGCATGAGAACGCTGACGATGCATCGGATAGGGCTATCGGGTCCGTCGACGTCCCGGGCAGCGCGGCGAGCCAGGTCGAGGTCGTCCTTGGTGATCTCACCGGAGCGGGTGGTGTGGATGACGAGCAGTCGGTCGCCGGAGAAGTCTGGAAGCTGGCGGAGGTAGTCGCCTGCCTCGTCGGCGGCAAGCGTGTTCTCGCACATCACAAAGAGGACCGGCCGCTTGCCCGACGGTGAGAGCGTCTCTTGGAACGCCCTCCATCGGCCTACAGCGACATCGAGCCACTGGCGGTTGCGCTGAAAGGAGGTATCCCCGAGCTCGACCTCGGCTCCCTTGACCTCTCCGATAATCGGTGTCTTGACGATCCCGTCGGCGACGGCCTGAGCGAGCGGATAGTCGACCACTACGTGACGGAAGACGCCGCCCTTCTCGTACTTCGGGGTGGCTGAGAAGTCGAGCTGCGACACGACGCCTGCCCCATGGTCGTCCGGTGCTCGTTTTCTCAACTCGGCGTGGAGCCTCTCGATCGTCTGATTCCAAGTGAGTTTCTCGTCGTGGACGTGATGGGCCTCGTCGTTGACGACCATCACCCGCTGGCGCTCTGAGATGGCATCGAAGAGCCGCTCGGCGGAGGATGCGTCGACATCGCGGTTGACACGAGGCCCGACCATCGCCTCCACCGGATTGGGAGCCGCTTTGTTCTTGCCGCGTGCCGTGGACGGCTCGTACAACCGCTGGATATTCGTGAGGTACAGGACGCCGCGTGCGGTCACCGGGGAAGGATCGTCCTGCAAGAGCACAGCAAGGTCAAAGTCGTGCGACCACTCGGGCGGCACCAACGGATCGCGCCGGAAGGTCGCTCCGTCACCGAAGTCAGACTTCAAGCGCTCGAAGACGATCAGATTCGGGGCGATCACGAGGAACGAGGTCGTCATCGGCGAGTCGGACTCATAGAGCGCGTGGAAATAGGACCAGACGATGCAGAGGCTCATCGCCATCGTCTTGCCCGAGCCCGTCGCCATCTTCAACGCCAATCGCTGGCGCTTGGTTTCGCCGGGCTGGATAGTCATCCCGTGCTCGGCGTACGCGAGCAGGTCGACCAACCCGCGAACTGGCTCGATCTCGGTCAAGTAGATGAACGTCTCAACTGCCTCGCGCTGGCAGAAATAGAAGCGAAATGGCTGACCATCGTCGGAGCGATGCTCATCAGCGAACCAGAAGCTCAGCAGTCGCCGAGAGGTGGCTGAGGCTCCCGGATACTCCTGTGCGCGCCAGGCATCGACATGCGCTCGCACTCCGTTCACTGCGTAGGTGCCTTCGCTGGGCTTGCGCCGCTCGGGAAGGGCGTACGGATCACTCGCCGGAGCCGGGGGCTCCTCCGGGCTCATTTGATGCGAACCTCGGCGAGCTTGGTGGTGTCGTTGCCGAAGATGTCGATGATCTTCACGACGATCGCGTAGCTGCCGGGCTCCGGATACTCGTGCCAGTCGCTCTGGGTTGCGAGGGCAGGGTTCTCACGCGTCCGATATGCCTGCCACTGGTTATGGAAGACCTCGTCGCTGAAGTCGAAGTCCACCGACCAATAGTCGATGAGATCAGACCACGACGCGATGCTCTCGCGGACCTTCTGTGGGATGAGATCCTCGCTAGGGATCGCGAAGTCCTTGAGCACCACGCACGCCTCGTGGGCTTTGCGACGAACGTCGAGGTCGACAAACGCAAGCTCGAAGAAGCGCACAGCGTCCGCCTCAGAGACCTGACGCTCCATGACCTCCCGCGGAATCTGACGAGGCCGGAGATCCAGCCCGCGGCGGCGGGCGCGCTCGGAGATCGTGTCGTGGAGTCCCATCTCCCACTCCCAGCCGAGCAGGTCGCACGCCTCGATCCCGTTGTCGGCCATCTCATCAATGACTTCCTCGGTCTCATCGATCGTGACCGGAGCATCGGTGGCCCCGACATGGACCATCCGATTGGCCTTGCGGCCGTGGAGGTGCTCGAAGCCTTCGATGGGCTCAGCGTTGTAGAAAGCGAGGATGGTGTCCAGGTACGCTCTCAACGCGCCGTTCCCGGACTCGATCTGCCACCGCTGACGCTCGTACGCGCCCAGATTTCTGATCTCGAATGGTCGGCAGTCAGGAATGTTGAGCAGCCGCTTACGAGTAGCGTGAATGGCGAAGCGACCGAGGTCGCAGCCGAGCCATCTTCGACCGCTCTTCTCGGCGACTACGAGCGTAGTACCGGAGCCGCAGAAGAAGTCTGCTATGAGGTCTCCCTCGTTGCTCGACGTCTTGACAATCCGGTCGAGGAGTGTCTCTGGCTTCTGGGTTGGGTAGCCGATCCGCTCGAGTGCCCTCGCATTGATCGGGTCGAGATCGGTCCAGACATCTTGGAGAGGAACTCCGGGCATCTCGTCGAGATAGCGCTTGAACTCAGGTACGCCGTCTGGCTTGTCCGGGAAGCGGATGAGTCCCTCCGCCAACATCTGGTCCATGTTCTCCCGTGAGTAGGCCCAATAGCGGCCCTTGTATGGCTTTCGACCGTGCCACTCAAAGCTCGTATCTCCACCTGGCTTGGCGGCAGTGAGATCGCCGAGTCGGTAGCGGCGGCCTGTCTCCTCATCGACGAACCGGTACTTCAACTCGATGTAGGCTTGGTCGTAGGGTACGTAGAGGGTGTTCCAGGTCCAGGTGTCGCTCTTGGTGTAGAACAGGATCACGTCATGGATGCCGCCATGAAGCGCCCGGCCCTGCTTGGTGTCGCTGTGAGCGGTCGTACGCTTCCAGATGATCTCGCTGCGGAAATTTGTTGAGCCGAAGATCTCGTCGCACACGAGCTTGAGGTAGTGGCTTACATTTGGTGCACAATGGAGATAGAAGGACCCATCCTGCGCAAGGAGTTCGTGAATCATCACAAGCCGCCCATAGATCATCGAGAGATAGGAATCTCGGCCTCTTCCCCAGGTATCCCGGTAAGCGTGCTCCTCCAGCACAGACGGCAGCTTGTCGACTGACGTGTCGCCAACAGCCACGCGGAATGAGAAGTCGGTACCGGTGTCAAACGGGGGATCGATGTACGCAAGCTTGATCTGTCCCGCGTAGTCCTTGACCAGGCTGCTCATCACGAGCGCGTTGTCGCCCCAGATCAGTTGGTTCCGCTCGTCGGTCCGCACGCCCTCCCCGCCGAACAGCGCTCCCGTATCTCGCTCACGAGTCGCTCGGGACTCGTTGATGGTCTCGACGGTCTGGAAGGGGAGATGGAGTCGCTCGACGCGCTCGGGCTTGCCGTCCCACTCGAGGCGCACGGTCACGAGGCCGCCTCGTCAGGGGTCGCTTGGAGGCAGCTGGGGGTCTGGACGTGCATGAGCCACCATCTTTGCGGGCGACTCGGTCGTACCGGATCTGCGACCTGTGGGCCGAGCTGTGCGGTGATCGCAGGCTCAAGAAGATGTGATCAGAACAGATGCTGAGCGAGCCGCAGTAGATCGGCGTCGAGTCCAAAGAGGTGCGCCGAACCCAACGTAGCTGCCGTAAAAAGCGCCGCGATCGCTCGGTCAATCGCTCCGGTGGTCTCGATTGACCATCGCGACGTGCCAGGCGATCTTTCATGCTCAACCCTTATCCTGACAGCATACACAATAGACCACAAGGCTGATAGACTTGTTGGATGGCTGTTGATTCTGTGGAGCTTGAGTTTCTTTCTGTGAGCGAGACAGCACGTCGTCTCGGGGTGCATGAGAACACGGTACGGAACTGGGTCGACAAGGGCATCCTAGAGTCAGCGCGGAAGCCCGGAGCGCGTTTCCATCGCTTTGCAGCCTCAGAGGTGGAGCGGGTACGTGCAGCACAATCATCCGACGTGTCCACGGCTCAAACGAGTCGAAGGATCGTTGGTCCTGAGCTCGCTGACGCCACGCGACTCGGCCGATGGGCCGAGGAGAAGGAGGCCAAGTACATATTCCCGCGTCTCGTGCGTCGGCTGCTTGCCGCCACCCCGGGGATTGAAGAGCTCTCGGCGCGCGCTGGCGAGGGTATCTCTCTTGGTGGCTGGGACATGCGAGCGACCGCAAGGGCCGCAACGCAATGGCTGCCCGAGGGTCGGCTTGCGTTCGAGCTCGGTGTCGGACGCTCACCGCGCTCCAAGGCTCAGAGCGACTACGAGAAGCGGTCGAAGGATCCCCAGGGCGTGAATCCGAGTGAGACATCTTACTTGTTCGTGACTCCGAAGCGATGGCGGGACGCCAGCACATGGGCCGGTGAGCGTGAAGCTGAAGGAATTTGGAGACGAGTTCGGGTCATCGATGGCGACGATCTGGAGGCCTGGCTGGAAGCGACGCCAGCCGTCCACTACTGGATTTCTGAGCAGATCGGCCTGAACCCCAGGGGGCTGATGACTGCGGAGCGCTGGTGGAGCCAGTTCAGCGGTCGGACGCGCCCCATGCTGCCACCGGCATTCCTGCTCGCCGGACGCGAGGAGGAGCGTGAGAAGGTCAACCAGCTACTCACTCAGCCGCCCGCGTCAATGGTGGTGAAGGCCTCATGGCGAGAGGATGCCTTGGCCTTCATCTGCCTCGCCACGGAAGCCGCCTCGGATGATCCGCCTATCTCGCCAGGCCTGGTCATTGGCTCACCAGAGGTCTGGGATCGAGTTGCCACAGGGCCGGGGCCGGCAGTCATGATCCCCGACTTCGCCTCTGCGGACATCAGCCTCGCGGTTGCAACCGGCAAGCATGTTGTTATCCCTGCGGGTGCCGGCGAACTCTCCGGTCGTGAGGCGATTGAGCTTCCACCCCCCGAGCGCAGGGCTGCATGCGAGGCCCTCGTCGAGACGGAAATGGACGTCGAGGGTGCCGACCGAGCTGCGGCCCTCGCCCGGCGAAGCATGCCAGCGTTCATGCGCCGGCTGGCGCCCAGCGGAGTGTTCAAGGAGCCGCCGTGGGCCAAGCCACCCGACAGCGCCGTGTTCACACCGCTGCTCCTTGCCGGCACGTGGGCGGAAACAGATGTCGACCACGCCGCGATCAGCTCCCTAGTCGGTCGGCCGTGGCCGGATATCGAGCGTCATCTGAGGGCGGCCGCTCGCGGCGATGATCCACCATTCGTGTTCTCGGGTACACATTGGCGCCTCGCGTCACCCGAGGAGGCCTTCGAGGTACTCGCCTCGGCGCTCACATCGGATGACATGAGTCGATGGAATGCGCTCATCCAGAGCGTTCTCCTTGAAGCTGATCCAGCGATAGATCTCAGCCCCGAGGAACGCCCGTTCGCGGGTCTCAATGGCATAGCACGAGATCACTCCCAAGCGTTGAGAGAAGGACTCGCCGAAGGACTCGCACTGATGGCCTCCTTTGGAGACTATCCGCTGGGTAATCTCGGAACCTGCGCAGATGTTGCGAAGGATGTCACGCGCGAAATCCTTCAAAAGGCCGACGCTGATTCCACAGGCGCAATCTGGCGCTCGCTCAGCACCGAGCTGCCGATGCTCGCCGAAGCGGCCCCAGCGGTCTTCCTGGATAGCGTGCTCGAAGGCTCGAGCGGACCGACGCCGTTGCTTGGGACAATGTTTCAGGACAGCGGGACACCACCCGTGTTCGGTATCTCATCTCCGCACTCTGGGCTTCTCTGGGCGCTTGAGACAGTTTGTTGGTCAGAGGATTACTTCCTCGAAGGCATCCGTGCGCTCGCGCAACTCGCTGCCATCGACCCAGAAGGACGTCTTAGTAACCGTCCGAAGGCCAGCCTCGCGGCGATCCTCGTGCCATGGATCCGCCACACGAATGCTTCGCTCGAGCGCCGTATCGCCGCGGTTAATCAGGTCGCGGAGGCGCACCCTGATATCGGCTGGCAACTCATCAAGGACCTCTGGCCATCAACCCATGCCACGTCGATGTCTCCCCGGAGCCCTCGGTATCGCGATTGGACGCCTGATCGTCGGGGTGTCCCACTCACTGAGTGGGCCACATTCGTTGAATATCTCGTTGGAAAAGCGATCGGGTGCTCGGGGGCTGACGCCGGTCGCTGGACAGAGCTGCTACCCCAAATCGCTTCGCTAGGACCCAAAGAGCGTGACCGGCTGATCATCGCCTGTGAAGAGCGAATCGAGGAACTCACGTCCGACCCGAGCGATCGGCTGCTGGTCTGGGAGACACTCACTAACGAGGTCGAACGCCACCGTAGGTTCGCAACCGCGGCTTGGGCGATGGACGAAGCGACGCTCGCTCGCTTGCAGAGCATCGCTGATGGTATCGAGCCCACCAACGACGTTGAGCGCTACGCCCGCGTATTTGACTGGCACCCTGATATCGGTGGCGTCAAATACGACGACTTCGATACGCATGAAGCCGCAGAAACAGAGCTGCAGGAGAACGCAGCACGCGAGACTGCCGCAGCCACGGGAATCGAGGGCCTTGGGCGCCTAGCCGCGCGCTGTCCTGTCCCCGGCAAGCTCGGCGCGGTCGTTGCGAAGCTGTTCGCGGACGACTACGCCACGACCCTACTGTCCTGGCTCGAGTCCGATGAGAAGCGGGCAGAGATGGCCCGGGCGTGGGCTGGACAACGAGCCTTTACCGACGGGGTGCCGTGGGTCGCGAGCATGCTGGACCAGATCGACGAAAACGAATCCAGTCGCCGGCTCATCATCGCGCTTGCAGCTCGGCCCAACGAGCAACTGTGGACCCTGCTGGAGCAGATGTCCCCAGAGCTCAGTGACGCTTACTGGGAGCACGCCACACCAGTTGGTACAACGCCGCAGGAGACTAATCTCGCGATCCGTCGGCTTGTTGAGCACGGACGGCCATGGGCGGCTGTCACGGCGCTCTCGATGAATCTTCACCGGCCCGGCGCTAGGACATCCGGTGAGATAACTCCCGACATAGTGGTCGATACGCTCAGCGCTGCAGCAGTCACGCAGTCGCGGGAGTCCAGAGCCTCATCGCTCGGCCACGAGATCGGCTTCCTCTTGAACTTCCTCGAATCGGCCAACATCGAGGCGGCGACCCTGGCACGCTTGGAGTGGATTTTCTATCGCACCCTTGAGGGCTACCGCGTTCCCCACGCACTCTACTCCGCGCTTGCGGACGACCCAGCCCTCTTTGTTGACCTCCTCTCGCGTGTGTTCCGTGGCAAGAACGAGCCTGACCGCGTTCACGACGAGCAGGCTGCCGCTCAGGCCATGCATGCCTGGCAGGTTCTTCACAAGTGGCGCACCATTCCAGGGCTCCAAGACGACGGCAGCATCGATGCTCAGCACCTCGATAAGTGGGTCAGCAACGCCCGATTGCTGCTCACCGACCTGGACCGAGATGACGTCGGCGATGAGCTTATCGGCCAGTTGCTGTCAGGCAGCCCGAACGGAAGCGATGGCGCGTGGCCAGCTGAGCCGGTCCGTGATCTTGTTGAGCGCCTGGGAAGCAAGGATCTCGAGAACGGCCTGCATATCGGCAAGCTCAATGCCCGTGGAGCCACCACCCGCGACCTCTACGAAGGCGGTAAGCAGGAGCGTGCTCTTGTTGCCGGCTACCTCACCTGGTCAGACCAAACCGCCACACGCTGGCCAAGAACCTCGAGAGTGCTGCGCGAAATCGCAGCATCCTACGAACGCGAAGCCGCCCGTGAGGACCGGGAGGCACGTCACAAGGCAGACTCGGGCTAGTGACTCCGCTCTATCTACCAGTCGTTTCTGGTGCGTGTCATCGCGGCGTTGGCCTTCCTCGGCTCGGCTTGTATGCCCCGCCGGACGAGGGTTAGCGATCGGGTACTTGGTCAAGGATCGCCGTAAAGGCAACCATGCAAAGATTATCATGTATAGTACGCTTGACGATGAACCAGAGTCAGGAGTAGTATCCGAGCATGCCGCAGTACGAATCAAACGTGAAGGAGCACCGGGAACGCTTGGGCCTCTCCCAGGAGGGGCTAGCTCGCGAGCTCGGCGTCAGCCGTCAGACCATCGTCAACATCGAGCGAGGACTCAGCGAACCGCGAGTCCTGCTTGCGATCGCGATCGCAGCGACTCTGGGGGTCGCCATCCAAGAACTATTTCGCAAAGGGATGCTTCTATGAACACCTACACCATTCAGATCCAGCCGGTGCTGCAGTTCCCCTCATTGTTCACACAACAGGCGCTGGAGGAAGTGCTAGAGGACGTCACGGTTCGAGAGCTGACCGAAACAGCCCAGGGAAGCTACAAACTCGACCTTCGACTCAAGCGGGCAGATCACTACGAGGCGTTGAACGACATCTTTCTTGCTGCTCAGCAACTCGGGTACTCAATCGTGGAAGCTACAGTCACCGAGTGGGTGGACCAAGCAGTTGAGAGCGCGATCGTCGGTTTGCTCAGCGGTGGAGCACTGGGGTCAGCGTCCGAGAACCCTGAAATCGCGCTGGTGGCTGCGCTAATCGGGGGCCTCGCAGGCGCCGTCGCTGGATCCCGTGTGAGAAAGGTGAAGATCGCTTATCAAGTGGTACCGAGATACCCGTCAGGTTGGACCCTGAAGGAGATTCCTCAGAAGCAGCCATCTGGCCAGGGTTTTCAGCCCGGATTTTCGCCTAGCTGACAGCATGGTCATGGTATCCCCACAGTTGCGGTCACGCAATGCATTTGAGATCTGCCGCTTATAGAGACTCAGTGAAGGTTGCCAGCTCGTCGAGGTTGTCCGGCAACCGCTCGAGCACGCGGTCGCTGGCGAGTCGTCGGATGATACCCTCCTGGGAGAACCAGTAGTAAGGCGCATCAGGGTCGTCGAGGGCTGCGAGCTCGTCATAGACAGCGATTGCCTCTTCGCACTGGCTGGCGGAGAGGATGCCCGCGATCGATCTGTGCGGGTCATTGTTGATGGTTGCACGCCTGGGAAGGATCTGGTGTAGCTCGCCGAGTAGTTTGACTACTCGCTCATCGGTGACCCGGTTGGGCCAATGAAGGGCAGCCACCTGCTCGCCGCCGCGTGCACACGCGAGCATGCGGTTAAGCACCGCTACCTGAGCGTCACTGTTCCCCTGAGTTGCGAGATTCCTCTGGAGCGTCTGCGTCTGCTCCTCCGTTAGTTCCAGATCGAGAAGCCTTTCGAGCTCGGTGCGGTATCCGCGTTGTGCAAGTACTCCGACAGCATTGGCCCACCATCCGCCGTCTGTGAGCTGGCCCAATCTCTCCACAAACGCGTCGATGAACGGGGGGTCGATGCCAGGCAATGAGGCGATGTAGATCGACAGTACATGGCCGTCAGGAGCCTGCGAGATCAGCTCGAGCACGTTGGACTCGAGCTGAGGGCTGTAATGACCGGCGAGCCACCGATAGGAGTTCTGCACTAGGTCAACGAGCTGGGTAGCAGCGAAGAGCTGCAGCCAGCGTTCACGGTCCAACGGCGCATCGGCGGCCGCTCCGGCGCTGACTGCTGAAACCGCGCGAGAGTCTTCCGGCTCGTCACTGTGTACGCGTACATCGGTTAGAAGCTTGGTCGGCCACCAGGCAGCAGAGAGCTCTGCCAGACGTTGAAGCTGTGACTGCCCGAGGTTCCGAGGCCAGTCCAATTCGACGCGCCAGTGGGTCTCGTTGATGTCGCCATTGTCGATTTCACGGGTTATCCGCTCATCCATGGTTATCGAGCGCGCCGGTGACACTTCTGGTGTGGGTGTGGCGTCGACGTTCGCTAGATATGAAGCGAGCGGGCCAGTCGTTCGATGGCTGTCAGTAGCACTTGCTGGCAATGTGCTCAGCAACATTTGGATCGAACGGTTGTGAGGCTGCATTTTGGCGCGGTCACGCAGCACGTCGAGCACGACATCGGCACGGTCGGTGAGCATGTCCTGCAACGCTGGAACCGCGACGATATCCCTCGCTGAGACGCCTCTGGCGAGAATACTCTCCACAAGCTGCCGTACCTCATCCTCACTCCAAGGCTCGGAATCTGCACCAACACCGGCGCTAAGCGCGTGACGCCACAACTCTAGGTCTGATGGCCAGTGCGCTAGTAGCGAGACGACGCGCGTGCGACACATCCGTGAGAGAAGGCTGGGCAGCAGGTGACGTATCACCCGGTGATGTTTATCGGCCTCACGTGCGACGCGTTCAAGTTCATCCTGATCGGCGCCCGCCACCTCACCGAGAGCGATCACGATCTGCTCGGCGATATTGGGAACCGCATGCTCGAGAGCGTCCCAGAGCGCGGACGCCAAGTCCGAATCCTGCCACTGCCGGACAATTTCGACTGCGCGGCGAGCGACCATCCGATGGGAGTCGCTCAGCAGAGGAATAAGCCAATCGGTGTCTTGGCTACTGCCGAGAGACGACAGCGCAGTGGCCGCGTTGTAGCGATCGGACGGCGCGGGCGAGCGCGTCGCTTCGACAAGCATGTCGCGGCGCGCCTCGATAATCCCGGGCCATTTGTTACCGATCGCCATGACGGCGCGATACACGGTGCGGATCACGGTTTCGTCCATAGATGAGAACCACACTGGGTGTTGTTGATGCCAAGCCCAGATCACATCGAACGCGTCGCCGGCGTCGTCTTCGCTTCCCGAGGTGATTACGGTTCGTGCCCAGCGCAAGGGATCGAGCTCGCGCAGAATAAGCCGCTGCTCGTGAGTGCCGTTCTCCCATATGAGCTCCAACGTGAACTCGATATCGCTGCGGAGCGCTCGCCTGCCGGCGACGGTGGCCATCCCGAACTCTTCCACCGCATGCTTGAGGTCGTGGCTGCTGAGCACTGTGTGCGCGCACAGTGCCTCCTGCATCGTCTTGCGGGGAAAGCTCGCTAGCCCTGGAAGCTCAGCCAGCAGACTCGCGCGTATCAGCTGCTCACGTAGCGATCGAGCCTCAAGCTCGCCGGTGCCAATCACATCAGCCAGCTCGCTCACGGTCGCGTCGGTACGTCCGCGGAACTCGAGCCCGAGGGCGAGGCGTTTCAGCCAGCCGAAGACATCGCCGTCGATGGCCTGTTTGGTCGCCTCCTTCTGTGCACCTTCGCGCTGTACATCGACCAGGAGGTCGAGAGGCCGCTCGAGCGGTGCTCCGTCTGGATCGAGCAGTCGATCGGCTGCTGCGGCTGCAAACAGCGGGATGCTCACGATGTCCTCGAAGCCTCCGGCCTGCTCAAGTCGCTCAAGCTTGTCGGGCGGTACCCCTCGGCCTTTGAGATACTCGTTTACCCACGAGCGGCTTGGCCAGATCCGAAAGGCCTCAAAGCCGGCGTCAATCAGGGCCTGGCTGTCCATGATAGGCCTTGACGTGATGACCCATCGGTGTTGGTCCCAACGCTCACTCGCCTCGATGACTGCAGCTGCCACATCTGGCTGTAGGGTGCCTGTGACCTCGTCGAGGCCGTCGAGCAAGAAGAGAAATCCGCTGTCATCGAGTGACTCCCGCGTGGGTACGGCAACATCTGGTCGCCCCGAGCGGCCGTCGGGCAGCGCCTTTGCCACGGCAAGCTCCGGCGGGGCGTGCGAATCCAAATGTGCTGCCACTTCCTTGAGTGTGACCACGACGGCCGGAGGTGAATTGGGATCCCGCGCCAGGTAATGCAGTAGCTCAGTCTTACCCATACCGGGTGAAGCGAGTACAAGCGATCGTGAAGCTGCGATAACCGCATCTGGCTTTGAGAGCGGGTTTCCCCAGTCGTAGTCAGCGCCGAAGGTTAGGCGATCCAACTCTTCACGGTCGGTGTCCGGGGCACACTCGATCAGTCCTGGTGCTAGATAGCCGGGCGGTGGACTGTCGATGCGCTTGGAGATAACCCCCGAGACCGGATCGGCGCGGGGGGCAAGTAGAAGAGCGGCCTTGAGAACGAAGTCGTGCTCGGGTTCGTCATAGGTAAGTACGGTGAGCAATCCCGTGCTCTTCAACGTTTGTAGGTGCTCGGCTCGCTGTTCGGCATCATCGCGCGTGATTAGCAGGAACTGGGGTGGTACCTCGGACATACGGCTTGCGAGGAACGCGAGGACTGACTCGAGAGCAAGCTCGCCTGGTCCGAATCGAAACCCGAGGTAGAGAACGGGCTGCTGGGCCAGCAGACTCGCGAGAGCCGTTTGATAGGCCGGATCGGAGCTTTGAGTCAGTGTGCTCTTACCCGGCAGTACCAAAGGACCGGAGCCGGTCACCATCCCATGTGCATGGATAACCGCGACCTCTCCGAGGGGACGCGGCAGCAGCGGCTGGGCACTGGTCCGTTCATAGGATTGGGGAATCAGGCCGGCTTGCCGCACCGATTGCTCGATCGCGTCGTCGTAGTTGGTGGTGAGGATGCGGCGGCCAGGGCATCCGGCCAGGGCGGTGAGCGTCGGTGTCGCGCTCACCGTCAGCTCCCCGATTACCGTTCGGACAAGCTCTTCGGTTGGCGCAATCCCGATCTCGGCTTCGAGTGCCGATGTGATGTCCACCAAGTCCGCTGGGAGCGATTCATCCAAGCCTCCTCGGTCCCGCAGAAGCGCGGCGAGCCCTGACGCCGGCGGGACACCGGCTTCGACGGCGAGGCCTGCTCCGATGAAGGGAAGAACAGGGTTGCCGACAAGGGCGCGCAACTCTTTCGGAAGACTCATTCAAGGAGCGTAACCCGTAGCAGGGGCGCTCCAGGTCTTGCTGGTCGCTCCCATTCTGAGGCATCGCTGACGGGATCGAAAGAGCGCTTGACTAATCTGAGTAGTCGTCAGCGGCTGTAGACCACAGCGCCAGTTAAGCGGTCTTGGGTTGGGTTCCCGGTTCGCGGCCGGTGCCGGGGAGTGCTCTGGCTTGGAGTAGCTGGTGCAGGCCGTGTGG
>Ga0302180_10002737_pt1 | contig 13646 bp, 7 predicted proteins | sample I_Palsa_E3_2_FD_200575 | JGI IMG/M metagenome (GOLD analysis project Ga0302180, IMG submission 200575) | Peat permafrost microbial communities from Stordalen Mire near Abisko, Sweden - I_Palsa_E3_2 | ecosystem: Environmental > Terrestrial > Soil > Palsa > Peat permafrost | place: Sweden: Abisko... | reverse complement strand
TCGCACGTGGAGATTTCCTTGCTCCAGTCGTAGCTGAACCCGAATCGCTTTAAAACTTTCTTAAATTCCGCGATATTCTGGCGCGTCCAGTCGCGTGGATGGATGCCGCGGTCGATCGCCGCGTTCTCTGCCGGCAATCCGAAGGCGTCCCAGCCCATCGGGTGAAGCACGTTGAAGCCGCGCATCCAGCGGTACCTCGCCACTGCGTCGCCGATGGTGTAGTTGCGCATGTGGCCCATGTGCATCGTGCCCGAGGGGTACGGCAGCATCTCGAGCATGTAGAATTTCGGGCGCGAAGAATCGGGATTTGCCAGGAACGCGTCCTGCTCCTCCCAGACTTTCTGCCACTTGGCTTCAATAGCGCGTGCGTCGTACTGGCCCAATGTCCATGTCCTCGACCGAAGAGATATCAACCGCCAAAATTGCGCATGCTGCAAATCCGTGCCGGCTTGAAAGCCGGCGCCACAATTGCCGTTACTTACGTTTCCGTCGCCGCGCGCTACTCGATTTCGTACGAACAGATGGCTTGCGCGTGTTCTTCTTGGCGCTGCTTTTAGGGCGCGGCTTGTGCCACGACTTGCGCCCGCCCCCGGCAGGAACGGGCTGGCCGAGCAGCTTCCAAAGCGCCGCCACGTTTCGACGGTCATCGCCCGGCTTGTCGATTGGCGTCTCGAGTATGAACGCGCGCGCAGCCAAATGCTGGTGGTTCAATATCCGAGCGAACGCTTTGAGACCAATCTTGCCTTTGCCGATGTGCTCGTGCCTGTCAACTCGCGAACCAAATGCTGCTTTCGAATCATTCACGTGAATCACGTGGACGTTGCCCAGTCCAACCGCAGCCTCGATCCGCTCCAGCGTCCGCTCGAGCTCGGCCTCGCTGGAAATATCGTGGCCCGCCGCAAAAAGGTGCGCAGTGTCAATGCACACGCCCATCGGCAGATCGCGGCAAAGATCGAGAATCGCCTTCAACTCGCTGAACTGAGAGCCTACCGAGCTTCCCTGCCCCGCTGTGTTTTCGAGAAGAATTCGCAGGTCGCCGATCTTCAGCCCGCGCACGGCTTGACGCAATCCATCCCCGATGGCCGCAATCGCGTCGCTCGGATGCGATCCGCAGCAAGAGCCCGGATGCGCCACTAGAAAATCCGCGCCCAGCGCCAGCGCGCGAACGATCTCGCCGTGAAACGCCTGCACGGAACGCGTGCGCAGAACGCGATCGGGGGAAGCCAGATTGATGAGGTAATTGTCGTGAATAACCAGCGGTCCAAGACCCAGTTGCCGGCGCCTCTCGCGGAACCTCGCTGCGTCCGCGGCCGCAAATCGCGAGTTGTCGCGGTCGCCCGGCCACATACGCGGGCTCGCCGAAAAAATCTGCAGCGCATTTGCGCCGAGGCCGTGGGCGATTTCAAGCGCGCCGGATATATCTCCCGCTATGGATGTATGGATTCCAACCCTAACGCTGCCGTCTTTCCAGGCAGGAATTTCAGGCGGTGGCAGAGGTTCCGGACGGTATTCGTCGGCGTCGTCATACAGGAGTTGAGAGGGTGCTGTAGTGTGTTGTTCTTCCGCCATTCCCTCAGGATGTCCCGGAAAGTGCGGCCGATGGAGGCGAGAACCGCGAGCTCTTTCGCCGCCGGCCTATGTAGAACTAAACCATCTTAGCGGAATTCTCTGAATGCCGCAAATTGGCTGCTTCGGCGTCGCGCGCTCGATGGCGCACGAATCAGAGTCAGCGAGCAGGCTTCAGCAGTATGCATCCGCCAATGAGCGACAAAATTCCCGCGGCGACGGCCGCGACGAACACCAATACGAATACAGGATTGCGAAAATCGGAAGCGGAAGCGTGATGGACGTGGTGCTGCAGCAGGTGCGCAAACGCCAGCGTCGTGAATAGAATTGAAACTCCGCAACAGATTCTCAATATTTTCATCGCCGTCTCCGCTTACTCGAATCGTGGACACTGCGGATGATCGTGCCGCCGCGCATCGTTGTCAAACAGTAAGTCAAATCGTGTCGCCACCAAAAATCGGAGAGTGCGGAGTATTCGAAGGAGTGTCGCCAACGCGAATTCCGCTCACGCTCATCTCACTACAAAAATCTCGACTCTATTCGTGGCGGAGGGCCACCATCGGATCAACGCGCATGGCGCGCCGCGTCGGCACGTATGACGCCGCCATCGCCACGAGCGCCAGTAAAATTGCCACCCCGCCAAAGGTCAACGGATCCGTCGGGCGCACTCCGAAGAGCAAATTTGAAAGTAAGCGCGTCAACACCAATGCCAACGGGATGCCCACCGCCAGGCCAAGCAACAGAAGTTTTGCAGATTGCGAAAGAATCAGCCATAGGACGCTTCCGCGAGTTGCGCCCAGTGCCATGCGAATTCCGATTTCGTGCGTGCGGTACGACACCGAATAGGAGATCACGCCGAAAATTCCCGCCGCCGCTAGCACCAGCGTGAGCACCCCAAAGAGTCCGAGCAGCATCGTGCGAAATCTTGGCTGCGCCACCGACGCCGAAATACTCGCCGCCATCGAAGTGACGTTACTCACTGGCAGATCCTTGTCAATCGAAGCAACGTCTCGACGAATCGTCGCCGCCACGCTCGACGCGTTCAAGGTTGTCCGCACGACGATGTCCGTCCCCCAAAACGGCGCCTGCGCAAACGGCACGTACATCATCGCACCTGGCTCCTGGTGCAACGCAACGTCCCGCACGTCACCGACGACTCCGACTATCTCTCGCGAAATGCCATCGTGCGGCGGAAACGCGAAGACAAGCCGTTTCCCAATCGGGTCTTCCTTCGGGAAATAGTGATGCGCGAAACCTTCGCTGATCAACGTCACCGGCGGCGCGGACATCGAATCTTCCTGCGTGAAATTGCGTCCTCTCAGCAGTGCTATTCCCATCACATGAAAATACCCGGGGCTCACTGCAACGTAATCTGCAGTGCGGTCCGCGCCCTTCGTGACCGGAGGAATGCCATCGATCTCGAAGCCCAGATTCACATTGTCATCCGCAAGCGGAAGCGGCGCGGCCAAGGCAGAATCCTGAAGGCCGGGCTCGGCTTGGATGCTCGTAAGCAACTGGTCGGTGAAGGCCGTCCATTGTTGCGGCGTCGAATATTCGAATTGAGGCAACGAAACGTCAGTCTTCAGAACGTGCAGAACGTCGAATCCTGGACTCACCGCGGTAAGGGTCAGGAAGCTGCGGACAAGCAATCCTGCCGCAACAAGCAGGATCATCGCCAGCGCGATTTCCGTTACCGCCAAGAAATTGCGCGCGCGCTGCCGGCCCCGGCTTTGGTTCGAGCGGCCGCTACCCTCTCTCAGCGTAACCTGTAAATCGGAATCCGCAGCGAAAAGTGCGGGCGCCAGGCCAAAAATAAGACTCGCGGCCACCGACAGCAGCAGCGCAAAACCCATCACCCAGACATCAACACGAATCTCCTGCGCCCGAGGCAATCCCGGTGGAATCATCGCGGTCAAACCGCGCACGCCCCAATACGCGAGACATATGCCCAACGCGCAACCCAGTATTCCGAGGACGGCGCTCTCGGTAAGCAATTGGCGAACGATGCGCGCGCGCCCGGCGCCGAGCGCAATTCTAACTGCGATCTCTTTTGCGCGCGCAGTCGCTCGCGTCAAAAGCAGATTCGCGATATTGGCGCACGCGATCAAGAGAACCAGCCCCACGCAACCCAAGAGCACCAGCAGCGCGGTCTTCACATCTCCGACGGATTCCTGCAGCAGCGGAGTGATACGGACTGTCCAGCCGGCATTCTCCGCGGGAAATTCCTTGCCGAGCCTCGCGCAAATCGCATCCATCTCCGCCTGGGCCTGCGCCACGGTAACGCCGGGCTTCAGCCGACCCATGACCGGAAGAAAATGTCCCGTGCGCCGCGCCATAAAAGTACTGAAGAGCGGGTCTTGTACGAGTGGTATCCAGACATCTTTACGCTCGTCGAAAAATGGGGACCGGAAATCCGAAGGCATGACCCCAATAACCGTGAACGGGCGCTTGTCGAGCGTGATGGATTCTCCGATGATCTGCGGATTCGCTGCGAAGCGCTCGCGCCAGAAATTCTCGTTCAGTATCACCACCGGCGGCGCGCCTTGCCTGCCATCTTCAGGGAAAAACGTACGCCCCGAGAGTGGCTTGGCCTCCAAAAGAGCGAAGAATTCTGGCGTGGCCGCAACGATCTTCACGGTTGAAGGCTCGCCGCGCCCGGTAAGAGTCAATTCGTGAAAGGTGGTTCCGGCAAGCTCGCTGAAGACGTGATTCTGCGCGCGCCACTCTTCGTAATTTGGGTACGAGACGCCGGTCTCCTTGACGTCCAGTTGCGGATTCGTCTCGAACACGGTGACCAATTGCCGGGGATGCCCGTAAGGCAGCGGCTTCAACAGCACTGCATAAACGACGCTGAAGATTGCCGTATTAACTCCGATCGCTAGCGCTAGAGTTCCGATGGCGATCGCAGTGAATCCGGGCGATTTGCCGAGTGTACGAAGCGCATAGCGAACGTCCTGGACTAAAGCGTTAAAAAAGTTTACGCCCCGCGCTTCGCGACACTCTTCCCTGGTTCGATCAATGCCCCCGAACTCGAGCCGCGCGCGGCGCATCGCTTCCGCCTTCGGCACGCCGCCGCGAACCAAATCTTCCGCATATGCCTCGATGTGAAAACGAAGCTCCGCGTCCATCTCATCGTTCATGCGCGACCGCCGCAAAATCGCCTGAGTCCACGACCGAACACGCGCCCGCAAACTCACACTTCCTCCATTGATGCCGGCATAACACCTGCGATATCGCTGAACACGATCACGGCTGCATCTCTCCTAGAAAGACTAGGAGTATAATAATTCCAGCGACTCGGATTTGCAACCGAGGCACATCGGAAACCTCGAATTTTAATTTCCGTCCGTGTCCCTGTAGCTCACGTCCCCCGTGCGACGTAGTCGCGCCGAGACGTGAGGCTCTTCCCGCCCAAATCTGCACGGCCCAGGCCCAACACACCGTCCATCGACTGCGAAACAAATCAAGAATCGTCACACTCTCCGGAATTCTGTAGCATAATCCCGCTCCAGACGGAGAACTGCCAATGACTATGCTATTCGTATTTCTGATTGGAGTGCTCACAGGGCTGCGTTCACTGACACCCACAGCGGCCACCTCTTGGGCCGCACGCGCAGGCTGGCTGAAACTCAGAAGTCCGCTTCTATGGATCGGTACGACACCCGCCGCCATCGTTCTCACACTCCTGGCGCTCGTCGAGCTGGTCGCGGACAAGCTGCCTACGACTCCGAGCCGCACCGCGCCTCCGGGCCTGATCGCACGCGTCGTGCTGGGCGGACTGTCAGGCGCATGCATAGCTATGGCCGGCGAAATGGGAATCCTCACCGGCGCTTTACTCGGAATTGTCGGCGCACTCGTAGGAACTTTCGGCGGGTATCAGGCGCGAACTCGGCTCGTGAAAGCGATGCGCACACCCGACTTCGTCGTTGCGCTCGTCGGGGACCTCGTTTGCATCGGCGGTTCGCTCTGGATCGTGTCGCGATTCTAGCCGTAATCGCCAGACGAAATTGTCGTGCGGCATCATCTGTCTTACGGCATCATCGGCGCGTCGAAGATCAAGCCGCCGCCGCGAGTCATGTGGATTTGCAGGCGCGTCCCCCATGAAGTAGACTTTTTGCCTTACTGGCACGAGGAATCGTTCGCTGCACACGGCGACCCGCCAGTGCCGGATGCCGCTCCCAATCTTGCGAATCGAGGATTTAACAGCCAATGCTCGTTGTGATGCAAGCCCATGCCACAGACGAACAGGTGCGCGCGGTCTGCGAACGTATCGAAGCGTTGGGCTACAAAGCGCATCCCATTCCCGGCTCAGTCCGCAGCGCAATCGGAATCACGGGCAATACGGGTATCGTAGACCTCGGCACACTCGAAAGCATGGCAGGCGTTGCCGAATGCATCCCGGTCAGCAAGCCCTACAAGCTGGTCAGCCGCGAAATTAAACCGGAAAATTCAGTCATTCGCGTTCCGACTCCGCTCGGCGACGTCACATTTGGCGGCCCCGCCGTGGCGATCGTCGCCGGACCATGTGCGGTCGAAACCGAAAAGCAGGCATTCGCCATCGCCGAAGCCGTGAAGAATTCCGGTGCCAGGCTTTTCCGCGGCGGTGCGTACAAGCCGCGGACATCTCCCTACAGCTTTCAAGGTCTCGGCGAGCCAGGTCTGAAAATTCTTGCAGCGGTGCGCGATCGTTTCGGCCTGGGCATCGTCAGCGAAGCAATTGACAACGAGAGCCTCGATCTTGTGGAGCGCTACGCTGACGTGATTCAAATCGGCGCCCGCAACATGCAGAATTTCTCGCTTCTGAAGCGCGCAGGACGAGCGAAGAAACCCGTGCTGCTGAAGCGCGGCATGTCCGCGACGCTCGATGAATTTCTGATGGCCGCCGAATACATCATGGCCGAGGGTAATTACGACGTAATTCTGTGCGAGCGCGGCGTGCGCACTTTTTCCGATCACACGCGCAACACCCTCGACCTCAGCATGATCCCGGCCGTGCAACGCCGCAGCCATTTGCCCATTGTCGTTGATCCGAGCCACGGCACCGGCCGTCGAAATAAAGTCTTGCCGCTTTCGCGCGCGGCGGTTGCCGTCGGCGCGGACGGAATTCTCATCGAAGTCCACAACGACCCCGAGCGCGCGCTTTCCGACGGCATGCAATCCATCGTGCCCGAGGAATTCGCGCAGCTCATGGCTGAAGTGCGGCAGATCGCCGGCGTGCTCAATCGCTCGCTCAACTGAACCGCTCTTGAAAAAGCGCCGCCTTAATTATCGCGTCGTCATTCCGCTCGGAATTCTCGCGCTGGCAGGGCTTCGCTTGCTTTTGCTTGAGCGGCTTCCCGCATATCTGCGGCCCGGCTTGCGCCTCGATGCCTACGTCGCAAACACTGCCGACGGCACCGTCACCGCGATCGATCTCGTGAAACTCGTGCCGGTGGCAACGATTACCGTCGGCGCGGAGCCGAGCGGCGTGCGCGCTCACCCGGCGCGCGACGAAATTTGGGGCGTCAGCTCAGACGCCGGCGCAGTGTGGGTAATCGACACTCGATCGAACGCTGTCGTCGCCCGCATTCCCGTTGGCGGCGCTCCTTTCGCCCTCGATTTCTCGCCCGACGGGCGCCGAGCCTACGTCGCCGCTTCCGCCTCAAATTCAATCGCAGCCATCGATTGCGCCAGCCGCCGCATCGTGGCCCGCGGACGCGCCGGACGCACCCCCTGGATCGCGCGGCTCACTCCCGACGGAAAGACGGTAGTCGTCTCCAATCGCGATGACGCCACGGTATCGCTCCTCGACGCGAACTCTCTTGCGCCGCTCGCCGTCGTTCCTGTGGCGCCGCGGCCCGAGCAAATCGCAATACTGCCCGACAGCTCAAAAGCGTTCATCACTTCCGGCGGCTCGAGCCAAGTGGCAGTCGTGGACCTCCGGCGCCGAGTCTTGCTCGCCAATCTCGACATCGGCGGCATCCCGGACGATCTCGATCTGAAAGGCGACGGTGGCGAGCTTTACATCACAATGGCGGAAGCGCACGGCCTGGTGATCGTGAACACGCAGACGAACGACGTCGCCGAGTTCCTGCTTCTAGGCATGGCGCCGACTGCGGGCGCGCTCGCGTCCGATAATTCGGTGTTCTACGTTTCAGACTCGATGGCCGGGCACGTGGTTCCGATTGCAATTGATCAGCGCCGCGTCGCGCGCCCGATCCAAGTCGGGCAGCGGCCCGGGCAATTGGCGCTCACTCCCGGCGACGATATGCTGCTTGTCGTGGACACGCAATCGAACGACCTCGCCGTCGTGCGCACAGCAACCAGCGGTCTGATCACGCTGATTCCCGTCGGGCAGCGCCCGCGCGATATCGCCATAAAAATGTTTTGAAATTGTCGATCGCCGGCACCTGGCAACGACGCGCCCGTCGCCTTCCGTCGCGCATCGCGTCATTGCACGTCGAGAGTAAGCTGCACGGTACGCGATACGCCCTGAACTGATCCGGTCACAGTCAACGTGTATATGCCGGCGGGCGTGCCCACCGTCGAAGTAGTTTGCGCCCCTCCACCACTCCCCCCGCCGCAGCCAGCCAATATAAATAGCACCGCGATGCACAGAGCAGGAATAGCCGCGAGGGCGCGAATCCGCGATGATCTCCTCGCAGCGAACCCTCCTGCGATTATTACAACAATCGCCATCAATCCAATCGCATAAAGAGGAAACAGGAAAATCTTGCGCCCAAAGCTTTGCAAATTGCCCCTCGGCGTGCCGCGAAATATTGGGCCAATCCACGACGTACTCGCCGCAGTCGTGGCCACGCTCACCATGAATCCGACGGGAGAAGTGCCCGCAATATTCACGGACGGTTGCGAAATCGAGCACGTCGCCAATGCCGGCGCGCCACTACACGCCAGATTCACCGCACCCGTAAATCCTCCGAGTGGCGAAACCTGCAAATTGTAATTCGCCGTTTGCCCCGCAGTCACAACGACGGACTGCGGGTCGCCAGGAGTAACTCCGATCGAATAATCCACCGCCGCCCCGCTGAGCGCCATCGTCTGCGGCGAATTCAGCGCGTTGTCAGCGATATACAGCGTGGCCGCACGCGCCCCCGAAGCTTGTGGCAGAAACGCCAGGTTCACGGTGCATGCAGCGGCGGCTGAAATCATATTCGTGTGCTGCGCGTTATCCACACACGCGCTAGTCTGCTGAAAATCCCCCGGATTTGCGCCCGACAACGTCAAACTCGAAATAGACAACGCTCCATTCCCCGTGTTCGCAATAGCGATTGGCATCGGCGCGCTACTCGTGCCGACAAGCTGCGCGCTAAACGACGGACTAGTTCCCGGCAACGCCACGCTCGGCACAAGACCCATTCCCGACAGCGTGACAACCTGGGGACTACCGGCGACGTCATCTGTGAGCGACAACGTCGCCAACCGAGAGCCGCCCGCGGTCGGCTGAAAAGTGATTGAAACGGTACAGGGTATCGGGGAGACGTTCAGAGTTTCGGGACAGTTGTCTAATTCAACGAAATCGCCGGGGAATGCGCCCCCCAACGTGGCTCCTGAGATCTGAATCGGTACGCTCCCGTTGTTAAGCACCGAAACTACTTGCGCCAAATCAGGAATTTGCAGCGTCTGCGGCGAAAATCCAATGCTCGTCGGCGACACCGAGATTGACGGCCGAGCTCCGCCTGTGCCCGATAGCGGCACAGTCTGCGGCGAACCGGACACATTATCCGAAAACGAAATCGCAGCCGACTGTGCACCGGTAGAGTCAGGCGTAAACGTCACACTCACACCGCATTGTGCGCTCGCGGCTATCGTTCCGCCGTTCGTTGGGCAATTCGTTCCCGATACAATAGAAAATTCCGACGCATTGATTCCCGCGAGCGAAATCGTGCTGAGCTGCAGCGGCAGGCTCCCAGTGTCTTTCAGCGTAACGGTTTCCGGAGCACTTGTCGTGCCCACTGTTTGCGAAGGAAACGTGAGCGACGTGGGCACTAGACTTGCGGCCGCGGATGGCGGTACGCCCGTCCCCGAAATCTGGACTATTTGAGTCGTGGCTGCATTTCCCACGTTATCGGTGATTTGAAGCTGCACGTTAAAATTCCCAGTCGTCTGCGGAGCGAACTGAATTGCGATCAAGCAACTCGTTCCCGGCGGTAAGGGAGCCGAGCAGGAGCTCGACACGTGAATGGTAAATTGCGACACGTCAGGACCGGTGAGTTCGAAAGTCGAAATGGTTAGCGCCAGGTTGCCTGAATTGGTCAGTGTAACCGTCTGTTGGAGGCTGGCGGTCCCTTGGGGTTGGTTGCCGAAGGATAGGTCCTGTGGAGTCGGTGAACCTAACGGCTCTTCTCCGGTACCCACCAGAATGACCGTCTGCGGGCTGCCAACTGCGTTATCAGTAAAGCTGATCGAGGCGGATTCCGCGCCGGCAGTCGACGGCGAAAACGCCACTGTGATCGAGCAGTTCGCTCCAGCCGCAAGCATCTGCGGCGAAATCGGGCAATTACTCGATTGCGAAAAATCGCTAGCGTTCGTACCGACGATCCCCAGGCTGCTAATTTCAAGCGGCACCGTCCCGCCGTTAGTCAAGATGCTGAGTTCCGGGGGATTTGTGCTGCCGTCGAGCTGATTGCCAAAATTCAACTCGGGCGCATTGAACTCCACAATCGGCCCCGCATTCGCGTCCTCGGCGAGCGCCACGAGGAAGGCATCGGGCAGCGGCGGCGATTCCTGGCAGCTCGCGCACACCGGCTGAACTCCCGTTTGCGGATTTCCCGCGAGAGGAAAATCCGGCGAGGTCGTGCTGCCACTCACAAAAACGCTGCCGCCGGCCGTTGCGGCGACGCCATTCGCCTGCGCATCGTTGCGGCCACCGAGAAGCGTGGAATATAAGAGCGACGCAAGTCCAGATTGCGTCGTATCGAATTTAGCGACGAACGCGTCACTCGTGCCGCTAAAAGACTGCAAAGTTTGAGACGTCGGAAAATTAGGAGATGTGGTATGCCCGGCGACATAAACTGCATTTTCGCCGAGTGCAACTACGCCGAGCGCCGAATCGCTCCCGCTTCCACCGAAATACGTCGCGTAATTGAGCGACGTCACTCCCGCTGACGACTGGCTAACGACGGCGAGAAATCCATTCGAAGAGCCGTTGAGCGTCATTTGATACCCCGAAATCGTCGGCGAATTAACGATGTTGGACGATTGCGTGGTTCCGGCAATATAAGAGTTGGCAGGAATCGCGCCATCGACGGCCACGCCTAATGCCTGATCCGAGCCGCTGCCTCCAAGAAACGTGGAGTAGACGAGATCCGCCGTCCCAAGCCCCTTCGGGCTGAAGCACATCAAAAAGCCATCAAACGCGCCTCCGCCGTATGTGGTTTGGAAGCCGTTTGTCGTCGGAAACCCGGTGCCGGGCTGCGACGTGAATCCGGCAACGTAGACCTGGCCAACAAGATCGACGGCGACTCCCGTCACGCCCACTTGCACTGGCTCGAACAGATTCGGGTCACCCCCCGTATCGGTGTACGGATATCCGTCAATCCCCAGGTAGGTGAGATAGGTCAATGTGCCGGACGAACTGTAAACGGCGAGGAAACCATCATTGCTGCCGGCTTCAGCGGCACCGTTGAGCACATTTCCGCCACTGCCGAAAGTTCCCTGATAAGCGCCCGAGGTAACCGGAAGATTCGTCGAAGTCGTGTCGCTCGCAACGATCACATTCCCGCTCGGGGCAAAAGCGACGCCGGCGTCACTAGGCGTTTGAGTCGCCTCGGAGCCATTGCCGGCGAGAAGCGTCGAGAAGAGCAGCGAGCTCCCTCCCGTGCCGAGTTCGGAAAGCGCGAGCGCATTCGCCGATGTGCCTATAGAAGACTTGTCCGTGACCGGATAGTCCGTCGAAGTCGTAGCGCCGGCAATCGCTACATCACCGACCGAGTCCACCGCCAGCTGTCCGCCGTATTCCGTGCCACTGCCGCCAATGAAAGTGAGATAGACAAGCGACGACGCGCCCGTCTGCGCCGGATCAATCTTCGCAACGAAGAAATCAGGCCCCGCTCCCGTTCCAGGCAAGGGGTTCCCTGCCTCGAAAAATCCGGCAGGCTCTGCCGTGCCCGCGAGATAAACTTTCCCGCTCGAATCGACCGCAACACCGCTCGCTGAATCCGCGCCAGAGCCGCCGAGAAACGTCGTGTACGTGAGCGAAACAGACGGGTCGATGATCAGCGCATGAGAATGATCGTATCGCGGCACGCGAAATGAAATCATTCCACGGCGACCGATGGCGTACCCGCCGGCGATGCCTACCCTGTTCCCGGCAATCTCCTGGTAGATCGAAGGCTTGTGCAAACGAAGAGCCGCCACTCCAGTCCGCGCAACAATATCGCCGTCCGCACCGAGCTCGACTCTGCTCCGTCCGCGCAGGCGAAAATGCAGCCGCCGCAAATCTGCGTGTGGCGCCGCAACGAAATCGAGTTCGATTCCGTCGGCGCCGCTGCGAGCGATGCAATCAATCCTCGGTGCAATCTCTCGCTCTCGCACCGATTCAAACATCGAGACATCCGTGCGCCAGCGCATCGAATCGCGCCCGATAAAATAATTCGCTCGCCCGGCAAGAAGTCCCGCGCCATCCCAGCGCGAGCCTTCCGATTTATTTGGAAACTCGATCCCCAGCGGCCGCAACCGCACAGAGAGTTTTGCGGCGGATGATCCCGTCTGGTTTGGCAGGATGACGATGCCGCCGCTTTCGAACGAAAACGAAGTGTCTCGACCGCGCGCCAGAAACTGCGTGCGCCGCGGGAATTGCCCTTGATTCCGTTCGAAAACCACCGGAAGCACAGGCTTTTGCGCCCGAGCGCGAGGACCGCTTGCCGACGCAGGCAAAGCGCGCGCCACGCTTGCAGCGTCATGAGAATCAGAAATCGCAAAAGCGCCCAAAACAAAAATGGAGGAGCAGGCAATAGCGAACAACCGTCTTCGTTTCATTAGGCCCTCGACCCGGCAAGAAACGCCTGCGGGGCGGGCTCGACTTGAATCGAGCCAAATTCCGTTTTGTTGACACACAACGCCTGAGAAGGAGCGCGAGGAATTTGCCGCTGACGTGACGCAAAGTCAACGCGCAGAGCGGTGAATGATTACGTAGGTGAAGTTACGGAGAAGTTCAAGCTAGACAGTTCATGCCTGATTTTGCGAGCCCTACTCGACCGGCCACGCATATGCCACGTCGCCCAATGGAATTTCGAGATAGCCTTCCGCGGGCAAAACGTCCACCGGCAAACCGCTGTCCCATATCGCGACACCGAGGAGAAGCGATCGCCGCCCCTTGATATCGAAAAGTTTCTTTTCAAACGAGACCTCAACGGTCTTGCCAAAAGCGGCCTTCGCAAATTCCGCGGGATTCAGAAAGCACATTCCGCCTTGCTCGAGCCTCACCGATCCGAGCTTTCCGTCGCGGACCGCGAGTGTCAACCGCGTCTCGCGCGCATCCCATAAGGTGATGCGAACCTCAAATTCTTCAAATGCGGCAAGCGTTTCCGGAATGAGATCGAGCCGCAGATAGAGATGCTCATCGTCAAAGCCGAAAAGCAAATCGTCAATGACAAACATGCGCCCGTGCATCGCGCTCGAACGCCGCTCCGCAGCGTAATATCCCGCGCCCAGCCATTCGAAGTATGACGACTCCCGGCCGTCCACAATCACTTGCAGATAATCCGACGGGCTCTCGCGCTTCACCACCGTTGTCAAATGCTTAATGGGCTGCGAAAGCGAGTCCGGCGCGTCCTCGCCAAGAGCGGCGTAAACTGCCGAGAGATGTTTCCGAAATAGCGCATCGAATTCCGCGTCGTTTGCCGTGCTGTGTTCGGGCCCGAACCACCAGAACCAATCGCTGCCCTCCGCCGCTAGAATCGACTCGAACGCGCGGTCGAGCGCCTCCGCGCCGGGTGCCGCGGGCGCCTTGAGCTTCGCTTCTCCCGCGGCCCGCGCATAAACTTCACGCGCTTCCCCCAGCATCTCCCACGCGCGCACGTCTTCGGCATCGCCAATCCACACGTCGAAATTCGCGTTTATCCACGATGCCGGGAAAATTG
>Ga0302180_10002736_pt1 | contig 13651 bp, 11 predicted proteins | sample I_Palsa_E3_2_FD_200575 | JGI IMG/M metagenome (GOLD analysis project Ga0302180, IMG submission 200575) | Peat permafrost microbial communities from Stordalen Mire near Abisko, Sweden - I_Palsa_E3_2 | ecosystem: Environmental > Terrestrial > Soil > Palsa > Peat permafrost | place: Sweden... | reverse complement strand
GACAGGCTGTTCAACGCATTCGCAATCACGGCGTTGGCCATGGGGCTCGCCTATCTGATCTACGATAAAATCACCGAAAGCAAGATCGTCCTGATGTTCTACATGCTCATCCTGTTCGCAAGCTTGCTGGGGTATTACTTCGTTCAGACCAAACACTGGTTCGGAAAATACCTGTCATACCGCGCGCTGGCAGAAACGCTGAGGGTTCGGTTCTATCTGGCCGTGGCGGGCGTGGATCGGCGCATGCATAGCAGGGAGCTGATCGAGCTCACAGGAATCTACCGGTTCGCTGGCTTTGGGTGGATAAGCTTCGTGCTCGATTCCATCGAATCCGCGGCGGTCAGCGCCGGCGATGCGGGAGAGAATTACGCTCTGCGGGCGGCCCTCGTCGAGCAAAACTGGATCGAGGAACAATATCGGTACTTTATACGCAAAGTCGCCACCATGGAGCGGCACAGCTTCTGGGTAGGGCGACTGAAAAGTAGTGTGTTCATTGCCGTCCTGATCGAGCTTTTGGCGATGTTCATGTTCGGCGGCGCGTTGCATAGCATCGACGCGCGTACCGGCCTGCCATTTAAAAACGTGCTGAGTTTTTGTACTGGCAGTCTGGCCGTGACGCTCGGCGTTTGGGAACTACGCCAGAACAAGATGGCCGTGCAGGAACTGCTTTGGCAGTATCGCAACCAGCTGCGCCAGTTTCAGCAGGCACGAAGACAGCTTCAGCGCACGACAATTCGAGCCAGGCGCGATGCCATCGTCGAGCAACTAGGCGAGAACTCCTTGATGGAAATCTACCTGTGGGCGATTCACCGCTATCATCGGGAACACGCGCCGCCTACGGCGCCCTGAGCGCAGGCCGTGGGCGCCTTTGTCCTCCACGCCTCAGTTTGATATATTCACACGGAGAAAATCCTGCATCGAATTGCATGCGAATCGCGACGAGGGGCCCAAGAAATGGAGATGGCGGTTCATGAGCTGGAGTCCGGAATCCTGGGTATCAATCTCTCCGGTCGGATGGACATCGTTGGCACTCAACAGATCGATTTGAAATTCAGCGCGCTAACCTCAACGCGCCGAGCGCAGATTCTGGTTGACCTGTCCAACGTCACTTTTATCGCGTCGATTGGAATTCGAACCCTGATCGTCAACGCGAAGGCCCAAAAGCTGCGCGGCGGTTCCATGGTGCTGTACAAGCCCAGCGATCAGGTCGAAGAGGTTCTCAGGGCAACCGGGATTCAGGCAATCGTTCCGATTGCACACGATCTTGACGCGGCGCGCGGGGCATTTGGCTCTGCCTGATACGGCTGCGTCGGCGCGGCGCCGCAATGGCAACCGAATCGTCCTCGCAGCTCCTGATCCAGGCGACCTTCGAGCAGTTGCGCGAACTGGAACACTGGGTCGCACAGCTGGGAGCGGAGTTTCTTCTGTCGCCCTCTGTGGTGCATCACATTGATTTATGTCTGACCGAGCTGGTAAGCAACCTTATCCACTACGGCTATCCCGACGGAAAGCCCGGCATGGTCAGGATCCGCTTCTGGCGTGAACCCGAACGAATCGTCATTCGCGTCGAGGATGATGGCACCCCGTTTGACCCAACCGCCTATGTGTCGGCTAGCCTGCCCACCTCACTGGCCGAGGCGGACACCGGGGGCAGAGGAATCAGGCTGGTGCGGCATTTCGCCGATGAGGTGCATCACCTGGGGTCCGCCAGCGGAAATCAGCTGACGCTGGTGTTCCGCAGTCCGGGTACAGTCGCCGAGCGGCAGCCGCTGTAGTGGCCTGTATCGTGGCCGGGCGACACGGTAATTGCCGTATTTACCCCGGTCGAGCGAGCAGCCTCGCACGCATGGGCTTCAGCGCCGTGACGGCCAGCAATGCGGCAGCAAAATCGAGGCAAATGACCGTGGCGAACACCGTTGTCCAGCTCCCGGTGCGCTCGTGCAGCCATGCCGCCAGCGGACCGCCCAGAATCGAGCCGATTCCCTGCGCCATGTACAGGAAGCCGTAATTGGTGGTCGCATGCATCCTGCCGAAGGTATCGGTCAACGTTGAAGGGAACAACGAGAAGATCTCCCCCCAGCCAAAGAAGGCGACGCCGGATAACAGTACGAACAGCACCGGGTTGCTGCGGTTGAGCAGCCACAGAGTCATCGCGATCCCCTCGAATCCGAACGCGAGCAGCATGGTGTTCTCGCGCCCGATGCGGTCGGAAACCCAGCCGAAGAACGGCCTGGTCAGGCCGTTGGTAAATCGGTCCAGTGTCAGAGCCAGCGGCAGCGCAGCCATGCCGAATACGGCGATCGAAGTAATGCCGAAATCCTTGGCAAAAGCTCCCATCTGCGAGATCACCATCAGGCCCGAGGTGGACATCAACGTAAACATGACGAACATCAACCAAAACACCGGTGAGCGCAGCATCACCGCCGGGCCGACACCCGCAGCACGCTTCAGCAGGCCGGCTATATGATTGGTCCGATCAGCAGGTGGACGGCGCATGCCCTGCGCGGCCAGCAGCGCGACCGCGCAGAACAGTAAGCCAAACTGCAACAGGGTTTGCTGCAGGCCGTTCGCGGCGATGCTGTTGGCGACCGGAAAAGTCGTAAGCACGGCGCCCATGCCGTAACCCGCGGCCACCATGCCGGTGGCGAAACCCCTTTTGTCCGGAAACCACTGCACCATATGGCCGATGATGCCGACATAAACGATGCCGGTGCCAATACCGCCGAGCAACCCGTAGCTAAGATACAGCTGGGTAAGGTCACCGGCTCTGGAGGCGAGGATCCAGCTCAATCCAGTCAGTGCACCGCCGATTGAAATCAGCGTGCGCGGTCCGAATCGGTCTATCAGATAGCCTTGAATCGGCGACAGAAACGTCTGGAACACGATCAGTATGGAGAACGTGATCTGCAGCTCGGACAGTTTCACGCCGAAGGCCGCTAGCATCGGTTTCGTGAGCAATGCCCAGACGTATTGCGGGCTCGATATCGCCATCATGCAGATGACGCCGAGCGTCAACTGCAACCAGCGGTTATCCAGGATTGCGAAAGGAACTTGAGGGCTGAGTGCTTTTTCTGGGGATGCAGACACGACACCACTCTACTGGCCCGGTTAACGAGATGCTACGCAAGCAGCGTGCCAGCAGTTCACACGCTGGAATATGAACCATTTGTCGCAATCATCGCCTTACTGAGGCAACGTTTCGGTGCACTCGCGCATCCCTTTGGTGCGCCGAGCAGCGGCTATGTGAATTGCCCGCTACGGCGGACAGCGGTACACGGATGCCGTCTTTGATGCGCCAGTCAAGCCGTGTTGCCATGCTTGGCAACACGTGCTGCGGATAGCGGCGCGTGAATGAGTGCGATACTGAGCCATACCGCAACGCTGAAATAGAGTGACATCCAGACCATTTCGCTGTGCCAATCCTCCCAACGGTACGAGACTACCCGCCGAACGGCGACGTCGCGCGCACCCTGCGCGATGCTCAGGTAGTGGCCCTCACTCGCCCCGGCAGCGATCCATCTCGACCAGTAGGTGGGGACGTCAACCAGGAACATGAATGCTACGTAGGCGGCACCCGCCACGCACCAGGCAAGCAGCACCGGACGCAAGCTTGCGGTACAACGCGGCCAGATCACGACCATGCTTACCACCAGAAGCGCTGCCGACAGGCCCCAGATCGACTCTTCGGCGACGTGACCGAGGTTCGAGGTGCTCAGCACCGAATACCAGGAACAGATTTCGGCGATCCCGATCAGCGGCACTACCGCCAGCGATACAAATCTGCCGACGGCGCTGCCGGTCGAGCGCGAAGTCTCGCGCAGCATCAGTGCCCACTGTGCGACGAAGCACAGCTCCGCGCAGGTCGCGACTGAGCGGCCCACAATGACGCTCGACAGCCAGGAATTAAACATGCAGATGCGAGGAACGTCGAACACCGGTACCGCCGAGCGGAACGCACAACCGAATACATAGATCGCGGACAGCTGCAGCTGCAGGCGCCGGACGGCGTAGGTGTCGGGCGTCAGGACGGCCCGCCGACGGTTGAGGGCGACGGCTGACATTGACCACGCCAGGATATTGAGTGCGCCAACCGCGCACAGAGACGACCACCAGAAAACAACACCCTCTGACATGATCCTGTCATGCTGACATGGTACGGGGGCGCCAGCCATATCCCGACTGCGCCGCGGGCGCTCAGCGAGCGACGCTGGTGCCAATCTGAATGCGCTCGGCAGGCGCCGGACGCTCATTCAAACCAATAAGTTACGCACTATCCGAGCGTGCCTGATTTGCCGACGCGCGCAGCGCTCGGTACCAGCCGCCGGACAGCAGGAATCTCGGAAAGGTGATCCATTGCTCAAAATAGAGCCGCCCAACGGCGTTCAGCACACTGGTAAAGGGCTCGGGCGGATTCTGCTCCAGTTTGTGACCGCGGCCTTCCAGCACTATCGGTAACGCCATGCAGGCAAGACCGACCGCCGCAACGGTCATTGAGCCACGCAGCAACGCCACGACCAAGGCAATGTTGCCTGCCAGGAAAAGCGGCACGGCCACGATGTGAATGAGCAGGTTGGTACGGGACAGGTGGTAGCGGGGGTATCCGTCCCATTGCCACTGCAGTAGTTGCGCCGGGCCCATCGTGCCCCTCCTATGATATGCAGGTGGTGAAAATTATCGCGCGCTCGCCTGGCGCATGATGGAATTTTATTCTGGAGCCGAAACGATGCCAGCATACATATTAGCAAGCCTGCAGATCACCGACGCCGTGGCTTTTGAGGAGTACCGCCGCCGCGTGCCGGCAGTGATCGCGGCCTATGGCGGCCGCTACCTGGTGCGCGGGGGCAGCATCGAAGCCCTGGAAGGCGATGCGCCCGGCAGCCGGCTGGTGATCGTCGAATTTCCGGATATGCCGCGCCTTAAGGCGTTCTACAACTCGGCCGAGTACCAGCCGTTGCTGGAGCTTCGTAACCGCGCTGCGGTATCGACCCTGCTCGCCATCGAGGGCGTGTGAACGGCCCATGCTGCGCGTTTGCGCTTGCCAGCCAGCAGCAACTATCCTCCAATAATCCAATAATCCAATAATCCAATAATCAAATGATCCGGAGATGCAGGGCTGGCATAGCCTGCAGACGTAGCAATGGCAATGACTGTCCGGCGACCAATCGATGGTTGCAAAGCTGCCCTGGCTTTGGGAGGGCTGCTGCTGTTCGGCTGCGCCCCGTCGGAAAAAGCCGAAGTGCGCGCAGAACTCGAGTCATTGCACGCCTGCCAGGAGTTGCTTGAGAACGGCGTGCGGCCGATCGCCACCGACCGCGACGCCAGGTTCCTGGGGAAAGTTGCCGCGGCGACCGCCAAATGCCGGGGCGGCGATATAGCGGCGAAATTGCGCCCCACGCCCTGGACCGATTGGCAGAACTACTGGGCGACCGGAGACGCCGGTTCCAGGGCGCCGGATTTCGTCAGGCAGGCAGGGCATCTCACGCCGAATGATCGCGGAGTGGATGGTGCGCTGCTCGACCTGGAGTACGAACGCATCGAGTTGATCAAGTCCAATCTGTTCGACAACAACAAAACCTACCAGGCCTATGTCGATGGCCGAAAGGGAGTGGCGGGTCCGGCACTGAAGGTGTGGCCGGAGATGCGGCTTCCGGAAGGGCACCCGGAGTACGGCGATGTCGGCGGCGCCGGAGAGCAGTTGTGTCGGGGCGAGCTGATTCGCCACCGGACATTGACCGGAATCTGCAACGACATCCGCAATCCGCTCATGGGCTCGAGCGGCCAGCTATTCGCCCGCAACGTTGAGTTCTCCTCCACCTTCCCGGAATTGGGCCGCAACGAGCTGGCGAAAAACCGCCATGGCGATCGGCTGGGATTGCTCAAGCCCGATCCGCAGGTCATCAGCCGTATGCTGCTGACCCGCGCGCAATCCGATCCGGCCAAGTGCAACGACGGCTACGGTCTGACGGGCTTCTCGACCGACGCCAACTGCGACTACAAGAAGGCGCCGTTCTTCAATGTACTTGCGGCGTTCTGGATCCAGTTCATGACCCACGACTGGTTCACGCATCTGGAGGAGGGTCATAACGCAGAGGAATTCATGGCCGTCGGTTGCTCGCAGACTGATGCGAAGGCGCTCAATTGCCGACCCGGCGACCGAATCGACAAGGCGTACGTAGCCGAGAGCAGCGAGCCGGCAACGTTTACGCACGCCGGGGTCGAATATGCGCCACGCGCGCCGAGGACGTTTCGCAACAACACCACCGCCTGGTGGGACGCCTCACAGATTTACGGATATGACGAACGCTCGCTCAAGCGCGTGAAACGCGATCCATTGGACGCGGCAAAGCTGCTGCTGGTCCAGCTTCCCGGCCGGTCCACCAAAGGCGATGCGCTGGGATATTTGCCGCTGCTCGCGCCGGCTGACCCGATCAACCCGGACTGGAAAGGACAGGAGGCCACCGCATTCGCGGACAACTGGTCGATCGGCATGAGTTTCTACAGCAATCTGTTTGCGCGCGAACACAATCTGTTCGTAAGCGAGTTTCGGCGCCTGGCGGCGCAGACCCCTGAGGCCGACTGTGGCCTGCGCAATCCGGTCGCGCCTGACAAGGTGATTCGCTACCGGGATGTGACCGCCAACGAACTGTTCGAGGCTGCCCGGCTGGTGGTGTCGGCCGAGATCGCCAAGATCCATACCATCGAGTGGACCACGCAGCTGTTGTACGACGAACCTTTGTACCGCGGCATGAATTCAAACTGGAGCGGGTTGTTCGGTGCCGACAACGGCGTGTCCACCGCGCTCGGGCAGCTCGTCACCCGCAGCTTTGGCAAGACCAGCGACGTGAAGAACGCGACACAGTGGTATTCGGTGTTTGCTTCCGGCGCCGGGATCTTTGGCCTGGGGAGCAAGGTGTACGCTGAAGACCCGATCTTTGCCGCATTCGATCCGAAAAAGAAGGATATCTGGAGCCTGAGCAATCCGGATCATGTGAACGGCGGCGTCAATCATTTCGGTTCGCCATTCAACTTTCCGGAGGAGTTCGTCACGGTCTACCGCCTGCATGCGCTGGTGCCGGACCTGATCGAATACCGGGAGCTCGATTCCGACCCGAACCGGATCCGCAACAAGATCCCCGTGGTGGAGACTTTTCGCGGCAAGGCGACCGATGCGATGCGGCAGCGCGGCCTGTCGAACTGGGCACTAAGCATGGGACGGCAGCGGCTGGGTGCGCTGGCGCTGCAAAATCATCCACGCTTTCTGCAGAACCTGAAAATGAATCGGCTGCAGTCCGAGACGCAGCAGATCGATGTGGCCGCGCTCGACCTGATCCGCGACCGGGAGCGCGGCGTACCCCGGTACAACGAGTTTCGCCGTCAATACGGCTTGCGGCAGTTGACCAGCTTCGACGATCTGATCGATCAGCACTTTCCGGTCGGCTCGGACGAGCGCAAGCAGCAGGAAACGCTGGTCGGGACCCTGCGCGAGATCTACGGCCAGCACGTCTGCGACGCCTCGAAGATCATCACGGACGCGCAGCGTAATGCCGATGGCTCTCCAATCAACGATTGCCTCGGCATGCAGAACGGCAGCACGGTAGACAACGTCGAAGACGTCGATACGATCGTCGGATATCTGGCCGAAAGCACCCGCCCGCACGGCTATGCGATTTCCGAAACCCAGTTCGTGGTATTCATCCTGAACGCCTCGCGGCGCCTGTTCAGCGACCGGTTTCTGACTTCCAGCTTCCGCCCCGAGTTCTATACGCAACTGGGCGTGGATTGGGTGAATCACAACGGTCCGGGACCTGCGATGATGGAGAACGGCAGGCCCAACGGGCACCAACAGCCGGTGTCGCCGTTGAAGCGGCTGTTGCTGCGCACGATGCCAGAGCTTGCCGACGAGTTGCAGCATGTCGTCAACGTGTTCGACCCCTGGGCGCGCGACCGGGGCGCCTACTACTCGCTGGCGTGGAAGCCACGGCCTGGCGCCGAGTCCGACGACGCCTTCAAGATCCCCTGAACAGCATCGGCTCGGCGGCCGCCGCTACTGACGGCTGCGGATACTGGGCGCGACGCCAGGTCGTGGCCGCTTCCTTTTGCCTTGCGGCCGCCGTCTGCACGCCGTTGCGTATTTATTATGTACGCTATAATATAACCGCGGGAACAGAATTGGATGCCAAATCCAAGTGGTCGCGACCTGCCGCTTTCGAACGAGGCGTTCTTCAAGCGTGTCGAGGCATTTTTAAGATGGGTTCAGAAGCCGGCGCAGGCCGAGCACTCGCGGCTGCGTCCTGGTTGAACCTGGCGGCCACGTTATGGGTGGCTGCAGCCATCGCGGCCAGCCCCGACGCCCCGCCGGGCGGCATCGATCTGAACGTGTTCGAAGCCAGTAAGAAAACCGTTCTGCTGCCGAACGCCGAGCGCCTGGCGTATATCGACATGGGTGAGCCCCACGGCCAGCCGGTGGTGCTGATCCACGGCTATACCGACAATGCACGCGACTGGGTTCCCCTGATTCCCTACTTGTCCGGACACGATCGACTGATCGTCGTGGACATCCGTGGACACGGCCGCTCAGCAAAGCCGGAGTGCTGTTACACGCGATTCGACTTCGCCTACGACATCAAGCTGCTGCTGGACGCCTTGCACATCCGCCAGGCGGACATCGTCGGGCACTCGTTGGGCAGCATCATCGCGCAGACCTTTGCGGAATCCTGGCCTGATCGTACCGGGCGCGTGGTGTTGATCTCTTCCACCGGCGGGACGCGGCCCGGCGGCGCGCAAGTCGAGGAGACGCCGGATTATGCGGCGCAGATCCGCAAGCTCAAGGAGCCGATTGATCCGGACTCGCCGTTCATGATCGCCTGGTGGAGTTCGCCGACACCGGTGGATGAGGACTTCATGCGCCGCCAGCGGCAGGATGCCGCCGCCATTCCGCTGCGTGTGTGGCTGGCGGTGCTCGATCAGGGCTTATCGCTCGCCGACCTGCACAACGCGCTAGCGCGGCTCACGGCGCCGACTCTGCTGATATGGGGCAGCAAGGATCCCATCTTCGTTGAACACGACCGCCAGAGCCTGCGCGAAGCACTGCCGGCCGCCACCGTAAAGGTATTCGAGGGCCTGGGCCACAACCCGATGTGGGAACAGCCGCAGGCGGTGGCCGGTGTCATCAACGGATTTCTCGATCGTCGCTAAGTCTTCGGACATAAAAGCGTTTTGTTCCGCAATTTTACGCATTGTGAAATGAGAGGGCATCGCATCATGCGCAAAGAATCGAATGCAACGGATTCCGACTGCCATAAGCAGAGCGGCCTCGAAAGCAAATCACAGCGGCGGCTCGCGACGCTTGCAGCGACCGGCGCAATCGCGCTGCTCGTGGCTGCGCTTGGGATTCCGCGGCTGGCAACGGCGCAGACTACCGATACCGCCGCGGCGCCCGAGGAGCAGATGCTGGAAACCGTCATCGTCTCGGCACGCAAGCGCGAGGAGTCGGTCGCCGATGTGCCGGAGAGCATCACGGTGTTCACGGCCGCGGCGCTGCAGGACTATGACATCCAAACCTTTAACGACTATGCGACCAAGACGCCCAACGTCTCGTTTAGCTATGGCGGTGGCCCGACGGGCATCGCCGATGCCCGGACCGTCGCTATCCGTGGCATCACCGGCCAGAACCTGACCGGTACCTCCGGTGCCACGGGCTTCTACATCGATGACACGCCGGTGCCGGGTTCGGTCGACCCCAGAGTCCTCGATATCGACAACATTGAGGTCCTCAAGGGCCCCCAGGGAACCCTGTTTGGCGAAAGTTCTCTGGGCGGCAACGTCCGGCTCATTACCAGGCAACCGAGTCTCACGGCCAACGATTACGGCTACATGATGCAGGCCGGAGGCACATCCGGGGGCGGCAGCGCTGATTACGGGGCAAACTTCATCGGCAATCTGGTGCTCGTGCCGGACCGGCTGGCCCTGCGCATCGTGCTGTTTGGCAATCACGATGCAGGCTACCTCACCCGCACCTATCCGGATCCTTCAAGCCCGGCCACCACAGATCCGTTCCTGAACGTGCCGCGCACCAGCGTCGACGATCAGGGCCAGGTCAGCAGCGGCGGCGGGTCGCTCACGGCGCTGCTGCGCATCACGGACAACTTCGAAGCCAAGCTGCGTGTGATGTTTCAGGACACGTCGGATCATGGTTTTCCAGCTGCATACGCGCCGCTGCCGTCGTTCGAACCGGTCTACACGCTCAACCGCGCCTTCAACGTGCAGCCGGAGGCCTCCGATGACTGGGCACTGCCCTCGCTGGAATTGAAGTACAGCGGCCAAGGCTGGTCGCTCATATCGTCGACGAGTTTTTTCTACCGTCACACGTCGGATATTGAGGACTCGACCTACGGTACCCAACAGGTCTTCACGTCCTATTATCAGGTTCCAGTAGGGACCGCCCCCGGCCAGCTGCCGCCCCAACCCTTCATCTGGGATGGGGAGCACTATCACAATCAGCTTACCGAGGAGGTGCGCTACGCCTTTGACCCGGTGCACAATCTCAGCGGCACCATCGGCGCGTTCTATTCCAGGACGCGCACCCTGTTCATGATTCCTCCGACCTTTGCGAACGGGCTGGTCGCGGCGACGGCCGACAATACCTTCGTGGGTCCCTGGCCCAATGATCTGATCTGGGAGCAGCGAAATCCCGGTGTGCAGCAGGACACGTCGCTGTTCGGTGAGCTGTACTACAAGATTCTTCCGAAGCTCACCTTGACGCTCGGCGCGCGCGAGTACTGGCTGTCGCAGCACGCCGACTTTACGGCCGATGGCTTCATGAATTTCGGGCCCACGCTGAGCAACCCCGAGGATAACAGCCAGTCGGGTTTCGATCCCAAAGTCGAGCTGGCGTACCAGGCCACCGACGATGCCATGGTCTACGGTTCGGCTTCGAAGGGCTTCCGGGCGGGTGGCGCGCAGGCCTATGCACCGTTCTGCCAGGCGGTGGGCCTGCCGGTGACCGATATCACACAACTGAAGTCCGACACGCTCTGGAGCTATGAGCTGGGCACCAAGGTGCAGCTGCCGCATCCGGGGCTGCTGGTCTCAGCGGCGGCCTATCACATCGACTGGAGCAATCTGCAGCAACAGGTGGCGTTGCCTTGCGGATATTATTTCGACATCAACGGCCAGAAGGCGACCATCAGTGGCGGCGAAGTCGAACTCGACGGACGGCTGTCGCGCGACTGGCAGCTACGCTTTGGGGCGGGCTTCGAGCATACCGACATCACCTCGCCGGGCGCGCTGAGCATCGTCGGGGTCACGCCGGGAACGCGCATCCTGGGCACGCCCGCCTGGAACGTCTCGCTGGGCAGTGTCTACTCACATGCGATTACCAGCGAGCTCAAAGGCTTCGTGTCCGCCGACTACAGCTACACGGGCAACAGCGTCGCACTGCTTAATGGAGGCGCCGGCGCCGAGTCGACCCGCCCCGCCTATTCGCTGGTCAACATGCGCCTCGGCGTGGATCGGGGCAACTCCGAAGTCTCCATCAACGTGCGCAACCTGACCAATGCCAAGCCCAATCTGGGCGACATCGGCTACGTCGGTTACGCGCAATACAATGCGGCTGGCATGATCATCCCGCAGGTCGCGACGCTGCCGCCGCTGACCGTGCTGCTGCAATACCAGAAATTTCTCTGACCACCGGGGCCGCGTCCCCGGCGGTCCGGAGGCGCTGCGGGTGGCGGCGTCGGGCAACCGCCGCCGCGCGGAGCGGCACCGCCAAATAAACCGGCTTAACATGGCAGAGGAGGCAACGATCGGTAACAGCATGCAGCGGGAGGAATTGAGCGATGGGCACATTCGTTCGCAGGAACCTTATCTACACCTGGCTCACTGCAATCAGCGTGATTCTCGCTGTCATCGGTTGGGGGCGGGCAGCGGCAGAGCGTGAAGTGACGAGTTTCGCCGAGATCGACGTGCAGCGGATCAACGTGCGCGAGCCGGATGGGACGTTGCGCATGACGATCTCCAACACGGCCACCGCGCCGGGCCTGATCTTCAAAGGCAAGGAACACGCATTTCCGAACCGGCAGGCCGCCGGGATCCTGTTTTTCGATGACGAGGGCACCGAGAATGGCGGCCTGCTGTTTGGCGGCGCGAAGAAGGGGCAAAATGCCAGTAGCGGCGGTCATCTGAGCTTCGATCAATATGAGCAGGATCAGGTAATCTCCCTCGACCAGACCGAGGAACACGGCCGCCGCCGTGCCGGCCTGACTTTCTTCGACCGGCCGTCTACGCCGATACCCGTGGATCTGATCGACCGGATAAACACGCAGGAAGGCAGCGATGAATTCGAGACGCTGGCGAAGGCAGGCGGCTTCGGCTATCCGCGACTGTTCATCGGCAAGACGGAGGAGCGCGAATCAACCGTCATCCTGCGTGATGCCAGGGGACTGGCGCGCCTGAAGCTGACCGTCACGCCTGCCGGAGTTGCCTCGATCGAATTCATGAATGAATCCGGCAAGATTGTCAGGCGCATTGCAGAGAAGTAATGACGGAGGCGCAATGGCGTGCAACGTAGACTTGGGGCCGGCTTACGGACCATCGGGTGACTACAGGTGAAAAGAGTTTCCATCCCCGCTGCGGCGGTTGTGCTTACCGCGTTCGGCTTCCTGTCCGGCTACGTCACGATGGCAGCGGGCGCGGCGCCCCAGGCCATGCCCGATATCGGCACCAGGATGCCGGACGGTACCGTGTATGCCGGACTGTCGATGGACACCGGCAAACCCTCGTTCGTGGCTGCCGCCGGCGGCAGGATGCCGGACGGTAGCGTCAACGCCGGCATTTCGCCCGATACGGGCAAGAGCCTGTATACCACTGCCGCCGATGCTCCCGGGGTCTATACCTGGAGCCAGGCGATTGAATACTGCAGCAGCCTGTCGGCATCTGGCCATGCTGACTGGCGTGTGCCGAGCCTGGGCGAACTGGCGGTGCAGTTTGCCAATCGAGCCGACATCGGGGGATTCAACGAGACCGGCAGACTGAAGGGAGCGTCGGGCTATTACTGGTCGTCGTTGCAGGTCGGCGACGCCGACGCCTGGGGCCAGCTGTTCAGCGACGGGTTTCATGAGGACTTCGACAAGAATCAAATGTCCTCGCTGCGCTGCGTGCGCTGAATCGCCTCCAACCACGACCGCATCTCGAGCCCAGGCTGGCCTTAGCCCTGACGCGCCTTTTGCACCGTTTTGGCTACGATCTTTAGCGCCCTGGCGTTGAAGGGGAAGTGGAGGGCGCAGACTGCACTATATAGGTGCCAAAATCGACCCGTGGCGCGGCCAGATTGGCCGGCAGCGTACTAGGACGGGCTCGAGTTAGCGGCTTCTGACGCGCACCCGGCAGTAAATTCAGCCAAAATGCGACCCACCGATGCAATACGCGCTGGTAGAGTGCAATTGCACGTGGGATAATTAGCACATGCACCGTCGCAGAGCATTTGCGTAGCCCACCAGGGCATCCAGTTTTTCCAAGGGGGCAACATGTCGCTAAAACTCCGGATCATGCTCGGGACCATCGCCGCTTCTTCTGTTCTGCTGATGTCGGCGGCCTACGCGGATGATTCCTCGATTGCCGCGAGCCACGGCCGAGCCGTGGTGCATCTCGGGGA
>Ga0302180_10002729_pt1 | contig 13660 bp, 12 predicted proteins | sample I_Palsa_E3_2_FD_200575 | JGI IMG/M metagenome (GOLD analysis project Ga0302180, IMG submission 200575) | Peat permafrost microbial communities from Stordalen Mire near Abisko, Sweden - I_Palsa_E3_2 | ecosystem: Environmental > Terrestrial > Soil > Palsa > Peat permafrost | place: Sweden... | reverse complement strand
GTCCAGGTGCTCGAGATCGCGATCGACGTACTCGATGCGGGCAAGGTGCGGCCGTTCTGGCAGGCGGTGCTCGGCTACGCCGACCAGCCTGGACAGAACGGGCCGCTGGCCGGGCTGATCGACCCGCTGGGCCAGGGGCCGGCGTTCTGGTTCCAGCAGATGGACGAGCCGCGCCCGCAGCGCAACCGCATCCACTTCGACGTCTCGGTCCCGCACGACGAGGCGCATCAGCGTATCCAGGACACGATCGCGGCCGGAGGCACCCTGCTCAGCAACGCCGAAGCCCCCGCGTTCTGGATACTGGCCGACCCGGAAGGCAACGAGGTGTGCATCTGCACCTGGCAGGGCCGGGACCCGGGCAGCGTCCGCGGGCCGGCGGCAGACTAGGCGGAATGTATCGGCTAACGCGTCATCGTCGCCTAGGCCTGCGACGATGCCGCGAGGACGCGGCGCTGGTCGAGGGTAAGGAGGCGGGTCGTGCGGTAACGATCCGCGAGGACCACATTGGATGCGTCCGCGATTCCGATGTGGAGGTCCTTGTTGTGGCGGGGTTACTCCTGGTCGGAGCGGATTTCGAACCAGAGGGCGCGGAAGGCGCGGGCGGCCTGGGTGCGGGGGGCGAAGGCGGTGACCGGGGCCCGTTCCACGGACATTCGCTCGATGAGAGACAAGGCGGGAATGGCGGCCGCTGTCACCCCGGCCCGTTCCGCCAAAAGGTCTTGGGTTATCTCCTGGTGGAGTTTTTTACGTCGGTCCACCATGGAGAAAAACGCTCGTATCTCGGGCCGGTCGCCGTCGAAGCCGGCCACGAAATCGGTGAGCTGGTCCAGCGTGCGCACCGAAAGCGTGGTCGGGATCAGCGGGACAAGCAGGACGTCGGCGGCGTGCATGACGTTTTCCGAGACCAGCGAGATACTCGGCGGGCAATCGAGGAAAACATTGTCGTATTCGGCGGCCAGCGGCCGGATCAGCTGCGCGAGCTTGCGGGTTTGCTTCCGCTGGGCGGTGCCCAGGAGAAGGTCCATATTGCGGTAGGTGAAATCGGCCGGGAGCAAGTCCAGATTATCGAAGTCGGTGCCTTTAATGGCACCTTCCAGGGTTTTCGTGCCGCGGATGAGCGCCTTTCCGCCGCCCTTGACCCGGGGCTTGATCCGGAACAAGAAGCTGGCCGCGCCCTGCGGGTCCAGGTCCCACAGCAGGGTGCGCTGGCCGTCGGCGGCGGACAGGTAGGCCAGGTTGACCGCGGCGGTCGTCTTGCCCACGCCGCCCTTGATGTTGTACGTGGCGTAGATCTTCATGGGGTCTGTGTTGGCTCGGAAGGGCCGGGCTCGGCGAGCAGGGCGCTGATCCGCGGCCGGGCCGCCGGGCCCGCGAACCGGGCGTACCGGCGGGCGAAGTCGGCGCGGGCTTCGGCCTGGCTGACCGCGAGCCGGGCGGCGACTTCCCCCATGGCCAGCAGGGTAGCCGCGGTTGCCGTGCCATGCCCAGCCAGCGCCTCGGCCAGCATCGCGTCGGCCAGCGCGCCGATCTCCTCACGCTGGACCTGGCTGTCCTGGAACTCGCCGAGGCAGTCCTGCAGTTGCTTCAGGTCTCCGACGACCTTCCGGTAGAGATGCGGATCGTGCAGCGGCGCGAAGAACTCCAGCAGGTAGCGCAGCTCCTTGCAGCGTTTACGCAGGTTATGGAGCGATTCAGGGGCCGAGTCCGGGGTGATCGCGCCGCCTTGCGCCGCGATCCGCCGGAACGCGCGGCCAGTGGTGCGGGCCGCCAGTTCGGCCGCGGTGGGCTGCCTGCGCTTCTTGCGCGCGCCCGCATCCCGGACCGCGAGCAGCGCCTTGCGCCAGTCATCGGTGATGACCCCGAACCGCGGCGAGCGCAGGGCGGCGGCCAGCCGCCGGAACTCGCGCGCGCGGCGGCTGACCAAGAAGGCGTGGAACGGCTCCAGATCGGCCGGGTCCGCGGCCAGCAGGTGCTCGGTCGTCGCGGCGAAACCGAGCAGGTGGACGTCGAGGTCCCTGGTCGGCGTGGTCAGGTCACCGAGCCACTTGAATTCTTCGGCGTAGTGGCTGGCGTCGGCGGCGGGCAGGACCTCGCCGAGGAGCTTGATCGCGGACCGGGTCCGGCGGACCGCGACCCGGAAGTCGTGCAGGAACTCGGTGTCGATGTCGCGAAGCACGCCGTCGACATTGAGTTCTAGGGTGTCGAGCAGTCGCAGCAGCAGCCTGGCCACCGCGACGGACCCGGGCATTTCGGCGGTGATCTCCGCGTCCACGCTGTTGGTGTAGTTCGCCGGGTGACGGCCGAGCGCGGTCAGCGCGGCGGTGAACACAATCTGGCTGGCGGGGGACGCGCCGGGGACGGCGGCCAGCAGCGCGGCCGCCTTGCGGGCCTGGGCGGGATAGCCGCGGACTTCCGCGACGGACAGGCGCAGCGGAAGTTCGGCGGTGGTGCCCGCCGCGGTCACGGTGGCGCGTTCGGCGGTCAGCCGGGCGACGGTCTTGCCGTCCGCGTTGAGCAGGCGTGCGGCGCTGACCGCGGCGACCGCACTGACCACCGGCAGCAGTGCTCGCGGGCTGATCAGCCCGATGATTCGGTCCCGGACCGGCCCGGCGGGCAGATCTTGAGCCGGACGGCGCGGCGGCCAGCCGGTCACCGGCTGCTCCGCCTGCCGCGGGCCGTCCGCCTGGCTCAGCAGCAGCCGACCGCCCCGCCTGGCCTGCTCCAACTCGAGCACCAGCCCGGCCCGGTACAGCCGCCAGTCGAAGGTGTCCAGCCAGGTAAGCCGCCGGGTGCCGGTGCCGGGTGCGCCGCGCTCGGCGACCACGGTGAACGACGGCGCCAGCGCGGCCAGCGCGGCGGGCGGGAGGTCGGTGGCCGGGTGCTCGGTGGTGTTTTCATGGTCGCCGACGGGCAGCTCCAGGACGTAGCCCCGCAGGCCGGGCGTCAACACTTCGCGTTCTCCTTGGAGCAGGGCTAATGTCCGGCCCGTCTGTTTACCTAATGTTCATCTAATTTTCCCCGCCCGTCTAACTCTTGAATCTATCTGATCTGGCTAGTAGTCCGGCCAGACGCGGGCCGGGCTTGGCCGCTACTTTACGCTACGGGCCAGGTCAGCCCGGTGACCAGCCGGATGTCTGCGGGGCGCGGCATTCCGGCCTGGGCGCCCGGGCGGGTGGCGGCCGCGGCCCCCGCGGCGGCGGCCGCGCGCACCGCCCCGGCGGCCGGAACGCCGGCCGCGAGGGTGACCGCGAGCGCGCCGACGAAGGTATCGCCGGCTCCGACCGTATCGACCGCCTCGACGTCGAACGCCTCGATGGTCAGCGGGTCGCCGTCCGGGCCCGCCAGGGCGGCGCCGTACGCGCCGGCGGTGACCACGGCGTGACGCGCGCCCGCGGTGGCCAGTTCGGCGGCGGCCGCAGCCGCGTCCTTCAGGCCATCGACCGGCCGGCCGAGGACGGCGCCTGCTTCCGACTCGTTCACCACCAGCCACTCGACCCCGTCGGCCACGATCGCGGCGGCTTGCTCCGGGATCTGCGGGGCAGGCGCCAGGTTGAGCACGCACAGGGTGCCGTGCGCCCGGGCCAGCGCGGCCCTGATCGCGCGGACCGGGACTTCGGCGCTGATCACCAGGGCGTCATAAGGGGCGTCGACCGCCGTGGCGGCATCGGCCGCGCCGACCTCGTGGTTGGCGCCCGGAGCCACCGTGATGATGTTCTCTCCGGCGTGGTCGACCGAGATCATGGCCAGTCCGGTCGGGACATGGTCCGCGACGCGCACCCCGGCCGCGTCTACGCCCGCCTCGCGCAGGGCGGCCAGCAGCCGCCGGCCGAAGTCGTCGCCGCCGACGCAGCCGGTCATCCGCACCTCGGCGCCCAGCCTGGCCGCCGCCACCGCCTGGTTGGCACCCTTACCGCCGGGGGTGAAGACGGCCGCCGAGCCGAGCACGGTCGCCCCGGGCGCTGGCAGCCGGGGCACGGTCACCGAGATGTCCATGTTCAGGCTGCCCAGGACGGTGAGCCGAGGTCGTTTCGCCATGTCCGCACCGTAGCGCGGGACCGCTCCGGGAGGTAGCTCCGGCCGGTCAGCCCTCGACGACGCGCAGCGCGGTCCGGCGGTTCCCGCCATGGGCCTGCACAAGGGCGAACCACAGGGGCGTAACAGCGTCGACCGTGCCGACCGCGCTCGGGCCACCGAGGAAGGCCGGGTCCAGTCCGACGGCGGCGATAAGATCCTCGGCGACGGAACGGGCACTGGGATCCGCCACGAAGAACAGGCTCGCGCCGGGCACCGGGTCAGCGAAGTTCTCCCAGCCGAGTGAGTTGAACGCGCGTACGTACCGGGCGTCGGGCACCGCGCTGGCGATCAGCGCCAGGCTGTTGAGCTCCGGCTGGCCCATCCGGTTCACCGCGTCGATCACGATCTTCCCCGCCAGCGCCGCGCTCTGCGCGCCAACCACGTCGGCCACGGCCGGGCCCGGCACGGCCAGCACCACCACGTCGGCGCCGTCCAGCGCGTCGCTGACGGCCCGCACGGGTGCGCCGCCAGGGCCCTCGCCGGAGGCCTTCCTCGAGCCGTACACCACGTCATATCCGGCCGCCACCCACTTGGACCCGAGTGAACCGCCGATGTTGCCTGTCCCGATCACCGCGATCTTCATGCGCCCCACAACCCGTTCGCCGACCGTCTCATTCCCGTTTCGCGGCCAGCTCACCGGCGGGCCGGGAGAACTTCCCTGCCTCATCGGGAAGGCGCCTCTTCTGGCCGGGAACCGCGGGGAGGCATGGTGAGCGCGTCACAGTTTCTACGGGAGGTAGGCATGAACAGTCGCAAGCTCGCGATCCTGACCACCATCGCCGCGATCCTCGCCCTGGGCGAGCTCGGCAGCGCAATCATGATCTGGCAGGAGAATTACCCCGGCAGCCTGCCGTGGGCCGCCGTCGTATTCGCCGTGTTCTTCTTGACCGCCAGCTGGCTGCTGGGTCGCGGGCGTGCCACCGCGGGAACGGTCTTCGCCGGTCTGCTGTGCCTGTTCGAGGTCGTCGAGTTCCCGGGCTGGCCTAAGCACAACCCCCTCGACTGGACGTACCAGAGCACCTTCGCGCTGGTATCGCTGGCCGGGCTGATCACCGCTATCGCCGTCGTCGCCGACCGTATCCGCCATCGGGCCGCGACCTGATCAGGGCGGATAAGTGAGTCTCGCCGTAGGCGCTTACGTGGTGCACGATGAGCCTATGAAGAGCCCGCCATCAGCGCCGGTCAGCGGCTGCTTCACCGCGGCCGCGGCCGGCGCAGCGGTCTTGGTCGCCGTGGCTGGCGCTGTCATCGCCACTGCCTATGACCGGGCCGGTACCGGCGTCTTCGCCGCCACGCTGTCGTTCGCCTTCGCCGTCGGTGCGGTCGCGGCGGTCGGGGCCGCGGTCACCCTGGCGGTTTCCGGCAACCGGGTCGGCTGGCTGCTGCTGGCTGCCGCGGCGGTCATGGGAGCCGGCGTGGCCTTCACCGAGGCCGGCGTGCACGGCGTGGTGACCTCCCCGGGTTCGGTCCCCGGCGCTCCCTATCTGGCCGGCATCGGACCGAGCCTGCAGGCGGCGGGGATGCTCATCGCCGTAGTTTGCGTACCGGTCATCTTCCCTGACGGCCGCCTGATCGGGCCGCGCTGGCGCTGGCTGGCTTGGTGCGCCGGCCTGGCCGTGATCGGCTTGTTCCTCGGCAACTTGCTCAGTCCGCATGCCCAGCAGAGCCGGCTTGCGCACTGGCAGAATCCGCTTGGCCTGTCCGGCCGCTACGCGGTTATCTCCAACAGCTTCAGCACCGCCGGGGTCCTACTCGCCGCGGTCGCCGCCGCCGGAGCCATCACCGGGCTCGTCGTCCGGTGGCGGCGCGGCGGGCCGGTTGTCCGCCAGCAGCTGTTTTTCCTAGCGCTGGCCGCGATCCCGCCAGCGCTCGTCTTTCTCGTGGTCATAATCGCCAACGGCGTTCCGGGCTGGATATTCGGCGTCGTGCTCCTTCCGCTGCCCGTGGCGATCGCGATAGCGACCCTCAGCCACGGACTGTACGACCTGCGCCGCGCGGCACAACGCACCCTGCTGTGGCTCACCATGTCCGGCGTGGTGATCGGCATCTACGCCCTGGTGGTGATCGCCGCGGCCGCGCTCGTCCCTGGCCACCGGTCGTGGTGGCCGTCCGCGCTCGCGGCCGCCGCGGCCGCGCTGCTCCTCATCCCGCTGCGGGAAAAGCTGCAGCGCGGCGTGACCCGCGTGGTCTACGGCCGCTGGCATGAGCCCTACGAGGTTCTGGCCGGCCTGGGCGAGAACCTCGAAGCCGCCGCCGATATCGACCGGCTGATCGCGGCCGCCGTCGCCGAGCTCAACAGCGGGCTGGACCTACGCGACGTCAGCGTCCGGGACATGGCCGGCACCGTCGTCACCGGCGCGGGAGCGGACATCGGCACCGGCGCGGGCACTGCCAATGTTCCGGTGCTGGCCTACGGCGCGGCCGTCGGCTACCTGACCTACCGCGCACCAGACCGTCAGCTCACTACGGCTGAACAGCGGCTAGTCCGCGACCTGGCCCGGCAACTCGGCGGCGCGTTGCACGCACGGCTGCTGCGGGAGGATCTGCAGCGCGCGCGAGAGCGACTCGTGCTGGCGCGCGAGGAAGAAAGGCGCCGTCTGCGACGCGACCTGCACGACGGTATCGGCCCCGCCCTAGCCGGGCTGACGCTGAAGACCGAGACGGCGCGGGCTCTGCTCCCGCCTGGCAGTGACGGCGCCTCACGGCAGTTGCACGCCCTCGGCGAGGAGATCCGCCGTACCGTCGTCGATGTCCGGCGCCTGGTCGAAGGGCTGCGGCCGCCGGCGCTGGACGAGCTCGGCCTGGCTGATGCGTGCGCCCAAGCGGTCGAGCGGCTGACCGCCGGGGCCAACCTCGCCGTCGGCGTGCTCGCGAGCGACGATCTGCCTGCGCTCCCGGCCGCCGTCGAGGTCGCCGCCTACCGCATCGTGGTCGAGGCGGTTACCAACATCGTCCGGCACGCCCGCGCCCGCAGCTGTCAGGTGTCGATGGCCTTGGCCTCGGCGGCGCTGACCGTCACCGTCACCGACGATGGCATGGGACTCCCCGCCGAAGACGGCCACGGTCACGGTCTGGCCATCATGCGGGAGCGGGCCGAGGAACTTGGCGGGACCGTGACCGTCTGCAACAGCCCATCGGGGGTCATGGTGCAGGCGCGGTTGCCCACCGTGACCGCACCTGCGCGGATTCCCCAGGGTCCCACGGTGCCCGCATGATCCGGGTTCTCATCGTCGATGACCATCCCATCTTCCGCGACGGCCTCGCCGGGTTGCTCGCGACGCTGCCCGAGGTCGAGATCGCAGCTACCGCAGGCACCGCCGAGGAGGCACTCGCGGCGCTCACGCGGACCTCGCCTGATGTCGTGCTGATGGACATCAACCTGCCCGGCACATCAGGTGTCGAGGCGACACGGCGGGTGTCCCAGATCGCTCCGGCCGTCGCCGTCCTGGTGATTTCCATGGTGGACGACGACGACAGCGTCTTCGCCGCGCTGGCCGCGGGCGCACGCGGGTACGTGCTCAAGGGCGCGTCCGCCGCCGAAATCACCGCGGCGCTCTGGACCGTCGCGGCGGGCGGCGCGGTGTTCGGCGCCGGGATCGCGAGCCGGCTGCTGGCCAACAGGCCCGTTCAGCTATCCGGCCCAGCTTCGGAGTCCCAGCAGCATGATCTGACCGCACGCGAACGTGAGGTACTCGACCTGCTCGCCGAGGGTGCGAGCAACCGGCAGATCGCCCGATCCCTCGGAGTCTCGCTGAAGACGGTGCAGAATCACGTGTCCCGCATCCTCGACAAGCTCCAGGCCGCCGACCGGACACAGGCCGCTCTTCGAGCTAGAGACATCCGGACCCGGCGCGGCTGAGCTCGGACCACAGCGACGACGGCGCCCGCGCCCCGCAGCGTGATCAGCTGGCGGCGCCCGGCCTGCGACGGGCGGGGCGATCGGCGCCGCGCTCGGTACCGCGCGGGGCCAGCGGCAGCCGGGACGGCGGCTTGATCTCGGCCAGCCGCAGGTAGGTCACCAGCCGCTGGCCGCCGCGGGCGGCCAGGCTGGCGAGGACCTCTTGCAGTTCAGCCACGTCGCGGGCGACCACGGAGAGCAGGTAGTCGGTCTCGCCCGCGACGTTGTCTGCCGCGATGACCTGCGGCAGGGCCCTGATCAGGTCGTCGAAGACGCCGCTGGAACGCGGGTCGTGCCGGGCCAGGGTGGCCGTCACGTACACCTGCAGCGGGAAGCCGGCCGCCGCCGGGTCTAGCTGGGCGCTGATCACGCGGATGACGCCGGACTCCTTCAGCCGCCGCACCCGGTGCAGGGTCGCCGCAGGTGAGAGCCCGGCCAGGCGGGCAAGCTCGACGTTGGTGCGGTCCGCGTCTTCCTGCAGCGCAGTGAGCAGTACTATGTCAACATCATCAAGCGAAACGGCCATAATGCTAAATATTATATCGTCATAGTGCCCAACTGACGAATTCTGTACGACCATCGGCGAGCATGACGATATGAACATCAGCCGTCGTCATGCCGTCGCAGCCCTCGTCACGGCCGGGCTGCTGTGGGGTACCACCGTGCCGCTGTCCAAGCTGGCCCTGGAGTGGCTGGCACCGGGCTGGCTCACGGTCGTTCGTTTCGGCCTGGCCGCCGCGGTCCTGCTGGCCGCGGGCCGTCCGGGGCTGCGGGCCGCGTTCACTCCCAAGATCGGTGTCTCGGGGGCGCTCGGGTACGGCGGGTCGGTCATCGTGCAGAACGCCGGCATCGGCCGGACCAGCGTGACCCACGCGGCGCTGCTGATCGGGGCCGTGCCCGTGCTGGTCGCGGTCATCGCCGCGCTGTGGCACCACACCGTGGCCCGGCCGGTGGCCTGGGCCGGTTTCGTGGTGTCGCTCGGCGGCGTCGGCCTGATCACCGGCGGCGGCGGGGGCGGCGCGACGCTGACCGGCGACGGGCTAGTGCTGATCTCTCTGCTCATCTCGGCTACGTTCACGGTCGCGCAGGTCCGGCTGCTGCCCGGCCGCGACCCGGTCGCGGTCACCGCCGTGCAGTTCCTGGGCGCCGCGGTGGCCGCCCTGGCCTTCTCCTTGGTCACGGAGGGCGCACCGGCCGTCCCGGTCAGCCCAGGCCCGGTCCTGGCCGTCGGTGCGCTGGCGGCGTTCGGCACGCTGGTGCCCTTCACGCTGTTCGCCTTCGGGCAGAGCCGGGTGTCCGCGGAGGTCGCCGGGGCGTTCCTCAACCTCGAGCCGCTGGTCGGCGCCATCGCGGGCGTCGCCATCTTCGGTAACCCGCTCGGCCCGGTGCAGATCGGCGGCGGCGCGGCCATCGTGGCGGGCATCGGTCTGAGCAGCCTTCCGCTGCTGGCGGGCGGTCGCGCACCCCGAGGGCCGGAAAGAGGCGACGATAACCGCGGAGGTGACGGCCGACTGGCTACGGAGCTACGCGAGGGCGCGCGGGGGGAACACGGCCTGCTGGGGGAACAAGGCCAGCGGGGGAAACGGAGCCAGCGGGGGAAACGGGGCCAGCGGGCGGAAAATTGGCTGGGCGGTGGCGCACCTGGCCCTTACACTCGGGTTCGTGACACGCCAGTTTCGTCAGGTAGATGTCTTCACCGAGACCCCGTATTTCGGTAACCCCGTCGCGGTCGTCCTGGGCGCCGACGGCCTGAGCGATGAGCAGATGCAGCTGCTCGCGCGCTGGACGAACCTGTCGGAGACGACGTTCGTGCTGGCCCCGCGGGCACGCGGGGCGGACTACTGGGTGCGGATCTTCACGCCCGCCCGGGAGCTGCCGTTCGCCGGGCATCCCACCCTGGGCACGTGCCACGCCTGGCTGGAAGCCGGCGGCCGCCCGGCCCGGGCCGGCCAGGCGGTGCAGGAATGCGCCGCCGGGCTGATCACCGTCCGGCAGACCGAGGCGGGCCTGGCGTTCGCGGCCCCGCCCCTGGTGCGCGGCGGGCCGGTCGAAGACGCGGTCACCGAGGACGTGGCGCGGGCCCTGAACATCGCGCGGGCCGACATCGTGGACATCCAGTGGGCCGACAACGGACCCGGCTGGGTGGCCGTCCTGCTGGCCAGCGCGGACGCGGTCCTTGCCGTCCGGCCAGGCACCGTCGACATGGAGATCGGCGTCGCCGGACCCTACCCGGACGGCTCGCCGGAGGCGCTCGAGGTCCGCGCGTTCAGCCCGCAGCTCGGTGCGCCGGGCGAGGACCCGGTCACGGGGAGCCTGAACGCCTCGCTGGCGCAGTGGCTGCTGGCCACGGCACGGGTCAAGGCTCCCTACGTGGCCAGCCAGGGCACCGCGCTGGGCCGCCGCGGGCGGGTGCATATCTCCCGTGACGACGACGGCCAGGTCTGGGTCGGCGGCGGCACGGTCACCTGCGTCAGCGGCACCGTCGAGCTCGGCTAAGGGTGCGGTCGCGCGGGGTTCCGCGTCAGCGGCCACGTGACTGCGGCCTCCTGGCGCTCTCGGGGTTCTTGGGGTCTTCGGATTCTTGGGGGTCTTCGGGTTCTTGGGGTCAGGGCCGGGGGGCTGGCTGAACCAGATGCCAAAGGACTGCTTCAGTGACGTACTCCCGGTGGGCGCGATCGCGACGATGTCGGCCAGGGCCTCGCAGTCGGCGATGACGGCGAAGTAGCGTTCGGTGTTCCGCGGGTCATCGTAGATCGGCCAGTCCACCCGCTCGCCGTTCTTCATGATCGCGTACAGCTCGCTGACGCTGTCGTGGACGCGGCCGTAGACAGCGGCTGTGCCTGCTCCCCGGGTCGCCATCGTCATCGCGGCGTTGGCCAGATGCTGCTCATCGACCTGAATGTCGCACGCGCAGGCGTCCCGGCGGCCGTCCCGGTCGATCGCGATGCAGCGGCCGCCGGCGGTGTCGAGGTAGCTGACCAGGTCGAAGCGGTGGCCGTCGACGGTGCGGGTGGCGAGCGTCGTGGTGGGGGTGTCCGGGAGCCGCGAGCCGGGGGGACGGACGACTGGTCCCTGCGGCCAGGCCCAGTCCTGGCCGGCCAGCACACGGGGCAGGGATTCTCGCGCCAGGCCAGCCTCGTGCCAGAGCGGACGCAGGCCGCCGCCGCTGTCGGCCGGGGGTTGGTGACGGCGGATGGCATCACCGAGCGCGGCCCGCGCGGCGTCGGCGCGCACCGTGGCGGCCCGGTAGCGCAGGACACCGGCGAAAAGCCCCGGCGTGCCGATGGTCGCGCTGCGGTCGAGCCGGTCGGCGGCCCGCTCCGCCAGGGCGGCGAATCCTTCGAGCGCTTCGGCCAGGTCCCCGGACGGGCCAAGCGTGTGCGTGCCCCCGTCGTTGGCCGTGTCGTCGAAGCAGGCCAGCCAGATCCCGCTGTCCTCGACGATCAGCACCCCGGCCTGGTAAAGGATGCCGCTGCGGGTACTCGGACTGAGCAGGAAGATGGTGGCGATCCGTTCATCCCACGGGGTGTGCAGCAGGTTGGTGGCCAGCCAGGCGTCCACGAAGGCGTGGCCCGCCGCCTCGCTGGGCATCCCGTAGGCCTGGCCGCGGTCACTAGGGTCAGCGCCGGTGATCCACGCGCTGTACCGGCCTTCGTAGTGGACCAGGTAGCAGGCCGATACCCCCCAGTGCCGGGAATGCACGGCATGTTCACGGGGGTTGATGGCGGGCGGCCGGGCCAGCGGGGCCGGGCGGTCCGGCCCGGTTTGCACGGCCCGCCGGGCGGTGCTGTACGGCTCGCCGGTGGCGGTCATCCGGGCGCGGGCGGCTTTTTTGGCCGAACGATCGGTGGTCATGGCGTTATCCATCTACGGCGCCGGAAACCCACGCGTCCCAGGCCGGTTAGATCGTCATGACCGCGGGTGAGAACGACGCGAGTCGGTGACCCTTGTCCTGCAAGCGTCGCAGTCGGCGTGGGCGGCGGCGGCTCGGAGGCGGGCAGGCGCTACTGCCTCTGCCCGCATCATAACCGCCCGTGGCCGGCTGCGGGCCTTACGGCTGGGGTTGTTTTTGCCGCCGGGCGGGGAGATGGCGGGCCAGGAATTCCTCGGTGCGCCGCCAGGCGCGGGCCGCGGGCTCAGGATTATGGAACATCGGCGCCTTCCTGTTGTGAAAGGCGTGCCCGGCGTCTTCCTCGACGTGGATTTCCGCGTTCTGGCTGTTTCGTACGGCTTCTTCCACCCGCGCCACCTGATCACGGGGGATGTACGGGTCATTGCCGCCGAAGTGGAACTGGATGGGAGCGCTGATCTGCGCCAGCACATCGGTGTGGCCTGGCACCTCCGAACCGTAGAACGAGACCACGGCATCGATCTGGGCCCGGGCGGCGAGGAAGTAGGCAATCGAACCGCCGAGGCAGAATCCGATGACTCCGAGCCCGCCGCGCACCTCAGGCAGCGCCGCTAGGTACTCCAGCGCGGCCGCGGCGTCGTCTACGCCCCGGTCAAGGTCGAATCGCGACGACAGCTCCAGCGACTCGGCCACGCCTTCCGCGTCGTGCACGGCCTGGTGTCCCGGCTTCAGCCGCCAGAACAAGTCCGGTGCCGCGACGACATAACCGAGCTCGGCGAGATCGGTGGCGACGGCGTGAATGTAATCCCCGACGCCGAAGACTTCCTGGATCAGGAGAATGCCGGGGCCTTGCCCGGCCTCGGGGAGCCATACCGTCAGGTCGAACGATCCGTCGGGCGCGGCGACCCTCTCAATTCGTGAAGCCACGGTCACTTCCCTGGGTTGTGCTGGTTCTGGCGCGCAACAGATGGTAGCGCGCTTGCCGCTCGCCATCACGGGGCGGCCCGCCCAGTCCGGGGCCGCCGGGTCTGCAGGCCGCCGGATCGGTAGCATCGGGGTGCAGCCAGAGGGAGGCGATTGGGTGAGCACAAAACCTGTGACCGCGTTCGTAACCGGGGCAAGCAACGGGTTCGGGGCCGCCATCGTGCGGCGGTTCGCGGCGGAGGGGATACGCGTCGTCGCCCTGGCACGGCGGCAGGACCGGCTGGCGGGGCTGGCCGCGGAACTCGGCGGCAGCGTGCTCCCGGTCCGGCTCGATGTCCGGGACCGGGCGGCGGTCCGGGACGTGGTCGCGGGCCTGCCGGCTGAGTTCGCCGAGATCGACGTGCTGGTCAACAACGCCGGCCTGGCCAAGGGGCTGAAGCCGGCCCAGGAGGCTGACCTGGATGACTGGGAGGAGATGATCGACACCAACTGCAAGGGCCTGGTGTACTGCACGCGGGCGATCCTGCCCGGCATGGTCGACCGGGGCCGTGGTCACGTGGTCAACCTCGGCTCGGTGGCGGGCAGCTATCCCTATCCCGGCGGCAACGTCTACGGCGCGACTAAGGCTTTCGTCCACCAGTTCACCCTGAACCTGCGCTCTGACCTGCACGGCACGGGCGTCAAGGCGACGTCGGTCGAACCTGGGATGAGCGGGGAGACCGAGTTCTCCACCGTGCGGTTCAGCGGCGACCAGGCTGAGGCGGACGCGGTCTACGCGGGCATGCACCCGCTGGTGCCCGCCGACATCGCCGAGGCCGTGTACTGGGTCGTGTCACAGCCTCCGCACGTCAACATCAACACGATCGAGATGATGCCGGTCGCGCAGAGCTTCGCGCCGTTCCAAGTGCACCGCG
>Ga0302180_10002718_pt1 | contig 13686 bp, 18 predicted proteins | sample I_Palsa_E3_2_FD_200575 | JGI IMG/M metagenome (GOLD analysis project Ga0302180, IMG submission 200575) | Peat permafrost microbial communities from Stordalen Mire near Abisko, Sweden - I_Palsa_E3_2 | ecosystem: Environmental > Terrestrial > Soil > Palsa > Peat permafrost | place: Sweden... | reverse complement strand
CGCGCCCGCGGTAAAGAGTTGTTGAGGCATGCTCGAGAGAGAGGAAGAGAGAGGATTGCCGTAGCAGTGGCCGCGCAAGCAACGGCCATGCAGGTCGCAGGGGTTGGATGCTGTCCCACGGTCCCGGCCTCGGGGCGACTTTTGGTGCTGAGATCTCTGTGGGTATCGGATGGGTTTGGTGGAGATGGGATCGCGGAGTTGCGCTACCGTTCCTCGATGGTCGGCGGCGAGATCGACTTTGTCCTCTTCGATCTTGGCGGGGTGCTGGTGCGCCTGGGGGGTGTGGTCGCGATGCAACGACTGGCCGGGATCGAGACGGAGGAAGAAGTGTGGCAACGTTGGCTCACCTGCCCGTGGGTGCGCCGTTTCGAGCGGGGCGGCTGCGGCCCAGACGAATTCGCAGCAGGCGTGGTGGCCGAGTGGGGATTGCCCATCGATCCCGGCGGGTTCCTGACCCAGTTTCGGAACTGGCCCGAGGCGCTTTTCGACGGCGCCGAGGAACTGGTAGCTAAGGTCCGCAGCCAGATGCCAGTGGGCTGCCTCACCAACACCAATGTCGTCCATTGGGACGATCAGGCTATGCGGTGGGGGATCGACGAGATGTTCGACGTACGTTTCCTCTCGCACCGGCTTGGACTCATCAAACCGGATCGAGCGGTCTTCGAACACGTCGTCGGAGCCCTCGACCTGCCAGCGGAACGTATCGTCTTCTTCGATGACAACGACGCCAACGTCCAACAGGCGCGCGCCGTTGGCGCTAACGCACTCCGAGTGCGTGGCATACGAGAGACCGCAGAGGCCCTCGTCAGCCTTGGGGCGCTCCCGTCTACGTTCGTAGACCGGCTCGGCGTTTAAGGCCGATCGCACCAGGTCCCCGACCTCACGTCGGAGGCGTTGGACCCGCCGCTAGAGGCAATGATTTCTGGCTGGTCCACCCCACCAGCACCCCGCCGTTCACGCCGCAGGCCAAGAAGGCCGTTGGACTTTCAATGCAAGAAGCAATCCACCTAGGCCATAGGTACACCGGCACGGAAGATTTGCTCCTCGGGCTGGTTGGCGATGGTGAAAATGTGGCTGCCGTAGTCCTCGTTAGCCTTCGGGCCGATCCGGTCACCGTGCGGCACGAAGTAGCGACCCTCATTTCCAATGGAGGAGAGCGTCGTGACCCCGAGTCGGTCAAGGAGGTTTACATCGCATGTCACTAGTCCGGCGACGATCAGCGAGCGGAACCGGAGGGACTCTGAGCTCTGCCTCAATCGTGCCTGCGTACGGTAACTCCGTTGAGCCGAAGTGCTGCACCGTCACCGCGGACTGAGACGAATGCGAGGCTCGGAGCTTCGAACCAGATGTCGTTTTCCACTGCGGGTGCCTGCGGCTACCGTTACGATCACGGGAAAGGAGGCTCTGTGAGCACGGCACGAAACGGTGAAGTCGAGATTCACTACGAGGTGTTCGGTAACCCAAATGAGCCGACCCTTCTCCTGATCAATGGCCTTGGATCACAATGCATCAACTATGCCGTGCCATGGTGTCAACTCTTCTGCGACCAAGGTTTCCAGGTTGTCAGATTCGACAACCGCGACGTCGGGCTGTCTACGAAGCTCGATGATCTCGACTACTCGTTAGTTGACATGGGCGATGATGCCATTGCGGTACTCGATGCGATCGGTAGCAAGAAGGCGCACGTCATGGGTTGCTCAATGGGAGGGATGATCGTGCAACGGCTCGCCATCGACCATGGTGACCGCTTGCTCTCCATGACATCGGTTATGTCTCGTACCGGTGAGCCCGGCTATGGCGATAGCTCAGAGGAGGCTTTGGCCTTTTTGATGGCACCACCGGCTCCATCTCGATCCGCTTATATCGACAATCAGATTGCGGCTCTGCACGTGTACGGCTCAAAGCCTGAGTGGCTGGACGACAATGCGATTCGCGACCGGGCCGCCGCCGCCTACGACCGATGCTTCTGCCCGGCGGGGATTGGCCGACAGATGAGGGCGGTGATGCACGACGGCTCCCGAGACGAACAACTCGCCTCGGTTGATCTACCCGCTCTCGTGATCCACGGCAGTCGTGACACCCTGATCAACCCCAGCGGAGGGCGGCACACCGCCGCAGTCGTTCCCCGGGCCCGATATTCCGAGATCGAGGGCATGGGACATGACTATCCTCCACCCGTTTGGAATGAATGGGTGGGCGTCTGGTCGGAGTTTGTGCACAACAGCATCCCAATCTGATCCGCCACCGGGTCAACTCGCCCAATGCGGCAATCTTCGTACGCCATACAGAGGCCGGCATGAATGCCTAACCCTGGTCGCCTTCGATCAATTGCGAATCATGGGCTCATCTGCAATACGGATGCAGCAGTCAGCCGCACCCCGGTTCGGCAAATAGACGGAGCGGTGTCAGGACCAACCCAGCTCTCGCAATCGCACTTCACCGATACCAAAGTGGTGTCCGATCTCGTGGAGCAATGTGACCCGGACCCGGCGGGCCAAGTCCTCGGTCGTGCTGGCGGACCGACAGATCGTGGCGAGGAAGAGCGTGATTCGGTCCGGGCTCGCACCCGCATAGGTGCCCCGACTCGTCAATGGGACGCCTTCGTAGAGGCCGTAAAGCGAACCTGGCGGACTCTCGTCATCAATGATGATCGCCACATTCTCCATTTCCGCGCGAAGGTTGTCGGGAATCGTCGCCATGGCATCGGCCACCAGGGCTTCGAAGGCATCGATGTCGATCGGCTCCATGTAGTCCACCTTGCCAGCAATCGACATGCTCCGCCGAAGCGCGGAAGGTGGATCACCAGTACAACGACGAACGGGGGCTACTCGACCGGTGTCCCACAGCTCAAGGCCAGCTCTGCGAGTGTCGACCCCTCACTTACCCGTGGCAGCACCTAGCGATTTGGGGATTCCATTTCCGGGATTGGCATTTCTTCGAGAACGACTATTTCGCAGTCCTCCGCCCAATGCAGATGGTGATGGTCCTTGACCATCTCCAAGGCTTCATCCATAGACTCAGCCTGCAAGATCGACATTCCGATGATGTTGCTTGCCGTACTCGCGGCTCTATGTGTTGTCACCCTAAGAGCATTGCCGAGCGGCTTTCCAGGATCCACCAATCCAGGTCCAATCTTCTGTGCCCAATCGACCCAGAGTTGCATTCCTGCCATGGCTTCCTCGGGTGTCGCTTGTGCGAACCGCTCCGCCACACCGAGAGGTGCTTCGTACAGCACGATGTACCTACCCATAAAATACTTCCTTTCATTGGACTGTCGTCACTAGTGGACTCTCCGACACGCCTCGCGGCAGTCAACTGCCTTCTTCGGTTGCATCGATTGAGGACTCCAGCAATTGCGCGATGTCCTCAAGCTTGCTGGCAATCTGCACCAACTGCGTTGGGCTGATCTGCTCCATTATTCGCAGTGACCATTCCACTTGACGTCGGTAGATCTTCGTTAGAACCTCTGCGCCATCAGATGTCAATTCAAGGAACCGAGCTCGTCGATCAGTCGGATTGTCTTCATACGAGACCAGGCCTTCTGCGGCCAGAATGTCAGCGATTCGCTGGACGCTCTGACGGGCGTGGCCAATGTCTTGCGCCATCTTCGCCACAGTCGTCCGCTCGCAGGCCCTCCCAAGTACCTGCCATCGAGCACTGCTTTGACCGATGGGATTGGCGATTCCCTCGCCGGCCCGGATGATGAGCCCGTTGACCTTGAAGACACTCATGGCGAATCGGGTCCAGGCATCTTCGGGATCGACTGATGGCGGCACGGACAAGAATGTATTTGATTGACAGTATACTGTCAATCAATGCCACGCGACGCAGCCGCGAGGTCGCCCATGTTGCAGAGTCCAAACTCTGGCGCAGTAGGCCGAAACTGCCGACCGGGTATCAACAAAGCATGGGGGCATGGACGCCGTGGCGATGAACCTTCGGGAGCCGTGTCTATTGAAGCGGGTCAACTCCGGGTGGACCCTCCCGTCTCGACTTTCTTGGAGGACGCAGCTGACTACGCGTCTTCAGCGGTACGGTCAGCCCGCAGGCCGTCGTACATGATCGCAAGGAGCCGACGGGTCTGTTTGTCATCCGCTCGTGATTGGCAAATCGCATAGGCGGCCCCTGTCAAAAGAGCCACCACGTCGTCGACGGTGATGTCACTTCGCACGACGCCAGCGCGCTGAGCGCGGCGCAAGAGCTCGGCCAGGGCATCAGTGAGTGCTCGGACGATCGGCGCCTCTCCGAGCCGCAGGTGGATGCCGTCGTGAGCAAGCGCTTCGATGAGATCGCGCTTTCGTGCGCCTTCGCGTCCCAAGCGCTCGACAAAGGACGAGAATGCACGGCCGGGATCCGGATCGTCCGACAAGGCGCGAGCCTCCTCGAGCAACTCTCCTACTCGATCGAAGACGACGGCCTCGAACAGGGCTTCCTTGGTAGCGAAATGCCGGTAAACCGTCCCTGCACCGACGCCGGCGCGACGGGCGATCTCATCGAGCGACACGTCCGAGCCTTCGGCGCCAAAAGCAGCGCTGGCGGCTTCGAGCACGCGGTCCCGGTTGCGCCGTGCGTCGGCACGCAGCGGGCGAGTCTGACGGCCGTCCACGGCCGCGATCCCGGCGCCGGACGCGGGGGGTTCGGGTCGAGCCATCAGACAAATCTCCTTGCACCCCTAGCAAACGGGGCGTGCGTTCCGTATAGTGTAAGCGGGGTCATCGTTCCGTTTCCATCGGAGAATAGTCCACGACCTCCGAGAGGGACTGCAATGAGCGAGCAGGCAGGCCAGCGGGAGCTTCGAGAACTCATCGAACGTGAGCGGTTGGTGGCGCTTGTCGACCATTACGTCGCCACGCTCGATGAGCCAAGCGGCTTCGACGATGACTGGGCCCGTTCCTTGTTCACCGAGGACGTGCGTCTGGAGCATGAGATCGCCGTGCTTGAGGGCATCGAGGAGGTCGCTGCCGCGCACCGCATGGTCATGGCCCGATGGGAGCGCACCTTGCACTTCAGCGCCAACCATCGCATTGAGTTCGATGGCGAGCGCGCCCATCTGACCGCCCGGCTGATGGCGATCCACGTGCACCCCGGTGAGAACCCACCTGATTCGCTGATCGCCGCCAACCTGTTGGATGCTGATGCCGTTCACACAAGCAACGGGTGGCGCTTCGAGCGGTTCGCCCCTCGCACCGTCTGGAGAACCGGACATCGCCCAGCAGAGATCGGGGCGAACCAGAAGTGAGCGCGGCCGAGCCGGCACTTCCACCGCAACTTCGCCAGCTGATCGAGTCTGGACCAATGGTTCACCTGAGCACCATCAACCCCGACGGTAGCCCCCAGGTAACCGTCATTTGGATAGGCCTAGACGGTGACGATCTTATGAGCACCCACATGCGGGACAACGTCAAACTCAGAAACATCAGACGCGACCCCCGCGTAGCGCTCTCATTCGACGTACCGAGAGCGCCCGGTGTATGGATCAACCCATATGCAGTCATTTATGCACGGGCAGCAGTAGAACCCAGCCCTCGCATATGGGAACTGATGACCAAGCACGCGAAGGTCTACGTCTCGCCTGATGCTGAAGTCCCCGCCCCTGAGGGGTCGGAGCCTGGCTTCATCGTGCGGTACTCGATCACGCGAATCGGCGGAATTGGCTCATGGGTGACAAACCCTGAATTCTGACCCATTCAGTCGGTGAGACCCGCAGGAGTCGTGCACGAGGCGTGGTCGAAGTTTGCCAAATCTGCTTCACTGGAGGGGTGAGCAAGGATGGTCCGCCGCTGACGTCGAGAAATCGGAATCAACGACAAATCGTCCTCTTCGGCCCAATCGCAGCGGTAGTTGTGTGGTTGCTCGTCATCTCCAACTACTCCCACGGAACGATTCATATCGTGGGGCTGGTGCTGGGTCTCCCGGTAATTGGGTTGCTTTTTCTGGTCGCACTCCGGCTCTACAAAACCAGCGGATAGCGCCACGCTCACACCGACAAGAATGGCCAACATGGAGCACCCTGCGTTGGCCTGTCTCGCCGGAAGGCATGTTGGGGCACCGAGTCCCTCGCACAGGTACTGACCGGGCTTGTCCAGTCGTGGCGAACTGCCAGCCGACCCCAGGCAGGAGCCCGTAAAGGTGACCAGTAATCTGATCGCATAAGAGATCGCCCCGCTCTCGGATCGGTCTCGAAAAGCAAATTCGACCAGAAAGATGGAAATGAATGGACGGCACAAATGAGACAGAGGTCGAGGGTTCGGCTCTAGAACACCGCAATGCAGTGGAAAATAACGATGAAAATAACGATATGGAGAAACGGCTGCCACTGTCCTATGAGATAAATTGGACGGCTTCCCGTCTACCCTCTCTGTTGATCGAACCCGCCGTGAGTTTGCACAAATTTTCGTTCACCACTTCGTTCTCGGTAGGTCCAACATTGCCCACCCCCGATGGAGATGAGATTGCCAGTCTGTTCGGTGATGAATTCACGATTGTCGGAGGCGGACAGATTAACGACGAGACGGTATTAGTGGCCACAAGTTCGGCGAGCGACGTCCGTATTGCAATCGATGGCCGTGCCGTGGACATACTGGTGGCGGCCGCATCATTTGATGTAGCTCGGGAGGTTGGACTCGGTCTTAAGGAGCGATTTCCCAAGGCTGAAAAGAGACCCGATGCTCTGGTGGTGAGGACTTGGTATGCCGGATATCAAGGTGTGACTAGTTCGTATTCTGACCTTATCCTTCCTACTTGGGGCGAAATCGCTACCAACTATCCAGAACCAACCCGCTCACAGCTGAGCCGGCTAATGGCGCTCGGCCCACCTTCAAATGATTCGTCGGAAGGAAAACTGATTCTGTTTCACGGCCCACCCGGATGCGGAAAGACCTTCGCAATCCGTGCCCTGTTGCGCTCATGGTGCGAGTGGTGCGCTCCCGAGCTGCTGATAGATCCGGAGTCCGCCTTCGGTGAGACTCGCTACCTGATTCAACTGCTGAGATCTACGGCACATCAAGAACCCGAATCAGCTGAGCGGTTCTGGCGAGTCCTCGTTGCCGAAGACGCTGACAAGTACTTGGGTGCCGACGCGAGGGCAAGCGACAATCCGGCGTTAGATCGCCTCCTCAACGTCTCAGATGGTCTCATTGGCCAGGGATCTCGCCTCCTCTACCTGTTGACAACCAACAGCGACCTAGCCGTGCTTCACGCTGCGTTGGTTCGTCCTGGGCGAAACTTGGGGGTCGTGGAGTTTCGCAAGTTCTCTCCGGACGAGGGTCATCGGTGGCTCGGGAACGATGGTCCCGTACCCAAAGCTGAAATGAGTCTCGCGGAATTGTTTGCCATTCGTAACGGTCGTCCTGCAGGAATCGCAGACGGGACGTTGGTCGGGCAGTACCTGTGAGGCTCGGTTATCGGACTCAGGAGCACGGTGAACGCAAGGTCCTCCCAGCGAAGAGTTCGTGCAGGCAGAACTCTGACAGACCGCCGCTTCGATACTCGAGTAAGGGTGAGCTGACATCCTCTCGGGGGTTTCCCCAGCCGCCGTGCTGGGGCACCCTGCAATAAGCTTCCCACCACGTTCGGCAAGCGGGGCCTGGGATGAATCATGGTATCCGACAGCAGTCAGCCACAACACGACCCGACGTTCCGCCGATAGGTCGTCGGTGTGGCAACGGAATGACGGTGGTTGGAAGGTGGCGCGTCAGATGTCGCGTATGAGGGCGCAAGTAGAGGTCCCGGAGGATATCGTCGAGCGGGTCCGCACGCTATGCCTGGCGCTGCCCGAGGTGACGGTCCGCGTCGACTATTCACTGACGAGAGAGAGATCGACGGCACAGTCGTTCGAAATCCGGCGGAGGTCGTTCTGCTTGCTCGTGGCACGAGAGGGCTCGACCGGCAGGCCCGTTCCGCTGCTCTTGTTGCGTGCAAACCCAGACGAACGCGAGGGATTGTTGTCCGTTGGTCACCCGTTCTTTGCCCCTCGTCAAGCCCGCGTTGATCGCATAGGGGTGCTGCTCACGGACAACACGGATTGGGAGGAGATCCATGAGCTCGTGACCGAGAGCTACCGGGTCCTCGCACCGAAGAAGCTCACCGCACTGCTCGAATAGTGGGCGCTGACCGAAGCGTCCCCCGGACTGGCGTTCGGTCGCACCCAGCTCCAACGATCGAAGAGGTCTACGGCATGCTCCGACCTGCTTTGGCTACGACCCCGAACATCGTCAAAGCCATCGAGAAGCAGCCTTCGCGCGCAGCCGCGTGAATAGTCGACACGAACCGATCGCGGTCGTCGGCGGCAAGTTGTCCGGCATCAACGAGATCCTCGGCGAGGCTGGACATCGAAAAGCACCCGTCGGGAGCAGGTGACTCGTCGGGATTCCAATCAGCCCACCGCTGTGTGACCTTCGTTTGATCCACGAGTTCGAGGCCGATGTCCTGGACCAGGTCGGCGAGCCGCCGCCCGATGTTGGACGGTCGGCGTCGCTCGATCCGCATGGCGCCTTGGACTCGCTCAGCGATGTCGCGGTCGCCGACGTCAATGTCGAACGTCGACCAGTCGGTATCGATGAGTGACAAGAGGCCGCCTGGCCGTAGCACACGGGCCATCTCGGACACTGCCGCTTTGGGGTCGGACAACCACTGCAGAGTCCGCTCGGATCGGGCGGCGTCGAAGGAGCAGTTCGGCTCGGCGAGCTCAAGAGCATCGCCGACTCTGAACCGGACCCGGCACCTCGCTGAGCGCGCCCGCGATTGGGCACCTGCGATCATTTTCGCCGATACGTCGATGCCAACTATCTCTCCATCGGTTCCGAGATCGTTCGCGAGGGCGAGGGCGGCGTCGCCCAGGCCGCAGCCGACGTCAAGGAGCCGTTGACCCGGCGCCAGCCTCAGCTCCCTGCGTTCCCAGGCGCGAAGTCGAAGGGTGGCTTCCCACCGCCCGGTGGCCTCCATCGTTCCGAGGAGGATCGAGACATTCGAATCGTCGTCGACCCGCTCGTAGCCGAGTGCATGCGTGTCATCCGCGTCCACGCCTTAGACGCTACGACAAGCTGCGAATCGCAGGGATAGTGTCCCCGGGGCGCCCTCTGGCGGCCAATGAGTTGGAGCAAACGAAGACGATCTACGTGATGACCATTTCTAACATTTCGCCTGGCCAGTCAACCCACGGAATGCCGAACATTTGGGGGTGGGGGCTAGTCGCCAATGGCATGGGTGCGAGCTGATCCGCATGAGTGAGTCTGAGGAGGGCGCCCATCTCGGTTATTCGTTCTCAACGGACGTCTCGGCGGATGCGATCATCTCCCACAATCCTTCGGCAGCAGCCCATTGGTCTGCTGGGAGGTTCCGCTTGATTACTTCTTTAGCCTCGTCTGAGCTCATATTGCCTCCGGATCGCAGCGCCTTGATCGCCGAGATCGGTAGCAGATGATCGTCTTCGATCAATGCCTTCGCTACTTGGTCAGGAGTCTCACCGGCCTCAAGGGATGAACGAACCACGGCGGCAAAATCCATCTATGGATCATGGTTCACTGAACCAGCGGGGCGCTACTTATTCATCGCCGCCCACCCTCAGCCGGCTATGGGGCGACCCAAGCTTTGGCTCAAACAGACCTACGAGCGCGACCATTATCGGGTCTCGTCGAGGCTGTTGGCGATCCAGCCGGGCGAATCGACACGTACCGGCGATGTCCCGACCAGGGCCGCCAGGTCAGACTCAAGGCGCTCGAGCTGCTTGGCGCCGATCTTCCGCTTCCACTTCTCGCGCAATTCGTCGAAGACCGCTTCGCCTACTCGCATGACTTCGAAGCCGAGCGCCGTGACCTCAAGGCGTTTGCGACGGGCGTCGAGCGGATCGGCACTGCGTGCCACGTAGCCGCGCTCCTCGAGCACCGCCACAGTCTTTGCCGCCGCTTGCTTGGAGACCGACAGACGGCGACCCAGTTCCGAAGCAGTGTCAGCGCCCCCCGCGATGGCTCGCATCGTGAAGTCATGAACGGGGCGCACATCCTCGTATCCGCGCTCGGCGAGCTCCAGGATCGCATCGTCCACCAGGATGCGAAATCCTCCGAGAAGGAGCAGTGCGAGGTCGGCACCCGAGCGTGACATGAGCTGATCGTAAAGCGGATGTCTTGACAAGGTCAACCCGGTTGTCTACACTGGACAACCAGGTTGACGATATGAAGGAGATTGACATGAGTCCAACTGCCAAGCAGGCCTCACTGGCCGGAGTCACGCACCATGACGCCAGGGTCAACGGCACGAAGCTGCGCTACGTGTCGGCGGGCACCAAAGGAACTCCAGTCCTGCTGATCCATGGGTTTCCCGAGACGTGGTGGACCTTCCGCAAGCTCATCCCGCTGCTCGCCGCCAGCCACCGCGTCTATGCAGTGGATCTGCGCGGGTTCGGTGACTCCGACAACGGACCAGGCGCCTACGACAGCAAGACCTCGGCCGAGGACCTGCATCTTTTGATCGAAGAGCTCAGCGTTGGCCCAGTGCACCTCACCGGCCAGGACATCAGCGGGGCGACCGTGTTCCGTCTCGCCACCACGCACCCCGAAGATGTGCTCAGCTTCACCGCCATAGAGATGGGCCTACCCGGGTTCGGCCTTGAGAAGCTGGCCGACGTTACCCACGGGGGTACCTGGCACATCGGCGTTCTTGCCGCCCCCGGAATCCCCGAGATGCTCCTCGCCGGTCGCGAGCGCGAGTTCCTCGGACAGTTTGCCTTTCCGGCCATGAGCGCCACCCCGGGAGCGATCACCGACACCGACATTGACGAATTCGTCCGCACCTACTCGCGTCCCGATGGCTGGCGCGGGGCGATCGGCCTCTACCAGTCCATGCTCCAAGAAGGCGATGAGATCTCAACCCTTGTCGCCGGCCACAAGCTGAACATCCCGGTGCTGGCGATCGGAGCTGGAGGCGGCGAGCTCACCTTCGCAACGATGAGCCAGGTCAGCTCCGATCCGGTCCGGTCAGTGACTCTCGAAGGCGTGGGCCATTACGCAGCCCTAGAGGCACCCGACCAGGTGGCACACGCTCTTCTCGACTTCTTCAGCACCTGCTGAGGCCACCTGAACGTCTCTAGATCGCCACCTCGACCAGCCGGCCGAAGCGTCCAAACCGCAGCGCGCCGACAGCTCGCCCTGCGCGGCGCATCCGGTCGGGCATCCCAGACAGACCCGCAGTTTCAAGGTGACGCGCATCTGTAACAGCGGATCCGCAGAGTGCCATGAGAGAGAACTACGACAAAGGAGTATCGGTCATGGGAGTTTTGGTTGAGAATGTCTTTCCGGTCGGGGTAACGAACGAGTTACTCGATGCTGTCACCGACGAGATGGGCGTCGACGCCAAAATCCCGCCCGGTGGGATCGTGCATGTGCACTTCGAAAAGGACGGCCGTGCCCACGGTGTCGACGTGTGGGACTCGGTCGAGGCCTATCAGCAGTTCGTCGAGTCAACACTTATGCCAGCCATGGGCAAGGTTGCTGCAGCAAGAGGCCTCGATCCATCCAAGATGGGCGGGCCCGAAACGACGATCACCGAGGTCCATCGCCTCGTTCGCAAATGACGAACCCACATTCTTAGGGCACGCATATATCTGGCGTCCGGGGCACCTCTCAATCATCGATGATGGACGGTATTTCGGTATCTCGGTCGTGTCCGTGTCTACATCAGTCCTGTGACAAGGCGGCTCGGCACCGGATCATCGAAGGGATCGTCCGGGATCGCGTCCAGAATTGACATGCCCACGGTGCCGGCGAAATGAGCTATGCGAATCAGACCTTGGCCATTCGATAGCTACCGCTTGTAGCCTCCTATCATGACCTCGAGTCACTATCCTCGATATCGGGTTCTGACCGGTCCCGACGATGACGCATTCTGTTTTCGGGTCAGTGAAGCGCTCGACCTCGGCTACGAACTTTACGGCGGACCGGCGATCACTGCGGCTGGGGACACCGTGTACGTCGCGCAAGCACTCGTATGGCGGGGACAAGAGCCAACTCCCTTGCGAGCTAATACAGATAGCTGAGACCCTTGTGCCCCCCGTCCCGATGGCGGGAGGGGCGAACTCGAGAATCCTGGTCTGCCGCTATTCGGGGGCGGGTAAGCGGAACGCAGTCGCAGCCTCATTAGGCACGAGGCCCGATGAGTATGCCATCCTGCGAGGATGGCTCTGATGCCGAATTGGCTGGAGGCGGGTGAGATTGAACTGTGCCGCTGGCACCCTCGCTACGCCGACGAAATCAAGGCTGCCGTCGAGTCGAGCTATCCGGAGTTGCACCGGTGGATGGTGTGGGCCCAGACAATGCCGACGAGCGAGGCCATGAGTGCTGTCATCGCCGACGGCGTCGCGTCTTTCGATGCCGATCGTGAGTGGCAGTACGTGCTGCGAGAAGTCTCCTGCGATGAACTGGTCGGCGGTGCCGGTCTTCACCGACGGGTCGGTCTCGATGGACTTGAGATCGGCTATTGGGTTCGCACAGATCGAACGGGTCGTGGCTACGCCACATCTGCCGCACGTGCCCTGACCGATGCCGCATTCTCCTTGCCGCTGGGCTTTGAACGGGTCGAGATTCATATGGATCAGGCAAACGTGGCCAGCGTCGCGGTCCCGCGCAAGCTGGGCTACAGGCTTGCACTCGAAGAGGATCGTGAAGTTCTTGCTCCCGGGCATTCGGGTCGAGGTTTCATCTGGACCGTGGAGCGATCAAGCTGGCTATTGCAGTCGTAGTCACCTCGCTGTCCCGGCGCTCTCGGACGCATACCAAGACACGTCGGGTCGCAATCGTGCCGACCCCGGTTACAACGCCTGGCGATGGGTCACCGATTTGCGCGACGCTCCTGGCATGAACTCGGCCGTGCGAGCAGCAACTGAAGTGGCTGAACACTTCGGTATCTTGAGTACGGAGCCCTTGCTACTGCAAGAGACGAACAATACGGTGGTGTCGCTGCGCCCCGAGCCAGTCATTGCCAAGGTTGGGGTCAGAGCCTGTTCGCAGGACGAGATCCGTCTTGAGTACGCCGTGGCGTTCGAGCTTGCCGCGCTCGGAGCTGAAATTGCACGGCCGATACAAGGCACACAGCCAACGTCACATACCGACACTGGGTTCATCGTCACACTGTGGGAGCGGCTTGATGGAGCAGACCGGGCCACGGTGCCACCAGATGAGCTCGCTCGATCACTTCGCAGACTCCACTTCGCATTGGATCAGACCCAGGTGGCTTTGCCCTCGTTCCGTGGAATGCTGACGAAGGCGAGCGAGGCACTCGAAGATGACTCGATCATGGCGGCTTTGCGTCACGTAGACCGCGAGCTTTTGCGCGCTTCATATGAACAGGGTTTCGTCGCACTTGAAGGCGCCAGTTTTGACGAGTTCCGGTTGCACGGCGAGCCTCATGGTGGGAACCGAATCGAGACCGGCGAAGGTCTCCGCTGGGTCGACTTCGAGAGCTCTTGTACTGGCCCCGTTGAGTGGGACCTAGCCTTTCAGTCGGACGAGGTGGTTGATCTCTTTCCCGAGGCTGATTTGGGTCTTCTGGCCCTCCTGCGAAAACTCAATAGCGCACGTGTCGCCACATGGTGCTTGGCATCACGTCATCAGCAAATGCAGGAGCACGGCGAGATGCACCTTGCCCTATTGCGCCAACTCTCTGAGGATCCCTGGCGTCTTCCGGGAATTCCATAAG
>Ga0302180_10002717_pt1 | contig 13686 bp, 18 predicted proteins | sample I_Palsa_E3_2_FD_200575 | JGI IMG/M metagenome (GOLD analysis project Ga0302180, IMG submission 200575) | Peat permafrost microbial communities from Stordalen Mire near Abisko, Sweden - I_Palsa_E3_2 | ecosystem: Environmental > Terrestrial > Soil > Palsa > Peat permafrost | place: Sweden... | reverse complement strand
CCACGGGAGCGCGTTCCAGCCGACGTTCGGTAGCGCCCTTACGGTATTAGCGGAAAGGGGCGAAACGGCGATGGCCCTAGTCTGGGCGGTTCTGCGGCCGGCGCCCGCTTGGGGTCCCTAATCACTGTGAGTTGGAACCAGCTTGTGGAGTGGCTGAAACGGCTCGAAACCCTACGCGAATGCGTTCAGGCAGGCGCGGGAACATGGCCTAACCCCTTGAATTGGTGATCCGTTCTATATCCCAACGTTGTATGGAACCATATTGACTGGAACGTAGGGGCACACTATGCAGTTCTCCATTGCCTTCCCGGACGGCCAGACACTTTCCGACATGCCCACTTGCCGGGAGCTTATCGGAAACTCCGCCACTTCACATTGCATATGCCAGCGGCTACACCGAGCGCACAATCGTGGACCCGCAAACTGCTCCGGCCTGCTCCTTGTCAGCCAGGCATCGGACGAGCGTTTCCGGCTGGATTCAGCGATCTTCTCCCAGTGTTTTTCGAGATCGACGAGTGCGGATTGAAGGGACTATCCACCGATAACCGAAGGACCAGCGCAAAGCGCCCCAACTTCCAAAAGCGCCGTCATCCGCCCATGGGCAGGTGCTACCCCCTCTATAATGGCTCGGGGGATCGTATGCACATTGATGAAAACAAGATCTGTGTCCTCCGCCATTTCGAGGAGCTATGGAACAACGGCCAAGTCGATGGGTCGAAGATTTCTTCGCTGAGGGCTTCATGAACTTTGGCCGGCAGTATCAGGATGCTCGACCAATCGTGAAACACATTGTTCAGGTCTGGCGGACAGCGTTCCCGGACTTGCGCTTCACGGTGGATTTCATAGTGGCGGAAGGCGATCTGGTGATGTGCGAAGCGTCATTTCAGGGAACACATCTGGGAGAATTTCCACTACTGATTCCGGCTTTTCAGGGACTAACTCTGGCTCCCAAAGGGAAGACATTCAAGGTGAAGCACATTCACCGCTTTCGGCTGAAGGAAGGGAAAATCATCGAGCACTTTGCCGTGCGGGACGACCTGGGGATGTTTCAGCAACTGGACCAGCTAGGCGCCCTCAGTGGGTAGCCGTCGATTAGTTGGTTCTCAGTCGCGTTATAGTTGGCATCCGGAAGTTGGCCACTTCTAGAGGTGCCCCCATTCTGGCCCGCGATTTCAGGGTATCGGTTGGCGAGCAGCGCTTCAAAACGCCTTTGACCCGACGCGCCGTCGCGGAGAACGAAATCGCTCATCAGTCCTGTCGTAATTGACGGCGCGCCAGCGCGGCGTCTGGTGAACGTCATTGTGCCTTCCGATAACGGCAAGAAAACGGCGTTACCATACATTGGCCCGGCTCGCGGTCCGACCGAACTGCGGAATGCCAATCACTCCCGTCATACGCCGATTGCGGAAACTGACAAGAACTAGCCAATCAGCTCGAGCAAGCCGTCTACCAACTGGTCCAGCATCTCCGGACCGAGTGCCACGATCCTCGTGCCAAGGCGACCGATGGAAATTGTCCGAATCTGCGAGATCTTCACCCATGAGGGTTTGGGCATCATGTCCGGCGGAAGCGCCATGGTCAACGGGAATCCGGCTTTCTGCGCTTGACTTGTAATCGCCATCGCGATCACGGTTTCGGACTTCCTGTTGAACAGGTCGTGGCTCAGAATAAGGACAGGCCGCAACCCGGCCTGCTCGCGGCCTCGGACGGGGTTCAGGTCTGCCCAGTAGACTTCGCCTCTCAATATTTGGGCCAAGCTTGGTCTCCCAGACCCTGTTCAGCCAACTGCATTTCTTCTTTGGGGTCGATTTTGGCGAGCTCGCGAGCGAGCCGGGTCCGCTTCTCGCGCTCACTCAATAAGTTCACGGCCGATTGGAGCGCCCGGCTGCGGTTCGGGTACCTGCCCTCCCGGACCCAGCGGTCGAGGTCCGCGACCGTCCTTTGATCCAAGGTGACAGCAATTTTCTGCACCATGCCCTGAGTATGACAAAATATCCTACTCTGCCGCAACCCATTTAATGATCGTGGGCGATAGACGGCGTTAGCGGAAACTTGCCTCCGCGATGGGGGCACTTCATGCAGCCTCCACGATACGTTGGATCGTCATGACGCTGACCCCAGTCTCGGCGGCAATGGTGCGTAAACTCAGACCCTTCTCCCGCAGCGGCAGGACGCGCGCAGGCCGCACCGCAGCCTTGGGGCGTCCCAATACCTTACCTTGAGCCTTCGCGCGACTCAGGCCAGCTTGCACGCGCTCAGATAGCCTAACGCGCCCCTGTTTGGCGATAGCTGCCAGGATCGCAAGCACAGCATCCCTGAATGGGCCGATGGAGCGCAGGTATTCCGCACGGTAGCTGAACCACTTCACGCCATGGGACGTCAGCGCTCTGAGGTGCTGGAGGGTTTCCAGAACGCCTTCGCGGGAGAAGCGGTCCAGCGACTAGAACAGCACCATGTCAGAACTCTTTAGGGTATGGTGCTCCAATCATTTTGCGGAATGCGGGACGGTCTGCTGTTTTGGCGGATGCCTTGTTCTCACCAAAATGTGACTGTGTTTGCCGCTCCTCTGAGCTCGACGCGACTAAGGTTTTGGTACACCCGTCGTGCCCAGGCTTGGGGCTTTAATTCGCGTCGCTGGGCGGCGTGCCACCGGCCGCCAGGAGCGGCGCATCCTTGACGACCGCATGGATGAGCGCGGCGGGACTGATATACTCGGAGCAGCAGGCGGCAATGGAAAGGTCCCCTGATCCCTGTCACGACTTCTACGCTAATCCTACAGTGGATGAATTGATCGCCCAACAGCGAATAGAGCCGATTCGCGATCCTACGATTCTGCTGGGCGACTTTTGGCCCGAAGACGAGCCAATCGAGGAATTCCTGGCCGCCCTTCGGCGGTGGCGTGGGCATGACAAATCCGATCGCGCCGCATGAGCACGATCGTCGTAGACACCGATGTTGTGTCCTTTGTCTTCAAGAACCATCCGACCGCGACGGAGTACCTGCCCGACCTGATTGATCGAATCCCGATCATCTCGTTCATGACGGTCGCGGAGTTGGACCGCTGGGCTCTTGAAGCTCGTTGGGGGGTGGCGCGGCGAACACGACTGCAGGAGTACCTTGAACGCTTCGTCGTCTTTCCATACGATCGTGGACTGTGCACGAAGTGGGCAGAAGTGACCGTTGCAGCTCAATCCGGCGGAAGACGGATCGAATGCGCCGATGCCTGTGGGCGCCGCCACGGCGCTGCTGTCGCGTGCGCCGCTACTCACCCACAATCGCTGGGATTATCTCAGCGTACCTGGTCTCGCGCTGATCTCCCACGCGGGCTGACCTTGGGTGCGTCGATCTAAGATACGTCTGTCCCCTACAGACCCAGCCCAACCCAGCCGATACATACTCGGCCCCTTATGCCCGCCTCCATCGAACTGGATCGCCCCGCGCGGCAGGAGTCCTACCTCCAGTACGGGAGCAGTTTCGTCGACCGCCTCCGCACGCGCCTGGTGCAGCGCGAAATCCTGAAGCGCCTCCCGCGGGCCGGCAGTCTCCGCGTCCTGGACCTCGGCTGCGGCTACCACGCCACCTGCCTGAAAGCCATCCTGAAAGCCACCGGCGATCGCCTGATCGAAGGCGTCGGTGTGGACTTCAACGTCAGCGAGGAAAGCCGCCGCCATCCGCGTTTGAATTTCGTTATTTCGTCGGTCGAAGAAGCCCTGCCCGAACTGCCCGAGAACGCTTTCGAGGCGGTGCTGTTCGTCTCGGTCCTGGAACACCTTTGGGATCCGATTCAATCCTTGGGCAAATGTTTCCGTGTGCTGAAGCCCGGCGGCCGGCTCCTGGTCAACGTCCCTACCTGGTATGCCAAGCCGATCCTCGAAATGTCCGCGTTCAAACTGGGGGCCAGCCCGGCATGCGAGATGGACGATCACAAGATGTACTACTCGAAGCGGGACCTCTGGCCACTGCTGGTTCGCGCCGGCTTCAAGCCTAGCCGCATCCGCCTGCAGTACCGCAAGTTATGCATGATTCTAATCGCTACGGCCATCAAGCAGTAGACGACTGGGACCGCCACTGGCTGGACTTCAGCGCCGCAGCGGACCTGTCGCCCGCTACGCGCTACCGCCGCCGGCTGGCGTTGCAGCTCCTTGGCAATGACGCTGGCGTCGCTCCGGATGGCGCCGCCGTGCGCATGCTGGAGATCGGCAGCGGCGCCGGCCAGTTCGCCGAAGAGTTCCTGGCGCAGGCGCCGCGCGCGCAGTTCCTGGGTCTGGAATTGAGCCGCACCGGAGCCGACATAGCCTCGCGCCGCGTGCCTGCCGCACGCTTCCTGCAACGCGATTTGCTGGCTCCCATTGGGACCGGCTGCAGCCTGCCGGAGGGCCTCGATTTCCGCGCCACGCACGCCCTCTGTTCGGACGTGCTGGAGCATCTTGACGATCCGGGCTTTCTGCTGCGTCACGCCGCCGCATACATGGCGCCCGGATGCAAGCTGGTGGTCACGGTGCCGGGCGGCTGGCACAGCGCTTTCTACACCCACATTGGTCACCGCCGCCACTACACCCCTGCGCAACTGAGCACCCTGCTCGAAAGCGCCGGCTTCGCCGTGGAGCGCGCTTGGGCCGCCGGCTTTCCCTTTTTCAATCTCTACCGCATGCTAGTCACGCTCCGTGGACAGGCGCTCATCGCTGAAGCGGCCCGCGGGCCTTCGCTGCTCATGCGGGCCGCCGGCGCGATCTTCGATGCGCTGTTCCGCCTGAACCTGATCAACGTGTGGGGTTGGCAGACGGTGGCAGTCGCCCGCTATCGCAGCCGGTAAGCCGCGACTCATAAAAAGCCGCCTCACCTCTCGGCCGTCTCGAATCCCAGGCGCCAGCCAAGTTTCTGGGAATCGAACCACGAAATCTTCATGCCGAACCAGCGCGTTTCGGAAGCCGCCTGATAGCGGCCGCGCCGCTGCTCGAGCACAAACGCGCATGGCGCTTCGCCAAACTGCGCCAGACGCTGCGCCAGCCACGAGTCCGGAGTAAGCGGCTGCGCCAGCACTACAGGCACGCCGCCCAGCAGCGCCAGATGCGCTCCGAAGCCGCGATCCACCTGCTTGATGGCCGGCGGGGTGCCGTAAGCCTGGCTATAGCGCTTCACCGACGCATCCAAATCGCGCACCGCGATCACTACCTTGGTCACGCCTCCGAAATTCTTGTTCAGCGGCTTGCCCTGCGGAAAAGCGCGCTGTTCCCGCGGCGTGAAGTCGTGAATCAGAAACGGAAAAAACGTGCCGTTCGGCTCCGTGCCCACCTGCGCAGTCTCCCAATCGAGGCGCACGCCGTCCGGCCGTTGCCGCCCATTCCGTACCGGAGCCGAGACCGCGATACCCGCCGCCCGCAGCCGCCCCACCTCGGCCGCCACATCCTGCTCGCGCACGGCCCATGCGCAAGGCCCGCTGTTCGCCTGCATGAACTTGGTCCACGGCTGGCGTGCCAGCGCTTGCGCATCGGCGTTCGCCTGCGGCGCCATCAATTCCAGATACGATCCGTCCGGAAAGCTGACCAGGGCCATTTCGGTGGCCCCGTTGCTGTGCGGTCCCCCATAAACCGTCTCGATCCCGATCGCCGCCAGATTAGCCTGCAGTTGTTTCAGGCTGCTCCCGGCGGCGGTAACGTGGTCAACCTTCAGATCGGCGGCGGCCAGCGCGGCCGCGTACAAAACCAGCACCAAAACAATGCGCATAAGCCGATTGTAAAAGGATGCGTGGCCGCGTGCCGGCATCGTCGCATCCGATGCCTGTGTTTGATTCCGCGGGCAATAAACAATATAATAAGGTCTGAAAGATTTATATGGAATCCAATTCCCGCCGTTCCTTTCTCCAACTGGCTGCCACGTTGGGCGCGCTGGCGCCGGCCGCCGGTAAAGCAGCCGCCCAACCCGCGGCGCCGCTGCTGCCAACCGTCAAATTCGGCAAATTCGACGTCACCCGCCTGATCGTCGGCTCGAACCCGTTCTACGGCTACTCGCACTTCAACCACACCATGGACCAGCTCATGCGCGAGTGGTATACCCAGGACCGCAAAATGGAAGTCCTGCACGCCTGCGAACGGAACGGTATCAATACCTGGCAATTGCATTACAACGACCAGCCGGTCGAAGATTTCAAACGCTATCGCGCCGAGGGCGGTAAGATGCATCTCGTGCTGCTGGCCGACTTCGCCCTGATGAAGGACCCCAAACTCCTGCCCGAGGTAGCCAAACTTGGCCCGTTGGCGATTGGGCACCACGGCAACCGCACCGACGAGCGCTTTCGCAACGGCGAAAAAGGCAAAATCAGGGACTTCCTCAAAGCCGTGCGCGACACCGGCGCAATGGTGGGCCTCTCCACGCATAACCCGGCAGTCATCGACACGGCCGAGGGCGAAGGCTGGGACGTCGACTACTACCAGTGCTGCCTCTATCGCGTCTCGCGAACCCCCGAAGAGGCGCGCGCGGAGTTCGGCGAGTCGCCCATCGGCGAGACGTTCATGGAGAAAGATCCCGAGCGTATGTGCCGCATGATCCGCCAGACCAGGAAGCCCTGCCTGGCGTTCAAGCTGTTCGGCGCCGGGCGCGCCAGCGGCTCCCCCGAAGAGGTCGAGCGCGCCTTCCGCTTTGCGCTGGGCGGCATCAAACCTACCGACGCCGTGATTGTCGGAATGTACCCGCGGTTCAAAGACGAAGTGCGCGAAAACACCGGACTGGTGCGGCGCATTCTGACCACATAGGTCCCGGCCTGTCCAACTATGGCCGTCGGACGAACGTCCCCTTATCGGCGTTCGGATCCATCGTCATCCGGAACTCGCCCGTCCTCGCCGTATCGACGAACTCCATGATCACGTTGCTGCCAACATCCTTGATCGAGTGATAGAGCCACTCCTCAGTCGGGGCGTTGGTCGCTTCGAGATTCAATCCGCCCGGCTGGCCATCAGTATGAAACTCAATTTCATCCGGCGGGCCGAACGTGATGTAAATGCGGCCGCGATCGGTTTTCCATCCTGGAACAGCCTGCCACCCATAGTGCATGACCGCAAAGCCAATACGCCGGTAGTGTTCGTTCCTGAATGCGTTATCTGGACCGCCCGGCGTGGGATTGCGGCGATCCCAGAACTGCTTGATGAAATGTTCGCGCTCGGGGTCGGTCTTGAGACTCAGGAAAGCGGTACGCTCGCGGCCGTCGATGATGTAGACGACGTCCTCGTTGAGCCAGCTGGCGTATCGGTCGACCTTCGCCTGTGGCTCTGCCGGCGTGGCCGGACTCTGCGCTTGCCACGCGGCCATCGCGCCTACCGCGGCGATCATCAATATGCCGGCAGAGAATACCGGCGCTAAAGCCGAAGCTTTCGGTTGGTAAAGTAAACGGTGAATTCGTTTCATAAGGCTCCCTCCTGTTGCCGCCAGCACGGTTTCATTCGCCGGCCAGCGAGTTTGCTCCAAAGCAGCCAGTGCGGCGGCGTAATCATGCGCGTCGCCGCTGGCGGCCACCACCAGATCGTCACAACACTTTTCGCGCTCGGCGCGGATCACGCCGGACATCCACCAGATCGCCGGGTGATAGAAAAGGAAGCTTTCCACCACCGTTTCGAGCAGGTTCGCCAGGTAGTCGTGGCGGCGGATATGCGCCAGTTCGTGCATCAGGATCGCTTCCACCTGGCTGGCAGGCATCCCGGCCAGCAGACCCACGGGCGCCAGAATCACCGGGCGCACATAGCCGATGACTACCGGCACATCGGCGAGACACGTCTCGAGCAGTGCGACCGGCTTCGAGAGCCGCAGCCGCGCGCGGAGTTGGTCGAGCCGTTGGGGCCACGGATCGGGTGCGCTGCAGACGCCTCGCCGGCGCAAGCGCCCCGCGGCCATCCAACCGGCGGCGCTGCGCAGTTGAAGGAGCAACACGCCCAACATCCAGAAGGGCGCCAGCCACGGCGGCAGATCCACCACGCGGAAGGGCGCTCGCACACCCGGCGACGCTTGGCTGCTGTCCAAAGCCGCGCGCGGGATCGTGTGCGCTACGGCCGAGGCGCTCCCCTTCTCCCGCGGCGCGAGGACACAAAAGGTGATGGCGAACGCCGCCAGCACGCCGACCATCGCCGCACAGGCGCATGCATAACGCGCGCGCGGCGAGCGCATGACGAGCAGCGCCGCCAGCAGGACGAGCGCGGCCAGCGCGCCTTCCCACAGCGAGTGAAACAGGGTCCAGCCGAGAGCCTTGGCCAGCGGCGTTTCGACCAAGTGTGCAATGGTGGTCATCGTGTCCCCTTTTGATATTCGTCCAGCAGGCCGCGCAGCTCCGCCAACTCCTTTTTCGAGGTCTTCCGGGCGGATAGCGCTCCCAACAACAAGCCTCTGGCGGATCCATCAAACGCGCGGTGCAGCAGGTCGCCCGCGAGCTGCCGTTGGGTCCATTCGCGGGGCCGCGCGGGCGAGTAAACATGCGACCGCTGCCTCTCGTCGCGGCGGACCAGGCCTTTCTCGGCCATCACCTGCAACTGCTTGAGCACGGTGGTGTACTGCGCCGGTTTGCGTCCGGCGATCACTTCGTGCACGTCGCGGACGGTGCTGGGCCCGCGGCTCCACAGTACAGTCAGGATTTCCAATTCTGCGTCGGTGGGTCTGGGTGGGCCTTCAGACATATACGACGACTATACTACGATGTTAATCGTATGTCAAGACGTGGGGAGGCCCGCGGCGGCCGGCAGCGCAGCGACAGATAGAATGCGATTGAGGGTTTCATGCGGACAGCCCTTCCGCGGTCTGCCCGGTTCGTTCGATCAGGTCCAGCCACGCCTCGGCCTCCGCGCCCGGCAGATCGTTTAGCGCAGGCTGCCACGCCGCGCTGAAGGACTCCACTCCCGCCAGGCCCCAGCTCTTCGAACTCGGGCGCAAACAGCGCGCGAAATTCTGCATACGTGGACAGGTGCGCGAAGCCGATGGGCGGCGCATGTTCCGGATCCAGATTGCCGTCGCTCAGGTATTGCTCGTGGAAGCTTTTCCGCTCGCAGCAGCCCGCCGGGCTTCAGCATGCGGGCCGCTTCGGTCACCGCACGCCGCCGTGCTTTCATCTCGCAAAGGTGATACAGGGGTCCCAGCATCAATACGATATCGAACGCGCCGGCGCCAAACCGCCTAGACGCGTCGCGGACTCCCCGGCGATGCCGGCGATGAACTGGCCCAGCCCAGCGGCGCGCAAGCGTGCCGCGGCCGCCTCCACGTGCCGCGCCGACACATCCACGGGTCGCAGCCGGCAGCCCTTCCGCCAGATATTCCGAATAGATCCCGCCTCCCACGCCGATCTCGGCGACCTCGGCATTTGCCGGCGCCAGCCGCTTCAGACTCTCCTCATTTGTCATCCCGGTCGGATCAGCCGGGCGCCGCCATCCGTTGGTCCAGATGCGCGAGCACCTTCGGCCATGCGTCCTGGTGGCGGTTCTTGGATTCCTCGTCGGGAAAGCCGGCGTGCTGCAGCCGGAGTTGCGTCCCGCTTCCGTCGCGCATGAGTTCAACGGTCACTACGGTTTCGGCCCCCTTCGTTGCGGCCGTGACCCAAGTCAATTCGACGAGCTGATCGCGTTCCAGCCTGAGAAAGCGCCCGTAGTGCGGATGGCGCATTCCCTCGAACCGCGTCTCGAAATAGAACACGCCGTCGATCGCCGCCTTCATCAACACCGACCCGGCCTCGGCAAACCAGCGATCGAACTGCTCCGTCCACGCCCGGAAGAGTACCTCGGGGGGCGCCGTCATCGCGCGCTGCACCCGCAGCCGAAGCGGCCTCTGTGATAAATCCGGCAATGCGATCGCCGTCATTCTTCTATCTCCTGACCTCCGGCCTTTGTATCACGTCCGTCCCTACATACGGACGCAACACCTCCGGCACCAATACGCTACCGTCTTTCTGCTGATAGTTCTCCACGATGGCCACCCAGGTACGGCCCACCGCCAGGCCGCTGCCGTTCAGCGTGTGCGCGAATTCGCTCTTGCCCTTGGCCGGCTTGAACCGGATGGACGCCCGCCGCGCCTGAAAAGCCTCGTAGTTCGAGCAGGACGAAATCTCCTTGTAGCCGTTCTGTCCTGGTAGCCACACTTCGATGTCATAAGTCTTCGCGGCGGAAAAGCTGGTATCGCCGGTCGAGAGCACCACCGTCCTGAAAGGCAGCCCCAGCCGCCGCAGGATATCTTCGGCGTCCGCCGTCAGCTTCTCCAACTCATCGTAACTGTGGTCCGGATGTGCGAATTTGACCAGCTCCACTTTCTGGAACTGGTGCTGCCGGATAATGCCGCGCACATCCCGCCCGTAAGATCCCGCCTCGCTGCGGAAGCACGGCGTGTAGGCGCATAGCTTTATGGGCAGCCGATCGCCCTCCAGCGTTTCGTTCCGATACAAATTCGTTACAGGAACCTCCGCCGTGGGAATCAGATAGTAGTCCGTGTTCTCGAGCTTGAACAGATCCTGCGCGAATTTGGGCAATTGACCCGTACCGAAGAGACTGTCCGCATTCACTATGAACGGCGGCAGCACCTCGGTATAGCCGTGCTCGCGCGTGTGCACGTCGAGCATGAAGTTGATTAGCGCGCGCTCCAGTTTGGCGCCCTGGCCCCAATACACCGCGAAGCGCGCGCCAGTCACTTTCGCCGCGCGCTCCAGGTCCAGTATGCCCAGCTCCGGGCCGAGGTCCCAGTGCGCTTTAGGCTCGAAGTCGAACTGGCGCGGTTCGCCCACGCGCCGGATTTCCACGTTGTCCGCCTCGCTGGTTCCCACCGGCACGGACTCGTGGGGCACATTCGGAATCCCTTCGAGCATCTTGCGAAAGGACTCCCCGGCCGCCTTCTCCTCTTGCTCCAGCAACGCGATCCGCTCGCCGATAGCCCGCACTTGCTGTTGTCTCTCGGTGGTGTCGACGCCTTCCCGGCGCAGTTTGCCAATCTCGGCGGTTTCCGCGTTGCGGAGTGCCTTCAACTGCTCCGATTGCGCAATAGCGGCGCGCCGGCGCTTGTCCAACTCCCGGTAACCATCCAGGTCGGGCGGATTGCTGCGCGTCTGCAGCCGCTCGGCAATGCGGTCGAAGTTCGCTCGAAACCAGGCCAGGTCGTACATTTATCCATGCTACCAGGGGAAGCTCGACACCTTTCAGCACTACCAGCTAGTCATCACAATCCGCTCTCCATCCGGGGTAGCAGCGCACGTAGGAACATGACCAGGGTGCCGCGCACCATCTCGCCGGTCTCCAACACTTCGGCATGATCGATCTTTTGCGGCAGGATGCCGGCGGCCATATTCGTCACACAGGAGACGCCCAGCGCACGCATGCCCATGTGATTCGCCACGATCGCTTCCGGCACGGTAGACATCCCCACCAGATCGGCCCCGATAGTCCTCAGGTAGCGGATTTCAGCGGGAGTCTCATAGCTCGGCCCCAAGACGGACGCGTAAACGCCCTCCGCGAGCCGGATGCCGAGTTCGCTGCCCACCTCGTGCGCCAGCGTGCGCAGACTGAGCGAATAGGCTTCCGACATATCGGGAAAACGCGGACCAAAAGCGTCGTCATTCGGACCCACCAGAGGGTTCGATCCCTGCAGATTGATGTGATCGGAGATGAGCACCAGCCCGCCGCGCTCCAATTCCAGGTTAATGCCGCCGGCTGCGTTCGTGAATACGATGGACCGCACGCCCAGCGATCCTAAAACGCGCACACCAAAGGTGACTTGCGCCGCTGTGTAACCCTCGTAGAGGTGCACGCGGCCCGCCATCGCGACGACCTCCAGCTCACCCAGCTTGCCAAACACGAGCTTGCCCGCATGCCCGATGGCAGTCGAGCAGGGCCAGCCATTAATTTCGGCGTAAGGGATTTCCGTCCGGTCCGAGAGTTCATCGGCGAACGCGCCCAATCCGCTGCCCAGCACCACTGCCACCCGCGGCCTGAGCGCCGTTTGCGATTCCAGAAACTGAACGGCGGCATTGGTTACAGGGTTGCCCACAGCCTTTTGTAACCTCAACTCATTTTCCATCGCTGCCGTCCGTTGACTAAATATGGCATGGCATCATGGCCTCAGTTCGGCGTGATATTGAGCAGCACCATAATGCCGCCGCTGCTGTCCGGTGAAACGATATCCGGCATGGTGGTTGGCTGCCCGTGCAGATTCTCCAGCAGAATCTGCCCCGAACCGCTGCCTAATCCCCATGTCGTTATGGGCGCAAACGTGCCGTTTCCCAACCCGTATGCTATTCCCAGGCTGCCGTCCGCGGGCAGCAGCAGATCGGGAATACCGTCGCCGTTCACATCCCCGATTGAGAGCATGCCGGTATCTGGTCCGGGGTAGACGACCTCCTGCCCTTGCTTGAATTCTCCCTTGCCGTTGCCCATGTACACCCACGCGGAGTTGTTCGCCGAGTTCCAAACCACCGCGTCCAGGTTTCCATTTCCAGTCAAATCAGACAGCAGCAGTCCCTGCGGCGTCCCTCCGCCACCGATGGTGCTTTGCACGAAGCCGCCTTGTTGATTGTTCAGCAGCAGGTAAATCCCAGCTCCCCCATCCCACTGCGTGAACATGACATCGGTATAGCCGTCATTGTTGACATCACCCGCTGCGATCCACGTGAACCCCATGGGCGGTGGATCTTGTGAGATCGGTTGTGGCGCCTGAAATGTTCCGTCTCCATTACCCAAAGCGTATTGGTTCGACGAGTCGGCCAAATCAAGCTTGCCGTCATGGTTAAAATCGCCAAATGCCAGAATGCCGGAGCCGATGGGCACAACGCTCGCCAGCGTGAACGTGGCGTCGCCGTTATTGAGATAAGCGCCCACTCCGTTTAAGCTGTTGGCGCCCACCACAATATCCTGATTCCCGCTGCCAGTCAGATCCCCGGCAATGGGGCATCCCGGACCCGACAGCGGGATGGTGGTTCCCGTGGTGTACGGGGAATTGGCGTTTCCGGTCCCGAGCAAAATCAGAATGCCATTGCCGGTTGGCACCGCCAAATCCGGCTTGCCGTCGCCATTGAAGTCGGCGGCAGCGGCACAGCTTCCAGCTCCGGGCTCCGAGATCCACTCGCCGTCCTCAAATGCGCCCTTGCCGTTGTTGAGCAGCACCGAGAAGGCCGAGTACTCCGCTGCCACAATGTCGAGCACGCCTTCCTCGTGCAATTCCGCCAGCACAACATTTTTCGGATCTTCCGAGTTTGCCACTGCGTGACACACCGGAGCAGCGAATTTTCCCTTCCCTTCGCCGAAGGCGATACAGCCGGCACTATTGACCAAGTCTGGAACGCCATCACCGTTGATATCGCCAATGGCAACCCCAACGCTCCCCGGCAGCGACACCTGGGTTTCCGAAAAGACCCCCTTTCCGTTGTTAAGAAACACGTAGACGTCGCCGTTTTTGGCACTCAGAATGACATCGGCGTATCCATTTTTCAGGAGCGACCCTTCGGCGATCCATTGGTTCGGAGATGGAATCTTATAGGTGGCCGTCGGCGCCTGAAAGGTGCCATTGCCGTTCCCGGGCACTAAAATAAACCCACTGATCGTGGTGATGGCCAAATCCAGATTCCCATCTCCAGTAAAATCCGCAGCTACTAGGAACTCATAAGCTAGACCACTCATCGGAATGAGTACACCTGGGTTAAAGACACCACCCCCCTGGCCCGTGAACAGCCAAATGCCACTCTAG
>Ga0302180_10002716_pt1 | contig 13695 bp, 6 predicted proteins | sample I_Palsa_E3_2_FD_200575 | JGI IMG/M metagenome (GOLD analysis project Ga0302180, IMG submission 200575) | Peat permafrost microbial communities from Stordalen Mire near Abisko, Sweden - I_Palsa_E3_2 | ecosystem: Environmental > Terrestrial > Soil > Palsa > Peat permafrost | place: Sweden: Abisko... | reverse complement strand
GGAGGGCTGCCTCGGAATTCTTCCTGTACGTTTGCCTGGGTCAGCCAGTTGTTATAGATGCCAAACCCGCCTCGCACCACCCAATCGCCTCTCCCCGTCGGGTCCCACGAAATGCCAACGCGGGGACTGAACAGATTGTTGACCGAGTGCAGCAGAGCGTTATGTGTCGCCTTAGCGTAGCCGTTGGCAACTTGCTCCTGCTCGGTGGTACCGGTACCAAGGTAAAAGTTTCCAAAAACCGTGGAAGCGCTCTTGGAGTATGGGTTGCCGCTATCGTCGTAGCGCAGACCCGCCGTCACGGTCAAATTCTTCCTGAGCTTCCAGCTGTCTTGCACGAATAGGCCGAACGTCCTCGAAGCTGCATCCCAACTCCAAAGTTGTTCCTGGCCGGTGATGGGATTGAAATATACCCCGGTTTCATTGGTCGGAGCATCCTGCGCGAGGGTCAGCAGGTTACTGAATGAGAATTTCGGCTGGGACCACGGCCCTTGAAAGGGCTCGACATCGTCGCCCCACCATCCTTCATAACCAACCTCGATCGTGTGGGCGCCGTGCACGTGCGTAAGGACGTCGCGCCAGTGGTAATTGTGCTGTATAAAATCGCCCTGCGCAAAACCCACCCCGTAGGCCTGACCGGAATCCACATCAATCCCGTTTACCGAGATGGAGGGCACCGTATAATCCTTGGCACCCGTGCCCAATACACCCTCGACTCGGCTTTGGCCTATGGTGAAGTCATTCAGCGTGGTCGGAGAGAAGGTGTGGCTCCAGGTCGCCTGACCCGCCACCTGCCAGGTGTTGTTTAATGCGGAGAATTGAGGCATTGCGGAAGGCGCGCCCGTGAGCAGAAGAGTTCTGAAAATACTGGCGTAAATCCTATCGTTCTTGAACACCTTGTCGATGCGGCCGAAATATTGCGTTCCGTTGCGAACCGACGTTGCGCCAAAGGAACCTTGATCAATCATGGGTGTTGAACAAGGAATGTCTTCGACCGCTGGCGTTCCACACACCGTTGGCCCAAAAACCTGGCTCGCGGTTGAGAGCACGGTGACGCCGCCCACACCAACCGGCAGATACTTGGTGAGAATTGTGGTCCCAACCGTTCCGGGATTGTTCGTTTGAGCGAAGCTGATGAAAGCTGGGTCCGCAAAGGTCACCGATCCCCCGGCACTCGAGGAGGAACGGAGCGGTTCCACCGAAAAAAAGAAAAAGAAGTTGTGGTGCGGGATGATCGGACCGCCAATCGCAAAATCCATGTTATTGGAGTGGAATGGTTTGTAAGGATTCGTTGGCGACGTCACGAAATGCTGGTTCGCGAACATGCCCTGATAATTGAAGTAGTCCGACGCTGAGCCGTGGAATCGGTCGGTGCCGGAGTTCGTGGTAAACATGGTCTGCACCCCGGCGGCGCGGCTGTATTCGCTGGTGAAAGTGTTGACCTGAATCGCAGTTTCCCGGATCGCTTCCGGTTGGGGAGTGAGGTTTAAGACGCCCTGACGGATTCCGCTAGTCACGTCAAGTCCGTCCACCACATACTGATTGTTGTTCTGCCCCTGGCCGTTGGCGCTAACGTCCACCTGCTCTTCCGTGGAAAAGTTGTCCACGCCTGATGCTGGACTACCGGCGGCGCTTGTTCCGAGCCCAGTCGCCCCTGGCGCCATCGTCACCAGGGTGACCAGGTTCCGTCCTACGATCGGCAGTTCCGCGACGGCGTGATTCTCAAGGGTCAGCTCGGTCCGGCTATCCGCCGTGTCCACCACAGGAGCCTCGGTACTGACCGTGATTGACTCAGAAGCTGATCCGACCTTCAGTGTGATCGGAACGTTCAAATTTTGCTCCGTGAGGATGGTCACGTCCGTCTCGGACCTCGCAAATCCCGCGGCTTCGACAACAAGTTTGTAGGAACCTGGAGGGAGATTGACGAAACGAAAGTTGCCCGAGACATCGGAGTTGGCAGCTTCCGTGACTTGCGTGTCTCTATTCACGATTCGTATCGTGGCCTTGGCAATGCCGGCGCCCGAGGGGTCTTGCACGACGCCTTGCACGCTGCCGCTGAACTGTGCGGAGCAGAGACTGGCGCAAGAAATTGCGAAGGTAAGCGCCAGCACGGCGCGGAGGGAACCGGAGAGGGTTGAACGCATATCGAGTCACCTTTTCGGAGGCAAAAGGATTTGCTTCTTGGCAAACGTTTACTCGACTACCCAGTTTCAGTTCGACCTTGGCTCAACCGGGAGCCGGTCCAAACATAAACCCGTTCTATGAGCCCGCTAGGACCCGAAACGGACGGCTGCTTCGAAGCACGGTGAGCCTAACGGACTCTCGCTTTAAGCGCATGGTACAGATGTACTATATATATACTAGATTGACTTGTCCCTGGTTTTGGGGGATTTTGTCCCAGGCGGACAGCCTCTCGCGGCTGCGCTGAATCCCTACAGTCACGCGAACCCCAATTTAATGGCGATCATTTCATCGTGGGCGCAATCGATTTCACGGCGGAACCCAGCGCTCGTCCGATTCCTCGCATTGTTGCTTCTCTTGCCGGCAATGTGTACGTCGCCCGGCTGCACCCACGGATCGAAGACCATCGCGGTTATCCCGCGCGCCTGCGGAACCGCGCTCTGGGAGCCCGAGCACGCCGGGGTTACGCACGTGGCTCGAGGCAAAGGCTTCAACGTATATTGGAACGCTTCGCCGCGAGAGGATGACGTCGAAGGACAGATCGACTTTCTCGAGAAAGTCGTGGCTAAAGGATACGCCGGGATTATTTTTACTCCCGACCAAACTCTGCCTCTGCGAACTCCGATCCGCCGAATCGTTTCAGGCGGACTTCCCATGGTCGTGGTGGGAACTAACCTCGGTATCGCTCCTTCTGCAAAACTATCTTACGTTTTAAACGACGATGCCGCGGGCGGACAGATAGCGGCGCGCCGTGTGGGGAAGATACTCGGTGGACAGGGCTCCATCGCCATTGTCGGCATCAATCCCCAATTGACCGGAATCACCATCAGAGAACGGAGCTTCGAGAACACGCTGGAGCAGGAATATCCGAACATTCGTGTGGTCGCGCGCCGGCTCGGGTTCTACAGTGTCCCGCAGGAACAGCAGGTGGCGGAGGACATTCTCAATCGAGGCGTGGCTGTGGACGTCATTGTGGCGCTCTCCCATATCTCCACCCGCGGCGCTTTTTACGCCTTGGTCGAGTTCGACAAGATCCGGGCCATCAAGCTGATTGGCTTTGATCAGGACCTAATGGTACCTATACGAAGCGGCGGTATCGATTCGATCGTCATGGAGCGCACCTATGACATAGGGCGAATTGCGATGGAGGTTATGGACGGACAAATCCATGAGCGGACGGTTCCGGGCGTGAGTGTGGTGCCTCCCATACTTATGACGCGAGAGAATATGGACAGCTCCGAGATTCGCCAGCAATTAACGGCAAATTGGTGGGACGCGCAATGAACCTCTTCGGTCAATCCGAATCTCGATCTCGATTCATGAGAGGTCTGGTTGGAGCGTTAACAGTTCTTATAGCGGCGGGCGCAGTCTGGTTCTCGTTGCGTTGGTATTCCTCCCAAGCGGGGCGCCCTCCCCTCTATCATGATTCATTTCGTCTCGACAAGCAGGAAGAATGGCAACCATTTGGCGGCGCATGGGAAATTGTCGATGGCGCCATGCGTAACAATTCCGACGAACGTGGCGCCAAATTGATGAACGGGAACGTCAATTGGAAGGATTACCTGATCGAAGCGGATGTCCAACTTCTGGGCCAGTATGGGGACGGCGGCCTCATCATTCGCGGAAGCAACGAAGAAGAAGGCGTTGACGCCTACGATGGTTACTACGCCGGAATACGAGATCTCGATAACACGCTGATCCTCGGCCGGGCCGGTTACGGTTGGGTCGAATATCAGGCAAGGCATGTTATGCCGCGGGTTTTTGCGCAACAGTGGTACCACGTGAAGCTCTTAGCCTACGGCTGCAAGATCGTGGCCTCCGCAACTTCGCCTTCCGGCTCGGTGACGATTGATGCGATTCAGGAGCCACATTGTGTGCAGTCTGGCCGCTTTGGATTGAAGTCTTATCAAACTGGCGGATTGTGGCGAAATGTGCAAGTGCGTCCCGCCAGCGAACAGGATCTGGCGAACATGATCGGGGACATGCGAATTCCTCCGGCGGACCCCGACCCAGTGGTTGGACCCACGGGAAAGCCGCGCACCGATTGGGATCCACTGCGTTCCGCAACCGACGCCGAAGAGCAGTACCTCGAACCTCTCTATCTCGATATGCGCGATCACCATGTCGATCCCGATGGACAACCGATAGCCAACCTCCGGGCGCTTGCCCCCGGCGAGCCGGCGCATGTTACGATTCACGGCGTTGTGACACTCACCTTTCCCACGCTGTTCGTGCAGGATTCCACCGGGGGCGTGGCGATTCGGAATTTTCATGCCACGACCCCTCCCCAGATCGGCGATCAGGTGGAGGCGACGGGGGAGGCGGAGTTGCATGACTTCAGCTCGGTGTTAAAGGACGCCGAGGTTCACATCCTTTGGTCCCACGCTCCCATTCATTCGATGGGCGTCACCGCATCACAGGCTGCTACTGGTTCGTTCGACGCCCAATATATTGAAGTCGAGGGACATCTGGAAAGTAAAGAAGGTGGCCCGGACCACACCATGGTGTTGGATCTGGATGAAGATAATCAGTCATTTCGGGCAATTGCCAGCGGAACCAGCGGCGCCGGACTTTTCAGTCAACTCAAGGACAAGAGTCGGCTGAGGCTTCGAGGAATTTGCGTCGTCGATTCCGCCTACACTCGCGATCTAACGCCGTTCGCCATTCTGCTTTCGTCGCTTAACGATGTGGAAGTGGTTGCAGGTCCTCCCTGGTGGAGCACCCGGAACATCGTGGTCGCTATCATTGCCTTCTTACTTCTGATTCTTGCGGCGCAGACGCTTAACAGTTACATCGAAAGATGGAGACTTATGGCGGTGCTTGAGGAGCGCCAGAGGCTGGCGCACGAGATGCACGACACCTTGGCTCAGAGTTTTGCCGGTATAGGATTCCAGTTGCAGGCGATTCGTGACGAAATTGATGACAGAGGGGCGATCGACCGTGAATTGCAATTGGCGTCCAGCCTGGTCCGGCGCAGCCATGAAGAGGCGAAGCGCAGTATTGCTGCGCTTCGACCGGAACTGCTCGAATCTGTAGGACTGCTTCAAGCCCTGGAGCAGAGCGCAAAAAGCATGGTGGCGGGCGGAGGGATCCGGGTTAGCGCCTTCACCTCGGGCCAGGCCCACAGCATACCGGTGCGTATCTCGGATACGCTCTTCCGCATTGGCCAGGAGTCACTCGCCAACGCGGTACGCCATGCTAACCCAACCACCTTGCTCATATCTCTGGTCTACGGCGAGTCTGCTTTACAGTTACTGGTCGAAGACAACGGCAAGGGTTTTCTCGCGGACGCCGATTCAGCGGGTTTCGGCATTCGGGGCATGAGAAAGCGTGCGGATACCATTTCCGCGGAGTTACAGATTCATAGCACACCCGGCCGAGGGACATCCGTTCGGGTGATTGCGCCGATGCCGGCCAAACTGATGCGAACGTTGTGGCCGACATCCATCTGGCATTTGTTCTGGGAGCGTAGATTCCATGCAGAAGGACAAAGACAGGGACAGGGACAACGACAATCAACCAATAAAGACGCCGATTCGGTTGCTTATCGTCGATGACCATCCGGTGGTGCGCGCCGGACTAAGCAGCATGCTCGGCAAACAGCGTGGGATCAAGCTCGTCGGCGCCGCGGCGGGTGCCGAAGAAGCATGGGCACTGCTGGAGCATTGCCCCGCGGATGTGGTTTTGCTGGATTTGCGCATGCCGAAGGTCAGCGGGATCGAGGCGCTGCAGACGTTCCGCCGCTTGCCCTCCGCTCCGCAAGTGATCGTGCTTTCGAGTTTCGACTTTGAGGAAGAGATTTACCGCGCCGTTCAGGCGGGTGCGCGAGGGTACCTGCTGAAAGAGATGTCATGCGATCAGATTGTGGCCGCCATCGTTGCCGTTCACGCCGGCAAGCAATATTTTCCCCCGGCGATCGCCAGCAGGCTCTCCGAGAGAAACAGCCGTTCGAGCTTGAGCCCCAGAGAGCTGGAGATTTTGGAAATGCTCTCCCGAGGTTTTACCAACAAGGAGATCGCTCGAGCATTTGGAATCAGCCGGTACACGGTTCGAAATCACATCAATAGTATTAACCAGAAGCTTGACGTTTGCGACCGCACGGAAGCTGCATCGGTTGCCATAAAGCAAGGAATCATCTCCGTGTCTGGCTAGCGCCTCCTCAGGGAACGCCCGACCGCGCAACTTTTGCCGACCTAGCTCGATCTAAGTGCGTATAGGACAGATGTACTATCTTTTGCTTGAAGGTATTGGCGTATGTTCTGTACAAGGGCAATTAGCGCCTCAGACAGGACATCTCAGCCAAGCAGCCAAGGATAACAGAGTGAATCAGACGTCTCGCCGCCAATTTATGAAGCTTACCGCCGCAGTGGCGGGGGCCACGCTCGCTCCACGCAGCCTGCGAGCCTTTTCCGGACAGAATTCTGTTTCGTTGGCGGTTGTTCCTCCGCTTTCGGTCTTTAACTATTCACAGGTCGAGTTACTCGACAGTTTGTTTCGCCAGCAATTCAATAACAATCACAATCTGTATCTGCACCTGGATGAAGACGCTTTGCTGAAGCCCTTTCGCCACCGCATGGGCATGCCAGCGCCCGGACCCGACATGGGCGGATGGTACGACGATGCAGACGACTTCAGCACGCCCGACAATTTTCACGCTTTCATCCCCGGGCACAGCTTCGGCCAATACCTTTCTGGTCTGGCCCGCGCCTATGCCGTCACCGGCGACAAAGCGACTCAGGAGAAGGTGCATCGTCTGGTTCGCGGCTTCGCGCAAACGGTCGATACTGAGGGAAAGTTCTACGTCGATTATCGGCTGCCGGCCTACACCTACGACAAAACGAGTTGCGGTTTGATCGATGCGCACGAGTTCGCCGCCTGTCCCGATGCCCTCGACGTTCACTGGCGCGCCACGGCCGCTGCCATGCCTCATCTGCCGGAGAAGGCGCTGAGCCGCGCTGCGCAGCGCGCCCGTCCTCATAAGGAAATCGCCTACACCTGGGATGAGACTTACACTCTCCCGGAGAATCTGTTCCTGGCCTACCAGCGCAGTGGAAACTCGCGCTATCGCGATCTGGCGATCCGTTTCATCGAGAACGACTATTTCGATCCGCTCGCGCAAGGGCAAAATGTTTTGCCCGGTGAACATGCCTACAGTCATGTAAATGCCTTCAGTTCGGCGATGCAGTCGTATCTGGTTCTCGGGGATGAGAAGTACTTGAGGGCCGCGCAGAACGGATTGCGTATGGTGCAGGAACAGAGTTATGCCACCGGTGGTTGGGGACCGGACGAAGCGTTTGTCGTTCCCGGCAGCGGGGGATTGGACTCCAGCCTGAGTACAACGCACGCCAGCTTTGAGACTCCCTGCGGTGCGTACGGACATTTCAAAATTACCCGCTATCTTTTGCGGGTGTCGCGCGACTCACGCTACGGAGATAGCATGGAGCGCGTACTCTATAACACCATCGCCGGGGCCACGCCCATCCTTGCCGACGGAACCAGTTTTTACTATTCCGACTACAACAATTCCGCGAGGAAAGTTCACCATCGCGATAAGTGGCCGTGCTGCTCTGGAACCTTTCCCCAACTGGCCGCCGACTACGGAATCAGTTCTTACTATCAGGCGCAGGATGGAATCTACGTCAACCTGTTCCTGCCCTCTCGCGTCACCTGGCAGCAAAACAATACGAAGGTTGTGCTGACCCAGAAGACGCAGTATCCGAGCGCCAATACCAGCCAGTTCGATTTCGCGTTACCTCGTCCCGAAACCTTCGCTGTGTACGTGCGTATTCCCGCATGGATAGGGCCGAAAACGAGCGTATCTGTAAATGGCCGCAGGATTGACAATGAAGTTGTTCCCGGCAAGTTTCTGGCCTTGCAACGCGCCTGGAAAGACGGCGACCGGCTGGAGTTGGAATTCGAGATGCCCTTGCGACTGGAAGCTGTCGATCAGCAAAATCCGGACAACGTCGCCCTGATGCATGGTCCGGTTGCGTTGTTTGCCGTAGGCGAGATTCCATCGCGTGTCACTCGCAAGCAATTGCTCGCGGTTTCGCGTGTGGCGGAGTCTTCGGAAGACTGGTCGACTCGAACCGATCGTGGCACGCTGACCTTCCGGCCGTTCGCCAGCATTATGAGCGAGGATTATCGCCTTTATCTTCGAGTCGAAAGCTGACGCGACATGTGGCTGTCATCGCGTTGAACAATCATTCGTTGCAAGAGAACAGTTGCGAAAACGCAGCCTTTGCCCCTGCCTTTAACTCTTGGCCCAGCCCTTGTTGGCCACGCGACCGACGCCCTCGCGAAACGTTACAAGTTGGTCGGCATCAACCTTCTTAAAGTTTTCATGCAATCCGTTCGGCCAATAGATATCGATGTCGACCAACTTCGTCGCGCCCAGGCCAAAGTGTAAACGAGGATCGTTGCAGGAGTAATAGCTGGACTGGCTGACTAAGGCCTGCGCCTGCGTCTTTCCGCCGTAATGGACGAGCACGCGAGCGCCGATCGCGCTGCGATTCGATTTCACGCCCTCAAGTTTCACCTTAATCCAGTGCTGCCTGGGATCGAGGTCATTGCGCAGCAGCGAAGGCGGTTCGTTCAAATTGATAATCAGCGCATCCAGATCGCCGTCATTGTCGAAATCTCCAAAGGCACAGCCGCGGCTGCCGTGTGGCGTGGAGATTCCTTCGCCAACCGAAGCGCCCATTTCTTCGAATACGGAATTGCCGAGATTCCGAAACAAAACGCGCGGCGTCTTGTATGGATATTGGGGCAGCTTCCGCTCCACCTCGGGATAGACGCTCCCGGTCACGAAGAGAATGTCAGGATAACCGTCGTTGTCGAGGTCAACAATTCCCGCGCCCCAGCTGGTAAAGCGCGTTTCCACGGCGACCTTTGTCAGGCGACTAACATCGTCGAAGTTCGCTTTGCCGTCGTTGCGGTACAAGCCGCTGGTGTCGCCGATAAAGTGCGTCTTGAAGAGGTCGAGGTGGCCATCAAGATTGTAATCGCCAATGCCAACGCCCATTCCCGCCTGTTCCATTCCGTCGTCGCTCAACGCAACTCCGCGTAAAACTCCCTCTTCACGGAAAGTTCCGTCGTGATTGTTCATGAAAAGCAGGCTCGGCGTGGAGTCGCACGCGACGAAAATGTCGGGCCACCCATCCTCGTCGAAATCCGCCGTCACCACGGTCATGCCGTAGCTCTCGGTAGCGCTGGCGATGCCCGATTGCTTGGTGACATCCGTAAACGTGCCATCGCCATTATTGCGATAAAGAGAGTGTCTTCCCGTGGGCAGGCCGCGGGGCCCGCAGTTCACCGGGACGCCCTTCCAATTGCAGGTCGAACTCTCGCCGGGTACGGGTGCATGTTCGATAGAAAACCGTATGTAGTTGGACACAAAAAGATCGAGATGACCGTCGCGGTTGTAGTCCACGAAGGCGCACCCTGCTCCCCATCGCGCCGGGGAATCCTCCGACAACCCCGCCTGTTTTGTCACATCGGTAAAGGTGCCATCGCCATTGTTACGATACAGGCGATTCTGTCCGAAGTAAGTACAAAAAATGTCGTCGAATCCATCGTTGTTATAATCTGCAATGCAGACGCCGTTTGCCCAACCTGCAGCCCGCAGTCCCGCCTTGTCGGTAACATCGGTAAAGGTTCCATCGTGGTTGTTCTTGTAGAGCCGATTGGTTGCTTCTGGCGGAGCTCCCTCAAGACGCGTTCCGCAGAGCAGAAAAATATCTATCCACCCATCGTTATCGTAGTCAATGAAGGCGCAGCCACAGCCGTTCGCCTCGAGGATGTACTTCTTGTTATCGATCCCTCCGTAAATCGTCGGCGCGCGCAGCCCCGCCACTTCGGCTATGTCGGTGAAATGCGCATGGAAGGGCCTCCCCGACGGGGCGGGAGCGGCCTGGGGTTTCACTTCTCGCGTGGCAATGCCCTGACCGAGCATCTGCTGTGTTCCAGCACAAAGCGAAAGCAAGACAAAAGAACGGCGAGTCATCGTCATAAGCAGGTATGGGTTGATGCAAACACCAAGCGTTAATCATGGTAAAAAAGCAGGGGTTATTCGATCAGATCAAAGAGTGCTCCAACCTTACCATCTAATTAGATGGGCTTTCCACCACGAGCTTATAACGGTTCTGTTCTGCTTCTTTCCGGGTCGCGTCCTGCCGAGCTTCAGCGAGCCGCTTGAGCAGGACCGGAATCTCCGTCTGACGGCCCGTCTTTCGCAGCGCTACGATCAGATGATAAAGGGCTGCTTGATCGGTGGCATCGGTCCGCAAAGCGTCCCGGCATTCCCTGATTGCCGCTTCAGTTTCGCCGGACTGCAGGTAAAGTTTGGCCAAGATGTCGTGCGCGCCCACAAGCGTCGGCTGCCGCGCGACCGCCTTCCTTGCCGACTGCATGGCTTCCTGAAATTCCGGACTCCCCGAAGCGGGAGCCTTCTGGGCAATGATGGCCGCTTGAAGATAGAGGAGGAAGGCGTCGCCGGGCTTCTTGGCGAGCTTTGATTTCACGACTGCCAGGGCGCGGTCGGGATCGTTTTGGTTTTGTTCTTCCACTGCCATCCCTTGCGCAGCCGCGCTGATCGACTGGTGCGGATCCAGTTGCTCCGCCCTTTCAAAATCAGCCTCCGCCTTCTCGTAGGCAGCCAGCTGCACATACAGAACACCACGCGCCATGTAAAGAGCTGCGGCGTCGGGTTGAGCACCGAGACCCGCATTGATCATGTCGATGCCGGTTTGAAACGATTGGTGAGAAAAGGCGATGTTAGCGAAATCAATATAGAGTTCAACATCGCGTGGATCCTGCACAATCGCCGCTCGCAACCATTTGACAGCCGCAGGAGTATCCTGGTTGGCCTCGTAAGCGGCAGACGCCAATTGCATTGTCCCAGTGTCGGTGGCGCTCGTTTCCAAGAGAGGTTGCAACGTCCGGAGCGCGTCTTGCGGCCTTCGAATTTTAAGTTGCAGCGCCGCCAAATCACGGCGGCCGGGCGCATCTTCCGGGTGAGATTCGACAAGCTTCTGAAAAACGGAAACTGCTTTGTCCGTCTGTTTCAGAGCGATGAGACAAACGCCGTACTGTTTCAAAGCCGCCGGCTGTGAGGCCAGCAGCGCTCCGCCCAATTCAAAGTCGTGCACTGCCTGCGCACAGTTCCCCTCCTTATAGGCGATGGCGCCTAACATTGCGTGACTGGTCGGTTCCCCGGGTTGTAAACGAACGATGTGCCGCAAAAGCGGCTCCGCTTCCTTATCCCCGGATTCGTATGCGATCTGGGCAGCGCCTTCGAGTGCGGGAAGATAGTCGGGGGAAATCTTCAACGCATGGTGAAAAGCCGCCAGCGCCTGTTGATTGTGTTTCTCGGCGGAGAGCCCGATGCCCTGAAGGGTCCACAGCTGCGGATCCGTTGGGGATGCGCTGAGAGCCTCCCGCGTCAACTGCACCGCAACTTCAAAATTCTTGGCGCGCAACGCCGCGACAATCGGCGCGCTTCGATCTCCGCCGGTCTGCGCTTTCAATCCCAGCGCGAAAAGAAGAGCCAACAGCGGTCCAAATCTTTTCGGCGAAGTCATCACTCCAATTATCGCTGATCCAGACAGGTCGGGAAAGACGACGGCTCGCAGTTCGCCGCGGCTGTCGGCGAAGCACAAAGACTCTTGACGGGGATTGTGTGAATTTTTGTTCTGACACTGAAACCGCATCTATTCTCTCGCCAGTCTCGGAAGAGTTTCGACAACGGTTCGAAAGGCGAGCTCTAGCCCGCTCCCACCAGCCGAGAAGACGTTTACCGAGTTGTAAGAACTGTCGGCTCCATCTCCTCTTTGCATGTTAATGTGATAATTTCGCGGTGGACAATAGAAATCGACGAAAGCCAAGGGCCCAATGATTTTCACGGGCTCTAAAACCGCGAAGCCTCTAACTCTCAACCGACAAGCGAGAAGACATGAAACGGTTCTCATCCTCCAGACGGCAGTTTCTTAAACGAGCTTCGAACGCAGGCATCGCCTGTTCTGCATCGGCTCTGCTTGGCCGTGACTTGTTCGCCGCAGGCGCCGCCAGCCAAAGCTCATCCTCATCGAGCGGCCCTGCTCGCGTCTACGTCGATTCCCGCCGCACCATTTCTCCGATTGATCGCAACCTTTGGGGCTCGTTCCTCGAACATCTGGGTCGCGCCATCTACGAGGGCATTTACGATCCAGGATCAAAGCTCTCCGACTCGAACGGATATCGCAAAGACGTGCTCGACGAGATCCGCCAACTCCGAGTGCCAATCATTCGCTATCCTGGCGGAAACTTTGTCTCCGGCTACAACTGGCTCGATGGCGTTGGGCCGAAGCAGAAGCGTCCGCGCACGCTCGATAAAGCCTGGAATACCCTCGAGTCCAACCAGTTCGGCACCGATGAATTTCTAGCCTGGTCGAAAACCGTCGGCACCGAACCTCTGATGGGGTTGAATCTCGGCACCGGCACACCGGAGGAAGCCGCCGCGCTCGTCGAATACTGCAACGTAGACAAGGGAACGCGATGGAGCGATCTAAGGCGTCAGAATGGAATTGCCGAGCCTTACAAGGTGCAGCACTGGTGCCTGGGCAATGAAATGGACGGTCCCTGGCAGATCGGCCACATGACGGCGGCGGAGTATGGCATGAAGGCCGCGGATGCGGCGCGCCAGATGCGCGATGTCGATTCCTCGCTGAAACTCATCGCCTGCGGATCGAGCGGGCCTTTCATGCCGACCTATCTCGAGTGGGATCGGGAAGTGCTCGAGCAATGCTACGAGTACGTCGACGGACTCTCGCTGCACCGCTACTTTGGCAACGATCAACGCGACACCGGTGGCGACACTTCAAAATATCTCGCGATGAATCTGAGCATGGAGCGCCAGATCGCCGAGACGGTCGCCGTGTGCGATCTGGTACGCGGCCACAAACGCTCGCCCAAGAAGCTCTGGCTTTCCTTCGACGAATGGAACGTCTGGTATCGCGCCCGGACTGGAGACGCGGTCAACGGCCACAAACAGGAGGCGCCGCATTTGCTGGAAGAAATCTACAACCTCGAAGATGCCCTGCTGGTCGGTGGACTTGTCAATTCACTGCTGCGCAATGCCGATCGCGTCAAAATCGCCTGCCTCGCCCAGTTGATCAATGTAATCGCTCCAATCATGACTGACGCAAACGGCATTCTCCGGCAGACAATTTTCTACCCATATAGCTGGGCGCTGAAGTTTGCCCGGGGCGCGGTGCTCGATCTTCTGGTGGAATCGTCCACCTACGAAGTCGCCGGCATGGAGCCGGTAGCGCACCTGGATGTCGCGGGCTCGCTAGATCATGGCAGCGGCGAACTTTCCCTCTTTATTCTGAACCGCGATCTGGCGGAGGCCCACGAGATGGAGGTGGTCTGGGAAGATGCAGCACCTACTCGCGTGATTTCGGCGTCCGTTCTCACCGGGGACGATCTCAAGGCGGCGAACACTTTTGCGGCGCCGCAAAAGGTAGTTCCGCAGTCTTT
>Ga0302180_10002712_pt1 | contig 13707 bp, 12 predicted proteins | sample I_Palsa_E3_2_FD_200575 | JGI IMG/M metagenome (GOLD analysis project Ga0302180, IMG submission 200575) | Peat permafrost microbial communities from Stordalen Mire near Abisko, Sweden - I_Palsa_E3_2 | ecosystem: Environmental > Terrestrial > Soil > Palsa > Peat permafrost | place: Sweden... | reverse complement strand
TGGCAATAACGTCCGCGTTACCGCCCAACTCGGCCAGAGGTTTGCCGAAAGCCACGCGCTGCAGCGAGCGGTGGCACAGCAACTCAAGCGCGCGTTCGGCCGCTCCCAGCGTGCGCATGCAGTGGTGAATGCGGCCCGGGCCTAACCGGCCCTGCGCGATTTCAAAACCGCGCCCCGGTCCGGCAACGATGTGATCGAGGGGCACCCTGACGTTGGTGAAGGTCACCTCGCCATGACCGAAGGGCGCGTCATAAGAGCCAAACACCGGCATCATACGCTCGATCTTGACTCCGGGAGTGCCTAACGGCACAAGAACCATGGAATGACGCTGGTATTTGGTGGCGGAGCAATCGGTTAAGCCCATGAAGATGAGTAGGCGGCAATGGGGATGGCCGACTCCGGAGCTCCACCACTTCCGGCCGTTCAGCACCACTTGATCTCCATCGATCGATGCGGTGGCTTGCATGTTCGTGGCATCCGACGAGGCCACCCCGGGCTCTGTCATGCAGAATGCGGAGCGCGCTTCACCGGCCAGCAACGGCGTTAGCCAACGTTGCTTTTGCGCTTCCGAACCATACTTCACCAGCACTTCCATGTTGCCCGTATCGGGGGCGTTACAGTTGAAAACTTCGGGAGCAATCGAGCAGCGGCCGGTGATTTCCGCCAAAGGAGCGTATTCCACATTGGTGAGACCCGCCCCATACTCCCGATCGGGAAGGAATAGGTTCCAGAGTCCGGCCTTCCGCGCCTTGGCCTTCAACGTCTCCATAACCAAAGGCTGCTTCCAGTTGCGCCAGTCGGGAAGGTTCTGCAATTGAGCGGAATACTCGAGCTCCGCCGGCAAGACATGCTCTTGCATGAACGCCGAGAGGCGCTCGACATAACTCTGGGCCCTCGATGACAGGGAAAAGTCCATTGCTACCCGCTCACGCTAGAGGCACCTAGCCTAACGATTTCGGCATAATTCTCCAAATGAATTCTATGAATCTTGTAGTATATCCACCGTGCATTTTAAGGTTGGCCTCAAGGTGCCTTCAAATGTCCGAGGCCCGTGATTTTCGCTGACTTCTGGCAGAACATTCCCCAAGATCCTTCGTGAACATCAACCTCTGTTTCAAATGGAATCAGGTTCGTTGCCCGATGTACCACGGCGCGCTCACCGTGAAAACGCGTTCGTTGCCACGGGCCAGAAGAACCCATTCCAGAAGCCGGCCACGCTGATTGTGGAGAAAATACTCGTACCATTTGTCCTCCACAAGCTCGGGTATGACCACGACAATGCTGCGAGCGGGATGCTTTTTCGAAAGGTCGAGAACAAACTGAACGATGGGAATGATGACAAAGCGGTAGGGTGAAGGCAGGAAGTGGAGCTGGGGCGGCTCCTTGCCTGCCGCGCGGAAGGGTCGCTCCACGTATTGCTCCCAGTCGTCTTGAAGCAATTCGGAATGCTCCTTGGGCTCGACGTGCAATGCGATCACCTCCGGGGAAAGCCGGGCGGCAAATTCAATTCCCTGGCGGGTGACATTGCTCCAGCGGTCGATGGCAATAACCGCAATGGGATGCTGGTTGAGGCCCGCAGCGTCGACGGGAACCTTGCAGGCGGTCAGCACTTTCACGGAGTGGTAGTGGCGCCGCACCATGGCGAAAAAAACAATCGTTAGGGGAATGAAAAGCAACGTAATCCAGGCGCCTTCCACGAATTTCGCAACCAAAACCACGCCCGTGGTGATGCCGGTGACGAGCGCGCCCAGCCCATTCACGAGTGCGCTCTTCAGCCAGTTCGGGCCGCGATTCTTCCGCCAGTGCATGACCATGCCGGCTTGCGAGAGCGTGAAGGCCAGAAACGCGCCGACGGCATAGAGCGGGATAAGCCGGTCCGTGACGCCACCGAAAAGGATGAGAACGCCGCCACAGAGAACTGCCAGAACGACAATGCCGTAGGTGTATACGAGCCGTCGCCCTAGATAGCCGAACACGTGCGGCAGGTAATTGTTTTGTGCGATGGCGCGGCAAAGACGCGGAAAATCGGCAAAGGCGGTGTTGGCGGAAAGAGAGAGAACGACCAGGATTGAGCCGATAGCCAGGTAGTAAAAGAGGCCTTTGCCGAAAACCGCAGCGGTGAGCATGGAGAGAACGCTCTGGTAGCCGGGCTGGCCCGGATCGGTTGCAACGATCCCGTAAGTCTTGACCAGATAAGAGATTCCCGCCAGCAGTACCGCCAGGAGAAAAATAATCACCGTGAGGGTACGCTGGGCGTTTTTGACAGTGGGCTCCCGGAAAGCCTTCACACCATTGCTGACAGCCTCCACGCCAGTCAAGGCCGTGCAACCGCTGGCGAAAACCTTCAGCAGCAGCCAGTAGCTGACGGCTGCTGTCACGGGAGGCGGAGCCGGAAGCGGAACTGCCGGTGTGGGATGGCCTCCGCTGAGGAAAACACGCACAACGCCTGCGACGATGGTGACGAGAAGTGTCCCGACAAACAGATACGTGGGGACTGCGAAAATAGTGCCGGCTTCGCGCACGCCGCGAAGATTGAGGATGGTGATGACGATCAGAATGCCCACGCAAAGAGAAACCATGTGCGGCAGCAAGGACGGAACGGCCGAAACCAAAGCACCAACTCCCGCAGAAATGCCAACCGCGGCCGTGAGAATGTAATCGGCGAGGAGCGCGGCCGCGGCTAGCAAGCTGGCAGGCGCTCCCAGGTTGAAGCGCGCCACGGTATAGGAACCACCGCCGGAGGGATAGGCGGCGATGGTCTGGCGATAGGAGAAGTAGACGATCACAAGCAGCGTGATGATAGCTGCGCTGATCGGCACGATATATCGAACCCCGAGAAGTCCCAGGGGGATCAGAAGGCTGAGGGCTGCTTCCGGGCCATAAGCAGCCGAGCTAAGCCCATCGAGACCAAAGATCGGGACGCCCTGCGCGGGACCGATTTGCTCGGCGCGTTCGTCGCTGGTTTTGATGGGTTTGCCGACAACGAGATCAAGTATGTTCATGAGGGACGGATCCCGCCGGACCGTTCACGCCGACAAACATGGTTACGCAATTGAGTGTGCCCAACGATGTTTGAGCACAGACACGATAACATTCCTGGGATTGGCAAACAAAATCGCCTTCGAGCGGCACCGTACGCACGAACACGCCAATGTGCCCCAATTGCGGTGTCGCCCCCGCAACCGGGCCGGACGCAAACACTATTTGACGCGGCTCTCCGTGTGCATCGCTGCCAGCCGTGCCTTCACTTCCGGCCATTCCGTGTCCAAAATGCTGAAGTAAACCGAGTCTCGCACGCGGCCAGTCCACGTGATCAAATGCCTGCGCAGAGTTCCTTCTTCTTTTGCGCCGATGCGGAGGATTGCATTGCGTGACCTCTGATTCAATGCGTCTGTTTTCAGTTCGACGCGCATGCATTTCCATTCTTCGAAGGCATGCCGCAGCATGAGATATTTGGCTTCGGTGTTGACGGCGGTGCGCTGCCAGGCGGGGGCGATCCATGTGGAACCGATTTCGACGCGGCGGTTGACGCGGTCGATATTCATGTAGCGGGTGCTGCCGATCACGCGCCCGGAACTGCGCTCGACCGTCGCAAACACAATGGAGTCGCCGCGCGCTTGCTCGGCCAGAGCTTTCTCGATGAGATGCTGGAAGTCCTCGGGAGTCTTCATGCGGTAGGGAATCCATTGGAAGATATCGTCGAGAGCGTCTTTTGCGATCTCCCAGAATATTTCGGCGTGTTCCCGGCGGATCGGTTCGAGGCGGACGACGGAACCTTCCAGCGTGATCGGCGTCGCGATATCCAACGGAGACGGGACAACACCTATTGTGCATTCTTTATCCATAGAGCGTTGCTTCCTTCACGATCCATTATCTTGCATCTTGCGCCTGTTTGCGGCATCTCTACTACGACGCACCTGTAGAATGAAAGGCGCTGATCTGCGATGAATTCGTGCGCACAACACTGTACACACCAACGATGTCAGGAGTGCTGCCGGTGAAAGCGCAGTGTCTGCCCTTTGCCCAAATCCCGCATACCACCCGCCTTTTCACCGACTTTCTGGCATATTCTCCCAGCGTCCAGCCGTTCTACCCGCATTCTCCTTATTTCACCGAATGGGTGAAGGCGGAAGCTTCCACATTGCGGTACGATCCATCCCGCCGGGAGCGCGTGAGCGCCATTCTTGAACGGCAGAACAAATCGTGGGACGCCTCGCCGCAGACTTTCGCCAACATCACTCGTCTGCGCCATGGCGCCGCCGTCATCGTGACCGGACAACAAGTCGGACTGTTCGGCGGGCCAATGTTCGCGATCTACAAGGCTCTTACCGCGGTGAAACTGGCGGAGGAAGCCACGGCTGTTGGAGTCGATGCAGTCCCGGTTTTCTGGCTGGCGACTTACGATCACGATCTGGCCGAGGTCAATCACGTCGTGATTCCCGGGCCGGAAGGCGCTCTGCAGGTCCTCACGACTTCGAGCCACAGTGTTGCCGGAGCGCCGGTAAGCTCCGTGCGCCTGGGCGACGAGATTGGGCCAATCGTAGAGCAGGCCGCAGCGTTGCTCGGCGATTCGGAGGCGACCCGAGTTCTTCGGGAATCGTATCGCGTCGGAGAGAACCTGGGCAGTGCGTTTGCCCGCTTCTACGCACGCCTCTTCGCTGAATGGGGTGTGATTGTTCTCGACGCGTCCGATCCTGAATTGCAGCAGATCGCGGCGCCCATCTATCGATCCGCGGTCGAGCTGGCGCGTCCCCTCAATGAGGCTCTGCTGACTCGCGGGCGCGATCTTGAGGCCGCGGGTTATCACCAGCAGGTAAAGGTGACTTCGTCGTCCACGCTGCTATTCACATTGCGAGATGAAGCGCGCACCGCGATTCACCACCGTGGAAACGGGGCGTTGGAGGAGTTTGTGATCGGCGACGGCGAGGGAGCGGAAAAGCTTTCGCAGATCGAGTTGCTGGATCGCATTGCGGCGTCGCCGGAAAACTTCAGTCCTAATGTGCTGCTGCGGCCGGTGGTGCAGGATTATCTTTTGCCCACGCTGGCCTACACTGGCGGAGCGGCCGAGGCGGCTTATTTTGCGCAGGCGGGCGTCGTCTACGAAGCTTTGCTGGGTCGCATTACTCCGATCGTACCCCGTTTTTCGGCAACTGTGGCGGAGCCGAAGGTGCAGCGCTGGCTGCGGCAGTATGCCGTTACCGTGCGTGAAGTTTTCGACGGTCCCGAGGCGCTGCGCCGTACGCTGGCCGCTCGCACGCTGCCGGCAGATTTGCAGGCCGCCTTCGAGCGGGCGAATAAGTCGGTGGAAGAATCTTTTTCCGGCCTGCACGAAGCGCTGGCAAAGCTTGATCCCACGCTGGTGGAGGCCAGCCAGACAGGCGCCGCAAAAGTTCAGTACCAACTGGACCGGCTCCGGGAACGCGCCATGGCCGCTGAATTACGGCGCAGCGAGGTGGTGAGCCGCCACGCCGAAGCCCTCAGCCAGGCGCTCTATCCCGAAGATGCGTTGCAGGAGAGAACTGTCGCAGGCATCTACTTCCTCGCCCGCCACGGAACACAGCTACTCCAGAGCATTTATGACTCCATCCGCACCGATTGCCTCGACCACCAGATTCTGGAATTGTAAGGGTGCTATCTGCGGAACGGTTGATGCGCGTGATGCTCTTGTTGTCTTCAATTCGTGACCGCTGCAGGGAAAAAATGTAATATCCAATCACTTGGCTCGTTTCCAGAATTCTTTTGGGGTTGGGCGTGTGTTATGGCTGTTCCTTCAACAACCATGTTGATTTCGGGTTTGGCGCGCACCACGCGGACCGCGCTCTCGCTCTTGCGCGCCCAATCCGCGCTGGTGGCGGGCCTCGTGTTCTTCGAGCGTTATTCCAGCCGCCGCAATGACGTGTACAACATTCTTTGGGCCGTCGTTTTCGGTTTCGCCACGCTGAATATTCTGAGCCTGGCCGCCCGGCGCTTCGAGCCCAACCGCCGCGGGCTCACCTTCGGCGAACTGATGGCGGTGATGGTTGTTCTGCTGTCGATCTTCTTGTTGGGATGGGAGTTGTTGAACGTTTTCCGCATTTTTCCCGTCAAGCTTCACCGCTAGCGCTTGGCCCCATCCTCACCCTCCGTTTTGCGGTATCATTCGCAGAGTGGCGAAAAACTCACCCAATCTCGAAGTAACTTGTCCCTGCTGTAGCGCGCTGCTCAAGATCGATACGGCAACGGCGGCTGTGATCTCGCACACCGCCGCGGTGAAACCACGGATGTTCAACGATATGGAGGATGCAGCCCGCGCCATGAAAGAACAAGACAGCCGCCGCGAGTCCATCTTCCGTCAATCGGTCGAGGCGCAGAAACACGCTTCCGAGCTGCTGGAAAAGAAATTTCAGGAGGCGGTGAAGAAGGCGAAAGAATCTCCCGATACCGGGAGGCCGATCCGCGATTTCGATTTGGATTAACTCTCTAAATCCTTCCACGCCCAGATAGAATCGAAGGCGATGCCGGTCCGTCCACTGCTTCTCGGTCACCGTGGCGCGCGCGCCGAGAAGGCCGTTCCTGAGAACACCCTGGCATCATTCGACCTCGCGCTCGCCCAGGGCTGCGATGGTTTCGAATTTGACGTGCGGCTCACGGCGGACGGGCAAGCCGTAATCTGTCACGATGCGGACGCGCGCGGACTCGAGATTGCCAAGTCTTCTGCTCAACGGTTGGCCCTCCCGCTCCTCAGCGAAGTCCTAACGCGCTACCAGAGCAGTGCGTTCCTCGATATCGAACTGAAAGTCCCGGGTCTGGAAAGAATTACCATCGATCTGCTTCGAAAGCGCGTTCCGGCCCGCGGCTTTGTGGTCTCCTCGTTTCTGCCGGAAGTGCTGCAGGCCATCCACGGCCTCGACGCCACCGTTGCGCTGGGCCTGATTTGCGAGACACGAGCCCAATTGAGCCTGTGGCCTCAGTTGCCGGTCGAGTATGTGATTCCGTACCACAAGCTCTTGCAGCGGGATCTGATTGGGAAAATTCAATCCACCGGCAGGAAGGTATTCGTGTGGACGGTGAATACCACGGCGGCGATGAAACGCTTTTCGAAGTTAGGCGTCGACGCCATCATCTCGGACAACCCAGAACGGCTTGCGCTCAGCTTGGGTCGAGGGATCAACGAGTAGAGGCGAATCGCCGCCTCTTCCTGGGCGACTGCGATCAATCGGCCGCTGCTTCGAGCGCGGCTTCTGCTTGCGGCGCGGGCCGCAAGAAAGCGGCGCGCTCCTCTTCGAACGCTTCCAGGTTGGCTCCCATCGTGCGTTCATTCCAGCCCAGAACCGCGCCAATGCGCAACGCCGCTTCGCGGCTGCATGACTCGGACCAGCATGCGCCCAGTGCCACCGGGACTCGCCGCAGAAGCACGTCGCCCAGCGTCACCGCGTATTCCCTACGGTAGCCTTCCACCACCTCAGCGATAACGTGGGAGGTATGCGGACAGATCGGCGCGCGCAATTCCGCGCTCACCAAAGCCATGCGTGCGATGTCTGGGGCGCGTTTGCCGTGCCATTCCAGCATGCCGCGCGCCGACTCTTCGCTCACCGCTCCCATCCGCGCAATCTCCAGGACGGCGTCGTCCAGCAGAGGATCGAGGGCCGGCCCGCGTCCCACCTTCATCCCGTTCGGTTCCGTCGTTGTCAATCCGATCTTTCGCGCACAATCCCGCGCCAACGACGCCGCGGTCGTCAATTTACCGCCGATCACGGAAATCATGTGGGATGCGCCGTCATCTGCGTGGTCGTGCAGAATGTGCCGCCGCGTTACTGCCGCAGGGCGATTGTCCGGGGAATAAGGCAGCGGACGGATGCCCGCAAAGGCGTGCTTAACGCTCTGCGCCGAGATCTTTGCTTTGGGAAATAATTGCGCGACAGATCGCACGAGGTAGCTGATTTCCTCCGCCGCCGGAATGGTTTTTCCCGGGTCGCCGTTGTCCGCAATTTCCGTCGCCCCTACCAGAATCTGGTCATTCCACGGGAGAACAAAGAAGGGTCGGCGGTCGACGGCCTCGGTATAGATCGCCGCGCTTGGCGAACCCGAAAAGCGCGGCAGCACGATGTGAGAGCCACGAATTCCGCCCACCATCGGCTTGGCCGTGCGGATCGAAGAGCGTTGGCACACGCGGTCTGCCCACGGCCCACTACAGTTGATTACCCAGGCCGCATCCACGCGTTCGTCGCGCCCTGTGATCTGGTCACGAAGCAACACGCCCCGCACCCGGCCATGAGCCACATCGACGGCCAAAGCTTCCATGTGATTGCGGACGGTGGCCCCAGCGTCAACGGCTTCCATCAGCCATTCCGCCACCAACCGCTCTGGAAACTCGCATTGCGCGTCTTCGTAGTTGAAGAATGACCAGCGATGCCCGGCATCAAGCGCGCGCTCGAGCCGTTTCATCTCCATTTCGGTGGCGTCAGCGCTCGGGGGTTTTCCAGCCATGCGCTGGTAGAGCCACAATCCGGCGCGCACTTTCAATGCGCTGCGCTGGCTGTTCTCGTTCAACAGCAGCAGGAAGTGCATGGGATGAACCAGGTGTGATCGTTCCCGGAGCAGCTTTTCCCGCTCTCGGAGCGACTCCCGCACCAGATCGAGTTCGCCGTGTTCCAGATAGCGCAACCCGCCGTGGATGATACGCGTCGAACGGCTGGTGACTCCCGAAGCGAAATCATTCTGCTCCACCAGCAGAGTCTGTTTTCCCGCGCGGGCGCACTGCCGCGCCACAGCGACTCCGTTGATGCCGCCGCCAATCACCACGACGTGAAACCGCTGGCCCTCCAGGCTTGCCCGCGGATTTGCAGCTAAGACCATGTTTTATCAATGAGATACGGAAAGCTCAGAATCAAATGACCGAGCGCCAGGGCTGTCCCCCCACACCGCGACCTTTAGAGTGTGCATCGCGCCCGTCAGCCCGAGAAGGTAACCTTGGTACCGCAAAGTGGTTGGCCGAAAATCGCCCTTCGTCGACTAAAAGGTTCCGAAATGGGAGTGTAAGACATACCTCCCCGCCGTGAAAAGCACCCACGCCGGCATCCGCAACATTGGTTGTTTGATCAGGTGACCTTATGGTCGGGTTTTCCACTTCCGGTCGGTTCGATGCCGCTTCCAGCCCCGGCGTGCCCCCCACGGTCAAAACCGCCGCACCGCGCGCATTGCCCGTAGTCGCCGGGTCATTTAATCTGGTTGCCAAATGTCTACCACCGGCGAACGTTTCGAACGCGCAGTCGCGATCATGGAGCGCCTGCGCGCTCCGGGAGGCTGCCCGTGGGATCGTGAACAGACATTCGACTCCATCAAGCCCTATACGCTCGAAGAGACCTATGAAGTCCTTGAGGCGATCGACAATCGCGATTGGGAGGAACTTCCCGGCGAACTCGGCGATCTGTTGTTGCAGGTGCTCTTCTATTCGGAAATGGCAAAAGAGCAGGGAACGTTTTCCATCGATGATGTTCTCGACCGGCTCTCCCGAAAGCTTGTGGACCGGCATCCTCACGTGTTTGGCGACACAAAGGCGGACACTTCCGCCGACGTAAAACGCAACTGGGAGGCCTTGAAAGTAGAAGAACGAAAGAAACGGCTGGGTGAGACTGCAGGTCCAGCCGAAGCCACGGAGAAGACGGCTCCCTCGATTCTGGCTGGAATTTCTTCGTCCATGCCGTCCTTGCTGGAGGCGCACAAGCTCAGTTCGCGCGCCGCTCAGGTCGGTTTCGACTGGCCTGACATGGAGGGCTTGTTCGAGAAACTCGGCGAAGAAACCGCCGAACTGCGGCAGCATCTGCGGGACTTTCCAGCTCCCGGTCCACGGCCCGAAGGCCGCGGCGTGGCCGGTTCTGGGCGCCAAAGCATTCCCGAGGATTTGCGCATGCGGCTGGAAGAGGAAGTCGGCGATCTTTTCTTCGTGCTGGTCAACATCGCCCGCTATCTCGCGCTCGACCCCGAATCCGCGCTGCGCAAGACCAATCGCAAATTTCGCCGCCGCTTTCAGTGGATGGAGCAACGCCTGCACGAAATTGGCGCCAGTCCCGAAAGTGTTTCTGCGGAGGAACTCGAATCCCTGTGGCAACAGGCCAAGCAACAAGAGAAGCAATCGTGAGCATCGGGGCCATCGCGATTCGCCACTGTCACGGCCTCGATGAGCTGCGCACCTGCGTCGCGTTGCAAAAAGAAATCTGGAACTTCACCGACGCCGAACTGGTTCCGCTCCGCATGTTCGTGGTCGCCGAAAAAGTTGGTGGACAGGTGATGGGTGCTTTCGACGGCAGCCAGATGGTTGGCTTCGCTCTGTCGGTTCCAGGCACCAGAAACGGCCACGTCTATCTTCACTCGCACATGCTCGCCGTCCGCAAGGAGCACCGCAATAGCGGGCTGGGCCGCCGCCTCAAGCTGCTGCAGCGCGAAGACGCGCTGGCCCGCGGCATCGAACTGATCGAGTGGACCTTCGACCCGTTGGAAATCAAGAATTCCTACTTAAACGTTGAAAAACTTGGGGCGATTGCGCGGCGCTACAACATCAACCAATATGGAATCACCTCATCGCCCTTGCAGGGAGGCCTGCCCAGCGATCGGCTCATTGCCGAGTGGTGGCTGCGGTCCAAGCGCGTCGAAACGCTGCTGGCGACCGGAAGGAATCCGGCGTTCCGTGAACAGTCTGCGATTGAAGTTCCGGTTCAGATTTACGAGTGGAAGGCCGCCACTGAAACCCGTAGCCAGGCGCAGCAGGTGCAGGAACGCAACCGCGCACAATTTCTGCGGGCTTTCGATAGCGGACTGGCTCTTCTGGGCTACGAACGCGACCCCCTGGGCAACGGCAAGTTCCTGCTCGGCGAATGGGATGAGAAATGCTCTTACGCCTCGCAAGATTGATTTCACCAGTACCGAGTACCGAGGGTGCACAGCGTTTCCTTTACTCGGTACTAGGTACTCGGTACTCGGTACTAGATACTGAATTATGAAGATCGAAGCCATCACCCTCCGCGAAATCCACATGCCACTCGTCCATTTCTTCGAGACCAGTTTCGGGCGCACCTACAGCCGCCGCATCCTGCTGCTCACCGCGCATTGCGGCGGAGTCGACGGCTGGAGCGAATGCGTAACCGGCGAAAATCCGTTCTACAGCAGCGAATGGATCGAAAGCACCTGGCCCACGATGGTTCAGCACCTGGCCCCCGCCGTGCTCGGCCAGAGCCTCGATTCCGCCCGCGATTGCGGCGCTCTTTTCTCCAAGGTGCGCGGCCACCGCATGGCCAAGGCGGCGCTCGAAAACGCGCTGTGGGACGCCGAGGCGAAACAGAAAAGCCTGCCGCTGTGGAAGCTGCTGGGCGGGTCTCGCAGTGAGATCCCTTGCGGAGTTTCCATCGGCATTCAGGATTCCATCGAACAGCTGCTCGACAAGATCCAAATCGAATTAGCCGCCGGCTACCGCCGCATCAAAGTGAAAGTCAAACCCGGCTGGGACGTGAACGTGCTCGAAAAAATCCGCTCGCGCTGGGCCGACATTACGCTGAGCTGCGACGCCAACTCCGCCTACACGCTCGATCAAGTCGAGCACCTGCGGATTTTCGATCAGTTCAACCTGCTGATGATCGAGCAGCCACTCTGGGACGATGACATTTATTACCACGCCCGCCTGCAAAAAGAGCTGCGCACCGCGATTTGCCTCGACGAATCCATCGTCAACGCGCGCACCGCGGCCATTGCCGTGGAGACCGCAGCATGCCGAATCATCAACATCAAGGTCGGCCGCGTTGGCGGGTTCACCGAAGCCAAAAACATCCACGACATCTGCCACGCCCAAATGATTCCGGTCTGGTGCGGCGGCATGCTCGAGTCCGGCATTGGCCGCGCCCACAATATCGCCCTTTCCACTCTCGAAAATTTCACCCTGCCCGGCGACGTTTCTGCCTCCAAGCGCTACTGGAAAGAAGACATCATCGATCCGGAAGTGCAAGTTTCACCGCAAGGCATGATTGCAATCAGCGGCCAGCCCGGAACGGGCTATCGCATCAGAGAAGATCTGATCGATAAGCTGACAGTGAGGAAGGAAACGCTGCGCGCAGGAGCGTGACGCAGGAGGCCATCTCACGAATGGTAGTTGGTGTAAATGGCCTGATGCTGTCAACAATACTGCTAGGCAAGGAAGATAGGCCTCGCTTCACGCGCGACGCACGAGCCACACAATCACCAGAATCACAATAACTGTTCCGACCACACCCATACCTAACATAGTCCCTCCAGTCGACATGTAGGGCATCAAGGCCGCCCATTTACAGAATAGGGCTAGATTCTGGCTCTCGTCTGAGCAAAACTAAACACTAAACAGTCGGGATCTCGCCTTTATCGGCACGTTGACAGGTTCTTGGTCGAGAAACGTTCGGCGGAACACTACAACCTGAGGTGGAGACCCTCATAGTTGGCGATAAATCGCGATTCCACACATTGGCCGGCTTTGGTTCCTAGTGCGACTTCAGGTCCGCCGCTGCTGCTCCCGCCTTATGATTCTCGGCCAGCTTGGCCTCTTCCGCTTTCAGCATCTCCACTCCCTGCGCAAACGTCGTGCCGTCGGGCACGCGCCGGAATTCGCTGAACGCCTCGTCGGACTTGATCGCGAGGCTCTTGAACAGAAGAATCTTGCCGGTAAAGCTCAGAGACATCCGCGAAACGTCCCATGAACCATCCCCAACGTCCCGCTGCTCCACAAGAAAATGTCCGCCCTTGTCGAGATGCCCCAGAATTCCCCAGCCGAAGCCGACTTCCTTGAACAAAGTCCCGTCGATTTTTGCGATCCTCCGCGCCTCGGAATCAATCAGAACGATTCCTTGCATTCCGGCGAGCACCTCTTCCACGCGAGACGGCGGCCGGTATGCCGGGTTGGGCCGGAATTTCAAACGCACCAGCCGATCCCCATCTTTGCCCAGGTCCGCCGCGCCATTCTCCTCACCGTCGTAGTCGTAAAGAAAAGCGTCTGGCAAAGCCTTCACGATGCGCAGCGTACGCTCGGCCGTCTCTTGTTCTTGTAAATGTTTGCGGCTCAACTGCTCAGGACTGCCCGCCAGGCCTGCCAGCCGGCCTTCTTCGCCCTGCAGTTGTAGTGGAGTGACGGGCTGGTCGTTGTAGGCCACCGTCATGCCGGCTATGGCCTCTCGCGTCTCCACATAGATCCTGGTCTGCGATCCCTGCGGGGTTTGCTTGCGCGTGCGAAACATGTGCTTCGAACTATCGCCGGCGGCTGTGACCTCATTGGCCACGGCAGCGCGCACCAGCTCGATCGCCGATGCCGCATTCTGTGCAGAATTCAAGGCCGAGCCGGCCGTGAGGGAGCTCGCACCCAGCCCGGCGAGCAAGGCAACAAATGAAACAGCACCGGCGACTCGCAGCCTCATTGCCAACTGAACTTCGCGTCTCCGGCGCACAATGTGTTTCACTGTTTCAGTGTAGCAACTGGGCCTCGCAAACAACTATGAGCGGTCTCACTCTCGGGAGCTTTCCATTAACTCTTTCAAATACTGCTGCCACAACGTTGCCCAGGTATGAGTACCGTGGCCATGGGTTTGCTCGGAGATGGGGATCAGCACGAAACGGCCTTTCTTCACTCGCTTGATTTCGCGCTCCGCAATGCCAAGCTCCGGAGGATTGATGAAATCGTCGGCTGAATTCACGAACATCACGGGCACGGTGATCCTCTCG
>Ga0302180_10002708_pt1 | contig 13710 bp, 9 predicted proteins | sample I_Palsa_E3_2_FD_200575 | JGI IMG/M metagenome (GOLD analysis project Ga0302180, IMG submission 200575) | Peat permafrost microbial communities from Stordalen Mire near Abisko, Sweden - I_Palsa_E3_2 | ecosystem: Environmental > Terrestrial > Soil > Palsa > Peat permafrost | place: Sweden: Abisko... | reverse complement strand
GATATATCGGCAGGATGCGACCCGGAAGAACGCGCTCCCAATGCTGCATCAGCATGAGGTAGGTACGGTAGTAGCGTGCGATATCGTCGATGCTGTAGGTAAACTCCTGGCCCTGAGCAAACAGCTGCTTGAAATTGCTGAAGCAGCAGGCCATCGGCTCACGCCGCGCATCGATGATCCGTGCGTTCGGCAGCATCAGATGAATGAGCCCGACGTGCCGCATATTATTGGGCATCTTGTCGATGAAGAACGCCTTGCCGGTGCGGTAGATGCGCGTGTCGGCGAGATACTGCCTGCCGAGAGCGGCGAACTCCTCGGCGTTCATCTCGGTAAGGATGCCGGGATAGCGCGGATTGCTCGGGTCCGGGTCACGGCCCCGCAACCCCCTGGCGGCCTGTGGAATGTGGACCAGCTCGTGGGTACCCTCGACTTTCGAGTGCGAGGCGAGGATCTGCTCGATCAGCGTCGAGCCCGAGCGCGGCAGGCCGATGATGAAGATCGGATCCGGATCCGGTGCACCCCAGCCATGGCGGCTGGCGAAAAACTCGGCAGTGCAGACCTCGATCTGTCGACGCGCGTTGCTCTCGATGATATCGGCCTGGTAAGGGCTCTCCGCGCGCTTGAGCGCATTGCCGCGCGCGTAGCACCGGAAGGATTCCTGGTATTCACCTCGATCCTCCAGTGCCTTGCCGAGCGCGAAGCACAGGTGCCAACGATCGGCTGTGCCGGTCGCGGCAGCCGATTCAGCGGCGCGCATGCGCGCAAGTTCCTCGTCCGTGAAGCGGTAGGTCTTGAGGTTGGCAAGGCTCCAGTAGGCATCGCCAAATTCCGGACGGCAGGCCGCCGCCTGATGGTAGGACTCTATGGCCTCCTGACGACGCCCCAGGGTTTTCTCGGCGTGAGCGATCGATAGATGGACATCGGCGTCCTCCGGGGTTCCCAGCAGCAGTGACCGATAGAGCGCAATAGCCCGCTCATATTCACCGATGCCGACGGAGTTGAAGGCATCGCGCGTCCGCAGTTCTCGATCGTCGGGATCATCCTTCAGCAGCCGGTCGATCTCGCGACGGGCCTGCTCGTGCTTGTGCAGCTCGATCAGTACACTGGCGTAGTCCTGGCGGGCGGCGCGGTAGTCAGGCGCGAGCTCCAGGACGCCTTCCAGCAGCAGTTCGGCATCGTCGTATACCTGGCGCGCTATGCCGATACGCGCCAGCAATCGCATCGCTTCGACACTATGGCCGTGTTGCAGCAGATGAGCTCGCACCAGCGGCTCCGCAACATCGAGATCACCGTCGGAGAACAGCCCAGAGGCGTTCAGGATGTCGGGCGGAAGACTCTGCAGCCGAGCCGCCTGCGAGGCGGCATCGGCAGCGTCGGCGTGCCGGCCGGTCAGGCGGTACAGGCCCTCGAGCATCCGCCACGCGCCGAGCAGTGCGGGATTCCTTTTCACCGCCCGAGCGAATGATTCGATCGCTTCCGTCGCCCGCTTCAGATGCACCAGGCAGCGTGCCCGTTCCTCGTGGAGGCGACTGAATTGCGGATAGTACGTCTCCAATGTCTGCAGGGTCTGCAATGCATCGGCAGTGCGCTGCAGGAAGCGCTGGGCGACGGCCCTGAGAAGCAGCAGGTCCCGGTGCCGCGGATACTCCCGCAGCAGCGCCTCAGTGGCATCCATAACCTCCCCGAACCGGCGCTGTCTGAGTGCCACGCGCAACCGCGGTAATTCGGACGCAGGCGTGGAAACCGGGGCTATTGCGACATCGGGAGAGTTCATGCCTGCCTGAATAAAGAAAAAGGGCGGACCCCGAGGGTCCGCCCTAGATTCTACGCTACGGATTTTGCCTGAACTAACCTGCCTTGCGCGTTCAGAACTTCATGCCGATCAGCAAGCTCACGACCCGCGGCCGCAGTGGGATCTCCGACTCGATGAATTGCCCCGTCGTGATGACCTGGGCCGCATCCGAGTTGGTGAGGTTGCTGCCGGTAATCTGCACGCTCCAATTGTCTTTGGTGACACCGATCGCCGCATCGAAGGTCGTGTATCCGGGAATGCGGAACAGCTCAAGAGTAGTCGTCGCCAGCCCGGGCGCGCCGGGCGGGTAATTGGCCGGCTGGTTGTTCATGGCGCCGATGTAATTGGCGCCAAACGAGACGAACGGCTTGTACTCGGCCACACGAAAGTCATAGCGCGCCCGCACGTTGTACTCGAACGGCGGTGAGTACGGGGACCGGGAATCGATGGTTCCGAACGGGTTGGTGTAGGGCGCACCGTTGATCTGCGTGATGCAGGTACCGATCGGGGTCGGATTGCCGGCCGTCGCACGATTGCTCTGCAGACACGGCGAAGTGGTCTGACTGGAGCTGTTCCAGGAGCCCGATCCCTGCACGGTCAGCGCTTCGGTGACGCGGCCCACGAACTGCAGTTCGAATCCCTTGATCTCGAAGCTCGGGCCATTGGTGACGAAGGTCGTATTGCCGAGGTGGACCGGATCGAAGAACGTAAACTGCGTATTGTTCCAGTGCATGATGTAGGCCGAGGCGTTGAACTCGAGCCGATGATCCAGGAACTGGCTCTTCAGACCGATCTCATTGTTGACCAGATCGTCGGAATTATAGCCCTCCGGCTTGTTGTACTGCTTGGTCGCACCGGCGGTAGTATACGGCGCCTCCCCGCTCAGCTTGACCACACCGGCAAGCGACGTCGAGGTGCGATTGAAACCGCCCGGACGGAAACCCTGCGACCAGGTGTAGTACGCCATGATGTCCGGCGTGACGTGCCAGGTCAGATTGCCGCGGCTCCTGAACCCGTCTTCCTGCTTCTTGAGGTTGATGCCCTCGCCGCAGGCGCCCGCGGCGATACAGACGCCATTGGCATGACTGAGGATCAGCGGGCTCGAGGTGCTACCGTAGAACTCCGAACCTTCCTCGAACTCGTTGTAGTGGAACCATCGGGTCCCGGCAGTGATCGTCAGGACCTTGGGGATGATGTCGAAATCGGCCGAACCGAAGAATGCAAGCTGCCGGTAACCGCGCACGACGTCCTCACCGAACGACGTGTTCGAGTTGAGACGAAGGCCCGGATCGTTTGAAAAGAACCCCGGGACGGGCCCCACGGCCGACAGACAGTCCGGACCGCCGGCGGTGGCAATGGCCAGATTTTGCGCATTGCACTGTGGAATCGGCAGGTAATTGAAGTTCATCACATCGTAGATCTTGAAGTCTTCATAGAAAGCGCCGACCAAGCCGCGCAGACGCCAGTCGTTCGGAGTGCTGACGCGCAGCTCCTGGCTCAGATGCGTGTTGCGAGCCGTATCATTCCAGCCGCCGACCGGCGCGTAGCAGGTGGTCGGCTTGGCGTCCCGATAGGTTCCGTACCGCGCACCTGCGCCGGTGCAGTCATAGTCGGAGCCGTGGGCACTGGTCAGGTAGTTGGAATAGTCGGCCTGCTGCTGGATGTGACGATCCAGGTAGCTGCCGGTGTAGACAGCACTCAAGAGGCCCAGTTTGCCGTTGAGTGTCCAGGCGGTGCTCTCGTACCTATCCTTGTCGTAGGCCGGTTCAAAGGCGACGATCTGGTACGGCTGCAGCTTTGCTCCGTCGGGAGCGTAGGGATAGTCGTAGAAATAGCCATCCGCTTCCATGCTCTGGAAGTTCTGCTGCACCAGGAAGTTCCAGTCGTCATTGATCTTCAAGAGAGCCGAAAAGCGGAGGCCGTTGAAGTCCACGGGATTGAGGTTGTTTCCCACCAGTGACCCGTTGCTTGCCGTTGGCGTGGCATTAATGCCGAGCGCGGGATTGGCGACGGCGGCGATCGTGCCGGGTACGTTCGAGATGTAGCCGCCGTGACGATCGCTAAACACCGATGCACGTACGGCCAATACGTCGGGAATGATCGGCAGGTTGATGGTTGCATTGGCGTTGAAACTCGGATCGCCACCGGAGGTGTAGCCATAGCCGGCGTTGGCATTGCCTTCCGTGACGTCGAGCTTCGGCTTGTTGGTGATATAGCGAATTGCGCCAGCCTGCGCGCCGCCGCCGAACAGCGTGCCCTGCGGTCCCTCGAGGACCTCGACGCGATCGATATCGATCAAGTAAGGATCGTTGTTGCGACCCGGGAACTGCATCGACTGATCATCGAGATACAGCGCCACGTTCGGAAACGGCGAGGTGGTCGACTGCGATTGGTTCGGAGCGCCGCCGGCGCTCAAGCCGCGCATGAAGATGTTGCCCTCGCCAGGGCCGTTGCTGGCGAAGGTCACATTCGGCGTGTACTTGATCAGGTCCTCGAAGCTGCTCACGTTGAGTTGCTGCAGCTCCGTCCCGGAGATGGCCTGAATCGTGATGGGCACGTTCTGCAGCGATTCTTCGCGGCGCTCGGCCGTCACCACGATTTCCTGAATTTCATAGGATTCGGACGTCGCAGTCGCGGTGGGTTCGGACGTGCCGGTATCGGCTGCCGCAGCCCATGTCGCGGCGGATCCGGCGAGTATCGTAGTGACTGCGTAGGCCACTTTATGATTGATTTTCAAGCTTCTCTCCCTGGAACCTGTGTGACGTAAAAACAACACGGCAAACTACGGGTTTGCCAACCGGTCACCCCGTTTCATACGGTTCGTTTTTTCTGAATTCGTGCCGCAAATACGCTCCGGTAAGACCAATTGCACCTACAGCCGCGAGCGACGCTGGTTGATCCTACTTCCTGGCGCGACATTCTGGCAACGCCACTTTGCGGCCCGAAGCGTTATAAGGATCGAGCGTTGTAGATTTGCGACAATCCGGTTGCAGGTTTGTGACAGCGGGGTGGGTGCCTTGCGCTCAGGCGCGCGCGCGCTGCATCTTCGGATCATACAAAGGTTCGAGGTGGATGCGGCAGGCAACGCGCTTGCTGGCCACTTCCAGCTCATAGCGCCCTGCCGCCAGATACTCGCGACCGACGCCCTGCTGCCGACGAACGTAGCCGAAGCCTATGGCGACGCCCAGCGTGTGTCCGAAACCGCCGCTGCCGAGCCAGCCGACGCGTTCCCCGTCGCGGTAGATCGATTCGCGTCCGAACAGCATGACAGTCGGATCGTCGCTGCTGAACCCACACAGCCATTTCTTCAACGGCGAGCGCTGCTGCTGCTCGAGCGCTTCGCGACCCAGAAACGGGATTGCCGTCTTCAGCTTGACCGCCCATGCCAGTCCGGCCTCCAGCGGCGTGTGGTCGGGACCGATATCGGCGCCCCAGGCGCGGTAGCCCTTCTCCAGCCGCAGGCTCTCGATGGCCCGATAGCCGGCGTTGGCGATACCCAGATCCGAGCCGGCGCGCATCAGCGCATCGTAGACAGTAACTGCATAGTCGACCGGAATGTGCAGTTCCCAGCCGAGCTCACCGACATAGGTGATGCGCAGCGCGAGCAGCGCTGCGCCGGCCACACGCAGCGATCGCACCCGGCCAAACGGAAATGCCGCGTTGCTGACATCATCGCCGGTCAGTCGTTCGAGCACCCGGCGCGCGGCGGGACCCATCAGGGCCAGCACGGCGTACTGCGAGGTCACATCGGAAAGCCGCGCGTCGAGTGCTGTGTCGATGTGCCTTCTGATCCAGTCGAAGTCATGGGTAGCAAAGCCGGTTCCGGTGACGATGTAGAAGCAATCCGTTGCGATTCGGGCAACCGTCAGGTCGCACTCGATGCCACCGTTGACATTCAGCATCTGGGTATAGACCAGGCTGCCGATTGGCTTCGCAATATCGTTGGCACAGATCCAGCTCAGCGCCTGCTCGGCGTCAAGGCCGCGCAATTCGAATTTCGCGAATGAACTCTGGTCGAACAGCGCCACGCGTTCGCGCGCCGCCCGGTGCTCGCGCGCCACGGCCGAAAACCAGTTCGGCTTGCTAAAACTGTAGGCGTCACGGGCCGGTTCCCCGCCAGCGGCAAACCAGTTCGGCCGCTCCCAGCCGAATTTTTCACCGAACACCGCGCCGGCGGCGCGCAGGTATTCGTACAGCGGTGAACGGCGCAGCGGCCGTCCGCTGGTGTGCTCCTCGCCCGGCCAGGCGATAGCGTAGTGCTTGCCGTACAGTTCCAGCGTGCGCGCGCGCACCCAGCCGGCTTCGCGATGCGGCGGCCCGAATCGCCGGATATCCACCGGCCACAAATCGCACGGCGCTTCGCTGCCAACGATCCACTCGGCCAGCACCTGGCCAGCGCCGCCGCCAGAGGCGATGCCGAACGCGTTGAATCCCGCACCGACATAGAAGCCCCCGAGCTCTGGCGCTGCTCCGAGGATGAAATTGCCGTCCGGAGTGAAGCTTTCCGGCCCGTTGATCAGTTCCCTGGCGCCGGCCGCGGCCAGCGCCGGTACCCGTCCCATGGCCTGATCCAGGATCGGCTGGAAATGCTCCCAGTCCGGCGGCAGCAGCTGGAAGTTGAAATTGTCCGGAAAACCCTCCACCGCCCAGGGCCGCGGGTTCGGCTCGTACCCGCCCAGCACCAGAGCGCCGACATCCTCCTTGAAGTACGTCAGCCGGTCCGGGTCACGCAGCGTAGGCAACCCCGGTGCCACACCGGGGATGGCGTCGGTGATCAGGTACTGGTGCTGCACCGACACCAGCGGCACGTTGACGCCGGCCAGCAGACCGATCTGCCGCGCCCACTGCCCGGCGCAGTTCACGGCGATTTCGCACGCGATACGGCCACGCGAGGTGAGCACGGCGCTGACATGCGCGCGCTCGATCTCGAATCCCAGCACGCTGGTGTCTTCAAAAATGCGTACGCCGCGCAGGCGTGCGCCCCTTGCCAGCGACTGTGTGATATCGCTCGGGTTGACCTGCCCGTCGGTGGGCAGAAACGCTGCCCCGACGACGTCTTCGACCTGCATCAGCGGCCACATCTGCTGTGCTTCGCGCGCCGTGAGCAGCTGCATTTCCAGGCCGAACGAGTGCGCGCTAGTAGCCTGGCGCTTAAGTTCGATCCAGCGCGCCTCATTGCAGGCCAGGCGCAGCCCGCCGTTCATTTTCCAGCCGCTGGCCAGCCCGGTCTCCGCTTCCAGGGTGCGATACAGCGCCACTGATCGCCCCAGCAGCTGGGTAATGTTGGCGCTGCTGCGCAGCTGGCCTACCAGTCCGGCGGCGTGATGGGTCGAGCCGGACGTGAGCTTGTGGCGCTCGATGATGATGGTGTCGGTCCAGCCCAGCTTCGCCAGATGATAGGCGGTGGAGCAGCCGACGATGCCGCCGCCAATTACTACGGCGCGCGCTTGCGGTGGCAGCTCAGCCATAGCGCCGCTCGAATTGCTGCCATTGAACCTCGAAACGCCGTTGGTAGTCCTCGCGGTAGCTTCGATAGTCAAATTCGATGCTCGAAGTCAGTATCGACACTGCCGCCCACAGCGTCTCGCGCAGCAGCGAGGCACACTGCATGGCAGCGAACGCCTGGCGCGTGGCCGGCGCGACCGGGGCGCCAAAATAACTCTCCAGCAGCGCTGTTTCGAGGCTGGCGTCCAGCTGGTTGTTGGTGGCGAGGTTGGCCAGGTCGAACAGCGGCGTGTTGAATCCGGCGTACTCCCAGTCGATCAGCCACAAGCGCTGGCCATCATCGATCAGATTGGCGGCCAGCAGATCATTGTGACCGAACACGATATTCACCGCTCCCAGCGCCAGCTCGAGCCGCTCGGCGCGCGCGGCGAGCGTCGCGAGAGCGTCCTGCTCTTCCGCTGCGCCGCGCGTTGCCAGAAAGCGCAGGTAGCTGCGGATGATCTGAAACACCCAGAACAGCAGCGCCGGGCCTTCAAGGTGCGCCGGAACATCGCGGTGACAGCGCCGCAGCAACGCGACAATGCGCTCCAGCGTGCGCGCTTCGCGCACGCGTAGTGCTGTCAGCGGATCCCCGGCGACGAAGCGGCTGACCATGAAGCCATTGGCCGCAAAGATCACCTGCGGCGCAATACCGGCCGCGTACGCGGCCCGCGCCGCCGCCAGCTCGTTGAATCGCATCACCCCATGCTCGGGAAGGTCGCGGCCGATGCGCACCACGAAATTCTCCCGGCTCTGATCGCTAACGCGAAAATTGCGGTTGGTGAGACCACCGGTCAATGGACTGATCTGCACTGCACCGGACCAGCACGGAAGCGCGGCGATGGCATCGGTGACATCGGTATCGACCCTTGTAGCCACGGCGCTCTAGCCGGCCAGAGTCAGGTCGCCCTTCACCGCGGAGCGGAACAGTCGGGCGTAGGTGGCGGCATCCGTGGGCAGCGGATTGCCGGCCGCTGACGGATCGAGCGATGCCTCGTGCCCGATGATGTCGGGGTTGGTCAGCGGAACACCGATCTCGGCCAGCGTATGCGGGATGCGCAATCGCTCGCGAAACGCGAGCACCCAGTCGAATACGGCGCGATACGGCTCGCCGGACAGGTCCAGAGTGCGGGCGATCACCTGCAGCCGCGCTTCGATCGCCGGCCGGTTATGCGCGATGACATAGGGCAGCACGATGGCGTTGGTCAGGCCGTGGTGGGTATTGAAGTAGGCGCCGACCGGATGCGCGATGGCATGCACGCCGCCGAGCCCCTTCTGGAATGCGGTCGCGCCCATACTGGCCGCCGTCAGCATGCGCGATCGGGCTTCGATATCGCGCCCGTTGTCGCAAGCGCGCGGCAGATAGGTCTGGATCAGGCGCATGCCTTCGAGCGCAATGCCGTCCGCCAGTGGATGAAATCCGGGCGCACAGTAGGCCTCGAAGCAGTGCACGAACGCATCGATGCCGGTGGCCGCCGTGATCCCGGGCGGCAGACCGACGGTGAGCTCCGGATCGCTGATGACCACCCCGGGCATCATCTGTGGGTGAAAGATGATCTTCTTCTGGTGCGTGGCCTCGTTGATGACCACGCCAGCGCGACCGACTTCCGAGCCGGTGCCGGCCGTAGTCGGCACTGCAACCACCGGTGCGATGCCACGCCGGTCGGCGCGTGTCCACCAGTCGCCGACGTCCTCGAAGTCCCACAGCGGACGCGTCTGGCCCGACATGAAGGCGATTACTTTTCCGGCATCCAATGCCGATCCGCCGCCAAAGGCGATCACGCCATCGTGATCGCCGGCGCGATAGGCGGCCAGACCCGCATCGATGTTGGCCGCCACCGGGTTACCGCGCACATCCGCGAACAGTCCGGTTCCCGGCACCAGCGCCAGCGCCCGCTGCACCATTGGAGCGGCGCGCAGGCCCTCATCGGTCACCAGCAGCGGTCGCTTGATACCCAGCAGGCCGCACGCCGCCGCAAGTTCGGCGATGCGGCCGGGTCCGGCCCAGATGATGGTCGGATAATTCCAGTTCGCCTTGAGTAGAACGCTCACGTCGTTACCCGCAGATGAAATGATTTTGGCCTGGTCAGGTGCTCGTAACCGACCACCGAGAGCGTGCAGCCGCGCCCGGAGTCCTTGACGCCGACCCAGGCCAGCGCCGGATCCAGGTAATCGCAGCGATTCATGAACCAGGTGCCGGTATCCACCTGTGCACCGAGCGCCAGTGCCGCGGCTTCATCGGCGGTCCAGATCGCCGCCGTCAGGCCGAACGCGCTATCGTTCATGCGCTGCACCGCTTCAGCGTCGGAGTTCACCTTCATGACACCGGCGACCGGTCCGAAGATTTCCTCGCGCATCACCACCGAGTCCGGCGGCGCATCCAGCAGCAGCTGCGGAGCCAGATAGGGCGTGCCCGGCGTGCTCCGCGCAAATTCGCCTTCCTCGATGACCGGGCGTGCGCCGGCGGCAATGGCCGCGCGCAGCTGTGCACGGATGGTGTCGGCCGCCGCGGTGCGCACCACCGGACCGAGCGTAGTGGCCGGATCCAGCGGATCACCGAGCCGGTACTGGCGGATCAGATCGATGCAGCCGGCGGTAAAGCGCTCATGCACGCTCTCGTGCACGTAGATGCGCTGCAGGCCACAGCAGGACTGGCCGGAATTGAAGTAGGCGCCGTCGACGATGTTCTCGATCGCGTGCGCCACATTGGCGTCATGGCGTACGTACACCGGATCGCATCCGCCGAGCTCGAGTCCCACACCGATGAAGCGTTCGGCGGCCACGCGCTGCACCGCTCGGCCGCCCGCGACCGAGCCGGTGAAGGCAACGAAATCCACGCGCGTGTCGCGTATCACCCGCTCGGTGTCGGTGTGCTCCAGGTGCAGCACCTGAAACACCCCCGGCGGCAATCCGGCGACGGCAAAACAGTCGGCGAAGCGCTCGGCGCACAGCGGCGTCTGCGCCGAGTGCTTGAGGATCACGGCGTTGCCGGCCAGCAGTGCCGGCACCACGCTATTCACGGCGATCAGGTACGGATAGTTCCAGGCCGCCACGGTGAATACCACGCCCAGGGGTTCGCGGCGTATGAAGCGCCGAAAGCCGGGCTTCACGCCCGGCTCGACATCGGCCAGTGCCGCGGTCGCGACACCGATCATGTAGCGGGCGCGTTCGAGCGTGCCGCGCACCTCGTTGGGTGCGTAACGGATCGGCCGGCCCATCTGCCAGCTCAGTTCGCTGCCGATTTCCGCGGCGCGAGCATCGAAGGCGGCGCAGAAGCGCTCCATCATCGCGGCGCGTTCGGCCATTGGCACGCGCCGCCACTGCAGCTGCGCCGCGCCTGCCCGCTGCAGCGTGGCATCGATTTCGGCGGCTGTGGCGGGGGCGCGTTCGACGTACACCCGGCCGTCGACCGGACTGATGGTCTGCATCAGATGATCTCGAAGTATCTGGCCAGTTCCCAGTCTGTGACCGCGCGCCGGAACTCGCGTTCCTCCCATTCACGGCTGGCCGCGAAATGCGCGACGAAGGCTTCTCCGAACAGCTGCTGCGCGGCGCGCGAGTGCGCCAGGCGGGTGGCGGCCTCCCCGAGCGTGCGCGGCAGCTGGCGCTTGGCCGGCAGTTTGCGGTCATAGGCATTGCCGGCGATCGGCTCATCGGGTTCGATCTTGTGCTCTATGCCCCACAGGCCGGAACCGATCGCGGCCGCAATCGCCAGGTAGGGGTTGATGTCGGCCGCGGCGATGCGATATTCCACGCGCTGACTCTTCGCGCCCCCCTGAATCACCCGCAGTGCGCAGGTGCGATTTTCCACGCCCCAGGTCGCGGCCGTGGGCGCCCAGTAACCGGGCACCAGACGTGAGTAGCTGTTCACCGTGGGTGCGACCATTGCCAGAAGCTCCGGCATCAGCGCCTGCTGGCCGCCCACGAACCAGCGCAGCTCGTCCGACATCGTTTGTGGCCTGCCTTCGTCGTAAAACACCGCCGAGCCATCGCCGCGCGTGAGCGACAGATGCAGATGGCCGCTCTGGCCCGGCAGCTGCTGCGACCACTTGGCCATGAAAGTGGCCATCAGCCCGCGCCGCTGCGCCAGCACCTTGACGAAAGTCTTGAACAGCGCGGCCCGGTCGGCCGCCTCCAGCGCCTCGGTGTAATGCAAGGCCGCTTCGATGACGCCCGGACCGGTTTCCGCGTGCAATCCTTCGATCGGCATGCGCATATCTTCGGCGAGTTGCAGCAGCGCCTGGTAAAGCTCGGCCTGCACGGAGGTGCGCAGCATCGAATAGCCGAAGTAGCCGGGAGTCAGATTGGTCAGCCCGCGATAGCTCTTTGCCCGCACACTGGCCGGCGTCTCATTGAATACAAAGAACTCGAATTCCGCGGCCGCCGCGGCGCTAAAGCCCAAGCCCGCCGCCCGCTGCAACACGCGCCGCAGTACCGCTCGCGGGCACACCTGTTCGGCGTTACCGGCGAATTCCCCGAGAAACAGCAGCATGTCGCCTTCCAGCGGCAGTGCACGGCAGGTTTCCGGCAGCAGGCGCACTGGAGCATCCGGGAAGGCGGTGTGCCAGCCGGTGTAGCTGATGTTGTCGTATTGCTGATCGTTCGAGTCCCAGCCCAGCACCACATCGCAGAAGCCAAAGCCCTTGTCGAGCGCGGCGAGAAACTTGTCGCGGTCGATGTACTTGCCGCGGAGGATGCCGTCGTTATCGAACACGCCGACCTTGACGTGCTTTAGTCCACGTTCCTCGACAATTGCACGCGCCTGCGCGGCGGTGCGCACCTGTTCCGGCTGCATCGATGCAACTCCATTATTGAATTCTGAACTGTACGCCCGCAGCGTACCATAGGGGCATGGGCAATCCGCCCGGCGTCGCCGACAGGTGCATCATGGCGTTGGTAGAACTCGTCACAGTGCTTGCGCTGCTGCAATTTCTGTATTTCGGAATCCTGGTGGGCAGGGCGCGCGAGCGCCTTGGGGTCAAGGCGCCTGCGATCACCGGCAATGAGGTGTTCGAGCGCTACGTGCGCGTGCAGATGAACACGCTGGAACTGCTGATCCTGTTCCTGCCGGCGCTGTGGATCGCGACCGCCTACCTTGCGGCCCGCTGGGTAGCGCTGCTTGGTGTGGTGTACCTGATCGGGCGCTTCATCTACCTGCGCGCCTATGTCGCCGAGCCCTCCAGGCGCAGCCTCGGCTTCGGCGTATCGGCGCTGCCGATCCTGGCGCTGCTGGCGATCGATCTGATCGGTAGCGCGATGCGATTGATCCGCGGCTGAACCTCAGTGGCACGCAGCAAGACCCCGTTTCTGTTCGATCTTGACGGAACGCTGATCGACAGCGTCTACCAGCACGTACTGGCCTGGAAATCCTCGCTCGATGCGGAAGGCATTCCGCTATCGGTGTGGCGCATACACCGCAAGATCGGCATGAGTGGCGGACTATTCGCCAACATACTGCTGCGCGAGACCGGCTTTGATAACACGCCCGAGCGTCTGGAGCGGCTGCGAGTACGCCACGCCCAGGCCTACAAAGCGCTATCGGCCAGTGTCCAGCCCTTGCCGGGCGCGCGCAAACTGCTCCACTACCTGAGCGCGCAGGGCATGCCGTGGGCGATCGCCACCAGCGGCCGCATGGAGACCGCCGGACAGCACCTGGCTGCTCTGGGTGTCGATCCGGCCAGAGTGCCGGTGGTGACACGCGATCAGGTCAAATATGCCAAACCCGATCCGGACTTGTTTCTCACCGCGGCGGAACGCCTTGGAGTCGATATCCGCGAGTCGCTGGTGCTGGGTGACAGCATCTGGGACATGATCGCCGCGCAACGCGCGCGCGCACTGGGCGTGGGATTGTTATCTGGCGGCTACGGCGAGGATGAGCTGTCGCGCGCCGGCGCGTTCCGCGTGTACCAGGACCCCGCTGACCTGCTGGACCACATCGACGAGATCGCCGCGCGCGGCTGATGCTCTAGCCGGCCTGTCGCTCTGCGCCATGCTCGGGTACTTTCAACCTGGCAATGGCTTCGCGCGGCAGTTCGTCCAGCCCGTCACCGCCATTTTTCAGATGCGTCACGATGTGGCGCAGCATGCGCGGATCCCAGAATTTCTGGATGTGGCCAGCGATGCCCTCGATGGCGTCGGCGCGCTGCGGTTCGGAGGCGAAAAAATGGCCGATGTCATTGGCCATCTGCACCAGGTGCTCGATGCTCATCCGGCAGGTGAAACCGCCTTGACCGGCTGCTTGGGATGCGTCGCCGCATCGAGCAGCGTTTGCTGCTCACGATCGAATTCCTGGTAGCGACGCTGCCACGCCGAGGGCTGCGTCACCCGGGTCACCTGCACCGCAGTCACCTTGTATTCCGGGCAGTTGGTCGCCCAGTCTGAATTGTCGGTGGTGATCACGTTGGCACCCGACTCGGGGAAATGGAACGTGGTGT
>Ga0302180_10002705_pt1 | contig 13713 bp, 16 predicted proteins | sample I_Palsa_E3_2_FD_200575 | JGI IMG/M metagenome (GOLD analysis project Ga0302180, IMG submission 200575) | Peat permafrost microbial communities from Stordalen Mire near Abisko, Sweden - I_Palsa_E3_2 | ecosystem: Environmental > Terrestrial > Soil > Palsa > Peat permafrost | place: Sweden... | reverse complement strand
CCCGTTGTATCCGGGGTAGCCGCTCGCCAGCTCCGTGACGCACGCCATCGCGTTGCTGTGATGATTGCGGCCCGTCAGAATGCACGACCGGCTCGGCGAACACAACGCCGTCGTGTGCATGTTGCTAAAGCGCAGCCCGTCCGCCGCCAGAGCGTCGAAGCTGGGCGTCTTGATCGGGCTGCCGTAACAGCCCAGCTGGCCGAATCCCGTATCGTCCAGGACGATGAACAGCACATTCGGGGCGCCCTCCCGCGCCCGCACCGGCGCCGGCCAGGCAGCCGTGGACTCATCAGCGGTCCGCCCGATCACGCCAGGGAACGCAACGCCCGGCCCATATTCAACAACTGGCATGCAGACCACCCCCGCTGTTCGCCCGCTGCCCGTATGGCCCATATCCTGCGGCGCCGGGCCCGAGCCCGCATCACCCGCCACGGATGGTGCGGATCACATCGCGCCGGTCGGCGTCGCCAAGGTTGGGTAGGTCCGGCCGAGGCCAGGTCCGGGGATGGCCCGCTGACTGTACGTGTCCGCCCCTCCAGCATGAGGCGTGACTGAGACCGCAGGGCAACGAGCACAGGCGGAAAGACCCCGTCAATATCGCGCCTCACCCGGACGAAGATCGTATTCCGCCGTCCGCCCCGGTCAAGCAGCTTGACCAGGTTGTGGGCGAAAACGCCGTGCCCGCACCAGATCGCGGCTCCGCGCCTGCCGTCCAGCCGGGTGCGGTCCCAGCCGTAGCCACGCTTGAGGTAGCTGATCCGTCCCTCCGAGCCGGTGCGCCACTTGACCAGCCGCCGGAAGCCGCGCTTGCGCTCGGTTGCTTTGCCGGCTGCGGAGGTCTTGGCCTGGCGGGGGATCACGATGGTGGTCACGCCGAGGGCTTGCAGGTCGCGCTCGACGGCGGGCAGGCCGTAGCCGCGGTCGGCGGTGACCGCGCGCGGCACGCGGCCGGCGCGGCAGCTAACCCGCTGGATGGCGGGCGCCAGCTGCGGTCCGTCCGGGGCGGCGCCGTATTCCACGCTGTAGTCCAGGATGACACCGTCGTTGTCGGCGACCTGGGCCTTGCATCCGAATTCGACCGGGCGGCCGATGCGTCCCTTGCGGATCGGCCGGGCATCGGGATCGTGCAGGCTGACCAGGCGGGTAGCGCTGTCTGGGAGCTGCCCGGCCAGCCGGCTCCGGGTCTGGGCCACGATGCTGGCGGTCCGCTCGATCGTGACCGCCAGCTCGGCCAGCGCCCGCCGCAGCCGGCCACGCATCCGCCCGCTAAGAGCCTTCGCCACGGCCCGGCGGCCGTTGCGGACCACCGCAGCGGCCTGCGCCGCGGTCCTGGCCGCGAGATCGGCAATTTCACCGGTGACCCGGCGGATCACCTGGGTGCTTTCCTCCCGGGACAGCTTCCCCCGGGTGCGCAGCTTGCTGACGATCTCCCGGACCCGCCGCGCCGCCGCCCGCCGGCTGTCCACGAACGTGGTGCCGGTGGCGCCGCCCGCGGCCTGCACCCGGCGCACCGTCCGCACCAGCTTGCCCACCGCCTTGGCGGCAAGCCCCGAATCGGTGGGACAAGCCGCGTTCGCCGGGATCACCGTGGTGTCCGCCCGCACCGGGGCCATCCTCCCGCCAGCCGGGCAACGATCACAGGCCACCGCGCGGGTTTTTCAGGTCGAAGTAGCTAACCGGCACGCGGTGGGCGGCCATGCGAGTTCCATCGACTTGCGAGCGGTGGGATCTGGCCGGTTGTTCAGGCCGCGCCGAGGTCAAGACCGTCAGCATATGTTGACACGACGACGGATGTCAGCATATGCTGACGTGCATGGAACCTGCACTCGATATCGCCCAGAGCGCCGCCAGCACCGATCCCGATGTCGGGCTCCGCGCCGTGGCGTCCCTGCGAGCGCTCACCGAGCGGCTGGAGATCGTCCAGGTCGAGAACGCGCGGAAGCTCGGGTGGATCTCGACGCCGTGCGCGCCAGGATCGAGTCGTCTTTCGGCCCGGAAGCCCTTGCCCAGGTCGTCCACCGGGAGCCTCGCCCGTCCGGGCTGAAAGGCGGCGCAAGCCCGCTAATGCTGCTCGCGCGCGCTCACCCGGACATCTTCGAGGATGCGCTATGGGCAGTGATCAACAAGGCAAAGGAGCGGAAATCATGAACGCCACCGAGGTCGGCTGACGATCTCAATTGCGGAGGTTACGGAAGGGTGTGAGGTCGAGCCTGGTGCCGGCGAGGAAGCCGTCGAGGAGACCGGGCCGGTACTGCATCCGCCTGAGCCGGGTCTTCACCAGCGCGGTCAGCTGGCTGATGTCGCGTTTAGCCAAGTTGGCCAGGGATCTCTTCAGGTGCGACCACACTGACTCGACCGGGTTGAGCTCGTGCGCATACGGCGGGAGCCGGAACACGGTCAGCCAGTCCCGGGCGGCGACCAGATCGGCCATCGCACGGCTGAGGTGGGTGTTCAGGCCGTCCCACACCACCACGAGCGGCCCGCCGAGGCCGGCAGCCCGGCCTGACGGCGATCAGCGCGGCCAGCGACACCCGCTTGTTACTGCCGCCGGTCACCCGCACCACCGGGGTCTGGCCCCGGCGCCCCCAGGTCCGGCCCACGGGCGGCCTCAAGCCCTGGCCTGATTCATCCTCGAAGCAGAGCCAGGCGCCCAGGTCCGCCGCCGTCCTTTTACCACCGGCCAGGTCACCTCCCTCCAGGCGGCCGATCCTCGCCTCATCCCGCTCGGCCGCCCGTCGGGCCGGGACCTGCACGCTCCAGCCCATCCGGTGCAGCAGCAGATCCAGCCCGGCCAGCGTGTATTCCACCCCGAACCGCCGCCGCACCAGCCAGTTAGGGGCAGTTGTCCGGGGTGCTTGTATCCGGCGGCCCGGCGGTGCTGGTGCGGGCCAGGACGTAGAGCCAGTTGTCCTGGCTGGCCACATGACATATGGAGGCGTCCGGCCAGCCGGCGCGGTGCAGTGCGGCGCGCACCGCCGGCTCTCGCCAGTAGGTGAAGTGCCGGGGCAGGCCCAGCTTGTGCTCACTCCACGCGGCGCCGTCGCCCTCTTTGACGGTGAATCCCAGGACGCCGCCGGCGGCCACTGCCGTGCGAGCCCGTCGCAGCACGTCCTCAAACTGGTCCCGGTTCAGGTGGTGCAGCACGGCGTTGGCCAGGATTCCCCGGTACGGCCCGCCCAGCGGGTCCGTCCGGGCATCGAGCAGCCGGGCATTATGGCCTGCCCGCAGCAGGCTGACGAAGGCTGGCGTCGCGTCGGTACGGATCACCCGCACGCCGTGGCCTTCCAGGTAGCCGGCGTCCCATCCAGGCCCGCTGCCGATCTCCAGCACCGGCCCTGGGCGGGCCAGGCTGGCGAACCGGCCGAGATAGGCGATCAGTTCCGGTGCCGGCCGAGCGCTGCCGCGCAGGTATTCCTGCGCCCGGCTCTGGTATGCCGCCAGGGTCGCGTCCGCCGGGTCGGTCATGGTTGCATCTCCCGCCCGGCCGCGTACCGGCAGGCGGCATCGCAGCACACACGCCGACGATAGCAAGCGGCGCCGCGCTGTAGCCAGGCACTGCGGCACCAGGGCGGGAGGTGATGGCCTACCAGGCCTGGCAGGGCTATGGTTCGCGCCGGAGTACTGGCGCTGCACGCCGGCACTGGCCGCGCCCTTCTTGACGTCACCAGTCTCGTCCACCACCAGCACCCCATCTGGGCAGCCCAGATGATCGATGACATAGCCGCGCAGGTCATCGCGGACCGCATCAGCATCCCACCGGGCCGCGGCTAACAGGTGCTGCATCCGGTCCGGCGTGGCGTCCCCGGCCTGCTCAGCGATGGTCCAGCAGTTCTTGCGCCGCAGCCCCGACACCAGCCCCAGCACGAGCGCTCCTCAGCGCTGCCGGTAGCTGGGGCCGCCCTGTCATCGGATTCGCGTAGCGCGTCCTCCGCGGGTGCGCCGGAGGCAGCCTCGCGGTGGACCGGCCAGCCCCGTTAACCCATGGCTCCAAAGTCGTCCCGTGCGCTCGGGTCGTCACGGCTGTCCACCTCATCACCTGTGTCCAGGTCCCTTTCCGCTCTCGCCCGTTCGCCCTGAACAGGCGAGCGCATTGTCCCGCTGCCACGTTCGAGTGATAGTTCTCCCGTCGCGATGAGGTGATCGATAATTCGCTGATCTCTTGCCTTGTCACGCTCGGCGGCACTCGTCGCTGATCGCCCGGGCGTTTCGGCCGCCTTTTCCCGGGCTCTCCCAGCCGCTTGGACACCATGCCGTTCACCGGCAGCCCGCTCACGGCGCGCGGCTTCAGAATCAGGCATCCGCTCGAACGCCCCGGCAAGAGCCTGGCCGAGCAGATCGTGGGCGAGACGGTTCCCGCAGGCAACCACCAGCGGATGTACCCCCGTGGCCAGCCCGATGAGAACTCCTGCCACCTCGCACACGCGAGCAGCGTTCTCAAGCGGTGCGGTCAACCGCGCGGTCGCGGCGTCTTCGGTTATCCCCGTCAACATGGATACGGCAGGACCACCGGCACCCGCCGCGTGTGCCACGGTGGTGAGAGGGCGCTCAGCCCAGCTTCGCAGCAATTCCGCAGCATTATTGAGGTCGTCGGCTGCCTTGGAAAAGGGGAAACTATCCCGCGTGTCCCACCAGCTTATATTCAGCTTGCCCTCAACTTGTCCGGCGAAATAATCTGCGGCAGCCGCCCTGAGCCGCTCTCCGCGATCGCTGATATCTGCATTCTCATATTGGCTGCGCAGCAGTCCGATGTCGGCCACCTCGGCCGCACTGCGAGCAGTAACTACTTCTCGCTTGACGAGAAGGCGAGCGCTCAATCGCGATTCGCGGTTCTCAGCGTCTCGATCCCGGAGCAGGTAGACGGTGAGTCTGAGCACCCCTCCCCGGGCTGTCTCAGCGGCACGTTCCGCGCCGGGCGGGCTGGCTGATCCGCCCGGCGGTGAAAGATCCGGCGCGGTCCCGGCGTCGTGCTCGGGCGCCGAATCACGACCGGGCCGGCGGCCAGGCCGAGCTGGGTTTTGCCCCGCCGCATCATGTGCTGGATCTGCCTCCGGCGAATCCCAGCCCCAGCGTAGCTTCAGCGTGTGCGCCACGCTCGCGTGCCGCTCGTCACCCTGCGCCAGCACGCGCCACTCGACTCCGGTGGCCTGGGGCGTGGTGCGAGAGGCCGCGACCTGCAGCGTCACCTCCACCGGATCGACCTGGAGGCCGGGATGGCCGCGGTGGGCATCCACCGACACGCGGCGGAACTCATCAGCGAGCGATGTGATGGCTTGCGCCAGGGTGATGCCGGCTGGCTGCGATTCGGGCCTGATGCGGGGCTCCCGCCGCACGAGTTGCCCGTCAACCTCATCCTCCCGAGATCGTGCCGAAGAGGCTGGCCGAGCACGCGTCGGGCCCGTCGGACGGGACGGCATCTGCTGTCCGGCGCTATGCGGCTCCCGGACGACGTCGTAGTCCTTCTCCGTCACCATCCACCTCCGAGGATCGGGCCGCAAAAGTGCAATACCCCGGCCGGGCAACCCATACCGTGCGGGCTTGATCGGCGGCAGGAGGACGGCCCGGAAGGGACCACGCCCGGTAACGCCGGCCCTGGCTATGCGCTCCCGCTCGTCAGGGCTGGCGGCAGGCATGAAGTACTCCGATCCGAGCCTGGCGGCGCTCCTTCAGCGTGCGCGGACGGGGAAGGGTGACGTCTCCTCGACGTCGCGACGGTGGACGGCGCGGGCAGTCTCACGCAGCCCGTGCTGGAGCTGTACAGCCAGGGTGCCTGGACCGACAACAGGAACGACAACCTTCTGGACGAAAGCTCCAGCGGGATCGTCGCGGCCCCCGCACCGCGCTTTTCTGGTCCCGGCGGGTCACCGGGAACAGCCGCTACCGCCGAGTCGAAGCCCGCAACGCTGGCGTCCGTCGCTGGCTCGTGGCGACTTAGCCGCGGGTGATCTCATCGAGCGCCTGCAGGGCGTTGAGGGTGCGGGGGTAGCCGATGAACGGGATGAGCACGGTGAGCACGCTCAGCAGCCGGGCGCGGTCGTTGCCCACGTTGAGGTTGCCGGCGACGTGTCCTTTGACTTGGGCGTCGCAGCCGCCGAGAGCGGCGAGCATGGCGAAGGTGAGCAGTTCGCGGGTCGGCACATCGATGCCGGTGCGGGTCAGGTAGTCACCGAAGCAGTTGGCCGACAGGCAGCGCTGCAGATGCTGCTCGTCATCGGGCGCGGCGTCATACATCGCGTCGACCCGCTCGCCGCCGACGATCTGCTTCTGCACGGCCAGCCCGCGCTCGAACCGGGTCGCTGGGGTGGTCGCCGACTGGCCGGGCAGCGGCAACGGCACCCCGCGTTCGGTGAGTACGTCGTTGGCGGCGTGCAGGAAGTCGAGCACCTTGGCCATGCCGACGTAGGGGACGGCCTGGTAGACGATCTCTTTCAGCTCGACCGGGGTCAGGCCGGCCGTCAGCCCGGCGCTGGCCATGACCCGGAACTCGGTGGCCGCCTGGCAGGCGATCATCGAGGCCAGCTGCACCATCAGGCGGGTGCGGACGTCCAGATCGCTGTCGGCCAGCACCTCGTCGAAGGCGAAGTTGCCGAACTGCTCGATCAGCTCCGGGTCAGTCCGGGCAAGCGCCGATTCCCGGCTGGGGAACAGTTCGTCGTGGTTGCGGCGCGCCGCTTCGCTGAGGGCCATGGTTTCCTCGTCCTGCTCAGGCGGCGGTGGCGTTGGCCGCTTTGTACTGTTCGTCGGTGACCGGTTCGAGCCAGGTGGTGGCGTCCCCGGCCGGGGTCTCGTCGAGGATCGCGTAGTGGCACATCATGTTGTCCGCGGTGCCGCCGTGCCAGTGCTCTTCTCCGGCCGGCGTCCAGACCGTCTCGCCGGCACGCAGGCGGAGGGCGGTGCCGTTTCGGGTGACGACCAGGCCGACACCGTCGGTGCACTGCAGCAGCTGGCCGTTGGCGTGGGAGTGCCAGTTGGTGCGCGCCCCGGGGGTGAACCGGACCAGGCCGACGACCAGGCGCGAGGTGCCGTCGCCATTGAAGACCGGGGTCAGGTAGACATCGCCGGTGAACATCTGGGCGGGAGTCTTGACCGTCGGCGCAATCGGCCGGTGCTCCATGGTGATGCTCCTTTTCTTTGAAATGATGAGAAATACGTTCAGGCGGGCCGGGACGTGGGGTGCGGTTACGCGGCCCCGGGCGCTGGTGGTGCGCTCGGTGGCCCGGCCGCCAAGCGGACGTGCTCTGCCTGCCGGGGCCAGACGGTTGGCGGCGAGCATGTCATGGCGGGCATTGCGCACCCAGGCAGGCGCGTCACTGATCGCGTCCAGGACCTGCTGCACGCTGGTCGTGACGCCCGAGTCCTTGGTCCGGCGCTGGCGCGCAGGCTGGGGCTCGGACGCGCGGGCGAGGTCGAACAGGTGGTCGCGTTCAGCGTCGTCCAATTGCAACGCCCGGGCGATGCCCTCAAGGACGGCGTCCGAGGCGCTGGCGAGGTTGCCGCGTTCCATCCGGACGTAGTAGTCGATGCTGACTCCCGCAAGCAGCGCGACCTCTTCTCGGCGCAGTCCTGTTACCCGGCGGGTGCCGCCGTAGGCGGGCAAGCCAGCCTGGGCGGGAGTGATTCGGGCCCGCCGGGAGGCGAGGAACTCGCGGATCTGCGCTCGGTTGTCCATGACTTCACGTTAGGTGCGCTCGGCGACGCGAGGGAGGTTCTGTTTTTACCTGGAAGAGCAGACCCTCCCACGGGCCCAGCGGATACGTGTGAAGTTGCCCCGTCGTCGTGGCCGCGTAAGGTCTCGTGTCTTGCTGCCTCTTGTTCGGCGCGTCGGCCGCAGATCCGGCCGGCCGGTCCCGCCCGAGCGGGTGCTGGCCGCGGCAAGGACGGGCTGACCGATCGTCCGGCCTCATCGGCTCCGGTGGGGGGCTCTGTCATTACCTGGAAGAACAGTCACTCCCAGACCGGGGCCGGAGCGGGTTACCTGAGGTGTGAGCGGCGCTGAGCCGCGTGACGAGCCGCGGAGATGAAAGAAGAAAGTGATGCGAGCAGCGTTCATGTACGGGTGCGGGCGACGTGCGCTTCTTCGACACCGCCGAGGCGTACGGCCCGTTCGCCAACGAGCAGATCGTCGGTGAGGCGCTCGCACCGGTACGCGACCAGGTCGTCATCGCCACGAAGTTCGGCTTCGCGTTCGGTGACGACGGTAAGCAGACCGGCCTGTCCAGCCGCCCCGACCACGTCAAGGCCGCAGTCGCAGGGTCGTTGCGACGCCTGCGTGTCGACCACATCGACCTGCTCTACCAGCACCACGTCGACCCCGACGTCCCGATCGAGGACACCGCCGGCGCCGTGCGCGAGCTGATCGACGCCGGCAAGGTCGGCCACTTCGGCCTGTCGGAGGCTGCGCCCCGCACGATCCGCCGTGCCCATGCCGTGCAGCCGGTGACCGCGCTGCAATCGGAGTACTCGCTGTGGTGGCGGGCCCCGGAGGCCGAGATCATGGCAGCCCTTATCGGCTGTATGCATGCGTCGTGCTGCTGCTGACCACCGGGATCAGGCCAGAGGATGCGCGGGCGCTCCGCTGGGGGCTTCTCGACCTTGACGCAGGAACCATCGCCGTCTGTGCGTTCCGATCGAGCCGGCGGCGACACCGAGACACCCCGGTCGCGGCGGACCCCGAAACTGCCAGAGATCGCCTTGGCTGCGCTGCGGGAGCGCACGGCCGCCCACGGCCTTGGCGGCGCGGACGCCGCCGGTCCCGGCCACGGCGTGCTCGCGGTGAACGGTGCCGATGTACTGGGGTGGTGGCTGCCCGCTGGTCCTTCGCGCTCATGACCGGCTTCCGGCGCTGGCCGGGTCGCTCGGGTGCGGGGTCAGCGGCACGATGTTCGTGGTCATCGAGGGATTCAGCGGCAGTGACGCCACGATCGCCTGCATTTCGGCCAGGTCCGCGGCCTGCCACAAGCCCAGCGCGCGTCCCGGTTCGGGCAGCCGCCACAGCCGGAGCAGGTGTCCCTGCCCGGCCAGTTCCTTCGCCCGCTGTGCCTCGCGCGTCTCGGCGTCCGTGACGGCCTGGCCGGGAGTGCCCGGCGGGATCGTGATCGTAAACGTGGTCAGGAACTCGGCGGCGCCCGGCTGGGGCGGCAGGGCTGGGTCGTTGGGATGCGGCGACAGCGGGGTCACCTCGTCCGTGCGCCACACCCGCAGCGGCATCGACGCCAGAACCTGCTCGAGCCGGGTCCCGTCGGCTGCGGCGAACAGCCCGAGGGTGCGCCATTCGCCGGGCCGCAGCGGCGGCCGCCACAGCCGGAGCAGGTGCTGCTCGGCCGCCAGCTCGCGCGACCGGCTGGCCTCCCGGGCACGGATTTGCTCGACCGTCTCGTCCGGAGTCCCATCCGGAACGGAAGTGGTCATGGTGACCAGGTATTCCATGACGAGTGCCTTTCCGATTATGCCGAACAGCCCTGGGTCGCCGGGTCCGTCGAGGGACTCGCGTGGCTGCGCCGGGCCGGTCTCCGGCGCGTCATGGTCCTAACCCTGCCCTATGCGGCCGCCGCTCGCGCCCGTGACCACCCTGGTGGTTGTTGCACTGGCCGCCGGCGCCAGGCCTCCTGCGGGACGTTATGGCCGACGTCGAAGATGCCGTAAGGCATGGAGCGCGACGACACGTCCTTCGGTTGCGCTCGTTCGGGCGGCGTCGAGTACCTCCAGAGTGTGGATGGCTTCGCGCACCGGGACCGGTACCGGGCCTTCGCCGCGCAGGGCCGCCGCAAACCCGCTGTAGTAGTCCTGATAGGCGCCGCGCTCGGACGGCACCTTGGCGGCTCCGTCCGCCGTGTACAGGACTCCCCAGGACGCTGGAGGCTCATAGCCCCAGGCGTCCCCGAGGTCGGTGGGCCGCTTTCCGGCGAGCGAGTCCCGTGCTTGCACGTCGGTGCTGCGGCAGATGTACGCGCCCGCGGTGCCGTAAGCACGCAGCTCACGGTCGTCGAGCCGGTTGAGCTTGGTCGAGGAGACCCGCGACCGGACTCCGGATAGGTGGGTGAGCGTGATATCGAAGGCCGAGTCGGTCCGGCCATCGGGAAAGTCGGTCCAGTCGAGCGCGGCGTGCACGCTGGCGGCGGGTCCGAGCAGCCACAGCATCTGGTCGACCAGGTGACTGCCCAGATCGCGGAGCGGCCCGCCGTGCACCTGGCCGGGGACGGGGACCGGATCGCCGGCCTGGTCGCTGATGGCGGCCGGCTGGCTTCCACCCTCGGCTTCACCGGCGAGGGGCTGACTGGCCGGGACCTGACCGTCGTGCCGGTAATGGCCGATCCCGACGATGCGACCCTCACCCGGCTGGCCGCGGACGCCGCGTCGGGACTGATCCGGGTCCCGATCACCGCGACCCTACCCGCTGGAGCAGGCCGGGAAGGCGTTCCCCGACTTCGGCTCCGGAGCGCTGGGCAAGCTCGCGATCACGCTGCCCTGACCCTGGAGGTCACCCCCGCCAACACCCAGGGGCAGCTCGAGTACCGCCTGCTGAGTGGTCTTGGGTACCGATGTATTACTGCCGGAGGCTGGTCACCGAAGACGGAGCTTACGGTGTCGCCTGAAATTGTTCAGCTCTGGTTGACCCATTGCCTGGACGGCAACGAGGGCTGTCGGGAAGACGGCCGAGCGCCTGGGCGATGGTCGGCCGTTCGCCTCGGTGGCGGACGACGAGATCGGGGAGGCCCTGGAACTGTTGTGGGGCACCTCGGCGGTTAACACCTGGAACGCCCGTCGCGGTGCGGTGCTGTCCTGGACCGGCTGATGCGTGGAGCGCGGGTACGACGGGCCCGCTGTGGCACCCGGAACGTGCGTCAATTACAGATTGACAATTGAAATCGTCAATCTACGATTGACGCATGAGCCCACTCAACATCAGCCTCGCTGACCTGATCGCCCGTCTCGACGAGGAACTCCCCGACGCCAACAACCTGGCCCGCATCAGCGAGGCGCACCTACGTGCCCAGACCCTCTCCGATCTCGGTGACCAGCTCATCGACCACTACGTCGTCAAGGCAAAGCAGGCCGGCGCGTCGTGGACCGAGATCGGCGACGCCATCGGGGTGTCCAAACAGGCCGCCCAGCAACGCCACACGCCCAACGCGTTCGAGCGGTTCACCGACCTGAACCGGCACAGCATCGTGCTGGCGCAGGAGGCCGCCCGAACGCACAAGCACGACTTCATCGGCACCGAACACATCCTGCTCGGCCTGCTCGGCGAACCGCGGGGCCTGGCGTACGAGGTGCTGATGGCGAAAACCGAGTCGGAGCAACCCATCCGCGACGCGATCGAGGAAGCGATGCCGCCAGCCGGGCAGAAGGCGCTGCGGGGTCACATCGCGTTCCGGCCGGAGAGCAAGGAGGCCATCGAGCAGGCATCCCGCGCGTCGGCCGATCTCGGCCACGACTGGGTCGGCACGGAACACACGCTGCTGGGCCTGATCCGCGCCGAGGAGAGCCTGGCCGCGCAGATCCTGCGCAACCTCGGCTTCACGTCGGACGAGCTGCACGAGACGGTCAAGACCGAGATCACCAAACGGTCCGCCGCGCGCGACAAGTAGTAACGAAACGATCAGTCGCCGCGGCGGACCGGGCTGAGGGTCGCCTTCTCCCGGGGGAACCGCCATGCGGAACCCCGCTGAGCGTGTTCTCACTCTTCGTCGACGGCGTCCTTGTCACGCAAGGGCCGCATACCGCCGGAAAGATCCGGAAGGTGGAAGGAGTACCGGCCGTGAGGCCGTGCGTGCGCACCGCCTCGGCCGAGGCGATCACCGATAGTCAAAAATAGGGAAGCCGGGTTGATCGGCAGCGCCAGCCGCCGTGGATGCTCTCGCGCATCCTCGCTGGGTGGTATCGGTATCCGAGCGGCCGCCGCAGGCACATTCGGCTTCGGTATCGGGACGCGCTGCCGATGACCAGCGTGACCAAGCTGGACAAGGTCGCGCTGCGCGCGGAAATCGCCCGGATACTGGAAGCCGAGCGAAGCTCAGCCTGAGGCGACGGCCGGGCGGAACTCGGCGAGTGATCCCTGCATCAAGGTAGCGAGATCTGCGGTGCTGTCGTCGACCCAGTCGCCGTGGGACGCTCTGGCCGAACGCCGCTACGTTGCCGCGCCGAAGCCCTCCGTCGTCGGACACGGCGTCCGGGACTTCCAGCAGGCCATGGACATCCAGCTCAAGGGCGTCTCAGCCGCAAAGGTGGTCGTCACCCTCCCATAACTGGCTGCCCGGGACGGTACGCGCTCAACTGGATGGCTCGCTGACCAGGAAGCGGCAGTGGGGACCCGGTGCCTTGGCGAGTCTGGTGTCCAGTGTGGCGAGCGGCGCGCTGAGGGCTTCCGCTACCGCCACGTACCAGGCGTCGTAGCAGGTCACGTTCTCTCGAAGTTCCCAGATCCTCGAGGCGAAGGGCGCATAGGGGAACAGTTCCACGCGCAGGTCGAGAAGGTCAGCATGGGCCAGCGATGCCTGTTCCGGGGAAATGGCGCCGGCCAGCGCGGAACGACGCAGGATGTTCGACGCCTCGGCCGAAAGCAGGTGGGGAGCCGCCAGCGAGTCGCTGACGAGCAGTGCTTCCGCCCATCTGCCGTCCCTGCCACTGTCGACGAGTGCGCTGACGACCATGGACGCGTCGATGATCAGTGTCACCGGCGATCCTCGTCGCGGTACGCGAGGATCTGCTCCGCGCTGAGCGAGACGGGATGAGCGGTCTTGCGCGCCCGGATGCGCGCTACCAGCGCCTCAGCGTCTGGCTGCCCCGCGAGTTCGATGAGCTTGGCTCTCAGGTACTCCTGCAGGGACCGCCCGGCAAGGGCGGCGCGAGCCGCGAGCTCGTTACGCGTCTCGTCGGGAACGTCCCGGACAGTGATGGACATGCTCATAGCATTATTATGCAGCTATTGCTGCAACTATGCAATCACCACATACGGCTAGCGGTCACGCCAGGGACGTGGGTGCCGAGCGGTACACCTCCGCGCTTGCCGCCCGGGCTGGCCGCCAGGCCGATCGCGGCTTTCGGCTACGCCGCTCCTCTTACTCGATGTCGAGTTCTCGCAGGTTGGTTCGGGTGAGTTCGAACAGCTCGTCGCCTCCTCCGGACAGGATGGTCCTGGTCGCGTCGAGGGTAAAGCCCTTGATCTCGCCGTAGCTGAGCTTGGGCGGCAGCGACAGCTCGTGCTGGGCGGTGGCCACCTCGACCAGCACCGGGCCGTCGTGCCCGAACGCCTCCCGCAGCGTGTCTTCGAGCTGATCGGCCTTGTCCACCCGCTCGCCGAACAACCCGGCGGCCCGGGCGATCCCGGCGAAGTCTGGGTTGTCCAGGTCGGTGCCGTAGGTGACGATCCCGGCCGCCTTCATCTCCAGTTCCACGAACGACAGCGCGCCGGCCGAGCTCGCGCTCGTGGACATCCGGATGCCGCCGGGGTTTTCCACTGACGGGTTGGAGGCAGCCCGAGCGATCAAGCGGGACGGCCTTCATCCAGGACATCGCGCACGCAAGCGCGGGCATCGTCGGCGAGAAGCCGGTCACGGTGGCGCTGCGGCACCCGGCCAGCGGGCTCAGCCGGCGACGTTCCAGGCCGCCAGCACGTTCGCCGCGGCCGCCGCGCCCGCGATGCCGAGGATGGGATGCAGCTCCATGGCCGGGGCGTACTTGCTCGCCGGGACCTCCCGGCCGAGCGCCTCGGCCATG
>Ga0302180_10002704_pt1 | contig 13714 bp, 7 predicted proteins | sample I_Palsa_E3_2_FD_200575 | JGI IMG/M metagenome (GOLD analysis project Ga0302180, IMG submission 200575) | Peat permafrost microbial communities from Stordalen Mire near Abisko, Sweden - I_Palsa_E3_2 | ecosystem: Environmental > Terrestrial > Soil > Palsa > Peat permafrost | place: Sweden: Abisko... | reverse complement strand
CGGTTTCAGCGCCGATCCCTCCTGGTCGGCATCGGGCGATCTTATTGCTGTCGCGGCGCTCGATCTTGGCAAGAACACGCTTGGGTCCATCCTCGTGCTTTCGCCGGAAGGCAAGCTGGTAAAAAGTTTCCCGTCCGATAAGATAGTCACCGCACTCGCGTGGCTGCCCGACGCTTCCGGCCTGGTTTTCATCGGCGGTGAAAAATCGACCGGCCTTCGTTACCAGGTATGGTTCCAGCCCTATCCCGCCGGGGATGCCTTCAAGATCAGCAACGACTTTAATCGTTATGCCTCAGTGAGCGTGGCGGCTGACGGCAAGTCTTTTGTCACTACCCAGGCGCACCCGTCGGCAACAATCTATGTCGGAGATTCGCCCTCCGTTCTGAACAACCAAATCGATTGGAAGCTGACACCGGTCTCGACCGAGCAGGTCCGTACCAGCATGGTTTGGACCGCCTCTGGCAAGTTGGTTGAGACAGATGGGGAGAACCGGCTCTTAATTGCTGCATCGGACGGGTCGTCCGCCACCCACATGACGCCGGGTGATGAGTTGTTCTTTAATCCGGCGGCTTGTGGAGATGGTGACGTGGTCGTCTTGAACAGGTTGTCCGAAGAGAATGCACCGAACCTCTGGCGCCTGAATGCCGCGACTGGCGATCTACGGCAACTGACCTCGGGAAAGAACGACGAGAACCCCTCTTGCACGCCGGACGGGAAATGGATGGTTTACGTCGGCTCCAGCCCCAGCGACAATGTCGGGCATATTTTCAAACTATCCACCGACGGTGGCACGCCGGTGGAACTCGCCCACGGTACCGTGGGCGCGCCGACGGTTTCTCCCGATGGTCACTTCGTCGCATACGTCAGGGTTGACGGGCAAGGCGCCAGCGCAAAATCGAAGTTTATTGTGCAGAAACTCGAAGGCGGCGCGTCCATCCAGGAAATCGAAGCTCCCGCGGACAACGGAAGTGTGGAGTGGACCCCCGATGGGCACGCGCTTACGTATCTGCATACGGTGGGAAGCGCACGCCATCTTTACCTGCAACCGCTCACTGGCGATCCTCCCATACAGTTGACGCACTTCGATACCGAGCCCTCCTTGATTGCCAGTTACGGGTGGTCGCACGATGGCAAGAAGATCGCCATCACCCGGGCACGCTATAACGATACCGATGTGGTTATGTTCAGCGGGTTTCGCTAGGTTTTCGAAAATCAGTTTCTCGATCCGCTACTAAGATCTGAAAAGGAGCTTCGCTCATGCTGGAGATTCAGACCAAACACGTGGAACCGGAGATTGTCGTCCTGGAAATCTCTGGGAAAATCACGCTCGGCACAAGCAGCAAGCAACTGGAATGGACGGTCGAGAGCCTGGTGAATGAAGGGCGGAAAAAAGTCATCTTTGATCTGGCCGGGGTGACGGGCCTTGACAGCACCGGGATCGGGATCATCGTAATGTCGGCCGGCAAACTGAAGAAGGTCGGAGGTGAGCTGCGAGTGGCCGGCGCCACTGCGCACGTAGAAGAAGTATTGAAGACCACGAACGTAGACCGAATTGTCGGATTGCACTCCACCACCGTGGGAGCGGCGTCGGGATTCTAAGTTGGTCTACTTCAGCGTATCGCTGCTGTAAAGTTGCCCAAGTTGCGTGCGGTACATGTACCCGATCCACCGCCCATCGGGCGTAATGCCGGCAGGTATGGTCATGGGCCTCAGGCCCACCGCATCTTTCGGAGTTATTGTCTGCCACATTTCCCGCTGGCCCGACTCGATGTCAACTTTATAAATGTTGATGCCGGTTGCGACCGGTGCCTGTACAAACACATGCTTCGAATCCGACGCCCACGCAATCGGAAACTCCGAAGCCTGAATGCCGGAGATGGGCTTGGAAGTACCATCGGAAAGGGAGCGAACAACCAGGGCTTCATTCTGGTAAACCATGATTGATTTTTCGTCCGGTGCGACTGCCTTCCATGGAGCGCTTCCGGCCACCACCTCTTTTGGGGTTGCGCCATCCGCGTCCGTGATGAATAGAGCCTCAGGTAGGCCCGGTTGGTTGGCGTGCATCAGAATACGATGCCCATCGGGGAACCACTGCGCCCATTGCGGCTGAATCCCATCCCAGTGAAACACGCGCGCCTGCCCCGGCCCGACCGGCACAATCTGGAGCCGCGCCGCCGGATCGCCCGCGAACAGTACCAGCGCCCATTTTCCATCGGGACTGATGTCCGCGCCATATCCCCCTCCGGCAATGCGAACCGCGGCAGAACCGTCACTCTTCCGCACATACACCGAGTAGTCGTTGCCCGACCGCTCGGATAAATCGGTGAATAAAACTTCACTTCCGTCCGTCGACAGTCGCGGAGCAAAACTGTAAGAGAGCCAACTCAGGTCGCGTTCTTGATTCGATCCATGCTCCACCAGTGATATTGCCCCGCGCGCTTCTTCAGTCGAAACCAACACGCGTCCCGACGTAGCAATATCGAGGATGCGTGTTGGAGCCGTTCCGCAATACACAGTCCTCTGCTTGCCCGAAATGGTGACGGCATGAATGCAGTACTGTTCCCCTGTGTTGGCGGCTGAGAACCAAACCTCTTTCCCTGAGGGATCCCACGCCAGCCCCTCCAGGGATTCCCATCCCGCCGAGAGCGTTCGTAACCCTCCGGATCGGTCTACCAGCACGACTTCGCCTCGATCATCGACATTCGGCGGGTGATGGAACAACGCCACTTGTTTTCCATCGGGAGAAACCCGCACCTCGCTGATCCAGTTCTCGCCTTCCAGCAGCACCTTGCCGATGGGATATTGCAAGCGCCACTTGCGGTTGACGCGGTCAATGACGGCCAGTTCGTTTCCGTCCGGCCCCCAGTCGGCATCGGCCACATTCTCCAGCACCTCGCGAGGCGCGCTCCCACCCATCGGAGAAGTGGCCAGGGTCCCGGTCCATTGATAGTGGGCAAACAATGTCGGCCGCACCAGGACTGCCATCTGACTCTGCCGTGAAATTGCCAACAGCAAAGCCCCGCCCAAACCCGCCGGCGTCGATTCCGGATAGTCCTCACGAATGCTGTATGTGTCGGGAATGCCTCCGCCGAACTTCGCACTGTAAAGCACAGTCTTCGCGTCCGGCGCAAAACGGCCTCGAATGACCTCGCCGCGCTGAAAAGATACTCGAGTGAAGATCGGCGGCGGAGCCGGGGCAGGGTGCAGATACCAGGCGACGGCCGCTCCCAGGGCGAGACCGAGCACCGCCATCACCGCGTATCCAATCCAACGACGCGGTGTGGCCGCACCCGTCTGAACTCCATCGGTGATCGCCACATTCGCCGCTGTCCTCGAAGTTGTGCCACTCAACGCTTCGAGCGCAAAGGCCAGATCTTTCGCGGATTGAAACCGCTGCTCGGGTTGCTTCTCCAGGCAGCGCCGCACGATTCGCTCCAACCCGGGCGCAACCGGATGCGTCATCTCGCTGAGTTCCGCCGGGTCATCCTTCAGGATCGCGGTCATGGTCTCGGCCGCCGTATCGCGGCGAAAAGCGCGCTTGCCCGAGATCATCTCGTAGAGCACCGCGCCAAAAGCAAAAATGTCGGTGCGGGAATCGATCGCAGCACCACGAACCTGCTCCGGCGCCATATAGCCGGCCGTGCCCATCACCACTCCAGCTTCCGTAGGCGAACTGGTTAGCGTTGCTTCGACACCTTTCGCTCCGCGATTATTCGGCGATAACTTCGCCAACCCGAAGTCGAGAATTTTGACGCGCCCTTCGTTGGTGAGGAAAATGTTCTCCGGCTTCAGGTCGCGATGAATGATGCCCTTGTCGTGCGCCGCCGCCAGTCCCTGCGCAATCTGCGCGGCATAGTCGGAGGACTTGCGCGCAGGCAAGGGGCCGTGGTCGAGCTCCGCGCGCAGGCTGCCGCCTTCGAGCAACTCGGAAACGATGAAGGGCGAGCCGTCCTGCTCGCCGATATCGTGAATGGCAAGAATGTTGGGATGATTCAGCGCCGCGACCGCGCGCGCTTCTTGCTCGAAGCGACGGAGCCGGTCGGTGTCGCGGGAAAAAGACTCCGGCAGCACCTTGAGCGCGACCTCGCGGCCAAGGCGCGTATCGCGAGCGCGATACACCTCTCCCATACCGCCCGCGCCGAGCGGCGCGATGATTTCGTAGGGACCTAGTTTTGTGCCAGCGGTAAGGGCCATCGGTGGGCGCAATTATAGTTGAATTTTGCGAAATGAACGGCAGCTGAGAGGCATCAGGTACGGCTGGATTGCCGCGCGTCCGGCGGTAAGCGTCGCCTCCACGCCGGGCTCCTCGCCCGACCCTCCCATTTCCGCCGTCCCGGGAAACCCCAAAATGTAAATCTGATCACCCGACGCAGTTTTTTTGTGCCTCAGCATTACACTTTCGCGCTATTGCCCGGTTTTGCGATTGTAGTTTGGATACTCGGGCTTCTGCGGTTGCGGCACAGGATGCTTGGCCAAGTCCTCTAGAGCCAGGCTCACAGCTTTTTCCAGTTGCGGATCGTGACCCTCGCTGACCGGCTTTGGTTCCATGTCAACCTCGTAGTCGGGCTGCACGCCATGGTTCTCAACATCCCATTGGCCTTGTGGATTGAAGAATCCAAAACTGGGTGAGGTTACGTGCCCTCCATCCATAAGCACCGGAATGCCACCGATTCCGACCAGTCCACCCCACGTACGCTTGCCGACCAGCGGACCCAGTTGCGCTTCGCGGAAGTACCACGGCATGGCGTCGCCGCCCGAGCCGGAGTATTCATTGGTGATCATCACCTTCGGCCCCAGAATTGAAGCCTGCGGAGTGCGGTAGATCATTCCATAACGCGGCGCCCACCAGCTCATCAGCGTGCGCTTCATGGCGTTGATGATGTAATCCGCGGCCTGCCCGCCGCCATTGAAGCGCTCATCGATCACGGCTCCCTGCTTGTCGAGTTGCGCAAAGTAATAGCGGTTGAAGTTGGTCAGGCCGCCCATGGCCGTATCCGGCAGGTAGACGTAAGCCAGTTTTCCGCCGCTAAGTTCCTGCACCTTGCGCCGGTTGGATTCAATCCACGCCAGATTGCGCAGACTGAGATCGTCGCTGATCGGCGTCACAGTAATGTCGTGCGCATCTTTTCCTTTGGCGTCGGAGGCGACCTTCAACACCACCTGCGTTCCCGCCGTGCCTTCGAGCAAGCGTTGAATGTCATCGGAGCCGCTCAAGTCCTGCCCACCGACGGCGAGAATGAAATCCCCTACTTTTACTTTCACTCCCGGCTCGGCCAGCGGAGCGTGAGCTCTCGGATTCCAGCGCTCGCCGGTATAGATCCGTTTGATCTGAAAGCGTCCGTCGACGATCTCGTAGTCGGCGCCGAGCAGACCGCCCTCGACTCGATTCGGACGGGGAATTGTTCCTCCATTCCCGCGCAGGTGGCCGATCGAAAAGTCGCTGAGCATCTCCTGAAATAAATAATTGAGGTCGCTGCGCGATCCCAGTTCATCGAGGTACGGTTTGAAGTGTGCTTCTTCTGCAACCGTGTCCACGCCGTGATAGTGCGGGTCGTAGAAGAAGCTGCGCTCGATTTGCCAGACTTCGTGAAACATCTGGCGCCACTCCGCGTGGGGATCGATGCGCACTTGCATCTTGGAGAGATCCAATTTGCCCTCGCCGGGTTTGACGGGAGCATCGGCGGGAACAATCACAAACGTAGGCGCGGGACTATTGGCCGCGCCGCCATCGGACTCCCCATGCCCCATCTGCAGCAGCATTTTTTCGCCATCGAATGAGAGATCGAATCCCGCGACGTGCTCGGCAAGTTTCTCAGATTTCTTCGTCTTCAGCACAAAGCGGGTCAGCGACACGTTCGGACCGCCGAACCTGCCGCCGCCTTCGAGCAGATAAAGAACGCCCTCTTTGCCTGCGGTCAGGCCCTCATAGCGGGCCGGAGGCAGCGGAAGCGCAACCGCTCGGTCTTCGAGGTGATCGAGGTCGATCTTGACCGGCTTCGGCTTCTCGGCTTTTTCAGTTTTCTCGGACTTTTCGGCGTCGTCAGCTTTCCTCGTCTCGCCTGCTTGGTCTTTTTCGGCGTCATCGCCGGAGTCCTTCTTGTCTTTGTTCTTCGCGGCTTCTTTTTCTTTGTCTTTCTTCGCGTCGTTATCTTTATCTTTATCTTTATCTTTCTCTTTGTCCTTGTCCTTAGCGTCGGGCGTCTTCTCGTCTTCGCCCTGCGGCGCTATCGGGGAAGGCGTATCGGCCGCCAGCACCAGCCCGTAGACGCTGCTGGTGACGTCGAATTCGTCGCTGCTCATGTCAAGTCCACTGGTGGAGGTTCCGAAGTTCGTACTTTCGAGGAAGTAAAGATATTTGCCGCCGCGGTCAAACGCGGGATTCAGAACATCGCTCATGCCATCAGTGATCTGCGTGCTCTTGCCCGATGCGACCGAGTACAGAAACAGCGCATGGAAACGGTTCGCAACGCTCTCGCTGTACGCGAGCCATTTCGAATCGGGCGACCATGATGCGTCGTAGACTCCGTCGTCCACCATGCCCTTGTCTAGGACGCTGGCCTTCCCCGTCGCCGTATCCAGCATCCAGATTTGCATTTTGTTGTCGTGGAAGGCGATCAGCTTGGAGTCCGGCGACCATACTGGATGGAAATAATAGGTCGCGTCACTGGCCAGCGGAAACTTCCTGACTGCGCCGCCCCCGTTCTGTTTGCTGACATGCAGCGAATACTGCCCCGACTCATCGGAGAAATAGGCAATGCTCTGCCCATCCGGAGACCATGCCGGCTCGCGCTCCATCACGCCCGGAGTGTTCGTAATATTCCGCGTCGTGCTCTCTTTAGCCGGGACGGTGAGGATCTCGCCATGCGCCTCGAACACAGCGCGCACACCGGTCGGCGAGATAGCGTAGTTATCGATCTCCCGGTCTACCGGCGAAATGCGAGAGCGAACCTCGGGCAGGTCGGCGCTCACATCGACGTTGATTGGATGAGTCTGGCCGCTGGCGGTGTCATACAGAAACAGCTCGCCGAAACGGTCGTAGACAATGCCGCCCGGGCCCGCGCTCGCTGAACGAATATCGGCGCCATCGTTCTTCACCACCTCAGTCACAGCTTTCGTCGCGGGATCGAAGCGAAATAGCGAGATCGGGCCGTTGCGGTCGGAAAGAAAATAGACTTGTTTGTCGACCCACGCCGGACTGAAGTCGTTCGATTTGTCGCGCGGCACTTTCACCACATCAAGCGTCGCCATGTCGGTGATCCAGATCGAGCTGGCCAATCCGCCCCTGTAGTTTCTCCAAGCCACGTAATTGGAATAACTGAACTGCGAAGCGCCGCCCACAGGTGAGTAGGCAAAGTATTTTCCGTCAGCAGAATATTTGCCGGTGAAAGCCATCGGCAGCGGCAGCGCGGTTGCCAGGCCTCCATTCACAGAGACCTTAAACAGCTTGCTGTAGCGCGGGCTGTCGCTTTCGCGGTTCGAACGGAAGATCACGAACTTGCCATCTGGCGTCCACGCCACTGCGGCATCGGCAGACGGATGATAGGTGAGGCGCTTCGGGACTCCACCGATCGCGGGGACGACGAAGACATCGGTGTTGCCGTCGTATTCGCCGGTAAAGGCGACCATCGTGCCATCGGGCGAGAATACCGGGTCGGTTTCAATGCCGGTGCCGGTCGTCAGACGATTGGCATGGCCGCCATTGCGGTCCACCGTCCACAAGTCGCCGGCGTAAGAAAAGACGATCAAATTGCCATTGAATGCCGGGCGCTGCAATAGCGGATGCGAAGGCTGCGCGGCCACCGTAAGCGGCATCAATGCGGCGAGAATCAGGGCAAGAAGAAGGCGAGTCGGAGGCATCTTTTCAGCTCCATAGTGCTGGGGTTTGATTGCATGGGCGGAACCGGCGAACATCGCCCGAGAAAGTCTATATCAGTCCATGCAAGTCATGCTGGCAACTTCTGCCGCTCGATCGTTGGGATCACTCGCCCGTTCTGATCACTCGATCGTTCGGATCACCCGATCGTTGAGATCAATAGATCAGCTTCAACCCGAACTGAATCTCTCGCGATGAAGTCGCGGTCGCGGTGATCAGACCGGCTGAGGGGCTGGGAGCTCCGCTCGAAAATACTATCGCGTTCGGTGTGCCGAAATTTGTGTGGTTGAACATGTTGAAGCACTCCACTCGAAACTGCAGCGCCATTTTCTCGGTGAGCTTGGTGTTCTTGAATAGCGACGCGTCGACTTCGGCCAATCCCGGGCCAGTCAGAGAACCTCGGCCCAGATTTCCGTACGTGCCCGTCACCGGCGACACGAACGGAAACACAGATGCGTTGGGATTAAACCACTGCGTGGGACTGAAACGCTGGATCGGTCCGCTGAAGTTGGGGTTCAGCGAAGGGCGATCGGGATTTCGCGTGTCTCCGTCGCCGGAAACGTTCGAACCAACTTGCGGCGTAAACGGGAATCCACTCGCCACGGTGGTGATGGTGTTCAGAGTCCATCCACTGACCAGATCTCCGGCCAAGCCGCTGGTTTCGGCGAGCCAGGTCTGCCCTTGTCCAAAGGGCAGTTCATAACTGGCCGAGAAGTGCGCTTGCTGCGCGACATTCAGCGCGGATGGCCCCCAATCTTGCCGCAGATTGAATCGATTGAGAACCATCTGCGCCTGATTGCTCGATTGCGCTCCGGTCAGCGCCGAATTATTGTCGAGACTCTTTGACCACGTGTAGTTCGCGCGGAATCGCAGCTTGCGCGAGAAACGGCGGAGCACATCGACTTGCAGCGCGTTATAACTACTGTTGCCTTCGCCATACCAGAAGAATCCGCCGGAAAGATTTTCGTTGGGACGAGTATTGGCACCCGAAACTCCCCAGGGAATATATAACGTGCCTTCAGGCACGGTCGCCGATTTCTTGTTCACGCCGCCGGCGACGCAGCCGCTTGCGTCGGTGCAAATCTCCGGGGGAATACTGTTGGGGTCGATGCTGACCAGTTGGTGAATACCGAACGATCCCACATAGCCAACGCGCAGCGAAGTATTGCGGTCGATTTGTTGTTCGACCGTCAGGTTCCATTCCTGAAGCGTCGGGATTTTCGTATTCGCCTGCACGCCCTGCGGAGCGTAGATGGTGCATCCGACTGGAACTCCCGGGCCGCCCGTGCATTGTGGAGTCGGCGGCTTCGCCGGGATGACGTTGAACAATGACGTGTTGGCGAACGAAATCGATCCGTTGTACGGAGGGAGCGAATTGAGCTGAAATGCGAGTGCGTCTAACAATGAATAATGGATGCCGAATCCCGCGTGGATTACTGTCGTCCCGGTTCCGCGCGGGTCCCACGCCAACGCTATGCGAGGGCCGAAGAGCCACTTGGCGTTGTTTTGCGTGAAAACCGAGTTGCCGAGTCGCGGCGCAGTCTCGAGCACTCCGTTCGAGCCGGTAATGAAATTTGCGGCCCGTCCCGCTTCTTCATTCCAGCCGTTGTCGAATTCATGGCGCAAGCCGATCTGCAGCGTTAGATTCCGGCGCACTTTGATTGCGTCTTGCAGAAACCACGCGCCCATCAGGCTGCGCCAACCTAGCTCGGTAGCCGTGGGCACGACTTGAAATGTGCTGACCGTGCCTTGCAGCAAGGTCGTCAGGCTGCTGAAACTGGCTTGCCCCAACTGGCGCGACGCCGTGTCTTCGTTATCCTGGAGCGGCTGAAACCAGAAGCCCAGACTAATCTGGTGAATTCCTTTGCTGATTTGCAGACTGTCGGCGAAGGTAAATAAATTTCTGCGATTCCACACGCCTGAGGCGTTGTTCGGCCCAGCCGAGGTAATCGTGCCGTTGGCCGTGGTCGTAAGGCCGCCGCCCACGACGATTCCACCGGGCCCGCGTCCGTCTACAAACGGATCGGCGCCCGTGGCGAACGTTGCCTGCGGTACGGAATTGTTGGCGAAACCAGCGCGGGAGAATCCGGCGGTAAAGGTGTTGAGCATGCCCGGCGAAAAAATGTGCGTCTCCTGCAGGCTAACCACCTGGCTGCGGAGAATGAGAGCTGACGCGAAGAGCGGGTCCGCCAACGGAATCAACCCATTGCCATCGTCGATGGTGTAAGCGACTGACAGCGTATCGCGATCGCTATGAATGTAGTCGGCTCTAATCGTGCCGAAATCTTCGCGGATGTGTTGCTTGGGATGATTGAATGAGAATGCTTCGCCGCCGCTCGCACCCTCCGACCCGCCTAGCTCTCCACCGTTTGGCGCAGGCCAGAATGACATGTAGGGCAGCATCGCCAGGTTCAAATTCTCAACCGGCATTTCAACTCCTTCCGAATTAGGCAGGTTTCCCATGCGAGCTTGCGCGTCGGGAACGATACTCAGACTGCTGACCGACAAACTCTGGCGAAATCCTTCATAGTTGCCGAACACGAACACGCGATTCTTCTTGATCGGGCCGCCCAGCGCCCCTCCGAACTGGTTTTGTCGGAAAGGCGGAATCGAACCTTGGTCGAAATAATTGCGTCCATCGAGAGCGCTGTTGCGGATGAATTCATAGAGCGTTCCATGCAGCGCATTGCTGCCTGACTGTGTGACGACGACAACTTGGGCGCCTTCGCGCTTTCCATATTCCGCGTCATAATCGTCGGTCAAAACATTGAACTCCCGCACCGCATCGATTCCCAGCAGGTTTCCGCTGACTCCGCCCGGGGTCACCGCAAGTTGGCTCGATCCCGTGTATTCGACGCCATTGAGCAGCATCAGGCTGTCACCCGGGCGCTGGCCATCAACGGCGTATGCGCTGCCATTGCTGGTCGTCGTGTTGGCGCTTCGCAGCGCCGTGTAGTTCACCGTGCCGGGATTGAGTGTGATCAGATTGTCAAAGCTGCGGCCGTTGAGCGGCAAATCTTTGACTTCCTGCTCGCCGACCAAGCCAGAGACGGACGCGGTTGTCGTATTGACCACCGAACCTTCGTCGGAGACAACAACCTGCTGCACAACTCGTCCAACTTCCAGGCGCAGGTTCACCACCGCTTCCTGCCCGACATCTAATTTGACGCCGGTACGGATCGCAGCTTTGAATCCGCCTTTCTCCGCTTTAATTTCGTGGCGTCCCATGGGCAGCGAGAGGACGCGGTAATTTCCCGCCGAGTCGGTGGTGACACTGCGCGTCGCCGCGGTTTCCAGGTCCGTTACCGTGATCGTTGCGCCGCTGATGGCGGCTCCCGAGGCATCTTCCACGTTGCCGGAAATCGAGGCTGAAACCTGGGCCGATGCTGCCTGTGAAAGCGCAAGCAATGAAAGGATTGCGCACAGCCGCAGTAGCAACCGCAGCCGGATCTGAAGAAACTTCGACCTCGGCGAGCCGTACGCCATCCTCGTGCCTTGTTTCGATTCTTTGACGCGCATGTTGCGAAAATTCAAGAAATCCCGGACACGCTTGGAGGCGCGGGTCGGAATCGAACCGACGTATAAAGGTTTTGCAGACCTCTCCCTTACCACTTGGGTACCGCGCCCAGTCACTTCACAGTAGAAACGCTGGGTGTCAGTTTTGTCCATCGGAACACACCGAGGCCCGCACCTTGGTTCACAACGGGTGAGCAAGGTCGATGTTTCTCCGCACCTGAATCTGTGCTACAACACCGGACATGAGTTTGCCTCCGAGTTTGCCCCAAGCTTCAGTTCCGAGTTCGAGTGCACTTTCGACCCGTTCGACAACTGGCACCGCAACCGGTCAACCAGCAGCGGCAATCGGAATCGCCGCAAATGCGCGGAAGGATTTGATCTCGATCTGCCCGAACTGCTCGTCTGAATTGCGCGGACATCGCTGCAAAGCGGTTTGCAGAAAATGCGGCTTCTACTTGAGCTGCTCCGATTTTTACTGAAAACGATTCACGCTGACTCCCATTCACGCCCTCACCCCGGCAATTTCCGTTCGCTCCTTCTACAATAGTGACGAACTTTCTTTTTTCATCCTCACTTCAGGAGATGGCAATGGATCGCAAAGCGAGCGCGGTTTGGAAAGGCAGTCTGAAAGATGGGCAGGGGACGGTTTCCTCCGCCAGCGGAATTCTCTCCAACACGAAGTATTCGTTCAAGACGCGGTTTGAGGACGCTCCGGGAACGAATCCGGAAGAGCTGATTGCAGCAGCCCATGCCGCATGTTTCTCGATGGCGCTTTCGGCGCAACTGGGCGGCGCGAACCTGACGCCGGAAAGCATCAGCACCTCAGCAACGCTCACCATGGAGAAACTCGAAGCGGGCTGGACCATCACCGCCGTACACCTGGACGTCGTCGCGAAGGTCCCCGGCGCTAGCCCGGAAGCCTTTAACACGGCGGCCACCAACGCCAAAGCGGGATGCCCGGTCTCAAAGGTGCTGAACGCCAAGATCACGATGGATGCGAAGCTGGGCTAGGTGTGCGTTCAGTGCTCAGCATTCCGCACTCAAACTTCGGCGACCAGCCGGTCCGCAGCTCTGAAGCTTATCCGACCCTGACTGCCGGTGGCCGAGCGCTGTTAGCTTTGATTGCGCAAGATCTGCCGCAGTTGACGATTGATCTTGACTGCATCCTGCGAGGCCTGATCGATTAGCTCGACCCAACGGCGCATATTCTCGGGCGGGTTCGCCTGTGAGACCAGATACGTCCCTTGCATAATGGTTTCCAGCGCGTTGCTCAGATCGTGCGCCAGAGCGCGTAGTTCCTTGGCCAGTTCGGGCGGAATTTTCTCGCTGGTATTTTCCATAGCATCGGACACCCGGTGTGTGATGCGTGTTTGACAGCCACACGCGAGTCGGTAGAATGGTATTGTAGTTGCCCTGAAGAAGGTCCTGCCGAGATTTTCTCAAGATGCGGATATGGCGGAACTGGCAGACGCGCTAGGTTCAGGTCCTAGTGATCGCAAGGTCGTGGAGGTTCGAGTCCTCTTATCCGCACCAAAATCCAGCTGCAAGTTGCGAGTACCCCAGACCGGCAGTTGCTTCTACGCTCCCGCGGATAACCGGTGCGTGCTCCGGCTTTGCGCAATGCCGTACTGGCGGATCTTATAGAGCAGCGCTTTGTAGCTGATCTGGAGTAGCGCCGCCGCTTGTTTTCGGTTCCAGTTGGTTTCTTCTAGAGCGCGGGCGATGGCTTCGGCTTCCGCTCCATCTTTCGCATTACGCGACAGTGATTTCAGACCACCGATGGCATCGGCGCCAGCGGCCACGGTTCTTCCCACCGCTGCGGCGTGTGCGCCCACTCCGCCATCCGGTTTCGGCTGCAGTTCAGAGGCGGCAAGCGTCTCATCTCCCAGCACCAGATAGCGCTTGATGAAGTTGCTCAGTTCGCGCAGGTTGCCTGGCCACGAATGCCTGAGGCATGCTTCCATTAACGGAGGCGAAAGCGGCAACGGCGAGCGCGCGTAAGACTCCGACATGCGCGACATGAAATGCTTCAGCAGGATTGGAATCTCTTCCTTGCGCTCGCGCAGCGGAGGCAGTGACATGGTAAAAGCGTTGAGGCGGTAATAGAGGTCTTCGCGCAGGCGCTTGGTAGCGAGCGCTTCGGGAATATCGATGTTGGTGGCGGCAAGAATGCGCACATCCACTTTGATCACGTTGCGGCTGCCCAGGCGTGAGAAAGTCTGGTCTTGCAGAACATGAAGCAGCTTGGCCTGCAGCAGCGCTGGCATTTCGCCGATTTCGTCGAGCAGGATCGTGCCTTTGTTGCAAAGTTCGAACTTGCCGGGT
>Ga0302180_10002699_pt1 | contig 13723 bp, 11 predicted proteins | sample I_Palsa_E3_2_FD_200575 | JGI IMG/M metagenome (GOLD analysis project Ga0302180, IMG submission 200575) | Peat permafrost microbial communities from Stordalen Mire near Abisko, Sweden - I_Palsa_E3_2 | ecosystem: Environmental > Terrestrial > Soil > Palsa > Peat permafrost | place: Sweden... | reverse complement strand
CCGCAACGATATCGACGAAGAAGTCCCGAGGAGCCGCCGGCCGCGCGAACGGGTGCAAGAAGCTCGGCACCTGCGAATCGGATGACATATTTCAGAACGAGACGGGCACAGACGAGGGGCCCCGCACGGTGTTGGTGGCGACATACGCCACGGCGGAACGGTCTGCTTGCCACGTGGGGAATCGGCGCAACACCTCCGTGAGCGCCACCTTGCCTTCCATTCGGGCGAGCGCCGCGCCAAGGCAGAAGTGCGCGCCGTAGCCCAAGGACACATGACGATCGGCCCCGCGGTGGATGTTGTACGTGTCGGGATTCGGGTATTTGCGTTCGTCGCGCCCAGCCGAGCCCGTCAGCAGCGCGAGTTTTGCTCCTTCCGGGATGACCGTCCCGTGGAGCTCGACGTCCCGGGTGACATAGCGCCCTTGGATCGGCGACGGGGCCTCATAACGCAAGAGCTCGTCCACGGCCGCCGGGATGAGGGAGGGGTTTTCGGCCATCTCGCGGCGGGCGTCGGCGTACTCGTCCAGGACCAGCGCGGCCCATCCCAGCATCCGGGCCACGGTCTCGTTCCCGGCGTTGCTGATGAGCGCCAGCATGCCCATGACTTCGAGATCGTCGAGTTTGCGGACGTCGCCCTCCGGGGGGACCAAATCAGCCTCTACCAAGGCGGTGATCATGTCGTCGCGTGGCTGGCGGCGCCTCTGCTCGATCTGAGTCATGTAGTAGTTGATCGTGAGGCCCTGCGCCTCCTGCGCTTCGGGCGTCGGACCCTCCTTCCCCTCATCGCGGTGGAGGCTCATATCGCTCCATTCCCGAAGCTGGTCGTGGTCCTCTTCGGGGAATCCGAGCAAGGTGGAGATCACCATCACCGGCAGGAGCATCCCGAAGTCGCGCACGAAGTCGAAGCCGGCTTCCCCGATGAAGGGATCGAGGTACTGGGCACTCAGCTCCTGGATGCGAACCTCGAGCTCGGCGATGCGCCGCGGCGTATAGGCCCGGCTCACAACTTTGCGGAAGGAGTCGTGGAGAGGCGGATCCATCATGATCATGATGGGAAACGGGGCCGGCTCGCCGATGGCATCGAGCGTGATGCCGAGGGCAGAGCTGAAGGTCTCGGGGTCGAGCGACGCCGAAAGAACGTCGTCGAAGCGGCTGAGAGCCCAGAATCCATAGCGTTCGTTGTGGTATACCGGCGCTTCGTCGCGCAGTCCCCGCCACGCCTCGTACGGAGCTACTTGCAGGTCAGCGTGGTACGGATCCCAATAGGGGCCTGTCTTGGTCACTTCGGTCATGATGATCCCCGTTTCGCCGGACTCGTCACCTCAATATACGGAACTCTCGCCCCAGAGTCCTAAAGCGCCGCTCGAGGCGGCATCTACAGCCCGACGGGTCTGAGATGCATGCACCGGAGCGCCGCTTTACCCGCAGCCGCGCAATGCCGGATAAATCCAACGTACCCTCAATTCAAGAAGCGACGACCTTCACGCTCACGCCAATAATTGCCAATGGCGGAATCGTGCAAGGCGTGGTGATGCCACGTGAACATTCCCTCTCGAAGAAAGCCGTCACCGTGGTCGTCCCCGAACTCTGTGTCGCGAGCTCTGCCGTGAGGTACCGGCCATGCGGCGCGCTTGAGACGAGTCTGAGTATCGACGGGTCCCCTATCGATACGGGTGACACATTCCATGGGCCTGGTCGCCCGTATCCTCCGATCGCCTTGTTGAAAGTCAGCTTCAGTCTCGATCCTGAGCGGAGGCATACTGTCATCTGTTGCGTTTCTTGAGAAGCGGCCACCGAGACCTCGCCAGACTGGCAGTGCGTGGCGCTCGACGCCGGCGCGGGAGCGATGGTCGCCGAGGTCTTCACGGGGCTGGTGACGGTGGACGCAGAATGACCATGGTCGCCACTCGTGCAACCGGCAACCGAAGCGCTCGCCAAGAGGAGCAGGACTATTGCGGTTGACCTCACCTCGGCCGGTCTAGCACGCTGGGCAGCGATGATGGCTCGGCCCGTGAACGTCAATGGTCAATGTGGCCTTCAGATGCTGATTCACCAGGACCGGGCGGGACTATCCCAAATCGGTCGCTCGCAATGACTGGGTTCGTAAGTCCTTCTAGTCACGCCACCGTGGCTGAACCGACACCGGCGAGTCTGGGTAGGCGCATCGAAGCGCTCTTGTTGACCGTATTCATTTTCGTCGGATCTCTGGGAATCGGGTGGCTGGCGTGGAGCGTGATCGAGTGGAGAACCGGACGCACACCGAGCTATCGCCTCCTGAAACTGCGGGTCGTCTCGCGCCCGGATGGAAGGCCTATCGGATTCACCAGGTCGTTTGTTCGCAATGGCATCTTCTGTACGGTGCTCTTGATACCCACCATCGTGGTTTGCTGCCTTCTCGGCGCCGTATTTGTGATGGGCGCATCGCCACCTGACCAACTGTTGACTCTTCCCCGTTCGGCTCCATGGGACCGACTCACGCGGACAGAAGTCGTTGATGAGCGGCCGACACTGGTCCCTGACGATCTCGTAATCCCGCCGACCGGAGGACCCGGATGACGAGCGGGCTGTATTTTGCGTACGGCTCCAATATGGATCCCAAACAGATGGACGCCCGTTGCCCTGACGCCCGAGCCCTCGGACAGGCGTTTCTCGCTGACTGGGAAATGCACATCGGCATACGCGGCGTCGCCACCGTCGTGGAGTCCCCAGGGTCCCTGACGTGGGGAGTTCTCTGGGAGCTCTCTCCATCGGATGAGCAGAGTCTCGATCACTACGAAGGTGTCGCCGCCGGTAGGTATCGCCGCGAGATCCTGACGGTCCAGAGCCCGGAGAGCGCACACGCAGCTCTCATCTATATCGAGGAGTTCGTCGGTGATGGCGATCCGCTCCCGATCTACCTGCAGAGGATCCTCAACGGAGCTCGCGCCTTCGACCTACCCGAGGATTACTGCGCCAAGCTCGCTCGACTCGGGCGTTGAGCTGACCACCTCCACCTTTACATTGTCTCCGAAAAGTGATATCACTTTGATAGGGCACCGATGTTGGCGGTGTTCCCGGTCACAGGAGGCAGCACGATGGAAACAGCACCAGAGGTAAGCAATGATTCGCCACAGCGCATCAATCAGGTTGACGAGCGAGAACTGGGGTCGGGGCCGGGCATTGCCGTCCTGATCGGTTCTTTGGCGTTCTACCTCGCTGGCGTCCTGCTGGCCCGGGCCGGCAGTGTCGTCGAAGTCTGGACGGCGGTCGGGCTGTTCGTGCTCGGGACGGGGGGACTCGCTGGGCTGACTGCCATCAAGCCCGGCGAGGTCCGAGTCGTTCAGCTCTTCGGGGGCTACCGGGGAACGGTGCGCACGACGGGATTGCGCTGGGTGAACCTTTTCGCCGTTCGCCGAAGGGTCTCGGTGAGGATCCGCAACAAGGAGACCCCGACGCTGAAGGTCAACGACGCTGACGGCAACCCGATCGAAATCGCCGCAGTCGTTGTCTGGCAGGTGCGCGACACCGCTCGTGCGACCTACGGGGTCGAGGACTTTGTCGCCTTCGTCAATACCCAGAGCGAGACGGCACTCCGCCATGTCGCCAACGGCCATCCCTATGACAACGCCGGCGGCGAGGCGCTCTCCTTGCGTGACCACACCGACGAGATCGCGGGACAGGTTGCTACCGAGATCGCCGTCCGAGTCGCCCCCGCCGGCGTCGACGTCATCGAAGCGAGAATCACCCGGCTGTCGTACGCACCCGAGATTGCTCAGGTCATGCTGCAGCGCCAACAAGCCGGCGCCGTCATCGCAGCGCGGTCCCGCATTGTGGACGGTGCGGTCGGCATGGTCCAGATGGCCCTCACGCGCCTGGCCGACGAGGGCATCGTCGAACTGGACGAGGAACGCAAAGCGGCGATGGTGTCGAACCTCCTTGTCGTGCTTTGTGGCGATCGGGGCACGCAACCGATCGTCAATACCGGATCGCTCTACCAGTAACCGGTATTGACTGCCAGTGGCCGATCGCAAAAGTGTCCTACTCCGGCTCGACCCTTCCGTCCATGACGCCTTGGCTCGCTGGGCCGCAGACGAGTTGCGGAGCACCAACGCCCAGATCGAGTTCCTGCTGCGACGCGCTCTCACCGATGCGGGCCGAGGCGCAAGCCCCCGACCCATTCCAAAACGCGGCCGCCCCAGAAAGGACGCCGACTCGCCGTCGGCGAGTGTGAAGACTGGAACCACGCCGTCGGGAAGCAGATAATCCAAGTCAGCTTGGATCGGCTGGAATCAAGCCCCGTCTATCAGCGAAGCGCTGCCGGCGGGTTCGACAGCCTCGAACTGAACACGTCGGCCGATCGCGACCCGCATTCGCTCCCCCCGCTGGTGCGGGACTCCTTCTCAGACGGTCACGCGTCGCATGGTGGCGAGCCCTCCGACAAGCAGCGCCGCCGTGAGGGCAGCCAGGAGGCCGGTGAGTCCCGAAGCGCTCAGCGACGTGAAGAAGTGACCGATGCTCGCCCACGCACTGGCCCACGTCGCCAGGAGCGCCCCACCAAGGAGAAGCGTTACCAGGGCGGCGATGAACGCCACCAGGCCCGTCACATTCCAGCGGCGGTAGACAAGCCCGAACCACATGCCGAAGACGAACAGCAGCGTCAGTCCCACGAACGATGTCAGCAACGTGAGATACCAGGGTCCGTTCAGGAGATACGTGACCCGGAAGTAGTACACGGAGAGACCCCAGCCACCTGTGGCACGTTCGATCGCCTGCAGGCCCGTTATCGCCAGGCTGTACACGGCGGCCAGCGTGACGCCGAGGAGAACGGTCCCGAAATAGTAGGAACGCCGGGTGACACCGAGGGCGAGCCCGAACGGCAACGACCGGCTGAGCGTGAGGATGCCCCCGACGAACAACACGCAAAAGATACTGGCCACGCTGCCGACGTGGCCGCCGCCGGGACCGGCGGGCGTGAGAGCGAAGATGGTCAGGACGATGCCGAAGGCGAACGCCAGGACGGCCATGGGCATCACCAGGTAAATCCATCGCTGGACCAGGTGGTAGCGGACAACGTTGATATAGGTGCTCATGCGCTCATCTCCTTCACGTTTTCAAGGGATCGGTCAGCGGCGTGGACCACAAGTTGTTGCAATGACAACGGCACCACGCGCAGGTGCAGGTCTCGGGCTCGGGCTCGGTCGAAATCGTTGAGGGACTGCACCACGACCACCGATTCCTGAGAAGCCATCGTGCGGCTGTCCAAGATTGGGCGACCGCCGACGAACTCGGTCACCGCGGCAGGCGAGCCGCTCACCGTCGCCGCGCTGCCGCGCACGTCATCTGCCGCCGCGTCGAGCACGATCCGACCGTGGTCGATCACCACAACCTTTTCCAACAGGTCGGCCACCTCGTCGATGAGGTGCGTCGACAGCAGGACCGTGCGCGGGTGCTCGACGTAGTCGGCGAGAAGGCGGTCGTAGAACAGCTGCCGGGCCACCGCATCCAAACCGGCATAGGGCTCGTCGAAGAGCGTCACCTCGGCCCGGGCGGCCAACCCCATCACGATGCCCAGCGCCGCCCGCATTCCCCGAGACAGCTTCTTGATGTTCCGGTTGGGGGGAAGGTCGAAATCCGACAGCAACGTCTCGGCCAACTCGCCACTCCAATGGGGATAGAACCAGGATGCAACGCGCACGGCGTCGCGAACCTTGATGTCGGGAAAGGCCTGGTCCTCCCGGATGAATATCGTCCGGCGCAGGACCGCTTCACTTTCCACCGGGTTTCCACCAAGGACCCGCACCTGGCCCGCCGATGGAAACTCCTGGGCCGCCAGAATGCGCATCAATGTGGTTTTGCCGGCGCCGTTGCGACCCAGGAGCCCGCTGATGCAGTCCCCCTCGATGTCGAGGGTGATGTCGTCGAGAACGGTTTGGTGGCGGTAGCGGCGGGTCAGTCCCGTGATCGAAATGGTCGGTGTCATACCTTGATGCCTCCCTGGCTTTGGTCGGATTCTCGGATCAGCGCGACGAGAGCTTCAGCGTCGATCCCGAGGCGGTTGGCTTCAGCAACCAGCGGTTCGACGTAGCGCTCGGCGAAACGCCGGCGGCGGTCCTCGAGCAGTCGTTCCCGGGCGCCGGCGGCTACGAACATGCCGATGCCGCGGCGCTTCTCCAAGAGCCCGTCGTCGATCAGCACGTTGAGGCCCTTGGCTGCTGTAGCAGGATTGATGCGGTAATACGCGGCAAGCTCGTTGCTCGACGACACGCGTTCCCCTTCCACGAGTGCTCCCTCGGCGATCTGTTCGGCCAGAGACTCGGCGATCTGGGAGAAGATCGGCGCTCCGTCATCGAGCACGGACCACTCCCTCGCTGCTGGCGCTTTGCTTCGTTCGCTGGTTCATTACTTGACTAATGTACCCATGAGGCGATGCTCCGTCAAGGGGTCTGCGGGGAAATGGCGCCGTTTGGGGCCCCTCGGTCCCGAAAACAACCGTGCTCCAATCGGCTACCCTCAAGGGAGGGCGAATAGCCCAGCGAACTCCCAGTTCCACAGGAGGAATTTTTCGATGACGACTCTCGCCTCGGAGACGCCCGAGCGCCTTGCCGTTTTGGACGCCGATTCCCACCTCACCGACGTCGACGACCTGTGGACGAAGCGGGCCCCCGCCAAGTACAAGGACGACATCCTCCACGTGGAGACCATCGACGGCCAGCGCACCTGGGTCGTGGAGGGATTGGCGGTCGGAAAGGCCGGCGGTGGCAGCACCATCGACAAGGCGGGCGTGAAGCACCCGTTCCAAGAGTCAATGGTTGCGTGGGACTTCGAGAAGGCCCACGAGGGCGCGTGGGACATCGACACCCGGCTCGAGATCCTCGACGCCATGGGGATCCAGCACCAGGTCCTCTACCCCAATGCCCTCGGACTGGGGGGCCAGGCCCTGGCCGGAGTACAGGACCCTGTGTTGCGCAACCTCTGCATCGAGATCTTCAATGACTCCCGCGCCGAGATCCAGCACAAGACCAACAATCGGCTCCTCCCGATGCCGATCCTGCCGGCCTGGGACGTCGACGCCTGCGTCCGCGAGGCGAAGCGCATCTCCGAGCTGGGCCTGCGGGGGGTCAACATGACCTCGGACCCCCAGGACCTCGGCGCTCCGGACCTGGCCAACCGGGCCTGGGACCCGGTCTGGGAAGTCTGCGCCGACCTGCACCTGCCCGTGCACTTCCACATCGGGTCCAGCCTCACGGCCATGAACTTCTTCGGCCAGTACTTTTGGGAGTCCCAGCACGAGTACGTCAAGCCGGCCATCGGTGGCGCCATGCTCTTCATCGGAAACGCCCGCGTCGTGATCAACACCATCTTCGCCGGGCTGTTCGATCGTCACCCGAACCTCCAGATGGTCTCGGTGGAGAGCGGGATCGGCTGGGTGCCGTTCATCCTCGAGACGATGGACTGGGAGCTCCCCGAGAACGCACCGGCGCAGGCGGCCGAGCTCAACCGCCCCCCTTCGGAGTACTTCAAGACCAACTGGCACGCCACCATGTGGTTCGAGACCGGCCGGGGCAGCCTCCAGGACCTGGTCGACAAGGTCGGCGAGGACAACATCATGTTCGAGACCGACTTCCCGCACCCGACCAGCCTCTGGCCGAACCCGCTCGAGCACGTCCACGAAGCCATGGCGACGCTGCGCCCCGAGTCCCGCCGCAAGATCCTCGCCGAGAACGGGAACAAGCTCTACCGCTTGGGCTGAGTCCTTCCCGATTGCGTCGCCGTCAGGGGCGGGGGAAGGCCGCTTCGCGCCACGGTTCCATATCGAGGCCCTGATAACGCGCTCCGACACCGGCCAGCGTCTCTTCGGTCCAGTACGGATCGCCGGGCCGCGGAAACGAGAAGAGGGCCAGCTGCCGTGGCGTCGCCTGCCTGACGAAGTTGAACCACTCGGGGGCATACCCCTTGATGGGCCAGGCCTGATAGCCCCCGAAATCGCTCGTGGCCGGCTTGAAGGACACGTGCAGCATGAAGCGGACGCAGCCCGGCTCGGTGTCGTCGACTGAACGGTGGTACACGTCAGGCCGGTACGCCACGACCGATCCGGCAGGACCCGACGCTTCGCCCGGCGCCTCGTAGAGGTGGCTGTACTCGGTGATGTCCAAGGTGTGCCGTTCGACCGGAATGTCCTCGGTGAGGCGACGCGATACCAGACGGGTGGCGCCGTTGGCGGCCGAGACGTCGCTCAGGTACACGAATAGCTCGAGCTGTTGATAGCCCTGATCACGGCGGGGCACCACCACCATGTGGTTGGGATAGTCGGCATGGAGCAGCTGATTGAACCCTGATGACTGTCCGTGGTACTTCGCCGTCAGCAGCGCCAGATAGATCCGGATGTCATCAGTGCCGATCAGTTCCTCGGCCAGGTCGATGAGGACGTCGTGCACGACCAACGCATTGAGTGACCGGCTCTTGAACGGGAACTCGGGCCACGGGGCATCCCAGGTCCACCAGGGCGTGGACTTGGCATCGGGATCGCCCGCGTCGTACTCCGCGCCCGCCGGGAAAAGGTGTCCGAGCGCTTTCTCGGTCCGCGCGATCTCCTCCGCCGGAATCGCCCGCGGCATGACGCACCAACCGTCGTTGTCCCAGGCGGCCTTGTTCTCGGAGGTGAGAACCGAACTCACGGAGCGGATGGTAGCAACGCCCCCCTCACGGATGTCTGGCGCCGGACTTGGTTAGAGAGAGCGCGACCCCCCGGTACAGTCCACGGAGTGCTCGCGGTCCATCTCCTCTGGACTGACGACGAAGGTGGTCGCTTCCTGCTGTGGGGCGAGGACGGCGACCTGGCGCCGTCCGGCCCGCCACGGCGCGGGCGCAATCCGGCCATCCCGGTGCCGCGGCCGCATCCGTTCACGGCATCGGCAACACGCCTGATCGCCGGCGTCGTCGACAACGCCCCGTCTCTCCACGCTGCGCTGACCGGCGCCGTCGAGGGAACCGAGGTCGTCTGGCTGCCCGGGAGCGCCCATGCGCCCCTCCCCTCACCCGAACTGATCTGGAGCACGCGCCCAGCGGCTCGTCCCAAGCAAGCACCGGGACTCTGGCCCTTCGAAGTGAGCGCACTTCGATTGGATCCCTCGGCGGCGCTGGATGTTGCGCTGGCCCTGAAGGGAGTTGGGTCGCCCGAACTGCACGCCGGCGCCTCGCTGTCGACGTTCTCCGTCCTGGCTGCTCTCGCCCTCGAGATCGTGGCGGCGGGCCGGGTCCTGCCGGATCTGCGGCTGGGTCCCGATGGGCCCGAGGCCAGGTGGGAACCTCTCCTGAACGGCGCGGACGACGAACGCGTGCGCATCGTGGCCAGCACACTCCCTCCGGTCTGCCGTTCGCTTACGGCTGAGGGCGTTCCGCCCGAAGGCATCGTCCGTGGCGCCCTCGCTGCGTTCGTCGATGCGGTGACCCGGGACACATTGACCGCGCCCCGGGGGTCGGTGATCCGCTTGCCTCGTCGTGACGCCGACTACGCAGCTCCGGCCCTCGAGTCCTGGCTGATCGCGTTGGCGTCGAAATCGCCGCACGTGGTCGCCGACCCAAGCGAGCTGGCCAAGCTGGAAGACCTGGTGGCGGAATGGCGCGCCGATGCGGCGTCTCGCGCCGGGTCCTGGCGGTTGTGCCTCCGTCTGCAGGAACCGGCACCGACCGGTGACGCCGTCGGTTTCGACCAAACGGCCGTCGATTCAGGAGACGACGTGTCGGCGTCGTGGAGTTTGGAGTTCCTGCTGCAGGCCACGGATGATCTCAGCCTGGTCGTCAACGCCGAAGAGGTGTGGCGGGCCGGCGACCAGTTGCAGCGGGCCAGCCGGTCGCTCAGCGCCCCCCACGAGGTCTTCCTGGCCGAGTTGGGTCGGGCGGTGCGCATCTATCCAGAGCTGGAGCAGGCGCTGCGCCAACCCACGCCGACGGGCCTCGCCCTCGACCTGGACGGTGCCCACCGCTTCCTCACCGGTGCCGCGCCCGCCCTCGAGGTGGCCGGGTTCGGCGTGCTCCTGCCATCGTGGTGGGGACGTCCCCAGGCCCGCCTGGGCGTGCGGCTCAAGACCACGTCACCTGCCACCTCATCCCGAGGTGCGAGCTCGGGAGGCCTCCTCAACCAGGACGGCATCTGCGCCTTCGACTGGGAAGCCGCACTGGGCGACCAGCAGATCGACCAGGCCGAGCTCCTGCGACTGGCCAAGCTGAAAGCGCCTCTGGTCAATGTCCGCGGCCAATGGATGGAATTCCGACCGGCCGAGGTGGAGCGCCTGGTGCGCTTTCTGGGGGCGCAGCCCAAGGGCGCGGCCGAGCGCACCATGACCATCGGCGAAGTGCTTCAGGTGGCGTCGGGCGTCGGCCCCGAGCAGCCGGGCGTTCCGCTGCTCGGTATCTCCGCCGAAGGTCCCCTGGGGGCGCTGCTGCGCGGCGAGCTCGAGGGAATGCTCGACGTCCGTCCCACTCCCGACGGTTTTGTCGGCGAGTTGCGTCCCTATCAACAGCGCGGTGTGGCCTGGCTCCAGATGCTGGAGCGCTTCGGGTTGGGAGCCTGCCTGGCCGACGACATGGGTCTGGGCAAGACCGCCACCGTGCTGGCCCTGCTCCAGGCCGAGCACCTGACTGCGGCACAGGAACGTGGACGGAGCAAGAAGGCCGCAGCCGCCGGTCGTGGGCCGACACTGGTGGTGTGCCCCACGTCGGTGGCCGGCAACTGGGCGCGCGAGTCGGAGCGCTTCACACCCGACCTTTCGGTGATGATGCACCATGGCGCCACCCGGGCCCGGGAAGCCGCCTTCGAGAAGTTGGCTCTGGCGGCGGACATCGTGATCACGACCTACGCCCTGGCCACCCGCGACCGAGCGGTCCTGGCCAAGGTGCCGTGGCGGCGCATCGTGCTCGACGAGGCCCAGAACGCGAAGAATCCTGAGGCCAAGCAGACCAAAGCCGTGCGCTCCCTGCCGTCGCCCCGAAAGATCGCGCTCACCGGCACCCCGGTCGAGAACCACCTAGGTGAGCTCTGGTCGATCATGGAAATTCTCAACCCCTCGCTTCTCGGGTCCGCCGCATCCTTCCGGGAGCGTTTCGTGATCCCGGTCGAGCGGTTCCGGGACGAGGAGGCGGCCGAACAGTTGCGACTACTCACCCGGCCGTTCATTCTGCGGCGGCTCAAGACCGACCGCTCCATCGTCCCGGACCTGCCGGAGAAACTCGAGATGAACGAGCTGTGCACGCTCACCAAGGAGCAGGTCACCCTCTACCAAGCCGTCGTCGACGACATGCTGCGCCGCATTGAGGACTCAGACGGCATCACCCGGAAGGGATTGGTGCTCACGGCCATGCTGCGCCTCAAGCAGGTGTGCAACCATCCGGCGCAGTTTCTGGGAGACGGCTCCGCACTCCCCGGTCGCTCCGGCAAACTCGAGCGCACCGCTGAAATTCTCGATGAGGTGCTCGACTCGGGTGAACGCGCGCTGGTGTTCACGCAGTTCTCCGGGATGGGCGCCCTCCTGGTCGAGTACCTGTCGTCCCGACTCGGTTGCCGGATCGCCTATCTCCACGGCGGCGTGCCCCGGCGCCAACGCGACGACATGGTGGAGGAGTTCCAGAATCCGGACGTTGACGTCCCGATCATGGTCCTCTCCCTCAAGGCCGGTGGGACAGGTCTCAACCTGACAGCCGCCAACCACGTGATCCACTTCGATCGATGGTGGAATCCGGCGGTGGAGAACCAGGCCACCGATCGCGCCTTCCGCATCGGGCAGCGCAAAGATGTCCTGGTGCGCAAGCTCGTCTGTGCCGGCACGCTCGAGGACAGGATCGACCAGCTGATCGCCTCCAAACGCGATCTGGCCGAGCGCGTCGTGGGCGCCGGCGAAGGCTGGCTCACCGAGCTGTCCACGGACGACCTGGCTGACGTCCTGCGACTCTCGGCCCAGGCCGCGGTCGGCTCATGAGGCCGCCCCGCAAGAAGCCGGGCGCTGCTCGTGAGGCCGACCGAAATCACGCCTCGCCGGCCGCGATCGGCGATCTACAGGCGCTGATCGATCAGGTCCAGGCGTTGCGGCGGCGGCACAAGGCGCAACCGTCAGCCCAGGGTGCGGCTGAACTGTCCCGGCTCCGGGCGCGCCTGCTCGAAGCACTCGACCTCGACGAGGACGACAGCGCAGGCGAGGGTGAAGAGAGCGGGCAGATCGACGACGTCTTCGACCCTGATGACGACGAGGCGGGGTTCGACGCCGACATCGACGAGGTGTGGGAAGAGGACGAGTCGGGTGAGTGGCGCGCCCGCCGGGACTGGTCCAAATTCACCGGGGCCAAGCGGATCCCCGTCGATGACGGACTGGCGCTCCGGAGCCGAAGGGGCGCCATCGGCGAGAACTGGTGGTCCCGGCGGTTCCTCTCCGCCGTCGAATCGATCCTGACGGGCGGGCGTCTCACCCGGGGCCGCACGTATGCCCGCCAGGGACAGGTGATCGACCTCGGTATCGGGTCCGGTCTTGTCGTGGCGCAGGTCCAGGGCAGCCGCCGCGCCCCGTACGGGGTCCAGATCTCCATGCCGGCGGTGAACGACGCCCGCTGGAGCGCCATCATCGAAACGCTGGCCGGACAAGCCGGATACGCCGCCCGCCTTTTGGCCGGCTCGTTGCCCCACGAGATCGAGGACGTCTTCACAGAAGCCGGCGTGGCCCTGTTCCCCGAGCGGGGCTCGCATCTCGTCGCCAACTGCACCTGCCCGGACTGGGCCACGCCCTGCAAACATGCGGCGGCCGTGTGCTACCTCATGGCCGAGGCGTTCGACGATGACCCCTTCCTGTTGCTGGCGTTCCGGGGCCGCGAACGCGAGGCGCTACTCGACGAATTGCGCGAGCGACGGGGCGGGGCGAATGACGAAGCCGCCACCGGGAGTCCGGCTTCCTCGGTAGCGGAGATGCCCGCACCACCCCTCGCAGAGCACCTCTCCGACTTTTGGAAGGCCGGCCCTGCGTTGGCCGATGTGCACTGTCTCCCCCGCGCCGCGGAGGTGCCCGAGGCGGTACTGCGCCTGCTTCCCCGGGGCACACTGGTGGTGCGGGGGCGAGACGTCGCCGACCTCCTCGAGGCCGCCTATTTCCGGTTGACCAGCGATGCCGAGGCGCGTGCCTTCACGCCACCGTCGTAGCGGGCGTCTCACGGTCCGGGCCACAGCACAAAGTGCCGGGAACGTTCAGCTCGGTGATACCCAGCCGCGTGCGGTGATGAGTGGAAGATCCAGATAGGTCACGATGCCGGGTCGGGCGGCACAGACGCTTGGGATCGCATTGACCGCAGGAAGGGCGGTCATAATCATGCCAAGGATCATGAAGTCGCTGAACGTCTGCGCTTGGAAGTCGGAGGGAGGATAAACCTCGAGCTTGGTGCGGACACATGGTCTTCCCTGAATGTCGATGATGTAGCCGTGTTCGATCGACCAGTCCGGGTCCAGGTGTTCGCCTTTACGCCAACGAGCGTTCAAGGCGATCACGGTCCGGCCGGCACGCCGTCCTTGCCAGCTGATGGAAACGCCCGCAACATGGCCCGCCGGAATCGACCATGATCCGAGGTCGAGGTCTCGGGTCGTCTGGGCATATTCAGCTTCGCACACGATGTCGTCCAGCTCGAGGCGGAGCGCATCGGCCACAAGGCGCACGGCGTCACCAAAAACCGCCGTGCCGGACTCAGTCATCGCAGGGAGTCCTGGATCGTCGAGC
>Ga0302180_10002697_pt1 | contig 13727 bp, 8 predicted proteins | sample I_Palsa_E3_2_FD_200575 | JGI IMG/M metagenome (GOLD analysis project Ga0302180, IMG submission 200575) | Peat permafrost microbial communities from Stordalen Mire near Abisko, Sweden - I_Palsa_E3_2 | ecosystem: Environmental > Terrestrial > Soil > Palsa > Peat permafrost | place: Sweden: Abisko... | reverse complement strand
CTCTCGGGCACGCCGCAGATGTTGCCGCTTTGGCGGCGCTGCGTATCCTCCGCGGACCAATTGCTCGGCGAAGCACTGGGCCAGGCCTATGTAAACATCGCCTTCCCGCCCGAGAGCAAGCGGCGGGCCAATGAGCTGGTGCACCAGATCCGCCAGGCACTGGCCGTGGAGATCAAGCAACTAGATTGGATGAGCGATCAAACCAAGAAGGAGGCGCTGATCAAACAGGATTCCACGCTGCAGAAGATTGGTTATCCGGATAAATGGATCGATTACAGTGCGGCAAAGATAGTGCCGGATAACTTCCTGGCCAACCTGAATGCCGCCAACGCCTTCGAATTGCATCGGCAGATTCACATGATCGGCAAGCCCATTGATCGCCTGCAATGGGACATGACGCCCGCCACCATCAACGCCTATGAAAATCCGCAGATGAACACCATCAATTTCCCGGCCGGAATTCTGCAGCTCCCGCTATTCGGCCTCGATCAGGACGACGCTTCCAATTTGGGCGCTACCGGCATGGTCATCGGCCACGAAGCGATCCACGGCTTCGACGACCAGGGTCGCAAGTTCGACGCCCAGGGAAATCTGCGCGATTGGTGGACCGCCGAAGATGCGAAGCGTTATGACGAGAAAGACAAGTGCATCGTGGCCCAGTACTCGCAGAAAATTCCGGAGTACGGCGTCACGCAGAAGGGCGAGTTGACCGCTGGCGAAGATACTGCGGACAACGGCGGCATCCATTTGGCCATGCTGGCGCTGGAGAACATCTACAAGGCGCAAGGCAAATCGCTGGACACGCCGGAAGCCGACGGTCTCACGGCGCGCCAGCGCTTCTTTTTCTCGTACGCGTTCAGTTGGTGCGCGGATGAGCGCCCAGAGGCGGCGCGCAACCAGGTCACCACCAACCCGCATTCCCTGCCGCAGTTCCGTGTGGACCGGCCGCTTTCGAACATGCCGGAATTCCAGAAGGCCTTCGCCTGCAGGCAGGGCCAGCCCATGGTGCACGAGCCGGCGTGCAGGGTTTGGTAAGCGGCGGGCAGCCGCCTAACGCTATAAGCTCTCCAATGCCAGTAGCGCACCACACAAGGAGCAGAATAGCCGGCGATATTGCCTGATATGAGGCCGCCGACCTAACGTCTTGACCTCGTATACGTCACAGAAGTATAATTCCCTAAAGATTATGTTCAATCGCGACCTGAGCAAGGGCAGCGCCGAGCTGCTGGTTCTGACGCTGCTGGAAGCCCGCCCGCGCCACGGCTACGACCTCGGCAAACTCATCGAGGAGCGATCCAAAGGCCAGATCCGCTTTCGTATCGGATCGCTCTACCCCATCCTGTTCCGACTCGAAGATCGCGGCCTGATCACCGGGCGCTGGCTTGAAAAGGCGGGCGAGCGCCGCCGCCGTTGTTACCGCCTGACGCTCGCGGGCCGCAAATTTCTGAAGGCCCAGCGCAGCGCCTGGGACGAATTCGTGGCCACCATCAACCAGATCGTGCGGCCCAGCCATGCTTGATTGGCCCGCACATGTCCGACGGAACCTGCGCCTGCGGGGTTTTCGTCCCGAGCGCGAAGCGGAGATTGTCGAAGAACTCGCGCGCCAGTTGGAGGACGCGTACACCGAAGCGCTCCGGCTGGGCGCAAGCGAGCAGCGGGCCGGCGATATCGCGCGTCGGCACATCGGCGATTGGGACGCCCTGGCGCATGAGCTGGAGGAAGCGCAGCGAGGAAAGGAATCGGCTATGACGATTTGGCAGCATAACGTTGAAGACCGCGCCCTTCGTGCGCACGGCAAAGTCACACTGTTGGCGGGCTGGGGCCGCGACATCCTTTATGGACTGCGCGTGCTGGCGAGGAATCCCGGCTTCACCGCCGTGGCGGTGCTTACGCTGGCGCTTTGCATCGGCGCGAACACCGCCATATTCGGCATCATCAACGCGGTCATGTTCAAAGCATTGCCGATTCGCGATCCCGAGCATCTGATGTTGCTCAAATGGAACGCGCGCGGCAAGCTGGGTGTCCATGGTTTTAGTTCCTATGGAGATTGCATCAACAGCGGCTGCTCGCTCTCCAAACCTTTCCTCGATGATGTCCGGGAGCATGGACCATTTGCGAGCCTCGCGGAGTTCGCGGGAGCCGGGAGCATCACCGTCAGCGGGACTGGCGCTGTGCATCAAGCCAACGGACAATATGTCTCGGGCGATTATTTCCGCACACTCGGTGTGGGGCCTGAACTCGGACGCGTGTTTCTGCCGTCTGACAACGCTCCGGGCGCCCCGGCTGTAGTCGTCCTTCAGCACGGTTATTGGAAACGCCAGTTTGGGGGCGACCGCACCATTCTCGGAACGACAATGGACCTGAACGGGCTTCCGTTCACGGTGGTCGGTGTGGCGGCGGAATCCTTCGCCTATCTAACACCGGGCAATGTCCGCGATCTTTCGGTGCCGCTGATTCAGCGCCGCAATCTCCAGCAGTTCTTTGCGTGGACTCAGACGCAGGAGGATGCCGGCTCTTTCTGGATTGTCGCCGCCGGCCGTTTGAAACCGGGAATTTCGGCCGGATCGGCCGAGAGCCAGCTCACCGCTTTATTCCTGAACAACCTGATGCATGCGGAAAAACCCCTGGCAAAGGCCAGTGACGCGCCCTCGATCACGTTGGAACCGGCACAGACAGGCTTGACGGGCATCCGGGGCCGACTCTCGACGCTGTTGTACGTGTTGATGATCGCGGTCGGGCTGGTCTTATTGATCGGCTGCGCCAATATCGCCGGTCTGCTGCTGGCGCGGGCCGTCTCGCGACAAAAAGAGATCGCCGTCCGGCTGGCCTTGGGCGCCGCGCGCGGCCGGCTGGTGCGCCAATTACTCACCGAGAGTGTCACGCTCTCCATTCTTGGCGGCGGATTGGGTATTCTGCTGGCCTTTTGGGGAGCCCGCGCTTTAATGGATTTTGTCGTCAACAATAACAACAATGCGATCCGGCTCTCAGCCGACCCGGACTGGCGGGTTCTTGGGTTCACGCTGGCAGCCGCGATTCTCACAGGGATCTTGTTCGGCCTGGCTCCGGCAATTCGCTCCATGCGCATCGATCTGACGCCGGCGTTGAAGGACGGTGCCGCCGCCATCAACGCCCGCCAGGGCCATTTCCGCTTGGGCAATATCCTGGTCGTGACCCAGGTCACGCTTACGGTAGTCGTGCTGGTGGGATCCGGCATGGTCGTACACACGCTCCAAAACCTGCGCCATCTCGATCCGGGCTTCGCTACCGACAACCTGCTGACTTTCGACGTCGATGCGACCTTGAAACATTACAAAGGCGAGCGGCTCGCCGGATTCAATCGCGACCTTCGCGATCGTTTCGCCGCCATTCCCGGCGTGCTCTCGGTCAGTTACTCGAATATGGTGCTGCTGAGCGGAAGCCTCTGGAGTACCGATTTCCACTTGCCTGGCACTGATGCCAAAGCCAGAGTTAGCGCGGACTTTTTCCCGGTTGGCCCGCAGTTCTTTGAAACTATGAGAATCCCCATGCAGCGCGGCCGCAAATTCGAGCCGCAGGAATACGAATTAGCCGCAAAGGCGGACGCCGATCCGAAAGTCGCAGCGCAGGTCTTGGTGCCGGCGATTGTCAATGAATCATTCATCCGTGCATATTTTCCGAAAGGCAACCCGCTGGGGCAGCCCTTCGGCGATTACGCTCCGGATCCGAGTGAAGACCCGGACGGCACACCCAGAGCCGGGTGGCAAATTGTGGGTGTAGTGCGCGACATCAAATACGACAGCCTCCGGCGGCAGATCGGTCCCACGATATATGTCCCCAGCGCTGCCGGGGGATCCTTCGAATTGCGCACCAGCCGGGATCCGCTTGCGCTCGTGCCGGACGTGCGTGCGGCAGGTCGGCACCGACATACCGGTGGTCAATGCAAAAACACAGGAGCAGCATATCGATCAACTGCTGCTTCAGGAACGGCTCGTAGCGCGACTCTCCAGCTTGTTTGGCCTAGCAGCGCTGCTGCTGGCATCCATCGGGCTTTACGGCCTGCTGTCTCACGAGGTGACGCGCGGGACCCGGGAGATCGGTATTCGCGTGGCACTGGGCGCACCAACGGGACAGGTCCTGCGGCGCGTGGTGCGCCACGGCGTGGCGCTGGCTGCCGTGGGCATAGGCATCGGCCTCGCGGCATCTCTGGCTGTCACGCGCTTGCTCGGCGCGATGCTGTACGATGTGAAACCCGGCGACCCCGTCACGCTCATCGCGGTGACCTTGCTGCTCATGCTGGTGGCGCTGGCCGCCTGCTACATTCCGGCGCGCCGCGCCACCCGTGTGGACCCGCTGGTGGCCCTCCGGCACGAGTAAACCGCGGCACTGTCGGCATTGTCTCACCCTTTGGTGGGAGTCCCCGCCAAGATTGAGGGTCGCATAAAGGGAAGTGCAAGTAGAATCCAGCGCGGACGCCAATCGATTCAAGCTCGCCCGTATCGCAAACAGCTAACGATAACACGGCTTATCCAGCCAATCTGTGCCGACTTCTCTACCCCCGCTTGAGTTTTCGCGTTTCGGCAGCGATCTTGGCGAGCCGATTGGCGATGCGGCGCAAAAGACGGTGCTAGGGGCCTTGGGGAAGCGTACGACGGAACATCTCTAGAACGTGTTGAGCGACGTGCAAGGAATCCAGCAGGCCGGCGAGATTTGCTTGGGCAGAACTGCTTGAGGCAGGGAACTGCGAGGTGGGTACCAGATGGCGGGGCTGAGAGCGAGCCAGATGAAACTCGCGCTCTAAGTCCAGGAGGGAGACCTCCAGGTAGTGCATCGTCATCTCCGGCTCGATGTGTCGGAGTAACTTCATTACGGCGGGTAAACTGACACCTGCACGGGTCATCTCTGTGCCATAGGAGTGCCGCAACTGGTGCGGGACAATCCGTGTGTTGATACCAACATCGGCGACGATGTCTCGCCAGACAGCGCGCAGTCTTTGGAGAAGAGCGTTACGGCCCGTGGGTCGGGCCAAGAGAAAGCCGTCAGCCGGGAACGGATCCCGGGCCAGTTCTTCCCTGCCGTTCAAGGTGCGGATACCAGAACGCGTCGCCCCCGGGAAATGCGGCCGAAAGCGTTTATCGATCGCATCTTCGCCGGCAAGAAGCGCCGCGCGAAGGCTTCCGAAACGATGGCTACGCCGCGCGTTTCATCCGCATCGCCCAGTTCACAAGCGCGCCCTTTCGCCAGCGGCTCGCGCATGGTACGAAAGAACTCGAGATCGACGATCCGGAACCGCGCCGTCATGGCTTCGCCCAGTGCCGGCGTCCGCCGGCCTTCGATTTCGAAATCAACGGAAATGCCGAGGAGGCCGAGCGGCGGATAATTCGCCACCGACGCACCCGCTACGCCCGGCAATACATGCAATCTCTCCAGCACCTGATCCACGAAATGCCGCTCCGCCGCTCCGGTGGGGTACCGCGACTCAGGCATCCAAAGCTGCGCAGTAAGCACGTTGTGCGGATCGGTACCGCGTTCCAGGTGCAGCAACCGCAGCGTGCTTCTAGTGGCTACCGCCGCGGCAATGAGCAGCATGGTCGCGAGGGCCACTTCGCTCACGATGAGCAGACTGCCCGTGTCCCGTGCGCCGGTCTGCCGGACGCGTGAACTGACGGCCGTCGACGCGCGGCTCTAACCCTTGTCCAGCATTGAACCAGAACCGCGCCATGCGAAACAGAAATTCATAGGGCAAAGGGTTCAGTGTATGTGCTCTCTAGAACAGCTTGATCTCGAAGGTCTGCGTAACGGGCGCGGCGGCCGCATAGGTTGCATTGCCGGCTTGTATCGCCTTGATGGTGCACCCGCCGAGTTCCAACAGCGTCACGGTATCGCCTGCAACTCTACAAGTAGCCGGGGTGGCCGATGCGAAGCTCACCGCCAAACCCGATGACGCTGTCGCCGATACTGTGAACGGCGGCGTGCCCATCCTGCGATTGGGCAGCGGTGCAAACGTGATGGTCTGTGCTTCCTTGGTCACCTGGAAACCCTGCGTGACCGGTGTGGCAGGCGCATATTTGGCGTTGCCCGCTTGGCTTGCCTGCAGTGTGCAGCGGCCCACGGCCAGCAGTGTCACGGTATTCCCGGAGACGGTGCAAACCGGCGTGGTCCCGGATGCAAATTTGACCGGCAGACCAGACGTGGCCGTCGCCGTGACCGAAAACGGCGCAGTGCCCAACGGCTGGTTCGGCAAGGATGCAAACGTAATCGTCTGGGCAAACCGAGTCACTGAGAAGCTCTGAGTGACGGGCGTGGCCGGCGCATAGGAAGAGTTGCCGGCCTGGGAGGCCACGATGGTGCAGGTGCCAGCCGCGATCAGTGAAGCGGTGCTATTTGATACGGTGCAGATTGAAGTCGTGGACGATGCGAAGCTCACCGCCAGGCCGGACGAGGCGGAGGCGATAAGCGGCAACGAACTATTGAGGGTCTGCGGCGGAATCGCGGCGAAGGCGATGGTCTGCGGGGTGAGTCCCGAAACGGAAAGGGCGATGGCCTGCGCACCGACCAGGTACAGAGAATTGTCCGTCACCGTAACCTGCCCGGTGAGCGAACCGCCGGCTTGCGGCGCAAATTGCACGCGCACATTGCACGACGCATTGGGCGCGACCGGCGTGCCTACCGCGCAATCGCCGGCATTGCCGGTCAATACGCTGAAGTTGATGTCACCGGTATCCATGACGATCGCCGAAATCTGCAGCGGAGAATTGCCGGGATTCAAAAGCACTGCCTGTTGAGTGGCGCTCTGCCCTTGTGCCAGGTTCGTAAAGGATAAAGTGGCCGGAGTCAGCGACGCCCCGGCGTAGCACTTTCCGTAGCTATCGGCTTCGGCGATAGTCAGTACTTCGGCGGCGCTCAAGGCGCGCGAGTAAACCGTGGGCTCGTCGATCAGTCCGGTGAAGGTGAACCATGCGCCGTTCACGGCGGCCCACCCGTTGCCGGTATAGCCGGTGCCGAGCTGATAATAGTAGAGTGGCGATCCGTTATTCGCCTGCGATAAAGCGTTGGACCCTATGGCTGCTCCATCGAGATACACGATCTCGGTGTTACCGTCATAAGTGACCGCCACATGGTGCCATTGGCCATCGTTAACGGGGACATTGACGCTGGCGACGGTCTGGAAGCCGCTGGTGCTCCAAAACATCTGGGCGTAAAGCAAGCCGTCGGTGCCGACATAGATGGCGGGCGTCCAGCCTCCCGGGACGCCTGCATATGGCGCTCCACTCTGCGAACCTAGGATAACGCCGCCCGCGTTCCCCGCAGTTTGGAACCATGTCTCGAAAGTGAACGGGCCGGCGCTGGGCTCAGTGGGAAATGCACCGGCCGGCAGCGCGACGAAGGGACTCTGCGAACCGTCGAAGCTGAACGCCTGACCGTCTTTGCCGGGGGCGAGGGTCGTATCGCCGCCGAGCGTCGCGTTATACAGACCGGTCACGTCGTTGGTGTTGCCATTGGCTTTCCACCATGCGGTAATGCCGGCGGCCGGTGCGATGCAGGCGTTTGGCGCGGGCGAGAAGATGATGTTTGCCGTAGTGCCGGCAACCGTTGAAGAAAGTACGTAGTTAGGAGCTGCCGGGACGCCCAACGCAATGCCGCTGGCGATCACCAGGATGTTGACGTCCGCGCCGGCCGAAGCGAAGGCCGCGCTGGCCGCGGTGCAGCTAACGTTGCCCACATCGGCCGGCAACACGTTGCTCAGGGAGCAAGCGGTAATGGTAGCTGCCGTAGTGCCGTCATAGGTCTTGCTGGCGGCGGTGACAGCCGGGGTAACGCCAATGGGCACGGCCGGCACACTGAGCGTGGCGAGGCTGAAGAGTAGGCCGGCGTGGCCGGCCAGGTAGCTTGCAACTGGCAAGCTCCAGTGCCCGCGGTCATGGTGATGTTAGAGGCACTCAATTGGCAGGGTCCGCCGACTACCGACACGGACGGCGTCGCCCCACTGTTGCTCGCCGGAGTCACACTAAACTGCGAGCCATACACCGCGCCGGCTGGTCCGGATAAACTCACCGACGGCGGTTGAAGCAGCGTACCGCAAACATCCACGCTGTCCTGGCCGGGGCAGGTCACTCCAGTCGTGTAAGGCGTGGTGGAACTGCCGATGCCGGGCGCTCCGGCATCCGCTGCGATGTTGGCGGCGCCGGCGCCCACGCCGAAAGTGGAACCATTATTGATCGCGATGGCGCCGTTGTAGATAAAGAGTGCGCCGCCTTTACCTTGGCCATTGTTGATCGCGGCACCCGTCCCGTTGGCCACCTGCGCGACGCCGCCTACGGCAGAGTTGTTCAAGAACTGGTCGTTGTTGAGTGTAAGTGTGCCGGCGTATTGGAAGATGGCACCACCGAAGCCGGCTCCGCCGCCGGGCCAACTGGTGGTATTGTTGCCCAGGAAGCCGGTACCGCCGCCAAAACCACCCGTACCAGGTGCGTCGGCCACAATACTAGGTGCAAAGCCGGCGCCGCCGCCACCGCCGAAGCCACCGTTACCGCCCACACCATTCGAGGGAGCGCAGGACATTCCCCCGCCAGCGCCGAACCCCCCGTTGCCTGCGATTGCCCCCGCAGTGCACGAACTGCCCGCGCCGCCGCCACCCGGACCGCCGGAAGCGCCCGCCGTGAGACCACCCAAACCGAACAGATCTCCTCCGGCCGCCCCTTGAACGGCCTGGCTGGATTGGTTGATACTTCCGCCGAACCCGCCACCGCCGTCGATCGTGAAACTGCCGTTGCCGTTGCCTCCCAAGGCTACATGGCCCGAGAACGTCACCCCGGAGACGGTGAGCGTGCCACCATTCATAAAGATGGCCCCGCCCATACCGGCCGCGGCGCCACCTTGGATGCTGCTGCCGCCTTGTCTCAGGCCGTTCTGTAGAGTGATATTTTCGATGGCGACCGTGCCGCCGCCAATGAAGAATAAGCGGGTGGTTTTTCCGCCATCAATGGCCAAGAGATTCGCGCCCGGCCCAACGATGGTCACGCTATCGTCGATCCGCAGCCGGGTGAAAAGAGTAATGGCGCCCGTCAACTGCGTCAGGTCGATGGTCGACCCGGCACAGGCATTGTTCACCGCGTAGCGCAGGTTGCCCGTATCTATGGCCGTTAGTCCGGGGCCGCCAAAGGAGTAGTTGGGATTGAAATCGCTGGTGTCGGTCACGATCACCTGCGTGTTCCCCGGGTTCAGGCACTCCACGGTACTGACACTCGACACCGAAGTGGTCACGCCGTCGTACGCCGTCACCGTGAAATCTCCGGGCGTGTTATTGGCCGTCAGTTGTGGCGACGTGCCGTATCTCTGCGAGTCGAGATTGACGGTGACGGAATTCGCCCCGTTGAAAGAGCCGCCCGCACCATTGCTGGCGTTCGGAAGCACGGTGAACACCATGGTTCCCGCGGTAGCTCCGGCCGATGCTTGCACAACGAAGGGTAGCGGTAGCGCGCGTGTGGTCACGCCGCTCTGGCCGCCGCCGTAATTAAATGCGCCAACCGCATTGGTGAGACTAAACGCCTGCGAAGGCAGACCCTGCACGCTGGCCACCACGGTAAAAGTACCGGCCGTGCCATTGGCGGTCAAGACCGGGGCGGTGAGCGTGCCAATCGATCCGGTACCCGCGACCCACTCCCCGACCGCGGTTCCGCCACTGGGGGTAAACAACGCGGAGGCTCCGCCAGCGCCGGGAACTACGAGGAGTGTCACAATCGCACCGGGAACGGGATTGGCGTTCTGATCTACCACCAGTACGGTTAGATTGGTAGCGAAAGCGGTATTCGTCGCGGTGGTTTGACCATCGCCTGCCACCTTGTAGACAGCCGTATAGTTTGTCAGATTGAAATTTGCAGTGGAAGTGCCCGACGTTACGCCCGCCGCATAGGCGGTGGCGGTAAAGTTGCCGGCGATGCCGTTGGCCGTCAGCGCGGGCGCAGTGGCGCTGCCGTCGGCGCCGGTCTGCACTGTCACGCTGTTGCCCCCACCACTGAAGGTGCCGGATGCGCCGCTAGCCGGGACCGAGAACTGCACGGAAACACCGGACAGCGGATTGCCGTTGCCATCGTACACCAGGGCCTTGAGGTTCGTGGGGAATGGCTGATTCACTAATACCCCCTGCCCGCTTCCCGCCGCGGCCGCAATGCCATCGCCAACGGCTGTGAGGTTAAAGGTCTGGGAGATGCCGGCGCCCACCAGGGTGGCAGTTACCGTAATCGCGCCAGTCGTATTCGCGCTCATTGGCGGAGCGGTCGCGAAGCCGCTGGCGTCCGTCGTAGCAGTGTAAGCCGTATAGTAGGGAGCGCCGAAAGTGGCGCCTTTGCAAGTGAAGGTTACCGCTACCCCCGGGACTGGATTTTGATATGAATTGAAAACCTGTACTTGCAGATTCGTGGCGAAGGGCTGGCCCCAGGCGGCAGCGTTTTGATTATTCCCGGCGGTGATAGTCATGGCCCCCGCAACCTGGGTGGCCCATTGGGTCACGGTAAGAGGCACGCCCAAGACCGTAATCGTGGCAGTGCGCTGCGCCCCGGTGTTGGCGGTAAATGAAAACGGCACTGCTCCAATTGGCTGCCGTTTGTACAGTGAGCCACGATGGGGCGCTGCTTACCGGCGCGTACGGTCCTGTCAGGCTCTGCGAAGCCGGCAGCACCTGGATCGAGTCCGTGCCGCCCGCCGCCGTTTCGGTGAACGCTACCGGAGAAATATAGGCGTGCGGAAGCTCCTGGACGTTCCGAAATAAGGTACTCGTAAGATAGACGTTGCGGGCGTTATCCACGGCAGAATAGTAAGAATCGAGTAGGCCCGTGGCCAAGACAGCGGTGGTAGGCGTACCGGAGACGTTAAGTTCTCTCAGGACTTGGCCGGCCGTATCGATGAAATAGATGTGGTCGCCATTGTCTACCGAAAGGCCGAATGGGAGGGTCCGTTGACCTGGAAGGACGGGTACGCCATTAATCTCGAGGCTGGTTATGAATGCGCCGCCCTGCGGCGCTTGCGGATTCACACCGACGGCTAAATCGCCCGCATCGGTAACATTGGTGTTTCCTAATGGCTCGATTACACAACTAGTCGAATTCGCGCCGTCCGCCACGTTTACATTCTGACCGGCTGGATCCACGCAGAGACCGACTGGGTGAACGCTGGTGGAGGTCCATAATTGTACCGGCTGCCCGTTTCCGTTCGGCACCTCAAAGATATAAGGATACTTGGTATTTGGATCGACTTCCAACAGGTATTGATTGCCGGCCGAATCCAACTTGATATCGAGCGGCGCCAAGCTACCAGGAGACGATGGGTTCACTTGTTGGGTCGATGCAATCCACTCAACAAGGGCGTGCGCGGCCGTATCGGCTATGTACAGATTGCCCTGGCTGTCCACGGCAATACCGCTGGGCCCGAACAATGGACCATTAAACCCGGCCGGGATCACCGTCACCACACCGGCTGGAAAGAAGGACGCGCCCGCCTGTGTGACTGTTAAACTCGCCGAGGTCGCCCCACCGATATAGATGGTGGCGGCACGCGCAGCACCGGTGTTAGCCGCGAAGTTGAACTGCAATAGGTTCGTACCATTGCTGAAACCTATGCCGGTTGGCGAGTTCGAGTCATTACTTACCAGCGTGAGCCACGCTTCGCTGGAGGTGACGGTCCACCCTTCGGTGCCGGCGAGGCCACTCGCAGAAATGAAAATGGCGTCGCTACCGGCGCTCGGACCTTCCAACAGAGAGGAAGTTGCGGGAGTGAATTGCGCCTCGGCTTGTGCCCATGCCGGCGACGCGAACAGCACAGGAATAACAGATAGAAGGGTCAGACTTACGAATCTCATGCGAGTGCTCCTACAGGTAAAGGCGAAAGAACGCGGGTTCGGCTTGCAAAGAAAATTTCCGCCGCGCGTGCGGCTTCGAGAAGTAAATTAACGCCTTACCAATTAAGTGGCACTATTGGCTAGTAGCCAAACCCCTCCAAAGGAGCTTGTGATACTTACATGAACCACAATAAAACAGTCACTTCGATTTATGGATTTGCGGGCGCGAGCGCGGGCGTCGAACTGACGGATGCCGAACTTGCGATCGTAACAGGCGGCCAAAGTGCACCGGGCACACCTACTGTTACCTGACTTATGCACAGAGCTGCTTTGATAAGCAGACTCAGCACTTGACCTGACTGCGCAGCCGTCGCGTTCTTTGTTTTCTCTTCAGCGTCTTGTGTGCCTGAAGCGATTTCCTCCACTTGTAAGTTGTTGTTTCAGAGGGGCCGCGTGTGCATAGAATTTTATGCACGCCCTTCAACAGCGGAGGGCCATCGCGATCACCGGCGCAAAACCATCGGCCTGCGCCGTCACCGCCCGCAGCCGCGCCATCAGCCGCTCGAATAAAGACTGCTCGGGATAGTGATCGCTGTAGCTGACACCCACGGTTCCCGCGTGGCGCCAGATGCGCGCTGCCAGAAACAGAAACCGCAACCGAGCCGTGGCCAAGGTGATGTGGCCGAGTTGCTCGACGTTGGCCTCCTCTTCTCGATTGAACAGCATCAGCCAACAATTGAGGTTGTAAGCCACCATGGCGAGCTGAAAGTAGATGCAGTTCATCGGCCACCGTCCCGACGGATGGTCCGCCAGCCCCGCGTCGTTTTTGGCTTCCTTGATGAGGTTCTCCGCGCCCGCCCGCTGGCTGTAGAACCACGCCAGCACGGCGATGCCGTCGTTCATATTGGTGACGAAGACGCGGTAGCTGTACTCCGCGGTGTCGAACAACTGATATTGTTCTGGCTTCCCCTCCGTGGCCGCCGGCTGCTTCTTGATGTAGCGCAGGGCGATGAATCGATGCGCTTGGCTCCAGCCCTCCGGCTGATAACGGAATGCGCACTGGGCCTCGGCATCGGTCTGCGGAGAACCGGTCCAGGACGCCGCCTTCAGTTCGTCGATCAGCCGGGAGGTCTTGCGCGCCGAGACGATGTACCGCGCCCCGGCTTTCTCATACGCCTGCACCGCTTCGTTGCAGTAAAAACCGGAATCGGCGCGCGCATAGATGGTCTCCACGCCCTTGGGTAAGGCGGCGAACACACTCTCCAAGTGGCGGGCGATCTGTTTGCCGGTGGGCCGATCCCCATTGCGCAACTCGCCCCCCACGTATTCCCGCGTTTCCGCCAGGAACGTCAGGATGGGTTGAAAACTTTTCTTGCCCCGGTTTTTCGGGTTGTAGCTCTTGCGTCCCCCCATTTGGTGGCCGAACAGGGTGTGCACCGTGGTGTCGGTGTCCAGGGTGATCGTTTTCAGTTCCACATGCGCGGCTTCCCACACGCGCTGCCGCAGGATCTGCTGGATGCGCAGGATCTGTCCAGCCACGCTCAGATGCAGCGAGGCTAGAAACCGCCAAAACGTGCACTGCGGCGGCAGACGCAGCACTTTCAGAATCCCGGTCAGCATTGGCTCGCGCTCCAGAAAACGCAGGTGATGCAATCGCGAGAATCCCACATACAGTGCCAGGACCATGGCCAGCACAAACTGGTACACCGGCATCACGCGGGTCAGCCGTTTGACGGTGAGCGTCTCCTCCACCAGTTGCTGGAACCCGAGCTTCTCTAGCATGGTCGCCACGGGCAATAAACCGCCATAAGCCGTCAGATTGCGAGCCGAGAAATCAAAAGGCGTGGAGGCGCCGATTTTCAAGGGTTCCGCGCTAGCCGCTTCCGCCCCTTGCCTGGCGGTCGTTTGATTGTTATGC
>Ga0302180_10002688_pt1 | contig 13759 bp, 15 predicted proteins | sample I_Palsa_E3_2_FD_200575 | JGI IMG/M metagenome (GOLD analysis project Ga0302180, IMG submission 200575) | Peat permafrost microbial communities from Stordalen Mire near Abisko, Sweden - I_Palsa_E3_2 | ecosystem: Environmental > Terrestrial > Soil > Palsa > Peat permafrost | place: Sweden... | reverse complement strand
CAGAGACAGATGGAATTCACAGGTCGTGGTTCTAGACTTTTCAAGATCGGTATCAAAGGAAAACCGAGTCCGCCCTAGAAGCGGACCGATGGCTGCGCGCCGCTATAGCACGGCGATCGGGTTTCCCGGCGAACCTGTGGCGCCGACGATCGGCAGCGGCGCGAACACATAGGCGAAGACCCATGCCTGGCGCTCGACCAGCCCCTCGAACGTCATGCCTTCATGGAGATGGATTCCATTTTCCATGATGAGGTGCTGATGGCAGGGATGGAAAATCTCGGGATCGACCGGCGGCACCACCTCAACGGCGAAATTGTCCGCCCCGACGACGCAGACCTGAAGGCTCGAGAACCAGCGTGCGCATTCGAGTCCAATGCCCGGGGCGCCGTCATAGAAGGTCCTGGTTTCCGTGTACCAGCGCGACCCGTGACCGGTGCGCACGAATACCGCATCGCCGGGCCGGATCGTTTGCTCTGCGACGCCCTGACGTTCGAGGCAGGCCTTGAGATCGGCGAGCGCGATCTCCTCGCCGACGTCGAGCACCCGCCCTTTCAGGCCCTGGACGTCGAACAGGACGCCGCGGGTGAAGAACGGCGGCGCGTTTTCGATGCCGAGTTTCTTGAGCCCGTACGGCGACCACATCTCGGACAGGCGATTGCCATTGTAGAAAAGCATTTTGGTCTTGTCGCCCCGCATCCCGCACATGCAGCCGAGATGGCCGAGCGCGTCCATCTGGGTGCCGATCTGGCCGATTTCGGTGGCGATGAATTCGTCGTTCCAGATCGTCTTGCTTTTGCCGCCGTAGGGCCCGCCGGTCGGGCCGCCCGGCATGCGCAAGGCGTAGGCCCGTCCGGGCGCGATCGGCATGCTTGCGTCGTAGGGCATGCCAAGGCTGATGATCTCGCCGGTCTTGATGAGCCCAGCCGCCTCCAGCACCTTCTCGCGGGTCATGAGATTGCCGTTGCCGCGCTGATCCTCTTTGCCCCAGCGCGATTGGAACCAGTCGGCCTTCAGAACCGGGCTCACGCCATCCGGTTCGGCGCCATCGTCGCTCATGGCGACCTCCTGTCGATCATTCGACGACCGGCGCGCCGGCGCCCGCGACCGCCGCCTTCTCCGCCTGCGTGCCGCGGCGCTGGCGACGCTCCGCCGCCTGCACCGCGAGGCCAACCGCCAGGATCAGCATCGAACCATTGAACAGCGGCTCGACAAAGAACGGCGCGCCGAGCTGGTTCAAGCCCGCGACGGTCACCGCCAGCACGGCGACGGCAAGCACCGTCCCCCAGACGTTGACCCGGCCCGGCCGGATCGACGTCGCGCCGAGGAGCGCCGCGGTGAAAGCCGGCAAGAGATATTCCTGGCCGACCGAGCTTTGGCCGACCTGCAACTGCGATTGCAGCACGACGCCGGCGAAGGCGGCGAGCGTTCCGGCGGCGACGAAGCCAAGCGTTATGTATCGCCTGGCCGAAATCCCGTTGAGCTCCGCCGCCCGCGGACTGGCGCCGAGCACATAGAGATAGCGGCCGAGCGGCAGGTATTCGAACACGACCCACAATGTGAGACTGACCACGAGAGCGTAAATCGCCGGCGCCGGCACGATCCAGACGCTGCCGGAAATGGCCAGAAACTCGGGCGGCAGGGAAGCAAGCACTTGCTGGCCGCCCGTGTACCAGGCGTTGAGCCCATAGAGAATGGTGCCGGTTCCGAGCGTGGCGATGAACGAGTCGATCTTGACCCGGGTGACCAGGAGGCCGTTCGCCAGCCCGACCGCGGCGCCCATCACAAGCACCGCCAAGATCGCCGCCCACCACGGCAAGCCTTGGCCTTGCAGCCCAATCGCCAGCACTTGCGAGATGCCGACATTGAAGCCGGCAGAAAGATCGAACTGATTGGCGACCATCGGAATGAACACCGAAAGGGCGACCAGGAGCTGCACTGACTTATTGCTGAGAATCGAGCGAATGTTGAAATATGTGAGGAACGTATCTGGCCTCAGCAATGAGAACACGATGACGAGCAGAACGAACAGGACGAGCAGGCCCCAGACGGAAATCGCCCGCGTCGCCACGGCGCTGAAGGAGCGGGCGGCGCCGCGGCTCATGACGTTGCTCCGTGGCGGGGGGTTCCCATCCCCCCCGACGCAGCCGCGGTCAACGCAGCGATCGTCAATGCGTGACCAGGAATCTCCGCCGCGACTTGCCCGCGGCTGAAGACGAGGGCGCGATGACAGATGCGCTCGACTTCCTCGAAATCGGACGAGATCAACAGCACAGCCAGTCCCTTGCTGAGCGAGAGCTGCAGCAGATGGTAGATGTCCGCCTTGGCGCCCACGTCGACGCCGATCGTCGGTTCCTCAAGGATGAGGAGCTTAACACGGGCCTCCATCCAGCGCGCGAGGACCACCTTTTGCTGATTCCCGCCGGACAGCGTCGCGACCGGCTCCTCCACTCCCGCCGTCTTGATGGAAAAGCGCCGCACCGCCGCTTGGGCGTCGCCGAGCTCGGTCGCGCGCCAGATGAATTCGAGCACGCCTTTTCCGCTCGCCGCCGGGTTCAAATAGATATTCTCGCGCACGTCGAGGTTCGAGGCGAGCCCTTCCTCGGCCCGCCGGCTCGACACGAAGCCGACGCCTTTGGCCATCGCTTCGGCTGGGCTCAGAGGCGCAATCGGCTCGCCGTCGAGGGTCAATCGGCCTGATTCCACTGGCGTGTGGCCGAAGATCGCCCGTCCGACGGTGTGATGCCCAGCGCCGCGCAAGCCCACGAGTCCCAGGGTTTCCCCCGCTGCGACGGAGAATGACACCGGGCCGACGTGTTCGGCGACGAGGTTTTCGACCGACAGCGCGCCGCGATGGGAAGGCTCCGCCGGCCTCACGAACGCATCGCTCATCGAGCGTCCGACGATCATCTGCACCAGTTCTCCGGCATTGGTCTCGCGCGCGGCGACCGTCGCCAGCCGGCGGCCATCACGAAGAACGGTCACTCGATCGGCGATGCGGAGGACCTCGTCCAGTCGATGAGTGACGTAGACGATGCCGATGTTGCTGGCGCGCAGTCGCCGCAGGGTGTCGAGCAAGCGTTCGACGTCGGCCTCGGGAAGCGCCGCGGTCGGTTCATCGAGAACGAGGATGTCTGATTTGATCGCCAGCGCCCGGCCGATCGCGACCAGCGAACGCTCGGCCGCCGGCAGGGAAGAGATTGGGGCCTCAGGATCGAGATCGCTGCCCATGATCGCGAGCGCCTCCGCGGCGGCCCTACTCACCCTCGGCCACGATATGAGGCCGGTCGGCGATCGGGGATAGCCGGTCTGAATCGCGACGTTCTCGGCGACCGTCATCCATTCGACGAGCCCCAGGTCCTGGTGAATGAAGGCGATCGGGAGCGCATTCGTGCCCGGATGGGCCGGCTCGCCGGCAAACAGGATCTCGCCGGCGTCGGCTTCGTAGACCCCCGCCAATACTTTGATCAGCGTCGATTTGCCCGCTCCGTTCTGTCCCAGGAGCGCATGGACCTCTCCGCGACGGACGTCGAAGTCGACGTGATCGAGTGCGAGCGTGCCGGTGAACCGCTTGACGAGCCCGGTCATTGCGAGCAGCGGCGCCGACCCGCCCGCCGAACGGGATTGATCAAAAGCATCCATTATCGACCACGCTGCACCGTCATCGCGACGAGCCATAGGGCGGTCCGGGCGTCTCTCGACGCCCTATGGCTCGCAATTGACGAAGGCTACTTGACGCCCCAGATGTCGAGATAGCGCTGCTTATAGTTATTGCTCGGGATGAAGGTATTCTGGTCGCCGCCCTCGGAATGAATGTTTTCCTTGGTCACCAGGAATGGCGGCTGCACGAATCCGCTCTGCGGCTCGCCATGGAACGCGCGGTTGAGCTCGTCGACCGCCTGCCACGCCTGCAGTTCGATCGGCTCGCTGACGGTGACCGTTTGATACTGATCGCCCTTGCGGATGCGATCGTAGGCCGAGCGATTCCCGTCGGCCCCGATCAGCTTCGCCTCGTCTGTCTTGACGCCGCCGGAGCGCAGCACCGGCACGGCGAAATCCCAGTCGTTGTCGCCGACCGAAGTCGCGTAGATTGGCAGCCCGAAGCGCTGAACCCAGCTTGTGGTGAGCTGGGGCTGACGTTGCGCCGCTTCGGAGGCGGGCGAGTTGACGTAGTCGAGCACCTTGCAGCCGGGGCACTTCTCGATCTCGTCCTTGGTCGCGGTCGATTTGACCTTGGCGATGGCGTATTCGTTGTGGCTGAGGATGACGACGTGGGCCTTGCCGTCCGAATCGGCGATCGCCCAGTCGGCTTCCGCCTTGCCGATTTCGCGCGGATCCTCCTGGATGTTGACGAACAGATTGAGATCGGGCTGCGGCCCCGGCAGGCCCGCGGCGTGGAGGCCGACAAACTTGATCCCCTGCGCCACGCCGGCCTTGATCGGGTCTTGGAGGCTTGCCGCGTCGGCAAAGAGCGCGATGCCGTCCGGCTTCAAGGCGATCGCTTGATTCATGCCGGCCAGCCAGGAGGTGGGGCTGCCTTTGCCGTCGATGACAGTGACGTTCCACCCAAGCTTTTGCCCCGCTTCCTTGATGTAGACGCCGTAGAGATGAGAAATGTCGTTCTGCTCGTCGCCGGACAGAAAGACGATCTTCTTGCCGGGCTCGGGCTTCGGCGCCTTCGTCGGCCCCTCCCAGGTGGTTTGCGGCCCGGCGTATTTGGCGACCGCGGCCTTGGCGTCGGATACGGCGTCGGCGCGAGCCGGCGGGACGGCGAACATCGCGGCAAGCGCGACAGCGCCGGCGAGCAAGGCTTGCTGACTGACTTCAACTTTCATGGTGCTTTCCTCCCTTTTCAAGTTCGCGCCTTGGCGACGAACAGGATTCGTTTTTCATATCGACGGCCTTGGGCCGCAGCTTTCGCGAACGACGAGCTTCGGCGGCAGGATGATGCTCTCGGGCGGGCCTTCGGGCGACTTGATCCGGCGCAGCAGCAGGCGAGCCCCTTCCTCGCCGATCTGGCGGCCGCCGATGGCGACTGTGGTCAACGCCGGCCGGTGCATGGCGCCCTCAGGGATGTTGTCGAAGCCGACGACGGCCGCGTCACGGCCGGGAACGAGACCCAGATCGGCGAGACCCAGCATGACGCCGAGCGCGCAGAGGTCGTTATGGCAGACCACGGCCGTCGGCGCGCTCGATTTGTCGCGGAAGAGCTGGCCGACCGCAGCGGCTCCGCCCTCTCGCGTCGGAAGGCAATTGACGATCGGCCCGACAGGCAATCCGAATCTGGGCAGGATGGCGCGGAAGGCCTCGGTTCGGTCGCGCGCGGGCGACACCCGGCGGGCGCCGCCGACAAAGGCGATGCGCTGGTGCCCAAGTCGGATCAAATGCTCCGCGGCCAGGGTCATGCCGAGCCGGAAGTCGGCGCTGACGTAATCCGCGCTCCGCCCGACTCGCCGCAACATTTGCACGACCGGGATGCCGTTGCGGCTCAGTTCATCGACGACCTCGGCGGAGGTCCCTTCGGCCGGGGCGAGCAGGATGCCGTCGACCCGGTGCTCGCGCATGCGGGCGATGAAGCGACTCTGGCGGGTGGGCGATTCCGCGGTATTGGCGACGAAAGCGACCCAACCCGCCTGATCGAGCGCATCGTCGATTCCCGCCGCAAGCTCGGCGTAGAACGGATTGGTGATCTCGCAGATGACCAGCCCGACGGTGTGGGTGAGGCGCATGCGCAAATTCGCCGCCGCGCGATGATAGACATAGCCGAGAGAGTCCATGGACGATCGGACGCCGGCCCGGGTTGCGGCCGCAACCAGGGGACTGTTGCGCAGCACCAAAGACACGGTCGCCGCCGACACCCCCGCGTGCCGGGCGATATCTTTAACAGTCGGGCGCAAGCGCTCCCTCCGACGATCGTTTATGATTTAGATCGTTCCAATAGTATTTATCCGGCAACCGGAAAGGAACGTCAATCGAAAATGTGAATGCATCCGACGGTCCGGAAGATCGGCGTTCGGACCGTCCGGGCTTTGCCGTCCGCCGCGCCGGCGCGCGGTCTGCGGCCTCCTGAACCGAGGGTCGCAATTTTGTCGATTGATGGTATGGAAGCGTCGTTTCGATCCGGCCGATCAGCAGGGCGCGATGAGTTCAGAGAGCCAGGTTTCCAGACGCGTTGAGACGCCGTGGCAGGACCCGCTCGCCGAGATGGTCTTCGTTCCGGCGGGGGAGTTCCGCATGGGTTCGGACGGGCACTATCCCGAGGAAGCGCCGGTCCACCGGGTCAGCGTCGGCGCATTCCGGATCGACGCCGCCCCGGTGACGAACCGCCAATTCCGCAAGTTCGTCAACGCCACGAACTACGTCACCTTCGCCGAGATTGCGCCGGATCCGAAGGACTATCCGGGCGCCCTGCCGAAAATGCTGAAGGCCGGCTCGCTCGTGTTCACGCCTCCCAAAACGCCAGTCGATCTCAACGATTGGTCGCAATGGTGGCGGTTCAAATTCGGCGCCGACTGGCGCCGGCCTTACGGGCCGCGCAGTTCGATCAGCGGGCTCGACGACCACCCGGTCGTGCATGTCGCCTATCGCGACGCGGAGGCTTACGCGAGTTGGGCGGGCAAGGAACTGCCGACCGAGGCCGAGTGGGAGTACGCGGCGCGCGGCGGTCTCGAGGGGGCGGAATTCGCCTGGGGCGATGAATTGACGCCCGCGGGAAAACAAATGGCCAACACCTGACAGGGGGCGTTTCCGCACGAGAACAAGGCGCTCGATCGTTATGAGCGCACGTCGCCGGTCAAGTCGTTCCCGCCGAATGGCTACGGCATCTACGACATGATCGGCAACGTCTGGGAGTGGACGACGGATTTCTGGACCACGCGCCATCCGGCGGACGCGGCCAAAGCGTGCTGCGTGCCGCAAAATCCGCGCGGCGGGCCGGAGGCCGCGAGCTACGACCCATGCCAGCCGGAGATCCGCATTCCCCGCAAGGTGCTCAAGGGCGGTTCGCATCTGTGCGCGCCGAACTATTGCCGCCGCTACCGGCCCGCGGCCCGGCACGCCGAGCCGGTCGACACTTCCACCAGCCACGTCGGATTTCGGTGCGTCGTGCGCGGACCTGCCGCACGTTGACCGACGCGCCATCCACAACGCAGATCGTTCAGGCGCGACTGGCGGTCGGGCTGCTTGTCGGCCTCATCATCGGCGGCACGCTCTGGTACGGCATTACCGCCGAGAGCCTTGGTCGATTGTGGAGCGACATCCTGGACAGGCCCGGCGGCCCGATGACATTCCGCTTCATTCTGCAACCGGCGATGGCGATTATCGCCGCGCTGCGCGATGGCGTACATGACGCGCGCGTCGGGCGCAGGCCGTATGTCTGGGCCTTGATCCATGGCGTTCGCGACCCCCAGGGCCGCAGCGGGCGTCTGTGGGAGGGCTTCGTCTCGACGGCGAGGATCATCATCCTTGGCGTGGTGATGGACACCGTCTACCAGTGGGTGGTGTTCAAGACGTTCTATCCGGCGCAAGCGGCGGTGATTGCGATTCTGCTCGCCTTTGTCCCGTATATCGTGCTTCGCGGTCCCATCGCGCGGATCGCGTATCACTGGATTGCTCGACCAGCGTCCAACTGAACGCGCGAGATTGGAGGAACGGACGATGGCGAGCCCGGAACTCAAGTTCGACACCAACACCGAGCTCGCATCCCGCCGCACCGGGATGTCGTTTCAGCGCACGCGCATGAGCGCAGACCGGACGCTGATGTCGGTGATCCGCACCTCGCTCTCGCTGATCGGCTTCGGCTTCACCATCGCGCAGGTGTTTCAGAAGCTTCGCGATCAGGATATCATCACCAAGGCCGCCGCGCCGCGCAACTTCGGCCTCGCTCTGGTTGGGCTCGGCATCGTGATGCTCGTCCTCGGCATCGTCTACCACGTGCAGTTCATGCTGGGGCTGCGCCATTTGAGGGAGTCGATGCGGGCGGAAGGGCTCGTCCATGGTGAGAGCGTCTTTCCTGTATCGTTGACGCTAATTACTGCGCTCGTTCTTCTCGTCATCGGAGTCGCGGCGATCCTGAGTATGGCGTTTCACGTCGGGCCGTTCGAATAGAGTGGAATCGCGGTTGCAGATTGAATGATGGTTTGACGTTGCCGAGACGCCGTCGCGTCACGGCCGCATAAAATGGGAGAGGGAAGTGCCTAAGACAGAAAAGCCGAATATCCTCATCATTTGGGGCGACGACATCGGATATTGGAACATCAGCCACTACAGCAAAGGCATGATGGGCTACCAAACCCCCAACATCGACCGCATCGCGCAGGAAGGGGCAACATTCACCGATTGGTACGGACAGCAAAGCTGCACCGCCGGCCGCGCGTGCTTCATCACCGGTCAGAACCCAATCCGCACTGGCCTGACCAAAGTCGGCATGCCCGGCGCGACGATTGGACTGCACGCAGAAGACGCGACCATCGCGGAAATGCTGAAGCCGCTCGGTTACGCCACCGGTCAGTTCGGCAAGAACCATTTGGGAGACCGCGACGAATATCTGCCGACTGTGCACGGCTTCGACGAGTTCTTCGGCAATCTCTATCACCTCAACGCCGAGGAAGAGCCGGAACTGCGCGACTATCCGAAGGATCCGGAATTCAAGAAGAAGTTTGGACCGCGTGGAGTGCTCCACTGCCTGGCTGACGGCAAGGGCGGCCAGAAGATCACCGACACGGGCCCTTTGACCAAGAAGCGCATGGAAACCATCGACGAGGAAATCACGGCGGGCGCTCTCGGCTGGATGGAAAAGCAGGCCAAGGCGAATCAGCCATTCTTCCTCTGGTACAACTCGACCGCCATGCATTTCAGGACCCACCTCGCCGACAAGAACCGCGGCAAGAGCGGGCAGGACGACTACAGCGATCGCATGGTCACTCACGACGAGCAGGTCGGCGAGTTGCTCAAGAAGCTCGACGAGCTTGGCATCGCCGACAACACCATTGTGATGTATTCCACCGACAATGGCCCCGAGAACGATACCTGGCCGGATGGCGCCAACACGCCGTTCCGCGCCCAGAAAGACACGAATTGGGAAGGCGCATGGCGCGTTCCGGCGTTTCTGCGCTGGCCAGGGAAGATCAAGGCCGGTTCGGTCTTCAATGGCATCGGTTCACATATCGACATGTTTCCGACCTTGCTGGCGGCCGCCGGCGATCCCGATGTGACTCAGAAGCTGCTCAATGGCTGCACGGTGGGAAGTAAGACCTTCAAGGTCCATCTCGACGGCTACAACATGATTCCCTACGTGACGGGAGCCGTGAAGGAGAGTCCAAGAAACGCTATCATGTATTTTAGCGACGACGGCGAGGTCATGGCGGTTCGGGTCGGCGACTATAAGTTCAATCTGGCGGTTCAACGCGCGACCAAGATGATGCAATGGGCGGAGCCTTTGGTGAAGCTGCGGATCCCGCTGATTTTCAACCTGCGACGCGACCCCTTTGAACGCGCGGATTTCAATTCCAACACCTACTTTGATTGGATGGTCGATCACGTCCCGCAGCTTTACCTCATGCAGGCGACGGTGGCGGCGCAGATCGAGAACTTCGCCAAGTTCCCGCCGCGCCAGAAGCCGGCCTCGTTCAACCTGGACGCGGTGCTGGCGATGGTGTCGACCCACGGCGCCCATGCCTGACCTTGGCGGCCTTCCGCGGGAGGGCCCGAGGCGAACCGCAGCGACCGGTCACGCGCGCCACGCGCTTTGCGAAGCGCCGGCCCGAATAACCGCCATCGCGCGAGGGCCTTTGGCAAGTAACAATGAAGCCGTCTTTGACGCGTCTCGCGCCACATGACACGCAGGTCGATCGCTTGGTACATAGCGCGCTCCGTAATTGGGGCGACTTTCAACGCTAAACGATTCAAGGATAGGAGTGGGAAATGCCTAAGACAGACAAGCCGAACATCCTCGTCATCTGGGGCGACGACATCGGCATCGCAAACCTGAGCTGCTACTCGCACGGGCTCATGGGCTATCAGACGCCCAACATCGACCGGATCGCCAGGGAAGGCATGATGTTCACCGACTCTTATGGCGAACAGTCCTGCACGGCCGGCCGCTCGTCATTCATCACCGGGCAGAGCGTCTACCGCACCGGCCTCTCCAAGGTCGGCATCCCGGGCGCGCCGATCGGCATGAACGAGAAGATCATCACCATCGCCGCGGCGCTCAAGAACCAGGGCTATGCGACCGGCCAGTTTGGCAAGAACCACCTCGGCGATCTCAATTCGATGCTGCCGACCAATCACGGCTTCGACGAGTTCTACGGCAACCTCTACCACCTTAACGCCGAAGAAGAGCCGGAAGCGGACGACTATCCCGATGAGAAGGAGTTTCCGAATTTTCACAAGACGTTCGGCCCGCGCGGGGTCATGCACTCGTTCGCTACGGACATCGACGATCCGACCGAGCAGCCCCGCTGGGGCAGGGTCGGGAAGCAGAAAATCGAGGATACTGGCCCGCTCACGAGGAAGCGGATGGAGACCTGCGACGATGACTTCGTCGCGCGAGCCAAGGAATTCATGAAAAAGGCGAACGACGCGGGCAAGCCGTTCTTCGTCTGGCTCAACACCACCCACATGCACGCCTTCACCCACACCAAGCCAAAAAGCTTGGGTCAGGCGGGACGCTGGCAGTCACCCTATCACGACACGATGATCGACCATGACAAGAACGTCGGTCAGGCGCTCGACTTCCTCGATGAGGCAGGCATCGCCGACAACACCTTTGTCATGTACTCGACCGACAACGGCCCGCACATGAATTCATGGCCGGACGCCGCCATGACGCCGTTCCGCAACGAGAAAAACTCAAACTGGGAAGGCGCGTTCCGCGTTCCCATGGTGGTGCGCTGGCCGGGCAAGATCAGGCCGGGCCAGATCTCGAACGAGATCGTCCAGCACCACGACTGGTTTCCGACTTTCCTCGCCATGGCGGGCGAGCCCGACATCGCCGAGAAGCTGAAGGCCGGCTATCAGGCGATCGGGCGCACCTACAAGAACCACCTCGACGCCTATAATCTGGCGCCGTACCTCACGGGGCAGGAGAAAAAGAGCCCGCGCAATTTCTTCATGTATCTGAGCGATGACGGCGACGTGCTCGGTTTGCGCTACGACAATTGGAAGGTCGTGTTCATGGAGCAGCGCTGTCCCGGAACGCTCCGGATCTGGGCGGAGCCATTCATCAAGCTCCGGGTGCCGAAGCTCTTCAACCTTCGCACCGACCCTTACGAGCGGGCGGATATCACTTCGAACAGCTATTACGACTGGTTCCTGCGGCGGGTCTTCATGATCTACGGCGCGCAGGCGGCGGCGGCGCAATGGGCGGCGACCTTCAAGGACTTCCCGCCGATCCAGAAACCCAACACCTTCACGCTCGACGACGCATTGAAGGCGATGCACGAGACCGCGGCCGGGATGCACTAAGCTGACCGCGGCGTGATATCGGCCCGAGCGGACGCCATTCTCGGCCGCTCGGGCGTCTTGGAGGCTGGATGCGGGCGGCTTCGGTGGAGGAGACCACGTCACGGCGTGCCGATCCGGGCGACGAAGTGCGGGCCTTTTACGAGAGCCATCCGTATCCGGCGCCGCTCGCCAACCTCGACCGGCATCGCGAGCTCTATCGCAATCCGGATCGCCGCCGCGCGGTGTCGCTTCTCCTTTGGCCGACGCGACAGCCGGCGCCGAATCGCAAGATCCTGATCGCCGGCTGCGGCACGTCGCAGGCCGCCATTCATGCGATGCGCGAGCCTGACGCGCGTATCGCCGCGATCGACATCAGCGAGGCCAGTCTCAGCCACACGCGCGAACTTCAGCGAAAATACGGCCTCCGGAACCTCGATCTCCACCGGCTTGCGATCGAAGACGTCGGCAGTCTCGGAGAGGTCTTCGACGAGATCGTCTGCACCGGCGTGCTGCACCATCTGCCCGACCCGGACCTCGGCCTGCGGTCACTGCGCGCGGCGCTGGCGCAGGACGGAGCGATGCACATCATGGTCTATGCGACGTATGGCCGCGCGGGCGTCTACATGATGCAGGAATACTGCCGCCTGCTCGGGGTTCGCGCAAACGATGAGGAGTTGCGCGCGCTTGGCGCCACGATCGGCGCGCTCTCCCCCGATCACCCGATCGCCGCCGCAGCGAGCCGGGCGAAGGACTTCAGACAGGCCGACGCCCTCGCCGATGCGCTTCTCCACCCGGTCGATCGCGCCTACACCGTTCCCCAGCTCCATGCCTGGATTGAGCGTTGCGGCCTCTCGTTCGCGCGCTGGTATGAGCAGGCTCCCTATCTGCCTCAGTGCGGGGCGATCGCCAGCATGCCGCACGCGCCGCGTCTCGCCTCGCTGCCCCCTCCCTTGCAGCATGCTGCGGTCGAGCTGTTGCGGGGGACCATGACCAAGCACGACTTCGTCGCCTATCGCGACGATCGCGCTGGCGAAAGCCAACCCATTTCGTTCGAAGGGGAAGGCTGGCTAAGTTATGTTCCTTTGCGCCTGCCGTGGACGCTCTGCGTGCGGGAGCGCCTGCCCGCCGGAGCTTCGGCGGTCCTGATCAATCGGGCGCACCCCTATCCCGACCTCGCCCTGCCGATCAACCAGGCGCAGGACCGCGTGCTCGCCGCGATTGACGGCAAGCGCACAGTCAGTGAGATTCTGCGGGGCGCGACCGAAACGGCTGACCTCGACCAGGGCCGCGAGTTCGTCGAACGGCTCTGGCGCTACGACCTGATCGTGTTCGACGCGACAGGCTCGGGCTGAAGATCGCTCGCGGGCATGAAATTCGCTGGAGGGGCTGGAGCCGGTGAGAGAATGGCTGATCCTCGCCACCAACGTCGCCGTCGACGCCATCGACTGGCTCGCCCTGATCCTTATTGTTGTCGGAGCAGTCGAAGCCTTCTTCCAAGGCTTGTGGACGATGTTTGCGTCGCGCGACGGCCACCACGAGCGCGACGTCTGGCTTCGTTTGGGCCGCTGGCTCGTCGCAGGACTCACTTTCCAGCTTGCCGCCGACGTACTGGAAACCGCCATCACCACGAGCTGGGAGGAGGTCGCGCGCCTTGCGGCCATCGCGGCGATACGCACCTTCCTGAACTATTTTCTCGAACGCGACCTCGGGGAAGTGCGCGAGAGACAGAGCGCGCCGGCGCCCGAGCGATAACAGCTGCTAGGCGGCTGAAATCAGGTAGCGTTCAACGCGGCGAGCGCAAGGTGGCTCGCGGGGGCGTTGGGTTGGCCCTTTTTGACTCACACACCGATTTATTCTAGCTTCACGAAGAAATGTCGACTCGCGAAGGAGCGTGCTGTGTCTCGTCCCCTTGAAGACCTCGGGTTGCTCGAGCAGCAAGTTCTGCTCGCGTGCCTGCGACTCCATCCCAATGGCTACGGCGTGGCGATTGGCGACGAGATCAAGCGCTGCACCGCCAAGGACTATTCGCCAGGGTCCATTTATGCGGCGATTGAGCGTTTGGAGAACAAGGGCCTGCTCGAGCGGCGGAAGGGCGAGGCCAGCGCCGTCCGAGGCGGGCGAGCGAAGGACTACTTCACGTTATCGGGCATCGGGCGCAAGGTTCTTGAAGATGCTCGGCGCACAGTCGCGGCTATGTGGGCGGACCTGAAGATCCCGGGGGTCGCGCGATGCTGACGCTGACGGGCGCTGGGGGAGCAGCGCCTTCCCCGCATGTCCCTCTGTGGCATGAGATTTTGACCAACATGAATTGGGGTAT
>Ga0302180_10002685_pt1 | contig 13774 bp, 14 predicted proteins | sample I_Palsa_E3_2_FD_200575 | JGI IMG/M metagenome (GOLD analysis project Ga0302180, IMG submission 200575) | Peat permafrost microbial communities from Stordalen Mire near Abisko, Sweden - I_Palsa_E3_2 | ecosystem: Environmental > Terrestrial > Soil > Palsa > Peat permafrost | place: Sweden... | reverse complement strand
TTTTTGAACGGGCGGCTCGATCTGACCCAGGCTGAAGCCGTTCGTGACCTGATCGATGCGCAAACCTTATTCCAGGCGAAAGTGGCCGCCCAGCAACTGGAAGGCGCGCTCTCGAATCGCCTGAAGCCCATCAAAAAAGACTTGATAGAGCTGATCGCCCTGCTCGAAGCAGGCATAGACTTCGCCGAAGACGATATCTCGGTAGCGCCAGACGCCACCGTCCTCGATCGCATCGCGGAGGTGAAAACGCCATTGCTGCAACTGGCCGCCACCTTCACTTACGGCAAAATTGTTCATCAGGGGCTGACTTTAGCCATAGTAGGCCGTCCGAACGTGGGTAAGTCGAGCCTGTTCAATCGCCTCGTGGAACGCGAGCGCGCCATAGTGACTGCCGAGCCCGGCACCACCCGCGACTTAGTAAGTGAGACTGTAGCTATCGGCGGAATTCCTGTGGAATTGGTGGATACCGCTGGCATTCGCCGTGCTCTGGACGAGGCCGAAAGCATCGGCATCAAGAAGTCCCGGGAGGCCCTGGCCGATGCCGACTTAGTCCTGGTAGTAATCGACAAGACGCTACCCCAGGCAGAAGAAGACAAGAAGTTGTTACGCGAGATAGGAGGACGGCCTGCAATCATAGTAGAAAATAAATCCGACCTGCTAAACACGGTGGGAACTGGCGATGCCCAGGCAGGGGCTGACGCCGCTTCGACAAGCCGAGGTCAGGCTCTCGGCGATCCGGCAGAGCGAAGCTCGCCAGCCCGCATTTCTACTTCGGCCTTCACCGGCGAAGGCATCCCAGCCCTGCGCGCCGCCATCCTGAATCACGTAGCCGGAGACTTCTCGACGACGCAAGAATCAGGGTTCCTGACGAGCGTTCGCCATCAGCAACTGGTTAACGACACATTGACTGCTCTGGAAGTTGCAACCAAGGCGGTATTGGCCCGAGTTCCCCATGAAATGCTTCTGCTCGATCTGTACGGGGCCCTGCGCCCTCTCGACGAAATCACCGGAGCCACCACGACCGATGACGTCCTGAACCTGATCTTTGGTACCTTCTGCATCGGAAAGTAGAGTCGAGGTCCGACAGCATCGAACAGCTCGATGGAAAAAAGCAAAGAGCAGGGTACAATTGGCCGTTTTCGAAGTGGGCAAGGAAAATCCGTGCTAGCTATTGGACCGAGGAGGTCGACTATGAAAAGAATCGCAGGGGCGGTTCTCGCCCTGGTTGTCGTGCCGCTGTTTGGACTGTCCGGAATCGCGGTTGGCCAAGAGGAACCCGCCAGCCATATGCCACCGAAAGTGTTGACTGTAACGCGAGAGTATACGAAACCCGGGAAGACAAGTACCCAACATGAAAAAACCGAAAGCGCTTTTGTTCAAGCCTCAATTCGAGCGAATTGGCCGACGCACTATTTGGCCGTGGAATCTCTTTCGGGCAAGGCCCGCGCGCTTTTTTTTACCGGCTACGATTCCTTTGACGCCTGGGGAAAGGATTTGCTCGCAACCGAGAAAAATACAACGCTGTCGGCTGCTCTAGATCGGGCCTATGCGGCAGACGGCGACCTTTTGAGCGAGTACGACGCCACTGTGCTTGCATTTCGTGAGGAATATAGTCTGCATCCCGAAGTGGATATGGGCCACACGCGCTACTTCGAGATCTCGGCCTGGCAGGTCAAGCCGGGTCACGACAAGGATTGGGATGAAATCGTGAAGCTGGTCAAGGCCGCGTACGCAAGAATCCCCGACGCCCACTGGGCAGCGTATCAGGCGGTCTACGGATTCCCCGACACCACCTACATCATTTTTAACCCAATCAAGTCGCTGGTGGAGGTCGATAAGAACTTTGCTTCAAATAAGGAGTTCGAAGAGGCCATGGGAGAAGCAGGCATGAAGAAACTTGGCGAATTGTCTGCCGCGGCGATTGAGTCGAGCCAGACCAACCTGTTCGCCATTAATCCGCGCATGAGCTACCCGGCAGACGAGTGGGTTAAGGCTGATCCGGAGTTCTGGAAAGCCAAAGCGTCCAAAGCACCCGCTGCCGGCAAGAAAACGGCGGAAAAGCCGGCGGATAATCATTAAGGACTTAACCCATTAAAGACCTTGGACGAGGAGCCCACGCCCGACCACCGGGGAGGTGGGCTTTTTTCTTGCGGTCCGAGCCGAGTTTCGCCGATACGGGCCTAACTAAAGACGATGGTCAGCGGCTCGAGCACGGCGTTTCGCGAGCGATGGCCGCGGCCGTGCGCACTTCGCTGAGGCGCGCGGTCAGAAAGCTCAAGTATTCATCCATACCGTCACCGGTCTTGGCCGAGAGCTTCAAAACCTGCATTCCCGGCCGCACCGCCTGAATATTTCCGTACGCCGAATGCCAATCGAATTCAACCGCCGCCGCCAGGTCCATCTTGGTGATTACAGACACGTCGGCGCTATTGAAGATAGTGGGATATTTCAGCGGCTTATCCTCACCCTCGGTGACCGAGATCAGCACCAGCCGGAGATTCTCTCCGAGATCATAGGACGAAGGACAAACCAGGTTGCCAACGTTTTCGATGAAAAGAAAATCCAGGTCGTTCAGGTCCCATTCCTGCAGTGCGTTTTGCACCATCGCGGCTTCCAGATGGCATAGTGTGCCGGTCGTAATCTGTTTGACGGGAGCCTGGCTGCGCGCGAGGCGAATCGCATCATTTTCGGTGGCCAGGTCTCCAACCAAAGCCGCGACGCGATAATTTTGCCGAAGCAGCGTGAGGGTTCGTTCGAGAAACATGGTCTTGCCCGAACCGGGGCTCGAAACGAGGCTCACCACAAATACCCCGGCGGCGCCGAACTCCTCGCGCAAGGCGCGAGCCGCCAGGTCATTCTGTTTCAGAACGTTCTTTCTTACTTCCACTAAGCGGGGTTGTGAGCCCATTCTTCTATCTCCAGTGCGACCACTTCGAGTTCCTTACCTTGCACGATTTGAGCCGTAGGAGTGCCGCATTCCCCACAACAAAATAATTGCATGGAACTGACCGGGCGCTCGACCTGGCAATGCGGACAAAAGACAGCCACGGGTAACTCCTCGATAACAAGTTGCGAGCCTTCTAACGGAGTGCCTTCGCACGCCATCTCATAGCAGGACAGGAGCGCATCCTTCACCACGCCGGCCAAGGCTCCGAGCTTCAGGTGTACGGCAATAACCTGAACATTGCCGCGCTGCTCGGCCTCCTCTTCGGCCATTTCGACAATGCTCATCGCGATGGAAAGTTCGTGCATATTCTCTTCAGTGCTGTGATGAATCGGCAAAAGCTGCAATCGCCGCCTGCCCCAGGCTGATGCCGCCATCGTTCGGCGGAACAGCATGGTTGGTCCAGACCCGAACGTCGTCGAGAAATCCTTTTAGGTCCTCGAGCAGTAACTCGTTCTGGAAAACGCCGCCCGACAAAACAACGATACTAAGGCTGCGAACTCTACAAATCGTGTTCAGGGCGTCGCACAAACCTCGGGCGAAACCCAGCTGAAACGCGCGCGCAATTTCCCGAAGGTTGCGCCCACAAAGCCGATCACGAATCACCGCCTGAAGCAGAGGTCGAAAATCCAGCTCCTCGCCGTCGTAGGGAAAGGGATAAGCCTCGGTCAGGGGTGCAGTGCGAGCAAGCTCTTCCAGCCAAATAGCCGCCTGCCCTTCAAATGTGATCTCGCGGGTAAAGCCAAGCAACGCGGCCGCCGTATCAAAAAGTCGTCCAACAGAGGTGGTGGCAAAGGTCCGCACATCTTTGCGAATTAATTCGAGGCCCCGCCCGAAGCGGTCCGAAAAGTAAAAAGGCGCACGAGTCACATCCGGCAAGTCACTCATGCCGAGCTGCGCGAGAAAGCCACTCGCCGCCTGCACCGGATACTGCGCCGCCGCATCGCCTCCCGGCAGCGAGGCGCTGCGCAAATGCGCGACTCGCTCAAAGCCTTCTTTGACGCTGCCGACGAAGATCTCGCCGCCCCAGATGCTTCCGTCGTCTCCGTAACCGGTACCGTCGCAGCTGACTCCCACAACATGCGTCTCCCAATCGCCATGTTCCGCCAGCACAGAAGCAATATGCGCACGATGATGCTGGACCGGCACAGCCTGCGAAACACCAAGCGCCAGGGCATGCGCCCGGGAGACATACTCGGGATGAGCATCGTGCGCAACCAGCAATTCCCGGGGTCGAACTTCATACATCGCGATCAGATCCTGAACCGTTTCCCGAAAAGCGCGGAACGATTGATAATCGCCCAAATCACCAATATGGTGGCTGACAAACGCCTGCCCATCCACAACCAATGTGATTGCATTTTTCAGATCAGCGCCCACCGCCAGAATCGGACCGTCGCTCGGAATTGTTGTCACTGCCCCGGGAGCATAGCCTCTGGCCCGTCGAAGAATGGCCGGCCCAAATACTCCAGCACGCACCACCGAATCGTCGACGCGTCGGGCAATCGGGCGCTCGCCGATCAGGAATGCATCGGCGATTCCAAAAAGCCGTTCAAGCGCCTCATCATCTTCATAAGCGATCGGCTCGCTCGAGCGGTTCGCGCTCGTCATCACCAGCGCTTTTGGCGCACCCGCCTCGAAAAGCAAATGCTGCAAAGGCGTATAGGGCAACATCAGGCCAAGCTCGTGATTGTCAGGAGCGACCCCGCGCACAACTTGGGCAAAATTTGCTTTCGCGGGCGCAAGCACGATCGGCCGTGCTACAGAAGTGAGTAACCCCTCGGCATCCGGAGTAAGTTCGACGAGACCTCGGGCAACCTCGATGTCCCGCGCCATGACGGCAAACGGTTTCTCTTTTCTGAATTTGCGTTCGCGCAACGCGGCCACGGACGGTGCATTCCCTGCGTCGCATGCCAGATGGTAGCCGCCCAGGCCTTTCACGGCGAGAATGCCGCCGTGATTGAGAAGCTGAGCCGCCGAGCGAATGCTGGCTTCGCTGCCGGCTAAGACCGCATCGCCTGAACGAAGAAAATAACCCGGCCCACAAGCCGCGCAAGCTACCGGCTGAGCATGAAATCGGCGATTGCCGGGATCGCGATACTCCGCATCGCAATAATCATCCAAAGGCCACGGACGCATGGTTGTCTTGGCCCGGTCATAAGGCAGACTGACCACAACCGTGTAGCGCGGACCACAGTCAGTGCAGTTGATGTAGGGATACCAATGGCGCCGATCGGCGGGATCAAAGAGTTCTTTCAAGCAGGCATTGCAAACCGGCAGGTCCGGCGAGATGCGCACCGTCGGCCGCTTGCTTCGCCCACTTTCGCGGATGGTGAAATCGTTCAGCCCCAGCGGTGCGGCGGATTGCACCTCAATTTCCGCGATGCTGGCCGCGGGCGGAGGTTGAGTCTTCAGATCCTCGACAAACGTTCTGAGACCCGGCTCGTCTCCTTCGAGATGAATCTCAACGCCTTCCTCGCCGTTCAAAACCCACCCGGCCAGGGTATTGGCGCGCGCCAAACGATACACAAAAGGACGAAATCCAACGCCCTGCACCACACCGCGAACCCGAATCGTACAAGCACTAGCCATAGTAAGAAAAAAGTCAGACGGAGTTACTCACAACCACGATGGTTACTCGGAAGGCGATGCCTCCACCATGCAGCTCTGACCTTGCCAGCCGACCTGCACCACCTTGCCATCCTCGACGAGCAAAGGTACGCTGCGCTCGCCTGGTGCAAGGGCGCTCATGCGGCGGCGAGCCTCCGGGTCGCTTTCAACGTCGTACTCGACGAATTCGGAGCGCTTCCACTCCAGCCATTCCCGCATCTCCTGCGTGTGCGGACATCGAGCGGTCCCAAAGAGCTCAAGCGTGGCCACGGTTTAGCACCTCCAGCATTTCCCGAATAATGTGATAAATCGAGGCCTGCACTTCCTGAATTCGCGGAATGTAATCGCACTGCACAACGATGGGGAAGTCGGCTAGTCCCCGGCGCTTGATCTCGCCGCCGTCATAGCCGAGCAGGGCAACGGTCACCAGGTTGCGCCTCCGTGCTTCTTCGAGGGCCATAATGATGTTGCGCGATCCGCCGCTCGTCGAAATTCCGATGGCAATGTCTTCCGGCCTGGCCTGGGCGATAAGTTGCCGAAGAAAAATGACGTCCGTGCCAACATCATTGGCAATCGCGCTGATATTTGCGGGCTCGAGCGAAAGTGACACCGCCCGGATCGGACGATAGCCGGAAGGGGGAAGCACGCAGTCGATGGCCCAGTCATTGGCGTCTGTCGCGGATCCGCCATTTCCAAAAATAATCAGCTTGCCGCCGCGCGCGAGCCGCTCGTGAATCGCGAGCGCGGTGCTGGCGATGGCCTCCGCCTGCTCGCGGGCTACTTGCGCCCGCAGCCTCGAATCGTCTTCGACCTTCATCCGAATCGAGGCCGCAACCTCTGACACCAGGTCGCCCGTCTCCTGTTTTTCCTGACCAAGAAATGGATACAGAAATCCAGCTTGCCCTACGTCATGACCCAGTTCACGATGCTCGAGGAACACGTGCACACTCTCCCAGAGCACGTGGTAAAGCATCTCGATCATTTCCTGGTGAATGAAGGGATCCTCGGTGAAGGCTTCGACGGCATAGTGATGTACGACGTTATGTCTGGCGCGATGTCCGGCTCCCGCATCGCCGTCATCGTCCTCGTCATCACTGCCAGGAAGCGCAAAAGTCAGCGCGCCGCCTGACCGGGCGAACGCGAGTGCCGATCGAATTTCGCTGTCCCCCTGCGGAGGACCGAATCCCATCACGATGTCTTCGGGATGAAGAATGGTTTCGAGCCAGGGCCGAAACAGCATCGAAATATCGAGTGCAGCGAGCGCCCGTTTTCCCACAATTACCGGGTGAACAAACTCCACCGAGACATGTTGCGCGTCGGTAGCGTAAGCGCCGCGCCCGAAGGCAAGCAGCCGCCCTCCCGCGAGAAACCGCTCAGACATCGATCGGCTGGCTTCAGCCAGGCGCAACGCCTCCCGGAAAAAAAACTCCTCGACGATCTGATTCCGCCGGAGCAGGCGCTCTTCGACTTGAGAAGCCAGTTGCGCCGCCACTCCATACGCCGTTGCCATTGCCCGATTCCTTGTCAATCCACCTGACAATCCTCTAACAGATGCGCGGCAGCGGATCGCCGACCAGCATGTCGACAATCCGGCTGCCACCGTAGCGCGTCGTGACGAGAACCGCTCCGGAGGGCTGTTCCCGCACCTCCCCAATCATCTGCGCCTCTTCGCCTCCCGACGCCAGGCGCAAAGCATTGAACGCTGCATCGGCATATTCCGGCGCCACCACGGCAATGAACTGTCCTTCATTCGCAATGTGCAGAGGGTCGAGTCCCAACAACTCGCACGCGCCGCGCACCGCATCGCGCACCGGAATCGTTTCTTCCGTAAGCACGATGCCAAGTCCGCAGTCGCGGGCCAGTTCGTTGAGAGAAGTAGCCACTCCGCCGCGCGTGGGGTCGCGCATCCAGCGGATCCCCGGCCCCGCCGCCTGTGCCAAATCTTCAACCAGAGGAAGCACGGAGCGCGTGTCGGAACGAAGATCAGCTTCAAGATCAAGTTCGCCGCGCGCCAGAAGAATCGTGATGCCGTGATCACCAACAGGACCGGAGAGAAGAATTTTGTCGCCGGGACGAACCGACCGCGCGTCGATCTTCAATCCAGGCAGCAGACGCCCAATCCCGGTTGTCGTTATATACATGAAATCGGCTTTGCCGTGTTCGACGACTTTGGTGTCGCCGCCAGCAATCCTGACTCCGGCTTTGCGCGCCGCGTTTGCCATCGCGCGCACTTCGCCCTCAAGCACCGGCGTGGGCAGTCCGGCTTCGAGCACGTAAGTCGCGACCATGACTTCGGCCCGCGCTCCCGAGACCGCCAGATCGTTGACCGTTCCGTTCACCGCAAGTTCTCCGATCGAGCCACCGGGAAAATTCAGCGGCTTCACCACGAAACTGTCGGTTGTGATTGCAACCCGGGTACCGTTGAAATCAAGATGCACGGCATCGCCGAGCGGCTCTGAATCCGCGCACGATCCGAAAAGCAACGGGGCAAAAAGACCTTCCACCAGCCTGCGGCTGGCCTTACCTCCGGCTCCGTGGGCCATTTCGATCTGCGGCTCGCGAAAACGAATCTTCGGTGAACTCGGAGCCGTTGGTTGATCTGTGGCGGCGTTCACGCCATCGAGCTTATGCTCGTCACCATTTCCGTTTTGCGGTGTTCGTAGTTGAAGTACGCTGCGCATGATCCCTCGGATGAAACCATCAGTGCACCAATCGGATGCTCGGGGGTGCACTCTCTCGCAAAGAGCTTGCATTGATGCGGCTTGAGCACGCCTTTCAGGACCTCTCCGCACTGCGCGGCCTTTGGATCTGTTACCCGCACGCCAGGCACTTCGAAACGCCGCTCCGCATCCCACTCCGCATAACTGGGTCGTATCGCCAAGGCTGACTGCGAGATGAAGCCCAGACCCCTCCACTCAAAGTAAGGCCGTAACTCGAAAACCTCGGCCATTGCTCGCAGCGCCGCACGATTCCCCTCCCAGGGCACCACCCGCTTGTACTGATTCTCAATCTTCGCCTCGTTTGCCCGAAGCTGCCGAAGCACCATCACAATCGACTGCAGGATATCGAGCGGCTCAAAACCGGACACGGCGACGGGCTTCTGTTCGTTCTGTGCAATCCACTCGTAAGGCCGGCATCCGATCACCGTCGATACGTGCCCCGGCCCGATGAACGCATCGATTCGCATGTCGGGGGAATCGAGAATCGCGCGAATCGCCGGAATGATCGTGACATGGTTAGAGAACACGGAAAAATTGCGAATGCCTTGTGCCTTCGCGCGCACCAGCGTCAATGCGGTCGACGGGGCCGTGGTCTCAAAGCCGATGGCGAAGAACATGACATGCTTGTCCGGATTCGCCTGCGCCAGCTTGAGCGCGTCGGAGGGAGAATAAACGATGCGGACATCCATTCCGCGCGCCTTGTGTTCAAGCGGACTTCCCTGCGTGCCCGGCACCCGCATCATGTCGCCGAAAGCGGCAAAGATCACGTCAGGTCGCTGCGCGATCGATAGACCGTCATCAATGCGTCCCATCGGCAGCACGCAGACCGGACATCCGGGCCCATGAATCAGTTCAATGTTCGAAGGAAGCAGATCCTTAAGACCGAAGCGGTAGATGGCGTGCGTGTGTCCGCCGCAAACTTCCATGATGCGATAGTGTCGCTTCGGATCGGCAAGACGCCGTATCTCTTCCGAAGTGCGGGTGATGACCTCAGGTTCGCGAAACTCATCGACAAATTTCATAATGCAAATCTCTCAAACGTTCATGCCGGCACCACCCGGGACTCACGATTCGTTGACGGCCGGGTTCTCGAGCCCGTAGCCCTCCACTTCCTGCATGGCAGCCTCGGCCTCACCGAGCATTCGAAGCGTGCGCATCTGGTCGAGCGCGTCTTCTTCGCTGATCTTGCTCATGGCAAAGCCGACGTGAATGAGCACCCAATCGCCCTTGACCGGCGGGTCGTCCGCTAAAAGGCCAAGGTCAACTTTCCGACGAACCCCGACCACATCGATCAAGGCGATGTTCGGCTGGTCGGGAAAAAACTCAACCAGCTGTCCCGGTATGGCTAAACACATGGTATTTACTCTTTCCTTCGAGCTAGGACGTTAAATGAAAATTTCATTTCATCTTTTATCTTCAGTGCGCCCCCGGCCACGGAGGCCAACTTGAGCTTGTAATGGCTCTGCAAAAGAGCAAACTCGCCAAAGGCACGCATCGCATCTCCATTGACCATCACCCGGGCCGGAACAGTATGGCGACGAGTGACTCCATGCATGGTCAAATCGCCGGTGAAATCGACTGAGTATTGCCCTTCTCCAGCCTTGGTCACTGCCAGTCCCGAACACTCATAGACAATCTCGGGATAGGATGACGATTCAAGAATCTCTTCCCGCATCGTGCGCTCCATCTCTTTTCGATCCTTGTCAGAGAGCTCGTCCTGAACCGACAGGGCTGCCGTCCTGACGGTGACTTTAAGCGCGGACCGCTCAATATGATCAAGGTCTACCTCGGCCTCGCAGAGAAAGTCACGGATTCGAATGGTCGGACTGTGCCCAAACGCTGACAGCAATCCGCCCGAGAACACCTGCGCGGTGAACCTGCTCGCTCTCGAATCGGCAATGTAATACATGGTTTCCGTCGTTACTTGCATACGGCATCGGACGAAGTTTACATAATTCGCAATTTCAATCGCAAACCAATTCGGCTGACTCGGGCGTGGCTTCTTACCACGCCGTTTCATCCCCGCTCAGTATCTTGTTTACAATCGATTCAACCAATTTCACCGCATCATCGACCACGGCTTCGACGATAGCACTCAGTCCCATCTGTCCCTCCTCCGGGCCAAGCGTCGCGGGCTCACAACCAACGAGTAGAACCCGCTTCAAAGGTCCTCCAATTGAGGTCGCAAGGCGCAGCACATGCAGAGGATTCATGTTGTGGGCCTCGACCGCCTCCTGCCGCTGCTCCGCGTCGCCTGGCTCGCTCAACTCGGGTTCAATCACATAGAGCGTTCCCGCTGCCGCGCCACGCGGGCAAGCGTCCACCAGGATGGTTGTGTCATAGCCGTCGAGTAAAGCATAAGCCAGGTCGTAACCCCGGATGCCGAAGTCCTTCACCGTGACATTCGAAGGGAACTCGCGGGCAGCAAGCCGCCGTACAACTTCAACTCCGAACGCATCATCGCCCAGAAAAATATTTCCGATTCCAGCGACCAGAAGTCGCGGCAACGCGGCTCGGTTCGCTCCCTCGGCACCAGTCTCGGCGAGCGGTTCGATCTCGTCCGGAGTGAAAAAAAACCGGTGGCCCGGTTGCCGCATCAGGCCGATATCCCTGCCCGGATCATCATCCACCACAACGCAAACATGAAATTTGCCCTCGTAGTCCTGCTCGACCGACTCGACAACGGCGGTTTTACCGGCTAGAGCAATGTCCATCACGTCGCCGCCCGCCCGTGGACGCAAGGTGACGTGACTGCCCGCTCTCACGGCGATATCCGAGATGCGAAAATCGTCGACCGGCTTTTTGGCTTCGAGCAGCTGCCATTCCCATTCGTTCATGGCATCTCCTGTTTAGGCTGCAATGCAGGCGAACGAACGTCGGACGGATGCAACTCACGCAGGGTTCCATGGAGCTTCATCAGTTGCTCCATGGGCAGCGTCTCCGTCCGTTCGAGAATCCTGCGTGCGCGTTCGTCTGTATTTCGCATCTCGCTCTTCTCCTGATCGGTCATGGTAAGAATACGCAGCGCGAGAATTTCGTCGATCTCGGTTCCATCAAATAAGTCGCCCGGGCTTTCCGGCGCGATCTGCGGATAGTCGTAAAGAATGATGGGTGACGCCAGCATCGTGTCGCGCTCGCCTTCGGCTCCGACCAGAACCGGCCAAGTCCCGATATTCTGGCAAGCCGCAGCCAACTCACCCAGATTCTCCGGCGGCTCGAGTAAAGATATGAATTCCCCATCCGCCGCGCCGAGCAGGACGTGGGCAGAGACGAGCGATCGCATCAACGCCCGGTCACGGCCGACTTCATGCGCTTCCCCGTCCAGCGGCGTGAGGTTCCTTACGCGCACCTGCAGTTTGAAAATTGAGTGGCGTTCCCGGTGGATCCTGACTTCAACGAGACCGCTCACGAATTCCTGCTTCCGCACAATCTGTCCAACGATCCGGCCCTTGGCATCACGCAAGAGTTCAGTCTCTTCTTTCGCGGAAAAGGCGAACGTCTTTTCGAGCGGCGTCTTTTCAAGCTCCTCCAGATTCGAGGGCGGCACCGTAATTTCGCATTCGATTGCCTCCTGCCACGGAGTGAAAATCCTGCCATCGACTTCGACCACCGAAGCATTTTCGTAAGCAGGAGTTGCAACCGATCGCAGCCCGGGCTCGGCAAGTTTGCGCGCAGAACGAGTTACCAGCTTGAGGAAACGGAGTCTAATCTCGATGGTGGTAAGAGTATTTCCCTGCACCAGGCACTCGGTCTGCATATTCCAGGCGTCCGATCCGCTTTGCGCGTCGCTATAAGGCTGCGGATAGAGCACACCAAAATTAAACCGCTGGCGATTTTTCACCGATGAAGGACGATAGGGATAGAGCATGTATCCCTCGTAGAGAACGGCATTGGTGATGGCGTCGATGCGCTTCGTGTTCATCGCCCTTTCGCCTCCTCGAGAACAGGAAGCACGCGTTCCAGAGCCTGCTCCCACGTGGGAATGCCATGCGCCACCTTGTACTGATAGAGACGCTCGAAAACATCCCGCCGCAGACAGAGCCAGGCGCTGTTCGGATAATAGACTTCCATCATGTCGTGCCACGACTTGACCGGAAGCCTGAAGCGCGCCTCTTTGTCCCACGGAATCGGAGCAACCTGCAACGCCGCACCGTCGGCATAAAAGACGGTTCCGCTAAATAGAAAAGTCAGTGGCACATCGCCATCACCCAGGCCGTGAAAGTACTTGGTCGCCGCCACGTTGAAATCGAAAGTGCAGGGCACCGGAAGATCCACGACAGCAGTATCGCTAAAGGCCGGCGCCACCACGCTGGCATGCGTCCACAGCATGGTCTTCAACGTCTGGCCCCAGCGTTCCGGCTTTCCGAAAAGATCAAGTAAGTGCTCTTGATCCTCCGCGCTGTACTGCCGCCTCGCGACTTCGAGCTGAATCTGGCAGCGCAGCGCAACCGAATGAATAACTTCGTTTGCCACGGCATTCGTGATGCGAAGTTTGAACAGCAACGTCGGCGCCACCGTGAAGCGCTGCGGCTCCGCCTTCTCGATCTGGAAACTGAGATCAGGCATTCGCTTCCTCTCGCAAAATCGTCGCCCGTTGTTTCAATGCTTCGAAGAAGCGTCCAATCTCCTGCCAAACCTCCGTGCCGCCCGAAAGGCCGCGCCAGTGGGCTCGAATCAAGCCGACCAGCTTGTAACATTCGTCGATCGGCAGCACATAATATTCCGCAGCGGCAAATCCGCGAACATGTCCAATGCGGTTGACGAGAAGAGCCTCAACGTCCGCCTCCATCTCCTGCAACAGAGGATTGGCAGCCGCAATCTCGGACCAGGTCTCAAGCGGCAGCAACGATTCGGTTGCCCCCGCCGGACTGGGATAAAAAGCGATGACGCGCGCATCGGGCGTGCTGCGGAAAAAGAAAGCCATGCTGATCGGCACCATCAGGCTCTCCCATTGCCCGTCGCTGAGTCGAAAATCCGCGAGCGCGAGGACGCGTCGCGGAACCCGCTTGTAGCGCGTCCCCATCCCGCCAAACAGGATTGCGCAAGCCTCGCAGCAGCAGAGTAGCTTTCGCGTTCCGGGTTCAATCAAGTGGGGATGATCGGCGAGAACCTCGGCGCTACAAAGTTCGCAGCGCTCCATATCCTTCTTGCGCCGGACGAACTGCCGGAGCGCACCAAACGCGTTTTCGTATCCGGGCTGAACCCCGCTCATATCAGCTCTCAATCAGTTTTCCCCGACTCGGCATGAACAAGTCTCAATCACCGAGCGGTGCCGCCGCCATCCGGCTGCCCAGTTTGCCAAGTGGTACAAACCCGGACGAACCCGCCTGCTCCTCGAGTCCCAGAATCAGGAGTTGCCCAATATCCGGAGCAGCTTCGTACAACCCATCCTCCACCATCGCCTTGAGCGTCTTGGCAGTGGAACCACAAGTGTGTCCCGTCACTTGAAGCTGCAATCGCACCGCACCATTGTCCATGCCCAGCAACTGCAATTCGCCCC